>Ga0179591_1332225_pt1 | contig 10582 bp, 13 predicted proteins | sample CZOMad2_1_08_16f_FD_182891 | JGI IMG/M metagenome (GOLD analysis project Ga0179591, IMG submission 182891) | Vadose zone soil fungal communities from Angelo Coast Range Reserve, California, USA - CZOMad2_1_08_16fungal (PacBio error correction) | ecosystem: Environmental > Terrestrial > Soil >...
CATGTAGTAGTTTTGAAAGAAAAGAGTGTCACGCAGGGGAAGATCACCACCACAATCGGGAAACCAAAAAGGAAAAAAGGGAACGAGAAAGAAAAGTCGAACCAACGCCGTCCCAAAAATGCAACATGGAAAAACGGTTGACGCCGATCGATGCCGTGACTGCTGCAAGGAAGGGGGAAGGAAGAAGAAGGACAGAAATCACCCCACCAACACCAGAGCCAGATTGAAAAAGCACCGTGCAAGAGCTTCGGGTGCGAAGGCGTACTTTGACATCCACCGCGACCGGGGTGGGCAACATGGCCTAAAAAAGACCATACGACCAGTACCGCCCCAGCAAACACGCCCGGGGCACTAGAAAAGAAGGAGAGGGGGGAGGGGCCAAGGGGGAAAACAAGAACGTATCAGACTAAGGGAGGGGGAAAAATGGACCGACATCCTGGCAGGGTTGATATGGCAAGGATCCGCCCGCCGACCTATGTCCGAAGACGGAAAGACGTGGGAGCACAAAGTCAGACGGGGAACAAGTAGGGGGGGGGAAAAGGGCTCAAAGCACTACCCTATTTGACAGGATTGGGTCAGGGGGTACCTGATTGGAAAAACGAAGAACCTGTACCACGACGGGAAAGCAGGGGATAAATACACCAAGGAATCAACAACTAAGTGAGGAAAGAAAAAAGAAAAAACAAGAGATTCCGAGAGGCCAAACCCCGAGAAATACATCATCCCGCGCAAACAGGGAGGGCAAAAAAAAGGGGCATCAAAAAGGAGAGGGTCACATAAGTTGCCCAAACCAAAAAAAAAATCAGCCAGGAAAGAAAGCGCAAAAAAACTAGGAAAACCACCAGACAATGACGCACTCTAATGGCCAACAGGGAAGGGACCGGTGAATCGTGCCCAAAGGGGGTCAGACCGGAACGTTTTGACGGAGAAGTATTTCGGCAAAAGGGGTGAAAAAGGAGGGGGCAGACCTTAACCAAAGCAGAAAGTACCCAGTTCCAGGAACACGGGGAAAGGAGTAGCGGGTGTGGACAGACGGAACGTGCGGGGTGGGGGGCTCCCGCGCGCCCCTTTACAAAAAAGCGGACAAAGGCCATTACAACAAAACCCAATTTCACGGAGGACCAACCAACGATGACCGGTAAGATCCGTGTTTTAAGTGCAGACTTCGGGAGGCAAAGGGGGGGGGGGGGGAGTTGTCGTCGCCCAGTCTTAGGCGCGCGGGGCAAACCACAAAAAGGCTTAACAGAGGAATGCCCAGTATCAGAGAGAGCTTAAGAATCCATATTAATCCTACCCGGGTGGGGGGTCCCACGGTACCGGCAGAGTGAATTGGGACCCATTGGAAAGTCAAACACGAAACCACAGGGGCACTCCCATCACAAATTGTAAGTGAAAGGGAAAAGAAAAGACGTGGGGGGCGGCGAGGGCCACGTCACAAAGGTTAGAAACAGACCAGAATCAAATCAAAAAGGGTATGAACCCTATGGAGGGTAACATCAACATATCCAACGGTTAAGATGTCGCCGCCAAGAAAAAAAACCAAATTTGGGCTGTTGAGAGGAGTGTGGTTGGGTGAGGCAATGAGATAAGGGGGTTTCTCAAAAGAAAGTCGCTCAGGTCGCCAAAAATCCAAAGTACATTGGAAAGCCACACCAAATAAAGGTAAGGATCAAAAAAAGCGACCAGAGAAGCAACAGACCAACTGGATACCGAAATATTTCCCACGAAATGAAAAATGCGTGCTCAAAACAACGGAAAAAAAGAAGCCCATCCGCCAAGAAGTAGCTAGGGGGGATTCCTGATGGGAAAGAAGACCAACAGGTGCTGGAAAAAAAGAAATGCAAAAGTGTCCAGGCAGGGAAGGGAGAAAGAGACAACTATAAGCTGTGTGGGGAAAAGCAGTCGTTCCATCAGGAGGCGACGAAACAGGACAAAGAAAAGTGGCCCATTAAAGGAAGGAAGAAAAGAAAAAACCCCATACCCTAAAAAGTCATTCTCGCCAGGGTTCTGATACCAGAGCACGTAAAAGGGAAAAAGAAAGGACTGAGAACTTTAATGAAGGGGGCAAGGACAAAAAAAAAATCGTGGCAAGATGAAGGGAAGAGCTAATGAAAAACAGAAATTCCCCAAAGCCCCGCAGCGCCGGCCAAGGCATGCTGGGCGGACGATACAAACGTCCGGTGGAACACCAGGACGAAAGAAAAAAATGAAAAAAAATGAAAGGCCCAGGAAGGTAAGACCAGGAGACCTGTTTGTCAACCCTGCGGAACAATGTTCGCAGAAAACAACCGCAACATCAGGGGATGAGAGTCCCAAAACCGCAGAAAAAGGGGGGGAGGACAGAAAAAGGACCATGATGATCAGAAAAAAAGGAACAAGGTGGAAAAAAGGGGGGGAGCTGGAAAATCCAAAAAAGCTGTGCGGAAAATCCGTATCAAGAATCAACACACGTTGACTCGGAACAAAAAAAAGGGGCGATAGCACCAGGAAGAGTGGCCCTGAAGGACCATGGAGGGCAGGGAAATATCTGGTAAGAAGCTCCGGACTCATGTAGAGAGTGTGTCGCGGTCGAAATTTGCCGCGTTGGACAGGCAGGGACCAAAATCCATCGAAATCAATTATGTGGGGAAAAAAAGTCTTGGGTAAAAGGCACTGAAAAAAAGTCAAGAATTCACAGGGCGGGTCAAGACTTCGACCCCCCGTTGAAGTTGTGCAGGGAAATAGCCAGGGAAAACAAGCACTTCACCGGGTTCACAGCTGGCCGGCTGGGTAAAGAGCCCGCGACAGTTCAGAAAAAAAAAGTCGTCCACCCCATCAACAACAACACACGAAGGAAACGAAGATGGGTTTCTGGACGAAAAAAAGGGACCGAAACGGGAAAGGGGGAGCTGAGGACTCAGAAAAGAGGGGAGGGCGCGCAGATGGACAGAAAGGACTCAAAGCAAGCCGCCCATGGCACGCTAAAAATCGAGAAAAGACGGACAATCGTAAAAAATCGATTGCGCTGGATGTTGGGTAAGCCACGGAGGGACCTAGGAACAAGGGCCGAAAACTAGTATCCATAAAAAAATCACCCTGAAAAAGCCAAACCCCCGATTACCATCTGGGTCCTCAGGTAAGACCGTCCATCAGGGGGAGGTTCATCGAAATCGCGAGGAATAGGAGGTGGAGAGGGGAGGGGCCCCGGTAAGGGGTTCTGAAGGGGGCCTGCGCAGGAGAAACTCGGAGTGAATCACCAAATCACTTGTTGAAAAAAACGGAAGGACGCTTCCTAAGGAAACAGTGAATGCACATTGATAATGAAAAAAAGGCTACCGAGAAGGGAACACAGCCTGGGGGGTTCTTGTGCGGTTCGGCGGGCCGGGGGGAAAGCTACCCCAATACCTCAGGAGATGTTGGCAGGGCTCAAGGGAATGGGGGTGGGCAAATCTCCATGGGGGAAAGAACTTACCTTGATGGGCCGTCTGATGGGGGGGCCGGGTTTTCGTCAATTCTTGGAAGGCCCCAGAGCAAGAAGTTTAAAAAAAGTGGATACGCAAAGGAAAAAAAATTCTCTCCGGGACGCCCGGGAGGAGGAAAAAGATATCGTCTGGAAAATCCCGGAAGAAAACAGACGGACAAAGGGGCAGGTTTCCAAGAAATGGTGGGCCCCTGAAAATCCACGAACAGTGGCTTGCAGCACGGTGGACCGACGGGGCAGGAAAAAGGGAAAAAGGCAGAGATCAGGTAGGTCCTTGGGGGTGCAGTCTAGGGACAGGAAGGGGCGACGATTACGTACCTTCTCTCAAAGTCGTATCCGCGGCATGACAAAAGGAACGGGACTGGGCCGACACAGTTGAGGGAAAAAAAGACGCTGTCTCTTCGATTGGGCACAGCACAAGGGAAAAAACCGAGGCAGCCCCGCAAAAAGGGAAACAGAAACGGGGCTGGGTGGAAGACCTACGAAAAGAGGTCAGCGGGGACTAATGCAGGGGAGGGATCGTTCCTAAAACTGCGGCGAAACACAAAGGAGAGGCCAATAGACTTAGATGTTCGCCTGGGAGGCGGATGATGCTGAGAGGGCGGCTTGGGGACTCAAAGAAGTGGGTTTTAGATAAAACAGGTAGCGTCCATAATCAGGAAACGGTCTTTCTCGAACCACACGCTTCAAGGGAACGGGAACCGGGGAGACGAGGGGTGGGAGAAGGAAAAGAAATCCAAGCTTCTAAAAGGAAGAATTCAGCTCAACGAGAGGGGAGCTGGCCGACATCGGATAAAAGGGAGTCCGTGCTTTGGGGGACTGTGAAGGGAAACAGTACCGGTGGAACGTGGTGAAGGAAATGCCCGAAGAGGAGGGGGGGGGCTCAAAAAACAAACAATATTTGTGAGGGATTTTCGCCGTAATGGGGTGGTTGAAGGGGAAAAACAGCTTAAAAAAAGTTGGAAATAATTACTGGAAACACTGAGGGGGAACGCACCGGCGGGCAGGATGAGGAGGGGGAACGTTTAAAAAATCGAAACGAGGATCGACCTGACCATTATCAGTAACCCCTCGGGTGCGAGGGCCGCCTAAGACGACAATTGAACAAACGTTACAAGAACGGAGGGGGAGCAACACATGATGAAAAAGGGGGGAGGCACCGAAGTTTGGGGGAAAGACGGTTAAGGTCACAAAGACGAAAAGGTTTTTGGTGTGGGGTGGGACCGGGGGTTGGACCAACCCGCGTGGGACGGCAAGCACCAAAAAAAAAAAGAACCGGGGATTTGAAAAAGGCGGGGGCGTAACGTCCTGAAAAAAGTGGAAAAAAAACGACCAATAAAGAAAGACGCCCCCGCCCGGTGTTAAAAACCACGGTTTTAAGGAAAAAAAAAAGTAAAATTGTCCGGTGGTTTACACTGCGTGGCCCTGACACTAGACAGGGAAACCCTGCATGAGAAAAGAGGCCGTCAGCAAGAAAAGTTCCACCTATCTTCCGAAGAAGACTGGGGCCACAACAGGTAGGAAAGTGAAGCTGCCAAGAGAAATGAATCCAGGGGGGGGGTCATTCCATCGCGAAAGACGGAAGGAAGTAATAGGGTGTGGCCGCCTTTAAACAAGTGGAGCACGCGAAAAAAAAGAAAAAAAAAAAAAGAAGAAAAAAACAAAAAAAAAAAAACAAAAAAAAAAGCATTTGGTCCAGATCCAAAGAAGGTTTCACAGACGTCGTTGGAAAGAGGAATTTTGCCGAAGGGTAAACCCTGCCTTTAAATTCGGTGTCATTGGGGGGGAACCTCAGTTGCTGGGAACCTTTGGTTGATGTCCTCCAAAGGGAAAGGACACTGTGTGGTTTGCCTAGCCGTAACTTGTTGAGGGGCTGGGGTCCATCTGACGGATTGAAAGAATGGGCCAATGGGTCATGACCAGGGGGGGGAAATGGACTCATTAATCACTGGAAACTGGTTGGATCAAGTATCAAAAACTTCAGGGGGAACTGAGGGGAGGTCCCCCAACATTCTTGATCATGAATGCACAAGCCCGGGAGTTGGGCGGAGCGGCACAAATCTTTGATTGGATCCACCTGTCGGTTAGAAGTGAGGAAGAGTGCTGTTAGCAGGGGGAACCTTACGCCATAAGGGTGAAAAAAAAACAACCAAAGCCTTGCCGGGAGGGGGGGCCAAAAATCCGGAACTCCTGGATACAATTTTGACAAAGCAAAACCAAAAAAAGGAAAACCCTGCTTTCTAGGCTGAAAAGGCCAAATTCATGGCTCGGGCGGGGTTCGTTCTTGGCTCGACGACGACCAAAAAGGGCGCAAAATAGTGAACTGAAAAGACTAAGTAAAGGGAAAATTAGAGGAGGAGCAAAGGGGTTGGATTGGCACTAAGAGACGGGAAGGTTTGGGTTCTGGAGCCTTGTTTTTTAGTCTGGACCCCCGCGCAAATTCTCCGGAGCATGGCCGGAAACGAATAGAAGAGAGGGGCCCGGGCCGGTGTTTGAAAAGGGGGAAGGGGGAGGCCCGGCACAAAAAAGGGGTCTTGTCCAAAGCATGCCTTCCGGAAACCCTGGGGACATGGGAGGGATGGTGTTGTGGGATGAAAAGTCATCAAAACACTGGTAACAGAGATGCAAATTGCCCTTCAAAATAAGGATGCCGGAAAAAGGTAAAGGGAACAAAGGGCGAAAAAGGAAGAAGAAGAGAAAAATTTTGAGAAACCTCACTGTCAACCAGGGGGGACGCGAAAGTGATTGCGGGGCAAGAGAAAAAAGGGGTTTTTCCTATAACAAAGAGGGGACCCCAATTTTCCAGAAGAAAACGGGGGTAGAAACGTTCCAAACCTTTCGGGGAAAAGACAATGCGGGGCCGCGGAAGAAAAAGAGAACCCACCCGTGACGGAACAGACTCTTGTCACATTGGGGCTAGATTTTTTCGGCAGGGAATCAAAAAATTCCTATATCACTCATGAAGTGTGGAGGGGGGGACTTTGTTGAGCAAAGAATTGGCAGAGCAGGGGGGTCTGGTGTCGTGAGGCGTGGTTGCAGGAGTGGCAAAACGGCAAAAAGTTGTGGTACCTAGAAAAGTCACGGCCGTTGGTACGGATCTGGGTTCAGAGGTGGCAAGAAGAAGACTGTGAACAAAAAAAAAATTTTTTAAATAAAAAAGGGCAAAAACAAACTGAGAGGAAACGTTGGAGAAAAAGACGAGGTCCAAGAGTCGAGAATCAGGGGTCGGTTTTATTACTGTAGCGTGGTGAGGTGGCGTGAACTTATCCAGGGGTGGGGAAGTAGCAAGACACCCGGTGGGGGGGTGGGTACTGACAGCCCCCGGGCCATTGGCTTCACTTTTCCTGGGAAGTGCCAGGGCAGCCAGACAGAAAGGCTATCCAAAAAAACCCCCCTGGAGGTGTCAATCAGTTCAGCCGGGGTACCACGGGGGAAAAAACAGTCCCAATAAACCCAACCGTGGTTGTAAAATGGAGGTTAGGGGGGGGCGGCTGGGACGGCGAAAATGAAGACACACCCCAGTCAAGAAGAGAAGAAAAGAAAAAAAAAAAAAATAAGCACCCAGACCATAAATAAGTTCCCAGTTAGGTCCCAGGGTCCCAATCTCGTAGGTCTTGAGTGGAAAAAGCAAGGTACAAAGAAAGATGAGGGGACACAAGACAGATAGACAAAGGGGGCCGACACGTGACTACATTGAAAAGGATCAGACGCCTCTAACTGCTGGGAGAAACAGAAAAACATGTGGATTGAATCCAAGGCAAAAAAAGAAACCGGGGGGCCGCACAGAGAAAGAGGGGGGCAACCGCCCTTTCATACGGACGAAAAAAAAAACGCAAACCTGACAAAGTGGAGGGTATCGCAAGCCCGGTTGGTTAGCCGACGTCACAGGAAGGTAGCAGATTCCACGCAAAAGACAGGGGGGGAAGGGGGCTTAAAAAGGGGGGAATAAAAAAACAGGGCAGATCCGCAAATCAAAGCCAGGAGAAAAAGGGAAGAAATTTCCATTCGAAACCTTGCAAAGAGGGGACCAGAGGGAAGGGTTCGACATCAGTTCATGTGAAGGGGGAAAAAAACGGGTGAATCCCACCGCTGGATAGCAGAAGAACCAACCAACCTTGGAAAAGGCACAAGAACGCTTGCCCGTCAGAAAAAATCACGACAGAAGAAGGACCTAATGAAACCCCGCCCGGGAAAGGGAATTCGAAGTGGTTCTTCAATGCATGCTTGAAACGTAGGAGGGGACAGTTAAGCGAAAGAAACCACCACCCAACCAAGTGCAAACTGTAACCAAATAAAGTTTAAGAGCGAGATGATTCGGGGAGTAAATATCAAGCACCAAAAACCGATTCGCATGCCCGTGCCGAAGTGGAAAAATCAAAAAAGAAAAGTGTCCGAAAAAAAGGAAAGCCAATAAAAATTCAACCTGAAAGAAAGGGAAGTTTGGTCCCGCTGGAATCCGACGACCGCGGGAAAAAAAGAACTTGATGAAAAAAAAAACACGGCCAGGACCCTGGCCGGGTTAAACATATGCCGAAAACGCCCAAGAAAAAGAAAAGATAGACCAAAGAGCTGCAGATTTTTGGGGGAAAATTCAGTCTAAAGGGGCATCGCCGCCCTTCCCGGCAAAACCGGTCACTGCGCAACAGGAAGAAAGGAACAGATGGGAACAACAAGGAAAAGACGGGGTGGTTAACTGACAAAAAAGGAAAAATGCCAAACCATTGTCAGCCAAAATTTAACCACGCCAAATGACAGGGGAAGGGGGGATAATCGCCCCCCGAGATTAACAAGCCAAACCGGAAAAGAAGGAAAAGAGGAAAACCCAAAATTCTATTCCGGCACCACAATCAAAAACGACTGGCCGACCCCATTGGTGTATAAAAAGACACCGGGGGGTGCTCAAACCACAACTCCTTTGTTACGCCCAGAGGTTGGAACAGGAACCAACGATACAAGCAAAAGGAAAGGCCGAGAGGAAAAAAAAGGAGGGATTGTGAGCGCCGCCCAGTGAGGGCACCAGCCTTAAGAACGGGGAGAAACCCGGATCTGGCAACTCCAAAGGGGGGGGGTGAAAAAAGCCGAAACGTTGTTTGGGAGTAAGGAAAGAAAGGCAGACCACGGGCAAGACCTTGGGTGGGTCGTCCCACAAAGAAGAACTGGGAAAAAAAAGACCAAGGAACCAAGACCATTTGCCCACAGGCCACCACTTTCGGAGGGAGGGGGTTTGTCCGAGCCCCCGGAATTGGAAAAAAGGGGGGTTGGGGGAATGAAAACAGGTCACAAAGTGCCCCCTGGGAGACAAGGGTTGGTTTTTCACAACCGTGTCGGAGAAAACGGTACCAAAGACGGTAAAAAAACAACTTTGGGGGTTGAAAAAGGGTTTGGGAAACAGAAGGACGGGTAATGAAACTGATGGAGGGCAAAAATGAGGAGGGGCCGTTCAAACAAGTTGAGGGGAACCAAAGTTTAAATGGGGAAAAAGAAAATGAAAAAGGGTAAACGTTGGGGGGTTGTGTGTTTTTGGGGTAAAAGATGAACCTTGGCACAAAGGAAAAGTGAAGAAGGCCAACAACCCGTTCCTGCAGATTGGCCTACCCGGCAATCATTACGGGTTTACAAAGTAAAGCGACGAACAGGAAAACCAAGGGATCCTGCCGAAAAAGAACAAAAAGGAGTGCCAACCACGAATAACGGGGCAGAGGAAAGAAAACGGGGTGACAAAATTTGCTTAAGAAACAGAACAGTGAAAAATGGCCCGTTTTGAGAGGGTTAAGAAGGAAAAACGATGAAAAAAAAAGGAAATTTGACTGTTTAAGAGGGGGGGGGTCCCAGCACAGAAGCGGACACCAAGTTAAGAGAGAGGACGCCGGTTGCGTGCCAATGATTGAGTGGGTTGGGGGCGACACCGAAGGGGTACGGGTTGGTGCCCGGGCCCCCCCCCCCCCAAAAACACACCAAAGGGAAAATAACCCAACACAAACCAATCTAGGAAAGAGAACAGAGAGACCCCAACCCATCAAAGGGGAAATAAACGAAGGGGGGTTTGGCCCCCTCATAGGTGGACGAAAAGATTGAACCAACAGCCAAAAAAATTAACGGAAAGAGGGGCCAAAAGGAAGTCAAAAAAACTTGTTCTAACTGGAAGGGGCCCGAAAAAATAAAAAGTTTAGGGGACAGAGCCTTGGTTCCAGAAGGACCAAGTTTTTAAAAAACCTAGCAAGGGAATGTGGGGGGCCACTATCACCGAAGATTAAAAAAAGGAAAAATTGTGGGGGCCACCACCCCCAGGGGTGTCCAATCCAAACATGGCGGTATACGAACAAGGGCAAGGGCCAAAGAAGTCCCAATCGCCCGCCAAATAAAATTGCCAAAAAAAGAAACAAAAGAAGGCGAAAATTGTCCTGACCGCGAAGGGCCGTGCAAACAAAAGAAAGAACAACGGAATTCATCCAGGGCCCCCATTAGTGCCAAAAAGGAAGGTTTTGCGAGCCTGGAAAAGGGAAAGAAGCGAATGCAAAAGAATGGAAAAAATTCGCAACGGGCACACGAAGAATGGACTGTTTCGGAACCTTACGCTGAAGGCCGCCCGAGAGAATGGGGGTAAAAAGAAAAAAAGAAAAAAGGCAGCCCAAAACAGCAAACGGAAAGAGGGGGGGGGGGAAAGTAGCTCCCACTTGTTGTAAAGAACACATGTCGCGACGCCCCCCTACAAATCAGGGTGAAAAAAGGGGGGTGGACCAAGAAACGGCCCTAAAACAGAAAGGGAAAGGGGGAGACCCCCAGTTAATCCAAAAGGGGGTTTAAAAAAAAAAAGGGAAAGGGGAATAAATTAATTCCTACTGCCCAAAAAGCAGGAAAAAACGAGCAAGAAAAAAACAGCTGGGCGGAAATCAAGAGGGAGAAGACAGAAAACGAGTGATAGCGAACAAACAAAGTTCCCGTAGGGAAACGTTTACGGTGTTTTACTGAAATGCGCTAAAAAAAAAAACCCGGGGGGTGACAATGAGCAACCCCTAGTGTTTTTATCTGGGTTCACAAAAGCAGAAAGTGGGAAGCTTCCGGGGGGAAAGCGGAAAAAGTGGATAAGCCAAAGGCAATTGGGCAAATGCACGAAAAGAGTGA
>Ga0179591_1357615_pt1 | contig 10582 bp, 10 predicted proteins | sample CZOMad2_1_08_16f_FD_182891 | JGI IMG/M metagenome (GOLD analysis project Ga0179591, IMG submission 182891) | Vadose zone soil fungal communities from Angelo Coast Range Reserve, California, USA - CZOMad2_1_08_16fungal (PacBio error correction) | ecosystem: Environmental > Terrestrial > Soil >...
CGCTCGCACAAACGTGGCGGGTAGAAAAACCCCACCAGGTAAAGATTGCATGGCTCCTTGCCAGCTAATACTGTGTAGCAGGGGAAGCTGAAAAGACGAGACTAAAGCGGAGAAACAGGATCCAAAGTCCCAGGCCGCAAGTGTGTGGGGGCCGGCAGCTCTCCGGAAAAATCTCAAAGAAGCGACTTAAATGCAAAAAAACCTTGCGGAATTCGCTAGACAAAACCGCAAAGAAGGTGGGGTGAGGGACACTTACTAAAAAAAGAACGGGGCGTGCACGCTGTTGATCATAAGCTGGTTAGAACAAAGGGGCGGGTCTCCGATTCGATAGCGCAAGAGGCGTGCAGTAGCTCTGGCAAACAAAGAGAATGAGAGACGAAAGAAAGAAGCGGGGTCCAAGTAAGGCGGAGCCCGGGCGTAACGGTTCCAACCCATCTTGATCGCAGGGACAAACAGAGGCACTCGATAGCAAGAGAGAGGAAAAGGGTCGTCTGGAGCTTGGTGATCTCACATTTTCGTCCGGCGTGTGAACAGGCTGTAGGTACCAGGAAGTAACACCTGTAGACATTAGACGACTGCCTCGACCATGCGGGGAGTAGCTTTAGCCGAGGGGGGGTCTACTATTATTTACCGAAAACCGCCAAAATCTCTGGGGCTGCATCCGTATACGAACCACATTCGCCAAAAAAAGTTTCTATTAACGTAACCGGACGCCGGAGTGACTGTAAGCACCCCCCACGAAGATAAGTAAAAGCTATCAGAAAGCCGCCTCAAAGTGAAGTCCTACTACTAAAGGAAGGGGAAACGCTGAAACGACCCGCTGGTAAACTAGACGGCTGATAGGGTCGAGTGGTGGGATCAGGCATACCGTAAGATTGTGACCCCAGAAATGTTCGCGAACGAAGGATTCAACTTGAACTAATTTGAATCAAGTAAGAAGCGGGTAAGGAAAAGGGGGGGACCAAACCGGCAATGTGGTGGGCCGTGAAATCTCGAACGCCGGAGGGCTGACACAGAACATAGACGTTATTTATAAAAACGGGGGACGAATCGTTGAAGAGTGGGTCCTGAACACCGTCAACAAACAAAAAAAAGAAGGTTCAAGAACATCTGAGCACGTGCGAAAAAAGTAGGTGTCGACAACCAATTACATGCTCCCTAGCTCTGGGGTGAAAACAATATACTTGGGATGGGGAGAAAGGGGTTGATTTTTACGGATAAGGGAAGGCGAAAGTTTCGTAAAATTTTGATCTTTCGATGGAATTAAAAAGGGGGAGATTCTACAGCAAAAAGCGGATCTTAAATTTACGCAAGCAGAACATTGGGCCAGTATTTGAAATGAATAAATAAAATTGGGATTGACGTGGGGGGGAAAGGTTCTCTACGGTAAACTTAGGGTGAATATAAGTAACATATTGGATCATTGTCAGGTATAGGTTTACGTAGTAGGGGTTGCATTGACTGGGTAGTCAACGGAGTGAGATCAGTCCGGTGGGGAGAGGGGGAAGGGAAATAGTTTGAAATGGCAGCTATACGGGCAAGCCAATGAAACTACGGTAGTACAAGAAACGGGATGAAGGCAACGTCTAGCCGCGGTTTAATTTCCATTATAACCCAACATCCCATTAAGACCTTTCTCGAGGACACTGGAGGGGGAAACGGCAAATAAGGGGGAGATGGTGTTTTCCGAGGGTATAGCCAATCAGGTTGCCGGAGGGAGGAATGAAGGGCAAACTACGTGGAAGAAGGGGGAACTATGACACGGTCGCTCAACACCAACAAAAGGTGAGGAAAAGGAAAGACAAAACGTCTAGGTCCTCAACGTAGCTGTGGACATATATTATCTAAAGTAATCACAAATGGCTTCTTATGATTGAGGCACTCGTACAAGTGCCCCCCATAATGTTAGGGGCCAGGGAAATTTGTTGGAAAAGATTTACTCACGGGGTTGGATTTTGTTTATAGATTGGGAATAACTGAGAAGGAATGCGAGAGAATGAAAAAAAATATAAACGTTGGGAAGATGGAACATGGATGAGCTTTGACATATGAAAAACTCATAATTAATCTAAAAGACTGAGGACAACAGTTTGGACGAAGATCCAGGCCATGCGAACAAAATAATCTTGCAGCTAAGACTGAGATAAGATGGAAAAGCTTTTACCTCTCCAAAAAAGTTTCCTAAATTATTAAACCCTGTTCAATGTGGAATCATGAGAGAAAATCTTTTAAGAGAAAGGAAATACTGGTAGGTCCTGCGACTAAGATGTCAGATTTATAGTTAGATGACTTTCAATATCTAAAAAGGGGAAAATTTTCCGCTAAGGGAAAAGAGAAGGGAGGTAAATACTGCCAAGTATATTGCCGAAACCCACGAGTATAGGAATAAAAAGGGATCTCGGTCGAACTAACCACGCACGGAGGAAGTCTGAAACGTGTGGCCGGGTGTGGTACGTGAAGGAGATGAAAGATCTTCAGAGGCGCACAAGGGCAGACAATAAAAGTGTGGCGTTCTAAAATCGGCCGTTTCGGAGTTAAGACCCATTCCGGCTGGTCCCAAGAAACTTCGAAGGCGGGTACCACAAGGAAAAGGGGGACGAAAACATAGTCCCGCGAAAGTTGAGAACAATTTAAACAGGAGGAAGGAGACAAATACGCACGAATGGACAAAACGTGACTCAGTTTCCGCATGAGTAAGAAAAGAACACAGACATAATAAAAGAGGACGCTGGTTCTAGTAAAGTACAAAGATTCAGAGGAATAGGTCTCGCCCGGTATACACGAATTGTGTGATGGGAGCCTACTCAGAAGTCAAGAACGCAAGGGGGGAAGCAAAGGGGGGCTCAGTAATGGGTTTCGTACGTTCTATTCTGAATCAAAAAAAAGTTTTTGGGGAGGGAAATTCGGTAAAGAGGAGAACCAAGAAGGATAATCCAATTTGACATAAAACAAGGAAAAGCTCCTCGAAACTTCGCCGGTACTAACACTTTCCCCGTTGCAAAATGTTCTTCTATAAAAAAGCACCCAGAAAAGGATGACTTAACATTTCTCATCGCGACTAGTACTGAGACTCCGACTACGGGCATGCCTCGCACTCGGGGGAAAAAAGTGACACGTTCCTATGATGGCCCTCCCATCCGGGGGAGGGACATCTCAATCTAGGTACCAGGGATGGCCAGCATCTAAAGAGCTAACTGCATTAAGGAGCTGAAAACTAAAAACAAATAGAAAGGTCCTGGCGTATTCAAACGTATACCTCTTCGCCCGGATGCAGGAGTAACCGTTGCAAAGAAGGACACCCCGTCGTGGCGGTGGGTGGCCCGCGACGGTCGCGGGTGGGGGTCCGTGCAGGGCAGAAAAGTGGGACTCTGTCCGGGGGGTCCGTGAGAGTCTCACACAGGTGCGTTAAAGGTGTTGCCGGTGGATCAGGGTCAGGAAAAAAAAAGAGGAGAGGAACGTTAAAAAAGGAGGCTAAATAAGTATAAAGCAGGAAGGGAAATGTAGCCCGGCCGAGGCAATAAGGGTACCCGGTGTGGGGAGCCCACCGCAACAAGGTTTGTGTCGACTGAAATTCCTGATCTAAAACACCACAACGGAAGTAGTTAAAGATAAGCGCCTCGCAAAAAATCATCTGTTCTGTCTAAAAAAAACAGGTAAAACGAACGATTCAAAAGGGCCGGCCTACACTAATTTTTCCTGTCGTATACGTATTTAGCGGACTAACGCCGGGCCGGACTCGGTGACCTTATCCACATGACAATGGACACAACTGTGAGCACACCGGCCGAACCACTTTCCAAGAACGCCTGAATGGAACCTACAAAACTTGGCCCGTCGCCGGAGGAAACCCCCGCCCCGTAACGGGACCATGCGGCACGGTTACTAAAGGGGAAAGAAAAAGCGTCACTCGTATTGGTGGAAATCCGCAGCGACGGTCCGTCTACCGATTGGGGGCCGAGTCGAGAAGCCAAAAGGGGCGTGGGCCTGCTGCAGGGCGAAAAAAGAAAAAGGGTACTAAAACTGCGATCCGACGAAAGAATGGCGGGCAACACGTCCGGGCGGACCGTTCCATGGTGAATCAGGTGAGCCGCATTTGAAGCCTTATACAGAAACTAAGGAAGCAGTAACGGGAGAGAGCAGGTAGAGTCGAAAATTTGGAGCAGGTTATAGACAGGCACCATTTTAACCAACGTTTAAGTAGTCCGTGCTAACAGTACAACCTGAAGATTAGAAGACTGGGATGAAAATCCATGTTTGGTAACAATAGCTTTACAGCAGGTTGAACTACGGCCGAAACGACCAAATCTTGGGATACGCCAGAAAACGTAATAAATACAAAGGGGCGTTCACTCAAACTTCGAGGAACTAAAAAAAGGATCGTTCCGTAGGAAGCAGAAAATAAAAGAACTGGAAGTGCGATCAGTTTGGGGCCTATACAAGAAGATGAAAAGAAAGTCGGCCTCCGAACAGGAAGTTAATAATGCAGTGATGGTACACAAGCGTGAGCATCAGGCTTCCACGTTGGGACATGATAGGGGGTCATCCCTGGTAATGTGTTCTCCATCTCAAAGCAGGGAGCTAAAGAAGGTTAGTCAAAAAAATTACGTGGAAGTATAAAAGCTGGTAGTAAGGGAAAAGACGGAAAGGAAGTATATCGAAAACGCACGTGGGAACGACACATAACATGGGAAAAATGGTGGGTCCCGTGTGTGCGGAGCACTTAGTGGAGAAACCTCACCAAACAGCCAAACACAAGGTGGCAATACTCATCTGACTAACGGGCGCAAAATGAGTTGCGATTAAAAGAACAAAAACGAGAGGAGGGACGATACTCTGGCAAAAAAAAGGGATATTTGGCGTAATTGGGACTTCATATATAACAGAAGAAAGTTTCTAAGGTATCTGGGAGAGTTTTCAAATGCAGGAGAAAAAAATCCGATGATCCGGCCCGACAACTGGAAAAACGGAGTTTTGTCATTATTAGACAAAGAGGATTATTTAAATCGTACTTTGTGGGTAAAATATATAATGGGGTTAAGGAGGTGTACTAATGGAACGTTGGAGCAATTACCTAAGTCTGGAGAAGTAATTATTGGGGGGGGGGTAATCCTGGGTGATTGAAAGGGGAAACATATAGTAATTGTGTTGCTTTAAAGTACCTTCATTTTTAACGGGCAGCTAGAAATAAATGCCGATGTCTTAAAGAGATCATACCCCTTGTATAAAGCGTCTAAACCGCCGGAGTAATTCCAATTCTAATAACACATCAAGAAGGTGGAGGAGGGGGAAAAAACCTTAATGGAGCAGGGAAGAAATGATAGCGGGGTCCGAGGGGAGCAAGCCGGAGAATGGTGCAGGGGGAATGGATTTTCTATGATCTACGTTGAACCAAGGAGACACGGGGTTCGACTATCAAAAAGGAAGGAAAAGAGAGAGAAAATAGTAGGTGCAGCTAACGTACGCTTGACAAGAAAAACTCTAGGGAATCCGGAACCTGTAGGCGAGAGCTATACACTCAAAAACGGCATATCATTTGGAGGGGTGGCCATGTCCTAAATGGACAGTGTTACCTCCACGGTGGAAGGTTGGAGGTTGTTGTTTGGAATGGGGAGAAAGGGGTGGCTTAACTGGGTTTTTATGTCAGAGATTTAAGAATGCATCTGCTGAACGAGACAGGATTACATTAAGTAAGTAACACGAACATATGGGCACTTGGTTACTAAGGAACCGATAAAAAATTACGGGAAAGTCCTAGAGTGGATCAATCGTTCCATTACTAGTTCCCTAAAATAGAATTGTAAACAAAGTTAAAAAGTGGGGGGAAAGAATGGTAGTTAATGTGCATAGATAGGAATGGATGTCAGTTGGGCGAAAAGAGATAATACTATTTGAGAAGTATCCTTGAAGATGAGAGAAAATTAGAAACTGACTCGCTGTAAGCTATGGAAAAGGGGAAAATAACTTTAGACTAAAAAGAGGGAAGTGGAAACCCCAGAGGATATAGCAGGTAGAAGGGGAAAACACACTCACCACGTAGTCAGAGGGTCCGGAAAATGGGGGGCTGGTGGGGGGGCTGACTGTGAGACGAACTAGGGCAGTCGATCGCACACGGAAACGTAAGCAGTTGTGTAGGGCTCGTGCGTTCTTGAGACAATGGGACACCGGGAGGGGGAAAGACTAAGACCGTATACGGCAAAAAAATTATTGACGCACAGAGGCGCGAAAGGAGAAAAAGGAAGGGGTTTTCCCAAGCCACTATCATCGTCCTCATTTTTCAGGGAAATGGGTGAGGGAAAGAACAGGTGTACCAAAAGGCATGGAAGAGGAAAAACTGTGGGCGACGTCAACTCGGATTTAAAGATGACTAAGCGCGAAAATATCCACTAATGGGGGGATTTATCCATTCAGGGAAGATCCGCCGGGAAGTTAGGAGACAAGGAGGACGCCAAAGTTGGTAGGAATTCGTTCGATGGGAAGCACCGACCAGAAAGATGGTTGGGCGGCGTGTAAATCCTATTGAGGGGAAGCTAATTGAGAAAACGCAGGGAAAAGTCTAAGCAAAGATGGGACTGGAGAAGGGATACAACCTGTCAAGGAGTCCGCAAGGGACTGCGATCGAACGCTCCAAAGGAATGCTCGAATGGCCCCGCGGGCTCTGTCAAGATCTCGGGGGGCCTGCCCACTTTTTTGGACAAAGTTACGGAAAGGGGAAGAAGAGGGGAAAAAAAGAAAAAGGACCGTTGTAGGGGATCGAGCCGGTAACACTGTGCTCTGAGAAGGCCATATAAAATAAACTTCCCCAAAGTACTGAGGAGCTATTCAAATAATGCTACTATGGACGTTACGCCCTGTCGGCGTACCGTTCACGAAGGAAAAAGGAGGGGAGGGTGGGTGGAGCAGCGACACGGTCGAAAAACGTGGTTTGGGTACAGGTGGCGCATGCGCGAAGGGAAGGCTGTTAGGAAGAGAGGAACGTCTCCACGTGCTGTTCCCATTGGTATGGATCCGTTTTCTACCACGAGGAGCCGGCTTTATCAAGGTACGAGAAATATACGCCGGCAATGGAGGGTGGGGGCCGGAAAGAAAAGTGCAGGAGGAGGTGACCGGGGGGGACTCAAAGAAAAAAAGATGGGGTGAAAAACAGAGCGCTGTATCTCTCAACAAAACAAAGAAGAGTAATCAGCCCACCACAATCAGGGAGAGGGACCCAACAAACCACGACCTCGATTGCCTCGGGAAGGGACTACACTCCCTTTGGAAGAAAGAGTGGGGGTGAGCAGGTCCATGGCACGAAGCTACACGAGAAGAAAAAGGCAGTAAAAAAACAGTGTTATCCAGTAAATCAATCAAGGTCGGGAATGCAAAGACCGCCCAACTTGGGGAAAAGATGCGGGGGGAAAGGAAAACAAGCAAAAAGGGGTGGACCTGCAGGGCATGTTACTCAGACAGTCACGCGAGGGATCACTTTTTTAAAGCCATCGACGCCGTCGATTGGCCTCATAGAAAAACGCCTCTATGGAAGGAGAGTAGCGCTGACACAGGTCTTGCGAGACGGCGGTTCTTGAACGCGAGGTCCCGAGGGGCCCCACATTGAGAAGGTGCATTGGGGGGCAAAAAGGAGAAAAGAGAGAAAAGAGTAGAGAGGAGAAATCGAGGGAAAACATGCCTTGGGGCTTGAAGCAGAAACTTTGCTTCCGCACGGGTACATGCTTTTCACTAACCCCTATGAGATTCTAAAAGGAGGGAAAGGAGGGGGGAAAAAGATAGAGTAACGCTCGTGATACTGATTGAAAGACCGGCCGGCCAAAATCAAATTTAAGGGCTCAATGTAATGAAAAAAAATCAATCAAAGTGAACCAATGAAGGAAGACTCCGGACAGTGGAAAGGGTAAGGATAGATTAAAAGAAAACAAATTACGTGAGGAGAGGTTGCGCTACTGGATATGGGAAATAAGGTCGGCCTCAAAGTTAAGAACTGCATATGGGGGAAAGCCTTGAGAAGAAAGGCAAATGGAGAGCATGATTGGGGAGATGGTCACCTAAGAGCCGTGTGTGGTCTCCATCAAACGGGTTTGCGACGAATAGTGATAAAACGGGGAGGGGACGTATCATCTGGTATAACGGGGACATCCTGCATTGCGGGGACTCGAATCCCGAGGTACTCAAAACATGACGTGTTGAAAGGGTGGGCGCATCGGAAAGACACCAGGGGGGAAAAATACTTAACAAAACACCCAGAACCAGTTTAAGACCAGTAAACGTGAGAGGCGGTAGTTCGAACCAGAGATGGACGGGCTCGAAAGTCTTGGGGGGTCAAAACTAAACATATTTTGCGTCTTTTCTTGACTATAGCTTTACAGCGGAGGAAGTTTCTACCTGTATAGGGAAAGATGTCATTCTAAATCAAGGAAATGAGGAATTATCTCAGGGGGGGGCGGGGAAACGGGAAATAAAAGGGATGATGTGAAAAGAGGATTTAAAATATTGTCACAACTGGCGGAAATGGTGTGTTTATAGGTGTATAACTTAGGGGAAGCTATGTAAGGATCATATCTCGAAAGTCTTCTTAGTATGAGGTGGGGGGACCGTCCTTTTAGGGGCTGAGTAAAAAATGTTTGAGAGTGATTTTGGAGTTTCCTTAATAGGGGTGAGGCCGTATAATCATCGGACAAATGGGGAGGACTGGGGAGGAAAAAGGGATAATATCTAAAAAAGCCTTATAAGTGGTCAATTCTATAGCACAACAAACACATACCTTTGGAAGGATTGCAGTAATGAGGCAAATGATATGCCTGTGGACGTGTATCAGCTTATGACCGGGTGGCAGGGATGAGGGGGGGTAGATGGAGAAAAGCGAGGTTGAAGAGGCCGAAACGGGTCATTACCACAACGGTGGGAGAAGAGAACCCGGAGGGTCATCAACGTGACTTTGACATATAAACGTAGGAGAAAGGATCCCTGAACACCTGTAGGCTGGATGCTTGGGTACACGGAACAGGCATAGAAGATGGGGGTTTCCATGCCATTAATTTGGGCATGGGAAGACTCAGGTAGGTGGGTTATATAGAATTGGAAAACTTATAAGATTGAACTTTGCATTATAAAGTGGGGGGAGGGGGTCAGAAAAGATGGTAAGACTGGGGAATAGAGGGAGCTAATTATGAAAGGAATAAGAGCACACAATAGGAATACATTTGTTACTAAGATCCCAAAAGACTGACAAGAATAGGAGGAAAGTAATATGACCGTTTGAGGTACACTAAAAAAGTTGAAAGATTATAAGAAGGAAAACAGTGTAGGTGGAAATGGAAGGTTAATGGTGTCATAGAAAAGACTTTTTCAGTCCAGGAAAAAAAGAAGAGATACTAATTTTCTGGAATATCCTTGAATATCGAAATACATTATAACTGTCTCGGGGAGGAGGGGGGGAAAGCTATATTAGGGGAAAAAGGACGGAAAGCAAATATAGTTGCAGTGGAAACCAAGAGTGAGGTAGAAAAAGGGGGGGACCGCCAACACACCAGTCTATGTACCTTGTCAAAGTTGTTGACGGGAGGGAGCCTAAGAAAGTGGCGTCCAGCGCCACACTGACTCTCCAATATGCTGTGAGGGTCAGTGAAAAAAGAAAGAAACGGTGCAATTAGAGGCCGCAATTTCCGAGGGCCAAAGCCGGAGTCCAGATGATAGCGGGAAAACGAGTTTGACGGACGAGAGCGAGCGGAGCTGCAACATATAAGTATGATATTTGGCCAGACATATCATGCTCCCGGGACTAATGGAAGGGGACATGGGGAGGAGCAAAGACAATGTGTCCATACGGCAGGGGACCTTGCCGAAATTGATGAGGGCGCCATTGACGCACGAATTGGGGGGGTGTGAGGGGTAGGGGGAAAGAAAGCCAGCACGATCAAAAACGGGAAGTGGGAACGCCAGGGGAAACGAAAGGGTGAGATGGTCCGTAATGTCAAAAGAGGGGGGGGCGTACGTTTCGAAATATAACCAGATTAAAGCTATTGATAAAAAGGGGAAGAAGAAAGTGCGTAAACCCGGGAGAAACGTCGCATGAAGACCTGTCCGGAAGCTGACTGACCGATACAACATCATCCCAGGACTCTACCGGCGCTTCTTCAGATTCCTCACTTGTTCAAGTGAAAAGAAACAGAGGGGGGGAACAAAGGGGACGCAAGGGAACGGAACCGAAGGGCCAAGCCCAGGCTCGTACGTCGCAGCTGGGGGACCCTGTGGCTCCTGCGCCGCATTAGGACTCTGACTCAGGGCCAAAGATTCGCTGCCCGATTCCAAAGAAGTACGGGCGTGGTCATAAAATGGAAACGAAGTGACACAAAAGTAGGGAGGGGTGGTACACAAAGAGAGGTGAGAGGTGGGTCGGTGCCATGGGTCTACTAATTTGACCTTTTCCGGCCTGTTTCTCACCAGGGGATGGGGCAATGGGTCCGGGTTGCAACTGAAACACTCGTACGCAGGAGTGAGAAAGAACGCTAGTATAAAGGCACCCGCAGGAGGGGAAGGCCACAGACGCGGTTAACCGGGGATCTCCCCTCACTAAAGGGGCTGGGCGGCT
>Ga0179591_1494500_pt1 | contig 10582 bp, 19 predicted proteins | sample CZOMad2_1_08_16f_FD_182891 | JGI IMG/M metagenome (GOLD analysis project Ga0179591, IMG submission 182891) | Vadose zone soil fungal communities from Angelo Coast Range Reserve, California, USA - CZOMad2_1_08_16fungal (PacBio error correction) | ecosystem: Environmental > Terrestrial > Soil >...
CGGGGTGTTTGATGGGCCCCTCGATGGCATCGATCACGAATGACCCGCCGCACCTCGAACAGTCCTCTGCTTGCCCGTCATGGATAATCCTCGAACAAGGAGCCTCATGCCTCACTGCTTGACCGGCGTGTGATGCCCGAGAGGATCGCCAACATGAAGGACATGAAGACCACCAGGCTGACGATGTACTACGACCCAGAAAGGGCTGCAGGACACAGAACGAGTTCGCAGAAGAACTCAGCCGCGATGGGAAGGCGGTTCGACGAGGTCGAAGGAACGCGACTCGTTCTATCTGTCTGGAATTTGGATCTTGGCTGCTTCTGGGCTGAGTCTGCAGCGTAAAACTTTCAAGAAAACGGCCGATTTCCAAGAGGGGGATGAAGAATGTCATCGCTGCCGGCTGGCATTCCGTGCGCTTCATCTCAGTCACCAGGGTGATGACATGACAACCGAGGGTATTTCGCTATCGAACGGGGATCAACACGCGGCCCAGGAGGCACGTTGAAGGGGGCACCCCCTGGATGCTGAAATATTCGACCTCGGTGGGGTACGGCGGCTAGACGTAATGAGTGGGGCCTGCAGCAACTACGACTGGTTGACGCTGGAATCGCGTCGCTGTGCTTGATTTTCAGTTCATCATCATGCTGGTATCAATCACGCGCAGGGGTGGGTGGCGTCCGCGGTGGGTCGTCGGCACGGTCTTTGTGCTATCCCTGGGCGCGTCGTTCGGGGTCTGTCGGTGCTTCATCTGGCATCATCCCTGATCCCGGCCCCATTGAAGCTGCACATGGAGGGTGGCTCGCGATGTCGGGTCAATCATCCCTGCTCGCGTCGGCGCCTACCTACAACCTGTTGCTTGGTGTCGCGTTCAAAGAGGAGATCCACGGCTGCCTAATACCCGGGATACTTCGGTCCATGGGCGGTCACCATGGGGTCGGTGGTGCCCTCGCTCGGCCGGGCTTTGTGGGCTTTCGCATTCACGAGGATACGATGGCGGTCAGTCAGGCTGACGGTGCTCGGCCAGGTTCTGATGAACCCACCAATCGGTCCTCGGCGCTCTTCTTCGACACCCGAGCGTGCGGTCGCCCTGAATATTTTTGACAACCTGTCCATCGCCGCACTGATGGGCAAGTTGTCTGGTGGCCGCAGTTTGTCCGCAACGGCCGAAGCCGTCACCATGGCCTTCTTTCGCCGCTGGAGAAGAAGAGGGACGAGTCCTGGTAAACGCTTGATAAGCAGCGTTATTGGGGTCAGTTGATGCTAGCGCTGCCGCCGAGGGCCGATTTCCGGACGGCTGGGGCCGGTGATGACGGCCCGGGGTCGGGGACGTCAGTGCAACAACTGCCACGGCTGACGTCCTCTCGTGTTGTAGCATGGCTGAGGGATCGGATTGGCTTGCAATTCAAATCAGTGCCAAACACATCATTCATTTTTTCACATTCTTCATCTTCAGCATTCACATCATCAATTCGTTTTCGTTCGTTCAGTCGTCTCGTTCGTTCGAACATCATTCCGTCCCTGATTTCGTCTTCCCGTTCTTGCTCACTCGAGATCTTCTTTTATTTCTCCTCTCCTCCCCGTGGGTTGCACCATCGGTGTTTTGGGCGTCTTGGTCGGGCAGACTAACGGTTTCCTACAGAACCTTAATAGAACGTCCAGCAATTGTTCTGTCATTGCGTGCCGCGCAGCCAAATAATCCCTGTCCCTCCAAGTCTACGCGCTCCAAACAAAACCTCCGCCGTTACGCATGGTTAGTTTTGTCGTGGCGATGCGACGTGCCCACCGGTCGTCAAGATTCGTCTCATCGCTTCGGCATAAATCTTCGGAAAAGAAATTGGCAACGATTTCAAATCTACTAGGGCTTTTCGGTAGCCGACCAATCGCACCCAGGCCAGGCCTCGTTGCAACCACACGCAGTGGGCTGGGCGTCTGCCCGGTGACTCCCCGGGCCATCTTGCTGGTCCGAGCTTGACCAATTCCTGGTAAGGCGGTCGAGATTGTTCTGCGGCCGTGACGTCGCCTTGCTTTGCTCCACACTTCGGTCAACAGTAGCGTACCGTCACTCATGTTCGCCGCGCAGAATAGATCGGGTTGTAAATAAGATTATCATTGGGGGCTTAGGCGTGACAGAATAGAGTTACCTGCTGACATGATCCTTGCCAAATTAAACGGTGGCAACAATTTCGCGACCTCTGCGGAAACTGGGCGGGCCATTAATTTGAACACCTGCCATTGAATTGGACTTTGTCGGCTATGGAATCGGGATGTCCCTCGCCGCTGCGTTGAGATCGCCAGTCGGAATCTTCTGGGCGGCCACCCCTCCGCGGCACGGCGTTACGAGCCTCGAGTTCCTCCGGCGCATCCGAGGTATTCCGCCTTCGTGTCCGTAAGTGACATCTTTCCATTCGTCAGTGTCTTTTTGGTTGCCTCACTTTAGCATTTCGCCTTCGGGTGCGTCGCTCGAATTGTTTTGATGAATTTGGGGAATGCCCTTTCGATATTCGGTCTCGCTATGGGCCAGCCGTGCATGCCATTGTGAACCGGATGGACATCACACTTTGCGCCACTCATAACCCGCTTCGATTTCTTTTAGCAAACCCGGTCGGCCACGAACGGGAGTGCGAGACGTCCAAACAAAGTCCTTCCCAACGAGACGCTTCTCGACTTCAGGAGAGTAGTCGCGCGCAAGGAATCGTCCGAGTGAGCAGGCGCGCGGGGTGTCGGTTCATTCGCGATGGGGAGATCCGATGTCGCACCACTCGATGGATTTCACGGCGGGGGTAATGACCATTCGGTTCAGCAGCGGCGAAGTTGCTTGGCAAGTCCGGCCGACGAGGGCGAGAGGCATTATTTGGTTCTTCCTAAAACATTGGTGGTTTCTGGTTTGTTTGAGTTCTGAATCGTTGAAACTGTTTTGAAGAGCCTCGTTGGCTTTCATCGAGTGAAATCCTGCCATCAGCCCCACGCACCCTGACTCCCCAATATCCTCCGCGAGGCCCAAATGCCGTTCTCCTCTGGCAAGGGCTGTGCTTTCCTCATCCTTTCGCCCTAGTTGCCAATGCGCCATGCAAGGACGGCATAAGCCTTGGCTTGTGCAAACTGGGGCCGAGCTATTCGCCGCGTTTCTCTCCCCAGGCCATTGCTTCGGCAAATTCCCCGACCGAGAATTCGACAGCGCTGTGCACTCCTGGAATAAGGGATGCCATCATACCGCTTCCCCTCCGTGACTGCATTGGTCCGCGAGTTTGTCCATCAACCCCAAATCCGGCTCCAGAGTGGGCAGGAGAAAAACAATCCTGACGATCCTTTCAGCACGGGCCGGATCTGTCGAATCGGCAAATTTGGTGAAGAGTCCTTTTACAGACCTGTTCGTAAGCGTGGCGATCTCGGCTATCGCCAGCACGCGCCATCGTGTGGTATCGGTAGTGGTCGGTCAATGGATGCTCCCAAGGCCCGGCAACAGCCGCTGCAGGCCTCCCTCATCTTCCTCGACGGCCCATCACGTCAGCCCTTTCAAATAAGCAGATTCTGTCGCGGCTTGGCGATGAACGCTGGTGTCAGTATTCTTCGAGAAGTTGTTGTGCCTCGACAAATTTTTCTGGGCTGGCTCCAGGGGCGCGAACCACACGTTCCAAAATCAACCACGTCTTCCGGGTCCTCACTCTCCCTTCTTGCGCGAGATTGTTAAGCTTCTCGGTAAACAGCTTCTGCCTCCGGCCACTTTGCTCGCGGCTTCCAACGCCAAGCCAAGCCTTCGGAGCGTCGACATTGATTGCTTCTCCTCAATTCTTCTCCCCGCTCGCGCACAAGACCAAGGATTCCCGCCACAACCCTTCAGCTTCGGTCCACTTCCCCTGGCTCCAAGCTTATCGGGCCAGACCAGCGTAGCGCAAACCAGCCTTTCCTGATGGTCCTTTCCTCCAGAGCTTGCGACCAATCGCTAATGCGTCACGCCACGGGCTTCTGCGTCGGACCGTTTCCCTTCACGTTCAAGACCTTCGTCGAGGCTGGAGAGGTTTCAAGCGTGGCCGCACGGTCGTCGCCCAAAGTTTGCGCTGGAAGCGCGAGAACAGCCTCAGCACCGCATCCCCGACTGCAGGTCGCCTCGATTCCCAGCACCTGTCCAAGGTAATTCAGATTTCTTGTCACCTCAGGATGCGCGTCACCGAAAGTTTTTGCCGAATCATCAGTGCCTCCGTTGCAACTGTTGCTCCTCTTCGAACTTCTCCACGCATTCAGCGTCCAGGCGCGATCTTCGAGCGCTGAGGCTACACCTAGGTCAATCATCGCCAAGCTTCTTCCCGGCTTTCCAAACATCTCGCTCAGTTTTTCGGCTTCAGCCCACTGGTCGCCATATCCCGGAATCATGCAGAGATTACGGGAGTTAATCGGCGACGTTCACGTGTGTTTTTCCAAATAATTCTTTCCTGATTCGCAGCCCTTCCGCCCAGCCATCGCCTCCGCCGCTGATTCTCGCTGATCCCGGTAAACTTCAGCCAGAGCCAATCAAGCGAGTGGCCGTGTCGACAGTTTTCGTCCGCCGGAGCCGCCGCTTCCGAATAGCCAGCGCTTCACTGTGGCGCCCCGTTCAGCTTCGGGAATCTCTCTCAACAAAAAAAAAAAAAAAAAAAAAAAAAAAGAAAAAAAAAAAAAAAAAAGAAAAAAAAGAAAAAAACAAAAAAAAAAAAAAGAGAGAAAAAAAACACAAGGAACGAGGAGGAGGAAAGGAGAGATTCCCGAAGCTGAACGGCGCACAGTGAGCGCGGCTATTTCGGAAGCGGCGTCTCGGCGAGCTAAAATGTCGACACGCCACCTCCTGCTTGATGCCTCTGGCTGAATTTACCGGGATCATCGCAGACTCATCGAGGCGGAAAAAGGCGATGGCCTCGGAAGGGCTGCGAATCAGGAAGACTTATTTGAAACCAACACGTGAACGTCGCCGATTCCCTCCGTAATCTCTGCATATTCAGGGATATGTCGACCAGTGGGCTAATCCGAAAAACTGCGCGCGATGTTTTGAAATCGGGCGAAGCTGCTTGGCGATGATGACTAGGTGGAGCCGCACGCTCGAAGAGCGCGCCTACGCTGAATGCGTTGTAGACGTTCGAATATGCGCATCAGTTGCACATCGGAGGCACTGAATGATTCGGCAAAAACTTTTCGGGTGACGCGCATCCTGAGGGTGACAAGAAATCTGAAAGTCCCTTGGCCAGTTGGCTGGGAATCGAGGCTACCTGCCGTCGGCGATCTGTGCTGAATGCTGTTTCTTGCTCTTCAGCGCAAACTTTTGGCGAACGACAGTGCGCCTCGCGTGACACCTTCTCCAGCCTGCGAAGGTCTTGCGACGTTAGGAACGGTCCGAAGCAGAATCTCCTGTGGCGTGAAGCATTGGCTATTGGTCGCAAGCTTTGGAGGAACGACCATCCGGAAATGCTTTTTTTGCGCTACCGGTCTGGCCGATAGCCTTGAGAGCCAGGGAGTGGCCCGAAATCTGAAGGTTGTTTGCGGTGAATCCTTGTCGTGTGGCGCGAGCTGGGAGGAATTGAGGATAAGAATCAATTATACGTCTCCGAATGCTGGCTTGGCGGTGGAAGCCGAGCGCAAGTGGCCGAGGCAGAATCGGTTACCGCGAGCCTTAAAACAATCTCGCGCAAGAAGGGGAGGTTGAGGAGCCGGAAGCCGTGGTGATTTGGACCGTGTTGTTTCGCGCCCTGGCAGCCCAGAAAAAATTTGGTCGAGGCACAAACCCACTTCTCGACGGAATACTGACACCAGCGGTTCCATCGCCACGCCCCGCGAGCATGAATCTGCTGATTGAAAAGGGCTGACTTTATGGGCCGTCGAGGAAGATGGCGGGAGGCAACACACACCCATGCACCGATGTTGCCCGGGCCTTGAGCATCAATTGACCGACCATACCGATAACCACACTCTGGCGGCGCTGCGGCGATATCCGGAGATCGCCCCGCTTACGACAGGTGGTAAAAGACTCGTCAACCAAATTGCCGATTCGACAGATCCGTACGTGGCTGAACGGAATCGCCTAAAGATTGTTTTCTCCTGCCCAATTCTGGAGCCGATTTGGGGTTGATGGACAATCTCGCGACAATTGGCAGTCACGGCGGGAAAGCTGTACTGATTGCCTCCCATTATTTCCAGGCTGTGCAAAGCATTGTCGACTATCGGTCGTGGAATTTTGCCGAAGCAATTGCCTGGTGAGATCAAGCGGCGAATAGCTCTGCCCAGTTTTGCACAAGCCAAGGCTTAATCCGTCCTTGCCATGCGCAATTGTGGCAACTATGGCAAAGGATGAGGCCCGCAACATCCCTTGCCAGAGAGAAGCAATGGGGCTCCTCGCGCTAGGTTAGGGGAGTCATTGGTGGTGGGCTTAGCACTGATTTCACTCGATGAAGCCACAGGCTCATTCAAACGGTTCAACGATTCAACTCAAACCAACCATAACCCCAATTTTTTTATGAAGAACCCACTAAATCCTTCTCTCCCTCGTCGCCCGGCTTGCAAGCAACTTCGCCGCTTCTGAACCGAAGCCAATTACCCCCCCCCGTGAAGCCCTCGAGTGGTGCGACTCTTGGATTCTCCCATGCGATGAAACGAACTCCCGCGCGTCCTGCTCATCGGCGATTCCATTGCGCGCGATACTCTCCTGAAGTCGGAAGCGTTCTCGTTGGAAGGCCTTTGTTGGACGTCTCGTCGCCCCTTCCCGTTTCGTGGCCGACCCGGTTTTGCTAAAAGCAAATCGAATCGGTTTGTCGGATGGCGCAAAGTTTGATGTCCTCCTGTTCAAACAATGGGCAATGCACGGCTGGCAACATTAGCGAGACCGAATATCGAAAGGCATGCCCTAATTCCCCAAATTCATCAAACTTCGAGCGAACGACCGAAGGCGAGCGAATTTGGGCAAACCACAACTCCACTGCTTGCGAAATGGCAAAATTTCACTTACGAACACGAAGGCGGAATACTCGGATGCCCGGATCGGCGGCTCGTAACGCGCCGTGGCCGCGAATTGGTGCCGCCCAGATGAGTCCTACTGGTCTATCTCACGCATCTGTGCGAGGACTCCCCGAATTCAAGCGACCACTCCACTTCAATGTCCGGGGTGTTCAAATAATGCCGCCATTTTTCCGCCAGCTGTCGATAAATTTTTGCCACGTTAATTTGGCACGATCATGGTCGCAGGTAAATATATCGCACCTCAAGCCCCAATATAACTCCTTATTTACAACCCGATCTATTTGCGCGAACCTGAGGGGACGCTACGCTAACTGTTGACCCGCAGTGGAGCAAGGCGCTTTCACGGGCCGCCCAAAAATTGCTCGACCCCCCCTCTAACCATGAATTGCGTCACTCGCGACCAGCAAGATGGCCCGGTAGTCACCCGGGCAACGCTTCCGCCCAATGCGTTTGGTGCACTAGCTGGTTGCGATTGGTCGGGCTGAAAAGCCCTAGATTTGAAAATAAGTGCCCATTTATGTTTTCTTTTCCCGCCCTTCGAAGCGATGCCCGCATCTTGGATCGGACCGGGCACTCTCAACTCCCCATGCGTCACGGCGGAGGTGTTGGAGCGCGTATACGTGGAGGGCGGATTTGGCTGCGCCGGCCGCTGACGAACAATTGATGGCCGTTCATGACGTTCTGGCACTGTCGTGTCTGCCCGACTACGACGCAAACCCGATTGTGCAACCCACCGCGGCGGAGACATCCCAGACGATCTCGTGCGCCGAATGATGAAATCCAATCCGATCCTCAGCATGGCTACAAACCCGAGGACGTCGCGCGTGGCGTTGCGTAACCTCTGGTCCCTACCCCGGCGTCATCACACAACCTGGCAGCGTCCTGGAATCGGCCTTCGGCGCAGCGCTCGCATCCACTGACCCCAATAACTCTCTGCCTATCAAGCGTTTACCGCGACTCGGCCCCTCTTCCTTCTCCAGCGGCGCGGCAATGGTGACGGCTTTCGGCCGTTGCCGGACAACCTGCGTCCCACCATAACCACTTGCCAGCGATCAGTGCGGCGAGGGACGGTTTCATCAGCGACCGCACGAGCAGGGTGGTCCGAAGAGCAGGCCGAGCCTATGGTTGGTTCCGACCTGGCCGATCACCGTCAGCTGACGGACCGCCCAATCGTTCATCATCGTGAATGCGAGACCAGCCGGCCGAGGTCACACCGACCCTGGGCCGCCCTTGTACCGAATGATCCCGGTATTCAGGCCACTGCCGTGGGTCTCCTCTTTGAACCGCGACCCAGCAACAGGTTGTAGTCGGCTCCGACGGGCGAGCAGGAGGTGACCGACAAATCGCGAGCACCATCCGTCAGCTCATGCCGATCAGGTGGCTGCCAGATGAGCACCTGACAGCCCGAACGACTCGCCAGGGATAGCAATACCTGTTCCGCGATCACCCGCTGACGCACCACAACACTGCGCGTGATTATCAGCATGCGGATGAAAATCAAGCACAGCGCGCGTTCACAGCGATCAACACTCGTAGTTTTGCTGCCGTCCCCATCTCCTTGAACGTCGCCGGACGTTACCCCACCGAGGGTAGAATCTTCGAGCCCGTCCAGTTTGTTGCCCTTCAACGCCTCCTGGGCCGCGGCTTTATCCGTCTATATGCGAAATAACCCTCCGGTGGCATCGATCCCCTGGTGACTGATGATGAAGCGCACGGCATGCCCGTCCGGCGAGAATGAATTCTTCATCCCCCGCTTGAATTCGGCGTTCTTGAACGTTTCCGGGTCGTCAGATATAACGAGTCGTTCGTTCTTCGCTCTGCGAACGCCTTCCCATCGCGGGCTGGAGTCTTCTGCTCTCGTTTTCTGCTGCTGATCCTGCACCCTTCTTCTGTCTGGGTCGAGTACAGTCGTCATCATGGTGGTATGCAATGTCCTTCATGTTGCGCTCATCTCGGGCATCACTCCGTCAGTTAGGCATGAGCTTGTCGAGGTTTCCATGACGGGCAGCAGCTTTCGAGGTCTTCGTTCATCGTGTCGATGCCACGAGCCCATCAAACACCACGACCGCATCGACCAGCACACCGGGAATGTCGAAGCAGTGCTTCTCCCCAGTATAAATAGCTGCTGAGGGGCCGGAAAAGTCCTCGAAATCAGCCATCCTGTCTCGCAATTCGGCGACATCAATGGTCATGGATGCATCTTCTGCACCAGCACGTGGCATGTCGTCGGGACATCTGCTTGGTCAAGTTCTGCCATCTTGACCATGCTGTTTTGATGGTCGATCATCATGTGGCCTGGCGCAGCATATCGGCCATCTGATCCTTTGCTGATACTTCTGGTTCATCTGCTGCGTTCCGCCCTGCATACATCGAAACGGATAGAGTTGCTCGATCGGGGCCCTCAGCCGGGTTATGGCGCTGCCCCGACCGATGCCGGACACCCGGAAGATCGCTTTGGCGATCTGTCGATGACCAGAAAGTCCGCGGAATTGCGTAGATCGTGGGCACTTCGATCATCACAACTCGGGATTCAATCCGCCCTGGAGAAATGACGATCGGCGGCCGCGTATCCGCGTTGGCCGGAAGGTCTGGCTGGCAAGTAGTTCGGTCGTTGTATTTGGTCGTAGCTGGGGCAAGGTCAGCAAGCCCGCGACCGGGGCCACGGCGATGGTTTCGACCGGATCGGCCCGGGCCAGCTGACGCGATCGCGCGCCGAGCTTTCGCCATCCCCGAATAACGTTGGGTTCGCTTGGGTTCAGTGTTGGGCGGAACCACCGCTACGCCACCGACATCACCGCGGGGCAAGGGGTAACGCGGCCGGTCAACCACGACCACCATGCCGATTGCCAACGGATACCGAGCCGTCTTGACTTAAGGGCAGGTTGGTGAAGTGCGGGCCAGAACGTGCACCGGCGATGGTCACCCGGCCCGAGCACCACGTGAGCGGTTCCGCGAACTCTCGTAGTACGCGTCTTCGCGCGACCCTCCTTGGAATGCGCGCCTCTGATATCGGCCGATCAGAAAGATCGCATAGTCGGTGTCGGTCCGCGATCGCGAGGTGACCAAAGATGGTGGCACAGGTCGAGAGGCAGGATGACGCCTTGTGATAATCCGAGGAACGCCACCGCTCGCGGCGCGGCGGCAAAGTTGCACCCACCATCGCCAGTGTGGATAGCACGGTGACGGACGGACCGGTACACACCATCAGCCAGCAAGCAAATCGCGATATCAACACGAACGTGACGGTTTCGATCACCTGCATCTGCGGGTCGGCCCGCGATGTGCTGATCGGCCGATAACGCGGGGTCCGGGACGAAACGCTTTGACGCCGTTGGGCCCGCCGGGATGCTCTGCACGGTCTGCTGGACCCGCCTCGACCGATTCGTTTTGCCAACGCCTCACCTTGTTACCGGCGAGATACACCTGCACTTATGCGGCCTTTCCGTCATTGCTTTGCGCGCCCGCACCGTGCAGCGGGTTCGCTCCATAGTCCTGAACGTGCTCAACTGTTTGTGTCCGCATCTACTTCTTTGACGGACCTGTCGTAGTACGCTTTCGCCTGGTGCGCCGACGGCTTCTGGCCCTCTAGGACGATCATGCCGATCTG
>Ga0179591_1295269_pt1 | contig 10581 bp, 9 predicted proteins | sample CZOMad2_1_08_16f_FD_182891 | JGI IMG/M metagenome (GOLD analysis project Ga0179591, IMG submission 182891) | Vadose zone soil fungal communities from Angelo Coast Range Reserve, California, USA - CZOMad2_1_08_16fungal (PacBio error correction) | ecosystem: Environmental > Terrestrial > Soil >...
GGTCGCTTAAAAGGGCCAAGAGAAAAAAAGCACGGGACTCCATTCGTTGTGTGAGAACAGGAAAAGGCTCAAAGAAACACCCCATCCGGCTCCAAGCGTTCCCGCAAGAAAGAAAAACGAGCATTGGCTCCGAACCTCTAGAGAAAAAAAGGACACCCTACTGCTGTACAGTCGAAACGGCAGGAAAACGGGAAAACGGCATTTTAAGCAGATCCCGGTCAAAAAAGTGACCTCGTCTATTAAGAGTCGAGAAAAACACAGCCTCATCCAAGCGAATCCGTCGGATGTTCTCCCGAAAAACCAAGGGGAGACAAAATCAACATCGGGGGAAAGGGGGCGCGCTTTGGGGCCGGGCAGTTGGGCCTTGCAGGCGCATACACACATCGGCCCGGACACCCGGTTGAAGTTGATCCCTAAATATGTCCACAAAATGTACCATTACCAGTTGGGAACCAAAGACGGAGTGTGGGAGGGGGGGGAACAGGCAATGTGCGCACTCACAACGGCCCCGCAAAGGACAGTTTTCATGGGGGGCAGGTCCAAAACATCAAGCACCGGACCCTGGTGAGGGGAAAGGGTGGAGCAACAGGAGGAATCAGAGACTAGACAACAACCACAAAAACTTGGGAGGAAAAGAAATAGAGAGATTGAGGGAGCAATGCCAGGAGAGGCCCATTTGGGGGGGGGGCGAAACCCCGAGTAGGCGGGAACTAGGACCCGAAAAAACAATTTCAGGGAGGGCCCGTGGGGTGCAAAAAAAAGAAACCATTGGGTGCCTTGAACCGGAAAAAAGAACCCGGAGGAGGTGGGAAAAATAGATAAAGGGGACCTGCTCGAGAAACGCAAGAAGGAGGTTTTGGATCAAAAAACAACATCGAAGAAATCCGAAAAGCGGGCCAAGAAGAGGGGTGGGGAGGGAAGGGCCCTGGTGGAGGCCATCCCCCGACATAAGCCAAACAGACAAGAAGAGATGCTTACTAAAAATCGTCGACCTACGACGAAAGACGAACCCGGCCACCCCGATCAGGATACCCTGAGAATGACAAGAAACGGCAAAACGCCCGAAAAGACTGATCCCAGGGAAGGACCTATCATGAAAAAGAAAAACTTCAACAAGGGAACGCCTTAGAATTAACGGGGGGGCCGCCGGCTTCGGTCAACTCCAAAAAAAGCCGCGCCAAAAACCGATGGAAAAAAGCCGAAATTGCAAAGAAAGGTCGACAAACATCGGAAAACTCCACAGGGGCACGTGGTCCCGGAGAAATCAAACCGAAAAAAAAGGGACATCGAAAAAAAAACGAAGACCAAAGAGGGAAACGCGGTCAAAGGCTCTGCTTCAGGCGATGGACTGTGAGGAAGGAAACTTGAAACAACTATGAAGAACGGGACAGAGTCAAGCCCATCCGTCTCCATGATTGGGGAGGGTACCAAAGGGAGGAAAAATCGGGAAAAGCCATGGTTCCAGGGAGGTAAGCCGCGCTGAAGGGAAGGCAAAATCGACTATGTGAAAGTGGGGGGGAGATTGTGAAACAAACTAAGATTACTTGCTGAAGCCCAAGGCGGGGGTGGTCAACCGGAAAAGTGCAACTGTTCCGCTGGGCATTTCTCAAAGGGGGTGGTAAGGAACGTTCCTGGGAGAAGAAAACGACAAGAGAAGGGTTGATGTCGAGAAGCCGAACTGCAGGGGTGAGAAAAAGGCCAAAACGTTCTTCGCAGCAAACAGTAAAAAATGATAAACATCATTCCAAAAAAAGAAAAACCACACCTACACTCTGATCTTCAATATACTCCCTCCCCGACTCGGAAAGCTGCCAGACCTTGGCCACTAAAAGAAACCCCAACGAAAGGAAGAACTACTCCCCCAAGACAGACTGCTCCCCCCTTGACCAAATCAGCTGAAAAGGGAAAATTTAAAATCTTTCCCTCCCCCCCTCGACCCTCGAACAAAACCCAAAACTATCTCAGCAAAACCATCCATCTTAAAAAAAAAAGGAGAACTAGTAAAAGTACGCCATCCTATAACTGCTAAGAGAAGAGATGCGAAACGGCACATAACATAGGCAGGGGGACCCACTTAAAAGGGTTTTAGGGATCCGACAGTCCTTCCCGGGTTTCATCCGAAGACACGTTGAAGGTTGCAACCACAACACTTAAAACAGAAAACTGGTGAAGGAAGGAGGCAACTGCTAACAAAAATGGTTAATGGCAGGCGAGCAACACCTCTTACTGCAGCGTAACTCTAAAACGACACCGGCCAGGGGTGGAGAGCGGAGGTCCAAGTTCATAATTGTGCAAAGCAAGGAGAAACCGGGGGAAGAAAAGTGAGAAACGGCCCGTTTTGGGTCTCAAACGGGTTAAAGGGGTGGGCCCCAAACCGGACAAATAGGGAAAAATGCAGGAAAGGAGTCGGTACCGGGGGGTCGCGAGTTCCTCGGGGGGGTGGTGGGTGAATTGGACGCCTTACAGATTCTCTAACGATAGGAAAGAAACGGACGAGGAACGGCAGTGCAGAAGCGTCCCACAAAGGTGGACGAATAAGTGCGACTTTTTGGGGGGTGTTGACGGGAGGGGGTCGTCGACCTCTGACTGGAGGGGGAAACGACCTTCAAAACCTTCCCATAAGCTGGGACGGAGCCAAGGGGTGAGATGTTCCGAAGCAAAAGAAGGCCTGTTGACAGCATCACACACGGACTGCCTTTAGAATTAAGGGTGTGCTGCACCTGCCAACGACGGAGCCTCCGGCTAGCGGGAGACTCTCAATCCTCTATCTGCCCAGGAAGGAAAGGAAAAGGAACTGGATCCAAAAGGGAATTTAACAAATGACGCCGTGTGGACTAAATGATTTTAAAAACAAGAGTCGGGAGGACCGCCCGTTCTCAGACCATTAAGTTCCACGTTCCGAGCAGGTGCGAATCGGAGGCAGGTGGGAAACAAGCCAGCGGGGGGTTGGGGGGGACCCCGCACCAACACCAAAAAACCGCGACCCCGAGATTCGATCACGTCGCCCCTGGAACCAAGAAGCAGAACATCACGGGCCTGGAAAATTAAGGAAGAAAACTGCGCTTCGACCGGAGAGTTGGGGGGAAGAGAAGCGCGGCGAATTGAATGGTTCTCCGAACCGGAAGGGGCAGGAAAGCAGAGTGACCCAGGTGACCCGTTAACTGCGGGGCGATACGAAGGGGAATGTAACTGCAACAGAAGGAATGGAATGTCGAATGTCGAGGCTGCCTGAGGGGGGAGGGGGGTTGGGTTTGACGGGGCCTTAGTCAACCAACGGGCCTGCAACAAAACTGGCAACCTGAAAAAGTGGTCAAAGGTGGGGCCTGGTTACCGGCACTTCTTTCATGGAAAAGGGAAAAGGGGGGTTGACACATCAGAAAGCCGATGGGGGAAAAGCCGTGAGCCAAACAAGGTAGGGAGAGTCCCTCGAAGTGTATCAAGACCCGGGGGGGTTGATAAGCCGTGCATTACCCCATTGTAAAGGGTCGAACGAACTAGACGATTGGAACGAAAAACGAGCGAACCGACTAAGACTGGTACTGTGAAATCCACAAGCCCGAAGAAAAGAAATAAGGCAGAGACTGAACAGAAAACGATTTACCAGCCAAACCAGGAAAAGGAAACAGGGGAGGCTTGGGCCCGGTGAAACGCAATTCAGAAAACCTTTTTCAACCTTAACAGGCATAGCATCTCTTAGAAAAAACAACAACAAAAAGGGAAGGGAAAAGAGAGAAATCGGAATGGGAAACGAACAAACGGGGAAGGGGGGGGGTCATAACTCGGGCAAACTACAAGGGCCAAACAGAGACGACCAAATGCTGCTGGAACGGTAAAACCCGCCAACGCTTCGTTTTCACATGGGAAGGTCCACCGTTAATCAAAAGGGAAGATAGGGGAGGACCAGGGTCCAGTACCATCAGTCCCTCAAAGGGAAAACATCGGGGTCAACACTTCTAGGCCTAAGAAAACAGACGAGGGAGCTACAACAAAAAACCAGAACGCCTCTAAACCTCCGGGCCTGCAGCTACCAGAAGTCACGGGGGCGTGGAACCGCTAAATTAATGTTCGTCCGCTTGCGAAAGAGACCAACAAGCTGGAAGGCAAACGTCAACAATCCCTAACACGGTAGCCCATCAGTCCAAACACGGAGTCGCATCTCCCAAGGAACGGGCACAGCAAAACAAGGCGGGGGCCGTGTGGGACTGTTATACTCCAATCACCCGAAGGAAGACCGAGGGGGTCCGGGCACCCTTTCTACCAGGGGGGCTGAAAAAACAAGGGAGTAAGTTGGAAATGGCAGGAGGAAGAGCACGGTCAGGTATAGTACTCGGATGACTGGTCAGAAATTCCCAACCTGTTGCCAGACTCGGCGAAGGATCAAGCCCAAGGAGACGGTAAAACCATATCAAACACAGCGATGGCGCGACCTTTAAAATCCGTGACCACCAACTGCAAAACGGGATACAAGAGAGAAGCCTGGCAGAATGAAAAAAAATTCAAAGGGGCCAAATGGGAAAAAAAAAAGGCACCAGGGAAAGAGATCAAAAAAAAAAGCCTCCCCGGAAACCCTCTCGGTGGTCACGGGGGGCCAAAAAAACACGACACAACCGACAGAGGGGTCAACAGAGGGACACTTCCGTGGAGACAAGGAGGGCGCGGGGGGGGGGACGAATCGGGGGGGTGAAGGAAAAAAAGGGGCTGAAAAAAACCGGGTGAAACACCTCATGGACGGTAAAGATAAAAAGGACAGAAGCCCAACGATCGCAACGAAACGGGCGAGGACGCCTCTGGGGATACCGAATGGGAAAACAGGAAAAGAAAGGGCAGAACAAACGCCAAAACGCAAGGTAAGGGAAAAAACAGTGAGGGTGGCTGTTTTTCTAGGGGACCAACAAACACGGAAGCAGGGGCTCCGACGCGAAAAACAGAGCTGTGAGATAAAATTGCTAAAGAATAGATGAGAAGCACTGGGAAGTGAACCACGATACAGAGGAGGCCACGCATATCGGACCCTCCAAAAGCACGAAGGGAAAAAAACTGAGCCACGAAGCAACGCGGGTTCGGTGTGGCGGACCAGAGTCTAGGCAGGAGAACCACAGGGAAAAAAAAAAACGAACAGTGATACCTCGGGGGTCTAAAACACACCTAAAAACTCCGCGACCTTTGAAAAAGCATCGGTCCAAAACTCAAGACCTGAGGATGAAAAAGGACGCAGAAACCTACTCCCAAAACAAGGGGAAGAGAAAGTATTAAAAAAAAAAACAGGTGCGAGGTGCAGGTTTCAAGGATGGAAAACCGACCGAAGAAAAACGACGCCGCACAAAGAACAGCTTGGTTTAGGTGGACGCGGGCCGTGGTAGAAAAGGGAACAGTATTGCCAGGAAAAGTGGGGGCCGAGGACCTGGTATTGTTCGACCAACCACAGCCTGGGCCCACGTACTGGAGGGACAAGAGGGGAACAGTAGGGTGCAGTGGCAACACTGCAAAACAGGACCAATGAGGGGAGAAAAACGGGGAATTCAAAGACAAATAAAACGCACCATTGAAGGGTGGAAGGGGGCAAAAGGGGACCACAACAACGGGCCAGGGTTCGAACAATCAAGGAAGCGTTGCACGGTCGGTTGAAAAGAAAAACGTCCGAAAACCTGGCAAGAAATCCAACCGGGAAGGTGACAAAAGGATATGGGTCGCCGGGGGGTCGGAAAAAACCGTCTCAACCGGCCTTTAACAAAAGGAGAAAGTGCCTTCCGGGACCAAACCAGGTGCATGTTTACAGGCACAACTCCGAGAAGCGCAAGGGGACAAAGAAAATCTGGTTCATGGGCCGGACCACAAGGAGCAACCGACGTAAAATCCCCACGACCAGTCCGTGAAGGGAAAGAAAAAGACATTGGCCCGAATGGGGGATCGAAAAAAAAAAAAACCCGGTGCAAATCATACAAGCACAATCCAGCCATGAACCGAGGAACGAAACAGGAAAGCCCGTACTCGGCGAAAACAGCGACCAAGACTCAAAGGGGAAAAAAAGCGCAAAGCAAGGCCACAGAAAAAAAGTACAACAACCAGGGGCACAAAGCCGCGGATGAAAAGAAATGGACGGGGGGCAGTTCCAAGAGTAAACGAGGAATGTTGTGTCGTGGGAGGCAACGCCAGGTAGGGCAAGGGACCGTTGACAAAAACAACATGGGCGTTGGGGGACAAATGGGGCAGGGGGCCTCCACTTGGGGACGCCACTCAACAAACAAGGGGACCGAAAGCAACAGGGTCAAAGGTGTGGGCACGCACCGGAGAAGACAAAGAACCGCAACTGTAACGACCAGCGGTCAACAAAAAAACCCAAAGATGTAAAGACAAGGCGTCCTAAAAAGAGTTTCTGACTACGAGCGGGGACCAGCACACCTAGGCTGGCAGTTCAATCAGTCCGTTGCACGAAGTCAGGGGTATAGAAAGTCGCCGGGCCAGGGGTCGTCGGAGAAAAAAAGCAAAAACAGCAAACGGACCAACGCCCTTGAGCGTTACTTGAAAAGGAGGGCCCCACTACCCTACCGTCCACCGAGATCACAAAACCCGACCGTAGGCGCTCCCGGGGGGGCAGCCAAAAAATGCGGAACTGTGGGCGATCGGGCAATAAAATAAAAAAAACCTCTCAAGGGCCCCTGAAGGACTACGGGAAAAAAATCATTCCACAACTGCTGGAACCAAACATGAAAGGTGGCTTTTGGGGGGACAAACAGGTGGTGGGTGAACCCACCGCAACAAACGCCTTCCCAAGGCCAATTGCCCGGAGTTATTTCAAAGTTTGACTTTCACAATCGCGCCGCCCCAGGAACCTACAGTGGACGTGTCAGAAGGGGGGAGAGACATTTCCCTTAAAAGGAAAGCGCGACTAAACAACAACAAACAAACGGTGAGTGGAATAATATAAAAGTGAGGGCTACAGAAACCCTGTACCTCGACAAAGTTGACCAAACGGGTTTCTTTAAGGTTACTTCCCGAGGGAAACGAAACTGACGAATGTTCATTGCAGGGGCAGGGGGGTGGGGAGTGTGACTAACACACACACCATTGGGTGGCGAGAAACAAAGCTGGCCCCACCCGTCGGGGGAAAAGTTAAGGGTGGAAAAAAGGGCTCTACGTGGAAACAGGGGACAAGGAAGGGGCTAAACAAAGCGTGGGGCAGAACAGTCAAAAGCCGGCACGAGCTACCCTACCTAGGGGGGTGGCTCGAATTGAAAGGACCGTGAAACAACAATAACATAAGCAAAAAAGGGAACGAACAAAGCTGTCGGCAGAAATGTTTGCCTAGACTCAGCACCGAGAAGAAATTCAAAGGGGACACTAGAGGACCCCAAAAAACTATCTGGGGCCCGGCGAGTGCTACAGCATAACCCGAGGTGTCAGGAAAGATGAAACGTCCCAAACGGGGGTCCAAGTAAGACTGATACGACCACGCGGTACCAAGGGAACGCCGTCTGGTTGGGAGGGGTCTGACCCCGAAAAAAAGCAAAACCGAAAAAAAAAACACCCGGCTGCCTACTTAGACTCAAACCAACGAAGGGGGAACGAAAGTGCCCTAGCCTGGCCGAGAACCCCCGTAAAAAGAGAAGGGGGAAACTCAAAAAAAAGATAGTCAGAAAAGCTGCAATTCCTGGGTGGGGACCCGGTCAAGCTGAATAAAAAAAGTCTAAGGTCAGCAGGGGAGAGGGAGCAAGAGGATTCAACTGATGATTGTCTCTAAGTAGCGCATGGAAATGGGGAAGGGTAAAAGAAACCCAGTTCAAAGGCAGCAAAGGGGTTTCCGGAGGCAAAAAAATACCGCCGGAAAGGGGCGGACCCGGGGTATCGACGGTGAAAGAAAAAAATTTTTTCGGGGTGGGAAGCACCCGTTGAAGGAGAATGAAAAGGTGCGGAGGAGAATCCCCAATGTCCATTCAAAAAATTCAAGAAAGAGGACAGTTTCACAGGGGGGGTGTGCCGCAAAAAAAAAAAAGGTATACCGGTGAGAACACATTCGAACCGACGTGTATTAGCGCAGATGATCCAGGCGCGCGAGGACTGCTGTAAAAGCACATAACCTCAAAGGCGAATCTGAAGGGAAAGACCAATAACGGAAGGCGTGAACCTAGAAGGAAGACAAACACAGGGGTCCGGGTCGCGCCGGAAGGTCCACGAAACGTGTGGGTTGCCTACGCAGCCGGGTGTTCCGGCAAAGGGGGGGGAAAAAAGCCCCTCACGACTTCACAGATTTGGGTCAGCAGGGGAAAGCGGGGGGAAAAGAGTGGTACGATCATCACCAGGGGGGTCCTAGGCAAGTGGATGGAGTCCCAGGCGAAATATCCGGTCACGAAGGAAAGACCGAAAAAACACTGCCACCGATGTTCAAAGAGTGCACGGGGTCAGCAGTAAAGAGTGTGGGGACCCAGACAGGACAAAAAGGGTTTACGAAGCGGATTGAGACAAACGCGTTGAAGAGTAGTTTGGGGGGGCCTAAAAGACCGGGTTACCCGCGAGGACGGAAAGGGAGAGGATGGGAGAAAAAAAGAGCGTTAATTCGTTGGTGTCGGGCGGGAGGGCCACGGAGGTGGGGAGCGGGTCATCCAACTTGCATCTATTCTACAAAAAAAAACCAGGGATGACGCGGGCTCACGAGGAAAAAAGGGGGGAATCGCGTTAACGCTTTTTACGAAGGCGCGGGGAGGGAAAGTTTGTGGGGTAGGGTGACTGGGGGGGGGAAATGGCATCGAAGGGCGGGACCCGACGTATCCAACACCCTGCACAGTGGAAAAATATGGGAAGGCAAGGAGAGGGTTGAGTCAAAGGGGTGGTCCTATCCCAAAACTCCACAACTTCGGGGGCGGACAGCACAGAAAAGATGCCCTTTGTAATGCAACTTGGAAAAGAGTTCTACGTAAACGCTTGAAGGGGAAAGGGCCACGGGACGAAACGGCCCGGCATTCAACATTGCCAACGGAGCCAAGAACAGGGAGGAGGAACCCGCAAACCTTGTGACCGACTACAAGGTTCACCCAGGTCCGGAAAATCAAAGGAGGGGGTTCTCAGAAAACCAGGAAGTGAAAGAAGACCATCAAAAGGGAACCTCGGCGTGCAGGTTGGGTGACATGGAAAAGCACACCCCAGGACACCGACCTATCTTATCTCGTGAAAAACTGGCCAAAAAAATCGAGACCACGACCGGGGGGCCGCTTCTGAAAGATCAAATTGGGGGGAAAAAAAGGCCGCGGAGAACCCGGGAAAATTTGGGGGATGACGAAGACCACAGGGCAGGAGAGTGATCGTGGGGAGACCCGGAAGGAGAGCATCGCCTATTCTTGGAAAAGCACATTGTCCAGGGGCCAAAAGGAAAAGGAAACGAGGGGGAGGCCTCGCCGGAGGTACTAGGCAAAAAAGGGGAACGGGGGAGTGGGAAGGTGATCAAAGGGGCTCCAGAAGCCGAGTCGCTGAGGTGGGGTGGGGGCAGGGAGTAGAACACAACATAATTGGAGAAGAGGGATTGCTGAAAAAGTAAGAGGGGAAGCGAGTCCGCCAAACTGTAACGTGCACGGTACCGCCCGGAGGGGGGGGGGGGGAATCAACCGCCAGCCTTTGTTTGCGCGAGTCGGTAAGGAACATCAGTTCTCCAGACCGAAGTGTTGGGGTGAGAAAACCGGAAAAAGGTAGAACGCGGGCCCTTGGGGCTCCCATTTGTAAGTTCCAGGAAAGGAATCCATAAGGAATGGGGCAGGAGGGGAAGCAAGTAGCCTATCGAGTAACGTCGATAAAGGAACTGGGTAAGAAAGAGTCGAAAATCAGGATGCACGATCAGGAAACGGGAAAAAAAACTGGGCGGGGGGAAAAACGGTGACCGGAGAAGTTAAGGGCCGCGCCGGAGACCAACGATAATCCTTTTAACGAAAAAAAAGAAGAGATCGATCTCAACACAACACTTTATTAGTAAAAGAAAGGGATATAGAGGTGCCAGGGGGGGGAAAGACAAAGGATTTTAAAACAAGGGGGAAGGGGGGGCGAAGCAAAAAAGCACACCAACAGCTGCACCAGAAGCAACGGAAAAAACAAAGCTAGTTCCTTTAAACAGCCCTGATCCCAAAGCCTAGGGGAAAAAAGTCAAAGAGAAAAGGGAACGCGAGTGGGAAAAAAACTACGGCTTGACAAAAAAAAAACAAAAGGTGAAAGAGGCAATCCTAGAGGGAGGTCAAAAAAAACGACCACCTGGTGAGAAACCACCGAGCCCATACCAAAAAATACGGAATCAACCATAATCGCGGGGAAAAACCCACTGAAACTACGAGGTTGCAAAGGTAGGGGAAGATGAAAAAGAGTCTTTCTCTTGCATGCAACTCCAAAGAAAGAGGTCAAAGCGCCAATCAAAACGCAAAAAAAAAGTCGAAATGCGGGAACCAAAGGCCCTGTTGGTCAAAATGGCAAATGTTCTGGAAACAGGGTGTTTGACTCGCCCTCCCGCAACAACCAAGAACGATAAAGAGGGACTTAGGCAACCCCAAGAGATGACATTAAAAGCCGTCATGGTGGCAACCGGAGGGAAAGGAAAGGGGGAGGAAGAGC
>Ga0179591_1300131_pt1 | contig 10581 bp, 10 predicted proteins | sample CZOMad2_1_08_16f_FD_182891 | JGI IMG/M metagenome (GOLD analysis project Ga0179591, IMG submission 182891) | Vadose zone soil fungal communities from Angelo Coast Range Reserve, California, USA - CZOMad2_1_08_16fungal (PacBio error correction) | ecosystem: Environmental > Terrestrial > Soil >...
AGGGAGGGGGAAACTCTCCGAAAGATAAGAAGGTATCTTTACCTTCTGCCAGAAGACGACCGAAGCAATCGTAAAGGTGGCTCCGCTAATCGACGAAAGGAAAGTGTGGTTGTCGGGAAACGACTCCCTCCAGAAGAGGGAAGTTGGTCCAAGAGAGGAGTTGGCTCCTACAGACGGAGATGAGGTGTAAACTTTGGAGGAAAAAAGGCCGATTCCGCAGGCAGCACAATCTCGACCGTGAAGAGATCTAATCAGGTTACTTCTTCCTGTCAGAGAAGGGAAGGATCGTCTAAGTCATTTTGGGGAAATGGCTTATGAACGGATTGTGCAAAGGGATGCTTAAAGCAACCTTCTTCAAGGAAAAATCTTCAGAGGGGGACTCCTAGGAAGAGAAAATCTGAGTCGAATCTGATCGGTCCTCTGCGAGAAGGAAAGAAATCATCCTTCGTGGCGGCTCCACGGGGTCTTTCTCGGAAAACGCTTTTCAACGTTAACAACTCGGTTCTGGTTTGAAAAGAAAAGAACCACGTGGAAAAACCATGACTTCGTGAGGAAAAAAAAGAGGGGGGGGCGTCTAACTCGGCCGGGCCGAAAAAGGGAAAAGGCACCATGAGGGACTCATGAGGAAATCCTATGCTGTAGTAGGAGGTAGGGAGGCAACCGGTGTTTCAGGTAGGAAAAAGCAGGCTCCCCTTTCGTTGAATAACCCCCTACCGAAAAGGCCAAGAACTTCCTGTGTAAGGGGGAGCGCATATGCCAAGCCCAATAATAAGAGGAAAGGGGGGACCAGTCGGAAAAAAACTCCCAAGGGAGCAATAAAAGGGCTAAATCCCTGGGAAGGAAAAGGTAGGTTTCCAACCTTAGCCGCGTTTGCTGGGGAACAGTTTAAAGGAAAGGAAAAAGGGTCTCTTCTATCTGGCCACAACGGAAATTCCTTAGGAAATTCTCCCACTAGCATCCGTCGGGAAGGAAAGGCCCGCTGACATCGGTCCAAAAAAAAAGGGAAAAAGTAAACTCGAAGGCGGCAGGAGGTGACGATCACCACTGGGAAGATGCCCGGAAAACATCGTTTTTTTCTCCAAGTTGGGACGCGTTTCTCGCGGAAGAAAGAAAAAAAAAAAAGAACGTAATCAGAGGTAAGGAAAGAGTTTCGCCGGTTGGGGAAAGAAACCGCGAGGAAAAGTCGTTGGTGAACACGAGAAGCGTACATGGCTTCTCTGGAAAATAAACGGCGCTCGCGACATGTACAGCGAAAAGGATAAAGTCGAAAAAGCGGGGAGCGATGTTTTGGTGACGAAGGGGGCAAAATTGTAGGAACTATGGGACGTCAGGTATAGTGGAGAAAGGAACCCACTTTCGCAAGAAAGGGGGGGGGTAAAATTTTAACGGGGGGGAAGGGCTCTGGAGGAAAAAAAAAAGGAATGCGAACACCCAGGTGGGGAAGCTGTAAGAGAGAGGACGTCCTTGTGAACCCGCGGCCTACCGAGGGAAAGAGACGCTGTTTAAGTCCCCGACATGATGGGAAGGGGCGCTCCTTTACACCCCAGAAAAACGTTTCAGATAGTCGGCGATGCGTCTATAAAAATGCCAATCACTTGAAATGGTACCACCTGCGGAAAAGGGGGGAAAAAGACATCACCACTTGTAACCTGGGAAGGGGACGTTGCGACTAAATTTTCTAATCAGAAAAAAGGGTAGTTTCCTCTCTAGGCAGCGAAAACAAACGGCCGCTCAATCGCCAAAAAAAAACCCTGCAACTCCTAACAAAGACGTAATTAACAAAATGTTGCGAGTCTCTAATGCCCTCAGGGGGTAAAGAGGCGAAAAACAAGCGGAAAGGAAGAAAGAAACCCTAACAAAAAAAGGAGAGTCAGAGTCCTTCGTCGCATCAAAAAAAGGCCTTCCTTCACTGAAATGGAATCTTCCCTCCTAAGAAAGAAAACTATCGCGGCTCAGAGACGGCCGGGAAAAGAGAAATGTGCCGAGAAAAAAGAGACCCATCTTCCACCATCGGAGAGAAAGCGGTTTTCGATGGCCTGACGGAATCTTGTCTCAGCAGCGAAAGTCATCAACAACAAAAAAGGGATCATATAGGGAAGAAAAACTTCCCAAAATCGCAGGACCTTCAGCCGGAGTCTACATCCGCTTTGGACGATGAGAAGAGAGAAGGCTTCCCTCCTTGTCAAAAAAAAAAAAAAGGGCGCTCGTAATAGATCGATTCGGAAAGATTACGTGACGGTCCTTCGATTGTGGGGTCTATAAAAAGAAAGAATCGAACCCTCTCTTCAAGGGTTGTTGACGGGTAAGATCTCTACTTGTTGTGGCGCGCCGGAACATAGGGGACGGTCTAGAAAAACCTCCGCCCGCGGAGGGAAGGAAGGGGCTTCTTCTTTTCCGTGCCCTACCGCGGAGGGGACTGAGAACTCCTTCGTTTAGGAGAAAAAAGGGGCGCTTCCCAATCACCATGTCCGACATGAAATTTCAGTCACCAGAGGGGAGTCGCCCTGAGACACAGGGGGAAAAAGGGGGGATTTATTTTTCCAGAAAAACTTGGGTGCACAACACTTCAGAAAAGGAAAGGGCGCCTCTATCTACGTCGACGGGGAGAGGACCGTCGCTGGGTGTAAAAAGAAATCAGCTCCCTAAAAAAAGACGGCACCAAATCCCTCTACAGACGGGGGTTCAGGAAAAACCTCTGACGATTGAAAGGGAATTTTTTTTCGGGTGTGTTCTGGGGACTTCAGACTCTCCAAAAAAAAAATTCGCGCTGCCAACGGACACTTGGGGGAATTTCGTTGGGGCCCAGTATGCCCGAAAGAAAAAACCCCCTCGCCGGCAGACATCTTAAAACCTCGCGCGAGAAAAAAACCAGAAAGGAACGTTTCTCCTTGCGCAGCAGAGAGGAAAGCGCCCGGTCCAGCGCGTGTATGAAGGGTGAAGAGGACGAACAAAACGAAAAGGCGGTTGGAGTCCTAACGGGGCCCACCAAAAGAGTCCGCTACTTAGACGAGCGGCTTGCGCGTAGGGCGCGAGATGCAGCGGACATTCGAGAGAAAAAGAAACAGAGTAGGTCACTGGCATCCATAAAGGGGGGGCTCTAGCTACTAAACTCCCGTCAGTATGTCGCTGTAAATTTAAAAAGGTACCGTGAAACGAACCGGGTGCTGGGTTGGTGTGGTGGGTGTTTTTGGGGGGGGCAGGGGGGAAGGGCCGAGAGGTACAGAAAGCATTTGAGAAGAGAAAGAACGTTGTGGACACTCTCGTGGCTAAAAGCTCTCAACTGGATTACGACTACACCATTCACCAAGAAAAGGGGACACGCTTCCGACTTTCCAATCGAGCCCTAACGAATCCATTTTTCGGGGGAAGGTGTGGAATTTGTCCGGAAGGGGGTACAAGCGCCGTAGTATGTTGCTTTGCAACTCGGACACAGGTCCACAATTCAAGGGAGGAGAGGTCGGGGTGCTTCTCGGGCACGATGGCGCGCTGCTCTTCCCTATTTGCCGCCAAGACCCTACGCAAAGGAAGGGTCAATAGGGGAGGAAATTTCCAGTCATGGGGCTGACTAGGCCGCGTAAACCGCTGCCGCCCTAACTCCCATGGAAAAAAGTGGACGGTGAGAACTCTCACCCAGACCTCTACGTGGGGAAAGAAAAAAAAAGGTAAACTCTTTTCTAATGCGCCGCGCGAAGAATACTTAGAGGGGGGGCCTCCAAGAAATGACATGGCTGAACTTCGACGAAAGAGGAAAAAGGATCTGAGAGCCTAATCCTTTGAAGTCTATATTGAAAGGGGGAACACCGAAAACTTCTTCTAGAGGAAGAATCCAGTTGCTTAAGCAGAAAGGAAGGAGTCTAAAAGCCAACAAGTTTATGAAGAGATAACTAAAAGACTCTCATCCAAAGAGAAGAGAGGCTAGCGTCCTTATTGCTGAAGAGATCCCTTCATGCGGGGGGAGGATCAAGAAGTAATTAAGACACGCAATGAAAGAACGAGCGGTAGGAAAAATCTTTTCTAACACGTTGGGAGAGCATCCTCACTCAGGGACGGAAGGACGTCAAGGAGGTCCAGAAAGGAGAAGGAGGCGATCGCGGGCAAAGGGGGAAAGGATAGTCTTGGGAGACAAGAAGGGTCATCTACAAAGGAGAAAGAGATCTCTTTGTTTCTCACATAGAAGAGAGTCTCAAACCACAAGGAGGAATCGATAGATGCCCGGGAAGGAACCTCGCCTACATAACGGACAGGTCGAACAGACTGCCCTCTCATTGAAAAAAAAAAAAAACCGTCTCTTTGTCGCCGAGGATCGGAAAGGCGTCCGGAATGTTGTTTAGGGAAAGCTCCCGAAAGCTCGCTGCTGCTTTGGGAAAGATGGCTAGAGATCCCTACCAGCTCTCTGGGGGGGAAGCTGGCTATCGGCAAGAAAGGAGGGGGATCGCACGGCAAGGGACATCTCGCCGCATCAGCGAAGACAGTACTACGAAGTCTTGTCCTGGATCGTAAAAAAAAAAAAAAAGGAGTCCATTTCTTGAATGGCTAACTTCTGAATTTTCGCAGGGAAGGCCTGAATTCAGCCGCCTTCAGAAACAGCAGTGAATCTAATCTTCACCCTTGCGGAGATCGGCTTCTCCAGTAACGAGGCGCTCTCACTTCGAAGAGGGCGTCTCACAGGGATTTTTCTCTTCTCAGGAAAGAAAGCCACGATGTCCACAAAGGGGGAACGCGAAAAACTCTCGGTCTTGTGGAAAGGAGCACGGACCGCCTCACCCTGGAATGACGTCGGGAGGCGCCGGAAGAAAACGCCATCGTAAGCAAATCATAAAAGAGAACGACCAAAGACCTAATGTTGTGGGGAAGGGCTTTCTTCACACTAGGGACGGTAGGTCTCAGAGAAGCTAAATCGCGTTGACACGATACCGATCATCCCTCAAAAGTGGAAAAAAGGGGAGGGGTCTCGTCATACGGCCAACACCAAGGTTAGGAAGTCGTCAAAAAAAAAGGACAGCAAAAAAAGAATCCCCTTAAGGGGAGGGGAGAGGTGCCCGTCTTCACGAGAAAGGGGGCCTTTTGGGGGAGGGAAATGAGGAGGGAGCGTCCGATTCGGTGTCCCCACTGATAAGGGAAAAAAAAAAAAAGGGGGGACGTTTCCTGGCACTAGTCACCCACTCGTAGAGGAGTAACTTTCCCAAGAGAAAGAGGGGGGGGGCTCTTACATCCATCTACAGAAGGAGTAGAAGGAATCTAACAACCACTATGGGGAAAAAAAAAAAGGGCCGTCTTCCTCGTTGTTTAAGCTTATTTCTCCGGGAGAGCTCCCGCGCCCGACGAAGTGGGAAAGTCCCTCTTAACTATTTTGAGAAGAATGGAGAAACTCGAAAGTCTTCTTTTTTGACCATGGAGGAAGAAAGCGCTTACATGAACACGCGGAAAAAGGGCGCTCTTCTTCCGAGAGGGGTAGAAAAGAAAAAGAAATTTCTCTCGACGAGGGGTGGGGTTGGAAAAGCCCTTTAACTTGGAAGAGAGTCAATTTAAGGGGAAAGAACAACCCACTGGAGACAAAAGGCAGGGGGGAGGGGCCGTTTTTAATCTCGAAAGAGGAGGCTGGAGAGGCTCAGGAAAAAAAACATTGAACAACAAGGGGAAGGAAAAAGGAGCGTCTGGTCCCCTTCAGAACTAGTCGATCTCAGAGCTGCGGAGTGAAAGGGGGGGGAGGGGGTTCGCTCGTTACAAAAAGAACGAACAGCCGGGGAAAGCTATTCTCTCGAGAGAGAAAAAGCTAACTGCACAGAAGATGTTCCCGGCCAACTAACAAAAAAAAAAAAAAAAAAAAGTGGAAACCTGGTGTAATCCGGAGTCGAAGGAAATTGGGGGGCCGAATTCACAGGAAGAAAAAAAAAGGGGGGGAAGTGGCTCGCTGCTTTCGAGCGAACCCTGAAACTGCCGGGGAAAAGGAAACCGCCGCGGAAGGAAAAAAGCCTATCCCTCACGGAAAGAAGAGGGCGCGGGTGGCGCTGTCGATAAAAGGCCTCGAATCCAGGTCCAAGAGAGCAAAAAAGTAGGAAATGAAAAAGAACAACACTACCTTCAAAGTGAGAAGGCACGGCGAATGCTCATAGAAAAAAACCATCCGGCCGGACAAGGACAAATCTGGAGAAACCTAACTAAAAGAGCGGCGGCCGAGAGAAAAAAGGAAGGGAACTAAACTCTCTTGGAAAGATCAGATGAGTCAGCTTCACAAGAAAAAGGGAGAAAAGCTGTACTGCGGGAAGGACGGGGATAATTCTTGAATCTTGGGCCGGGGCCGCTATCGGAAACAACAACAAGGGGGGAATTGTAAAAATATATATAGGGCGCGGCAGCACTATAAAAAAAAATCTCCGGCAGGCCAAAGGACATGGAGGACTCCCGTGGGGGATTCTCTAGCGAGGCCCCGAATCGGCGGTCCCTGCCTTAAAGAAAGAAGACTCTACTAGAGTTCTAAAAGCCTATCTTTGGAAGTCCGGCCGGTGTTGATATTCTCATCTCAGAGGCGTCCCTCTAACTCAAGGGGGGAGGTGGTTCTGGGAGATAAGATTGTGCTCGCCGACGTGACCGGAAGAAGAGAGATTGGATAACTCGCCATAAGAAGAAAAAAAGCTTTCTTACAAAATTCCGGGGGAATTGTATTCTGTTCCAGGGGGAAAAGGGCTATGAAGCAAAGAAAAGGGTAAGTGTTTCGCGCCTAAAGAACGCCAAATAAAGGGAAAATTCATTAAAAGTGTCAGGAAAAAAAGAAAGACGATTTTTCTTCGACGAGGGAAACGGGTGAAGGGATTAGAAACCCCCCCCTCCAAGCAAAACGGGGGGGGACGTGATGGGTGTGGGGCTCCGCTCGGGATCGAGAAAAAGGAAAAAGACGGCCCATTTGAAAAAGGGGAGGGAGGGTTCACGTTATCTTAAGTCAACGCGCCGCGACATCCTAAAAGATCCTCAGGGGAATACCTCCTTCTCTCGAAAAGTGAAAAGTCCAGAAATTTGGGGGAGCAGCTCCATCTCAAACGTTGTGGGGAAGGAAACTTTACTGCCTTCTTTTCTAAGGGGGGGAAAAAAGGGGGAACTATCCTGACCGTCAAAGAAAAGTGGGACTACTAGAGGAGCGAATTCAATAAAAAAAAGACTTTCTCCATGAAAGAGCGTAGAGAAAATCTCGCCCCGGTCAAAGAAAGGAGGGGGTCATCTCGTTTGGTAAGCGGAAGCGTAGCGTTTCAAAATGTTCATTCCAGGAAAAAAAAAAAAGGGGCCGCCAATCGTCCATCTGCCTTCAGATGGGGGCCTCGGCGGGCGCGAAGGGGGGGGGAGCGAGGAAGGAGAGCTGCTGAGCCATAAAAGAAAGAACAACGATCCCTCCGTCCTGGGCAAAAAATCCCGTGGGGCTCGAGAAAGTCGCGTTCTAGAAGGGGGAAGAGACCGATTCGCTGTACCGGAAAATGGAACGAATGGCCAGAGGGGGGAAATCCTCTCGGGGGGGGAAAAAAAGGACTCCCGCTAATCCGTAAAAACGTATAACCTATACAAGGGAGGACCTCCCTCAAACATCGCGGTAGCTTCCTAAAGGAAAAAAGAGGCCTAAACGCCTACGGCCTCTCCGCTTGGGGGTTTTAGGGGGGGACCTACTTGTTTAAGCGGAAGATGATGAAGTGCTTGTGCTTAATGAGGAAAAAAAAAAGTCCACAGGCATGCAAGGGATGTCTACGGTTCCTGTGAGGAGAAGGCGTATCTGGTCTAAGGAAAAAAAAAGACGTCACAATTTTCCTCAAGAACTACGAACAGCATGGGTCAGGTCGTATTCGAAGCAGGGAAAGAAAAAAAGTAAGGGGAGGGACTATGCTTCCGGAGGTCTACTCATCCTGAAGCGCCACTTGGGAAGGTGAAATTCTCTCACCCGACCGAGTGTAGACAGGAAACAGGTGAAAGCAGGGGAAAGGAGAAAAAATACTCTCAGTCGGAATTCCAAAAAAAAAAAAACTACTTAATTATTGGAAGCTTAAAAGAGAATATCTAGAAGAGAGAGAAAAGTCACAAAATCTCCGTCCAGCCAGGGGAAAAAAAAAAGGAGATTAGTCCTTTGAGGAAAGATACTCGATCAATCCATCTAGAGTACGCAAGATGAAAGGAGAAACCGACTTCTACTCTAAAGGTACATGCCCTCTAAGTCTGCACGGCGACAAAAGACTAATGTGGGGAAAAAAGGGAAGGTCGCCCAACGAAAAAAGACTCGCTTGTCGTCCCGAGGTGTGAGAAAAAAAAGCAAATGAGGGGAACTGAATCGGCAGGGATCGCTCTTTTAAAAAAATTCACTTACAGGAGGAGAGGGGACATCTACTAAGGGAAGGAGAAAAGGTAACTTATTCTTTTCAAAGGAAGATAAATGACGGTTTTTACCAAAAGAAATCGACTGGCCATCTCTCAAAAAAACAAAAACGGAATTAAGGGCCCGTCGTAGAAAGAAAAGACAGCGAGACGAAGCATAAAGAAAAATCTCATTGAGACCTCATCAAATCGTAGAGGGAGCTATCGCCGCCGCTAAGTGTGGTTGTACAGGAAGAGCGCGAACGAAGAAAAAAAATCTTGAGGGGGGGGAATTGTTTTCGACAAGAAAAAGGCTTCCTGACCAGAAAAAAGGAAAGTTGTATCCTTGATAGGGGCCAGAGCAAATTCGCCAATAGGAGGGAACCGTTGCCGAGGACGATCCGCTTCCGCAACGGCGAAGAAAGGGGAAAGAGGGAAATTCTTGGCTTTATCGTGGGGCTTGGCGTGAATGGAATACTAACGGCTGAATGGCTGGGAAGATTTGCTTTCCGAAGACCGGGAAAAAAAAAGAAGGGAAATCTCCTCCTTCATCTAGGCAGCATGGAAGGCGATGAGGGGAAAGCAATCGCGGGGGGGCTGCCTGCGAAGAAACGCCGGTCAGAGAGGCAGGTTCTGTTGGCGATGTCAACTGAAGGTCCTCTCGTCGCCGGAAGAAAAAAGGGGGGAACAATCACAATCGGTGACGGAACGAGGCTGTGTGGAGGAAAGACTCACCAGTAAAGAAAGGGGGAGGGCTTCCGCCGTCTGCTTAGGGGGAAGACATAGCAATCAACCATTAAGGGAAGAAGTTCGTCATACGAACCAAAATAATGCTGGTAGGATTACAATGACCCTGTGGGGAAGGCGTCAGCGCATCTCCGCGAGAAAATTATGGACCCACGCAGCCGAAAAGAAAATTTTCCTTCCTTGACCGAGTTGGTAGGAAGGAACAAGACCCCTAATAAAGAAGCTGTAAAAGAAAGGCGACCCACTCCAAAGGAAATACATCGGAAGGACCCCGGGCAAGGTTCTTAGAGGGGAAAGGAGTCCGCGGGTTTTGTGCCTGTTTAAACGGTCAAAATAAAGTGGGTTCGCGGAGGCTTCGACTCCGCGCCCCAGGAAAACCTTCCAATTCAAAGGGAGGGCCCCAAAGGAGCCAACAGCGGCACTCGTCTAAAAGGCGAAACGTCCGCGGAAAAAAAAAGTTAACATCCCACTACACTAAAGCGTCTCCTTCGGGGAGGAACCAATTAGAAAAGGAAAGGCCTTCGGCTCTTTGTGAGTATGGCGATCGACTAGCTTAATATCATCAAGAAAAGAAGACTGTAATCAGACGATTAAGGGACCTTCGCCTTGACGAAACAAGATTTAGGGGGTAGTGGGTGACCGCAAAAGGGGGAAAGAGACTCGCTTACATAAACCGAGGGGAAACCTTTGAGGGAAAAATCTAAAATCAGTCCCATTATAAAAGGGAAGGAAAGGAAGGATCGGGTTTGTTAAAATGCACTTGTTTCTATTTGGAGAAGGTTTCACTAAAGCATAGAAAAGGGGGCGTTTGTTAAAATGGCCGTCAATGGAACTTCATTAACCAATGAGAAATTACTTCGGGGTCACATCTCGGAGCCGTTGAAAAAAGGAGCTCTTCGATGATTCCCGAGGTGAAATAGAGAAAAGGGATTAGGCTCTCCTGTACAACCCAGAAAAGAAAGGGAAACGTTTCTCGAGTCCGAAAAAGGCCGCTAAGTCCCTCTCTTAACGAAATGGTCACCAACGGCGAAAAAAATAACAAGTGGAAATGGTGTGCGGAAGGAAGGGGGACTAACATCGTTGATGATGGTAAAGGGAAATGCATGCATACAATGGAAACGCGTTTGGAAAAAAAAAAAAGGAGGGGCCTGTCCTCTCATAAAAGACGAGGAAAATGAACCCTTCAACTCGCCCGCCAACGGAATGGAAAAGGAGGAGTCTGGAAAAGAGAGACGTCCCACCGGAAGAAAGGATCTTCTCTCCAAAGACATGAAAAAAAATCTCTAATCAAAGGAAAAAAAACCAGACCGTGTTTAGGGTAGACGTCGCATCTCCACCAAAGAAGGGAAACGGAGACTGGAAATCTCCTCGAGGAAAGAAAGGGAAAAACGCCTACGGCTCTACGGGAGAGAAGAAAGCTCTGGGGGAGTCATCGGAAACGAAGAAAAGGAAAGCTTACTTTCGGGATGAGAGGGGCAGGGAAATCGGGGGCCTCCGAAGGGGGAGAGT
>Ga0179591_1311301_pt1 | contig 10581 bp, 12 predicted proteins | sample CZOMad2_1_08_16f_FD_182891 | JGI IMG/M metagenome (GOLD analysis project Ga0179591, IMG submission 182891) | Vadose zone soil fungal communities from Angelo Coast Range Reserve, California, USA - CZOMad2_1_08_16fungal (PacBio error correction) | ecosystem: Environmental > Terrestrial > Soil >...
ATTCTCAAACAGCTATTGAGAGATATCTACTATTACAGGAAGAATGGGACAGTAAGGGTGGAGGAAGACCTCGGGAACCTCATACTGCAAAGATTAAAAAAATCCATGGGTGAGGGGGAAATCCCGTCCTATCTGGGAACGATGTCCGCCATGGGGATCAATAAGGGGGCGGAAAAAGACAGTCCACTCGGTGTTGATCTGCACTTGTCGCACTGTCCCGGTCAAACCGGAAGCAAAGAGGCGGCCAGTGTCCACAGGAGAGAGTATCCGCAAACCCTATCTGTGAAGGGCCATGTGTGTCAAAGGGAGTTTTGTCAGGAATGATAAGTGTGAGGGAGGTGGCCAGAAAAGGGGATCGCAGGGGTGAGTAGGTTCCAGTCAGGGGTACTGAAGGAATTGGTCCGGTTCAACCGGAATCAGAAGAACAAGGAGGGGGCACGGAACGAACGGAATCTGGTTCGTCTGCCAGGAAAGGCGAGATATTCACGACGAGGGGGGAGGAAAAGGGAGGGGGGGAGACGGGGGGCAGGCATATTAAAGGGAACGGATGTCGGTTTTGGGAATGTTTTTGGAACGTGGCATTGCAATGGAAAAGGAGTCCTCAATTTCGGGAACGAGATGCCCGCAGCACAATCTAGGAAATAACGATTACATGGAGGAAAGATGGAAAAGAAAGGGGTCAACAGTTAACTTGAGCCGCGGATAGTAAATCACGACCCTGGGAAAGCCATAATCACTTCTTAAGGCAAGGTGCGGAGGAGGGTTCAGGTCACGGGCTGAGACCTTCGGGAGACACTCTAAGCGCTAGAAGCGAAATGGAGAACGCCCCGTAACCCTCGGTCAGAGAAACGAGAAGAGACTCCGTCCTTCACGGGTCGAGGACTTCCTGGAAGTCGTGACAACGTCAGAAGCGTAAGCTCGTCGATGACTGCAAGCTAAAGGCGGCGAACCAAAGCAAGAGTCTTCTTCGAAGTCGAATCGCCGCGGGATGTCAGTCCCCAGGGGGGGAACAATTTGCAAAAGAGGTTGCTAAAAGCCAAGCCGTCTCCGCATTTAATCGGAAAATCAGGCGATAGAACAGAAAGTATGGAAACCTACGGAAGCTGGCTGATGATCGGACCACTAGAGCTGCTTGGGGAAGAGAAAAAAAGTAAAAAAATCTAACAAAATGAACAGTTCAGGGACGCTGTTGTAGTCGAGCTAGACAAGGATGAGATCGAAAACTAGAAAAATCGCAAGGGGCACACACGCTGAAGAGGACTCAGCTGACTACACGAATGGGGGGGTACTCTTCCAGCAAAGGAACGCTATAAGTCAGGGAGAGAAGGGCAAATTGCGATTACCGAATCGAGGACCTTGGGAAAAGAAATACAGCTTCCGGGATTTTCGGGACGAGGAAAATCTGAAAGAGAGAAGCGGGAAAACCGTTCATATCAAGCAGCCCAATGACCAAGAAGACTTTGACTCGAGGGGGCTCTGGAGGGAAGGAGCTGCCGGGGGGGGTCAAAGTCTCCACTCCGGAAAGAGAGGGGTCAAAGAAGGACAGTGATGTTAAAACGTCCGTAGGCAGGAAAGAGTCGTCTCCAGAGGAGGACCGACCAGTCAACTAAAGGTTCTAGAGAATCCTCCACACAAACGACCAAATCACCTAAAAGCCGGGGAGGCAGGGAATTTTGTTCAGGGGGAGGAAAACATGAACCGCTCCGCTTTAAGTTCGGAAGGAAGGGGGGGAGAGGAAATGAAGGGAGGCTTGTCAAGGGGAGTCGTCAAAAAACTGGCGTTACAGGGGAAAGAGCGAAAGTAACTAAAGACTCTTAAACAAAGAAGAGAACGCAACCAACGGGAAAGGAAGGGAGGAAGGAATACTATCGTTATGGTGAGGCATCTCGGAGGCTTGGAGCAAATGGGAAGGGAATAAAGTTTGGGAAACACTTGGCGTACGCATCTTCCTCAGGTAGGAAAACGTGGGACCAGCCGACATTAAAAGCGGTCGAAGAAGGGGGGGTCCTCGCCGTGAAAAAAAGAAGGGAACCGTGCTGGGAGGTAGGGATGCTGTGGGGGGATGGAGTCTCAGGAAACTGCCGTTTGGGGAGGAAGAAGAGGAGGAAAAAAGAATCGTTTCGTGACTACGGACTGTGAAACACGGTCAATAGGGCTTTAAGTCAAGGGGGCGAGGCAGTTAAAAAAAGGCAGCCAAGCCACTGCAATCTTAAGAGGAACGTTGGGGGATGGGCTGACGATGAAGAGAAAGGAGCCGTCTTTTAAAGTTTCACGCGAAAAAAAGGGCCGAAATCATGACTCAAGATCTCAAGTAAGACTCATCAAGGGGGGGGGGGGCAATACGCTGACGGGTATGCGGTAAAGGAGGAACGACTGAGAGACACGCTGAGTTTCTCTTCATTAAGGTAAAGGACAGGAATGGGGTCCAAGTACGGTGTAGGCATACCGGGCGAGCATCTTAAGGACCGGAAAAGCCAACCTCTCTGCAGACCTGGTCCGAGAGAAAGAATAGCCACCGCCTCCTCTTAGTCCGAGCAAACGAGAAAGACGCGGGGGGGGGGAAATACCTTAGAGCCAACTGCAAACTATATGGGGGGGGACGGGCGGGTTGGGCTTTTGAATCTGGCGTGTAATTGTCACCCCAGGGCAATCGGAGCAAAAAACGAAAAAAAGGAGGAGAGACCACGCGGAATCCGGAGATTTTAGCGCAAGCGATGCGGAGTCGGCGACTTACGGGAGGTCGAAAGGGGACACCTTTTTTTGACTGGATATTACGGCTCTTGAGCCAGCAAAAGGGGTGAAGCAATATCTTAGGACGAAGGTTTTCCACGCACTGCGGATCTAAAAGAGAGTGCGTGTATCTTCGAGGTCAGCGGCCCTCGGTTGCGAGGGGGGGGGTTGACTTTCCCTTAAAACAACGGGAGCAAAGGGCTTGGAACAAGGGTCGTATGGCTGTCAAAAAATCGCATGGGTAGATTCCCGGATGCTAGTGAAGCCGCAGACGGCCATGCTACCTTTGTAAAAGAATACGCCAAGCAAAGACAAGTCAAGGGGCCAGAAAGGCCCATCCAAATACCGTTCGTTAATACGACTACCGAATCTTGCTGAACGTAACAATCAAAACGAAAACCGCCCACAGAAATGGGGAACCGACCTCCTGTCGTTGACTCTCTAGAAGGCCTGCAGACGAAAAAGTCAGTACTTACCAGTGAAAGAAGCGCGAAGGGGGACAGGCGAAAACAACTTTGAGGGATGTTACCAAGAGGGCCCGGGAATCACAGGAGAGCAAGTAGGGCAAACACGCCGTCAAAATAGAGACGTCACCCGCGAACAGGGGGGTGTGGAAGGGTAGAAGGTAAACTCAGAATAACAGGCGGAGGAGTGGCTGGAAGGATGGGGGGAAGGACTAAACTCACAACTTCAATATGATTTTCTACGGGAGGTAACTCTAAAATAGTGCGAAACGGATGAGAAGAAGATTACTACAATTTTAGTTCAAGACTGGGCAGGAAAATGCCATCTAGGGACTAACAGTACGACAACACTAAGGGGTTGAGGAGGATGAAATAGTCAACTAGGGAGAAGAAAGTTATTGCAAACGGGTCGGGTCAAAGGACGAATGGGGGGATACTTCTGGGTTTTCAAGAGATAAAGAAGCCGTGTGTAATCAGCCAGGGAGAACCATATGGTAACTCGATGCAACGCAGGGACGATTCATATTTGGAATTGACAGAATGATTCATGTCTTGGCAGTCCAGGGCCCACCCACCTGACGTATTAAACACGGGGAAGCGTAAATGCAGACTTCTGCGAAAAAAAGTTGTGGCATTACTCGAAAGACTAAAAGAAATAGTCGGTCGCGTAATGGGGGAGAATGACAAAAAAGGAACAACACAATTAAAATCCCATTCACCGGGTCCACTGAGTAAAACGCAGGCAGTAGGGACAACAAAAATGGCCAGAATGGGATCTAAAACCCTTGGCACGGGAAACACGTCGAGCATCGAGAATATTCGTGTCGGGGGGGGGTTGGGGGGTTTAGACAAAAAAAGCTGAAAAGGACGATCGAATGGTCTTCCTAGGTTAAGGGAGCGAAGGACCCCGCAATAGCACACGCCTCCAAGATAAAAACCGTCATGAGATTTCCTTGGGGGGGAAAGGAGGGGGTAGATCCGAGCTCGTGGCAAGGTTAGTAACAAGAGTGCGCCGATACAAAGAAGAGGGAGTTATTTTTGATTATTCAGTCATCACATCGAAAAAGAGTGGGAACTCTTCATGGGGCGGAAAGGCATCAGAGGCGGCAGAGGCCAGGAAAACGATCCGGCGCGTCCGCACGCCTAATTCTTGTGTGGACCCATAACTGAGGGGAGACAGAGGACGAGTCACAAGAGAAGCAAGTGGGAACTCAGGGAGGGAGAGGATGCCGGAAAAAATCAGGCGCTGGAAACGGTTGGAAAAGGGGATTTCCTCGGGAAGGGGGTCGGCAGAACAGGAAGGCTCGAACAGGCGGGGTTTAATATCTTCAGAGCCGGTAGAAAAGGAAGTGGGTTGTACACCAAGGAATGTCACAGGCCGCAAAAGAGTTTTAGTGATAAACTATGAATGGTAAACCTTGCTGCAGAAGGGAGTGAAAACCAGCCCCCTACTGGAAGGAGTAAAATGCGCAACGGGGGAGAGGGAGGAGGGGGAAGGGGCCGAGAAAAAGAACAGGGTAGAGTTTTCAAGGGGGAGGAATTCTATTTTTGTTGGGGGGGGGAACTCTAAAAGGAAACGATGTTGCAGGAGGAGAAGAAGGGAGACTAAAGAAGCGGGAAGCCCACAAACAACAAAGGATAAAAAAAAAGATGGGATTGGAAGGGGGGCGCTTCGCTGAAAAGGGCGTATAGGAAACCCGGCCCCATCTCGGAAAGAAATGTCCCAACAAGATAAGTTCCGCGTTCAAATGGGATACAGTTGGGAGCTGTCCCGTTCCCTAGAAAAGGGAACTTAAAGAGAATGGAGAGACCATTAGATAAAAGGTGGCTGGTTGAAAACGCAGGACAAGCATTCTAGATCTTCTCTAGGGGGAGGAGTTCTGCGGCAGGAAAGGCCCATCGTGTGTCGCCGAATGCTCTTCCCGAAAAAGCCTGGGGGGAGAGGGTCGACTTTAAGGAAAACTTCTGGTCGACCAAATTGTGAGACAATTCAACATAAGCACACTTAACAGGATCTCTACAAAAGAAGAGCGCGGGAAAGTGACGAGGCCCTACAATTTGTCAAGGTCACCCAAAAGTACGGGTTCGGACGGCTATCAAGGCAAAAGGGGGAAGAGGAAGCCGGACTCTTTCTTCGAAGGGAAGGAAAGGGGAAGTTGCTTGGTCCCAATAGTTCGTCTGAGAAATAATGTTAAGGAAAACTCGCAGCGAGGAAGCATTGATACCCCGCAACACGCCGATGAGTCCAGGGGGAATCAAGGGGCGGTTTCTCTTCCGGTTTTTGGACGGGGATCGCCCCCAATAAGAGATCTCAAGAGCGCGAAAGCTTGAGGGGACGTCAGACGCCAAGCAAGAAGGTTCAATAAGACGTGGGAAGGGGAAAGTGTGGGCAGCGCAATCTGAGGGACGGGAACCCGAAGGTGCCTGCGAGTATTCGGATGGAAGGGGGGCGACGCTTTCGGGGAAGACGATGGGGGGGGAGGAATGAGATGGAAGAAACTACAGGGACGATAGGATCTGCAGGACGAACAGCTGTAAAGCGAAGTAAAACCAACGCTCATTGAAAAAAAGTGTTTGCTCGGCAAACTTTGAAGGAAGCCAAGAGTCATTCTAGAAAAAAAATGAAAACAGAGAGGGCTCTTTCAAAGAGTGTAAAACATGGTACTCCTGGGACTGAAAAAAATACACTGCTTTCAAGGTAGAGAAAACTTTGCGAATGGGGCGGGGTGTCGCCTGAAAAATAAGCTGGGAGGGGAAGGAAAGACCCAACCCAAATAAAGTCTGTCTCTGTCAGCTAGGGGCCTATTTAGCAGAACGAATAGGAGGAGAGGTCGTACGGTGTATTCACCGATCGGGAAAGGAGAAGGAAGGGGTAAAATCCAGTTAGGGAGCAACCAGGTCCGACCGACAAACTAGGGGGAAGTCAGACAGGACCGAAGGGGGACTTGAAAATGGTAAGAAGGGGGGTCATGGAGGCTTTCTTAACGCCTGGCAAGGGTTAAAAAAAAACCGCCAAGCCCGCTTCTCGCATTTGGTTCATTGAAAGTAGACGTGAGGATAAAGCGGGTAGTTTTTAAGTGACTGTGGGATTTGTTCAATGAGTCTTTTTGTGGCGGCGGGGGGGGGCAGCAGGACTAAGGTGGGGGGAGATGTCCATGTATTTCAGGAAAAGAAAGGGGGGACACGCCCGTTCAAACCTTAACAGGAAGCAGCGCAAACCAGAGGGGGAAAGTAATTTGTCATGAGGCACTTATGAGATGATTGGTAGCTGGTGGAACAAATTAGATTGCAGTGAGCATAGAGTTTAGTCAAGGAGACCCGTGGAGGGAACGGGGGGGGACTGTCCAGGGAAAATGCTTGATCTTTTGGTAAAGGGAGTCGGGCCCGACAAACGCAAGAAATCAAGATGCAAAGGGAAGGACCTGGGAAACATGGATCAGGTGGAAAGGAGGAGAGGGGTATGCACCCGACCCTGATTGAGACCCGTAGGGAGAATGGCAAGATAGGAGGGGTGGGCTGTCGTAGGCTAACCTGAGACTAGGTTCTTGTCCTCACGAAACTCAAGCCACAATAATCGAAAAGGGGAAACCCCATCCTGAAGAACATAGCCGCAATAAACTCAAGTAAACGCCGCGCGGAGAAGGCTCAGACGATGTCGCGACCGGCTAATCTCGGAGGCAAGAGAGGGCTCGCGAAGAAAAGATACAGATATCGAAAAATCGGATGGGGGAGGGGATTCGTACACCATTTCTAACTTATGCCTGGGGGAAAAACAGGGGGGGAGGTCTTACCGCACCCGGCATCTCGCAAAAGGTCGCGTCGAGATGTGTCAAAAGAAAACTGTAACTAGTTCAGGAATCGAGAAAAATTTCTGTTTACCGAAGAAAGGATCGAAGTAGTTGAACAGGAGAGGGGGGTCTTGTTACGGCGTAGCGGCCAATTTCTAGGTAAAGCGAACTGCAAGGAAGAAGTAAATCAGCAAAAAAGATCGATAAGAGGGGGGGTCCTCACGCAAAAAAGATCAGACGAAATTCATCGGATGATTCCAATTGCGGAAGGAAAAACATTCCAACGAAAATCTCGAGGAAGCACATTTTTTTAGGAATTGGGTTTTTGGCTTCGAGGCACCGAAAAAGAGGATTCTCAGGGAGAGGAATACCTCATGCAGCCTCTTTGGGAGCGAAAAGGAGAGGATGGAAAATCGAAAGTATGACCGGGCACAGTAAGTCGATCAGGAAAAAAAAAGGGGAAGCGGGGGAAAAGAAAGGGACGTGCAGTTAAAGACATGGAAAAAGGGAAGGCCATTGGTCAGAGACTCATCAGAGAAAAAGCCACCAGACATCAAGAAGGGGACGGGGGGTTGGCTAGTTTGTTCACGGAGAGCAACACCATACGGTAATGCGTGAGGAGACCAGTTGAGGGAAAGGGGGGAAAAGGGATTCGCAAACGGGAGACGGAAGGAAAAAAAAGATCCCGTAAAAAGACTAAGAGAGACAACAAATACGGATTTATGAGGGGACCGAAGTAGGTGACTTTCGATCTCTGTAAGCCTCCCGGGTTTTGAACGAGAAAAATGGCAGAACAAGGGGAAGTCAGTTCGGGGTCAATCTGTGTAAGAAGGGGCCGTAAGGGTGGGCTCACCCGGAACTCACCGGGGAGGGATTGCTTTAGTGCTGTGGGAGGGGGGCTCAGAAAACGGGAGGGAGGGTTGAAAATGGGGGTATAAAGAAGGCAGTAGAAGAAGGACTGTATTCATCAAAGATCTACAGAATCAAATACGTCCGGGCTAAAGCCTTGGGAAAAGGGGAATTAAATGCAAGCTCAGAAGGGAGGCCATTGGGGCAGAAGGGGGCTATGCACTCGGATACGCTCTTGTTTTTGTGAAGAGAAATACGGGCCGAAATCAAAGAGAGCATCTCCTGAGATGCGTAGAACAAAAGGGGACTCTCGCTCGTACTGGGTTCACTGTGCACGTGAATATCCAACAAAGGTAGAAATCGCGTCGATGGAAGAAGGTGCTGGAGGCTTCTTGCAAAAATGAAGAGGGGACGGTGATAAATTCTGATCAAGGCTCCGGCACGCCCACCGAACAGCGACCGGACTATCATAAGAGGCACACCGCCATCTCTAAGCCTAGAACCTAGATGGTACAGACTCTTCTAGCCCTGAGTTCTCTCTTCAAATCAGGCAGTAGATCTCTTTGAGAGGGATTGGCAAAACGTTGGAAATCTAGAGCACGCCCTATTCTAAAAGAGGACCTAAAGAAGATTCATGAGGGTCGTCTAGGCCGAAGGCTCTGTACGCGAATAAAAGTTTGCGGGGAAAGGGAATTAATTGAAGAGGGTTGGGGAGGGGTGCTAGACGGGGGGGGGCCTATTGGGCACACGGATACTGGAGACTCTAGGGGCGCTTATAGGGAGAACAACGGGAAAGGGTGAGCCGAAGAGAGAAGAAAGAAATAAGAAAGGGGGGCTTAGGCAAGGGTCATATCTAGAAGCGCCTCACAAAAGAAATGGTCAAACCTCATAGGGTAGCGGGGGAGAGGGGAGGGGCGCTGGGCCGAAAGAGGGAGCCAACTACTTAGGTCCTAAGGTCAAAGTCCACATCACGTTAGGGCACACTACCTCATCTTGAAGAAAGGGAAGTTCCAGGAAAAACGAGAAACTGTAGATAAACGTCTTGTCATGAGAGCCGGAATGGGAAGCTAATTTGGGTCGATGGGGAACCTCGGGAGTCTTAGGTCGTATACCGGGGAATTGGACTTTACTGGGGGGGATGTGGAAAAAAAAGAGTGTTCATCCAAGAGAGTTGAAACAATGACCACAACATCGAACTCACTTAACAAATCTACAAAAAAGGTCTCTGTCGTCAATAAAGAAGACCAGCTCACAAGAGGGCTGGATTCTGGAAACGGGAAGGGCAGACCGGGAAAAGAAATAAATCAGGGACAGCGGACCTTTCCCTAAGACGGGGTTGGAAATAACAAGATCGTTATGGGACGAAGACAAGGGGAGGTAATCGGGAGGCAGAATGGGGTTAAGCATTGGAGAGCGTAAACGAGGCTTGCCTCGACAGAGATAGCCTTTGAGGGAAAGGGCGGGGTAGGGAAGCGGAGCTCAAGGTTTAGCGGCAGTTCACAGCGAAGTCGAGAGCAAAAGGGGGTGGTGCAGTGCAACGACATTCCAATCGGAACGGCGAGGAAGGTTCTGGGAGAGGAATTAATTCTTTGCAGAAGGGCCTCGCCCACACGGCCGGGAGGCCAAACACGGTGAAAATCGGGTATTTTACGAGGCGTCCGAGGGGCAGAGAAACGTGCATCTCTCCGAAAAGAAAGTCTGTTCGGACTGAAATTATCGTAGAAAGAAACAGTCGTGCAAAAAAGTGCCCCGCTCGAAAAGAGCGCGGAGAAGCAAGTCCATACAGGGTGTCGGCCTCCCAAAAATGAAGAAAAACGTAAGAACACCCTCACGCTTGCCTATTCAACTAAATCGGGGGGCTATCGAGAAGGGGGAAGGGACTCTCCGGCAAAAAGAACGGCAGAGCATCCTCAGACCGTGGTGCCAAGGGGTTCTAGGTTATATACGAAATAAAAAGAAAAAGATTAAGAAGTAGCAGGCAGCTCGTAAGGGGGGAAGAAGTCAGTCAATGAAAAAAGGAAAGTCAAGAAATTCTCTAAAAATTGGGAGACCGGGCGTCACAGCCGGAAGGGGTGAGGAGACAAAGAAGGAGACTAGGAATACGATGGGTGTGGTTAATCTTGAACAATCGGCCGGGAGTCCCGCGAAGTAGGGAGGGGTGTCGAACTGGGATCCCTGGCATGTGGGGGTGAAATTCCAGGGTTCGCAAATGGAGCACTAGGGGCGTTAGTTTTGTGGTCCAATGCGGGCGATCCGGGGATCAAGCAAAAAGGGTCAAAAATTGAGCCGGAAGGGGTAGACCTGGACGGCGCTGGAGCTCCTCTAGGGGGATCTGACCCTCAGGAGGGGGACCTGCAGGAAGGGATTAAACCAGCAAAACATACTGCGTCTGTCACAAAAAAAAGTTCGTAAAAGGACGAAAACTACTGGGACGGGCACTCTCTACAGGACCAATTTGCCTCTTAGGGTGAATACTTGGGGGAGGGCAGAGACGGGAAGGAAAAAGGAAATCGGGGAGGTCTAAAAAAAACAATTTCGCACGGAGAGGGGAGAGCGAACATAAGGAGAAAAAAAAAGGTAGGAGAAATAAGAGATGCGGGCTTCGAGAATACTCTTCCGAATTAACGCTGGACATTACACCGGAAGATGGAAAGGAAAAAAAAGGAAGGTGAAGAGGACAAAAGTGGTTTTGTGATCTTTAAACGCTTGTTAACAGGAAAAATGTGAGACGCTTGAGATACACTGTTGTT
>Ga0179591_1322936_pt1 | contig 10581 bp, 16 predicted proteins | sample CZOMad2_1_08_16f_FD_182891 | JGI IMG/M metagenome (GOLD analysis project Ga0179591, IMG submission 182891) | Vadose zone soil fungal communities from Angelo Coast Range Reserve, California, USA - CZOMad2_1_08_16fungal (PacBio error correction) | ecosystem: Environmental > Terrestrial > Soil >...
TTTTGGGGTGTTGTTTTGGGGGGCCGGTATTCTGTCAAGATGGAGTCGGGGTATCGGGGACAGGCGGGTCCTTCTAACAATGGGTACCACCTGGAATTTGAGGACTGGGAGGACGCGCGATGTAGATGAGAGGGCTCAAGGGATCGTAGTGCATGGAGAGGAATAATAAAAGAAAAACAACTTGGGGAGGGAAAGGAAAAAGGAGAGATGGAATCTTCGTCGAAAGGGTTCATCCAACGCCGAACTGAGAACATCCAGCAGAAAATAGAGAGAAAAGGTCATCAAACCGGGAAGGGGGCCAAGGGGGGGTTGAAAGGGAAGACAAGGACCCTCCCGAAAAAAGCAAAACTAAAATCTCCATCTCCATCCGTACAGAAGAATGTCAAGAAATGCTGGAACTGGGCATAGCATGACAGAAAGTTCCTTCTCTATGGGTGAAGATGAAGACAAGAAAAACTCACCCGCCATTTGAGTGAAACAAGGTCCCTTCCCCAGAATCCAGAGGGGCCAGGAGGGGGAGGGACCAGGCGGAAGTGGTGTGGAAAAGGGAATAGGAGAGAGTGTGGGAATTTTAAAATTTTGATAAGGCCCGACCAGTTCTCAAAGTTCAAGGGGGGGAACCAGGAGCGCATCTTTACTGGAAAAGAAAGGGACATAAGCTCTCGTTGAAAAACACGGCCGGCTTCAGAGATACTAAATGGAGAGAGAAGGGATATGCAATCAGAACACAAGTCAACCTAAGAAAATGAAAAAGAGCCAGAATTGTGTTGATCCACACAGGGAGTATATCTAACTGCGCAGTTTCAAGGCATCAAAGAAAAGTCTACGATTCTTCAGAAGAGGGTAGGAGGCTATTGTGGATCCCGAATAACCCATCCTCATCAAGTAATCGCCTTCTTCAGGGCCGTTCAAGAGGGGGCTTGCAGGAGAAATCACAGAGAAAGCTAAAACCCTGCTCTGGTGGGATGGAAAACTGAGAAAACGAACGCAGAAGTCCATCCATTCACTCTGTTCAACAAAGAAAGGGAGCCACCCATACAAAGAAAGGGGGGAGGAACGGGTCTCTGTCACTTGTGAAGGGGACCGTATCGCGAAGCCTAATTGTTAAGTACGAGAAGAGGAGTAAAAAGATTTGGGGTTCAGAAGCACTGAAAAAAAAAGCTCGCCTGTGGACCGTTGGTCCTTCTTAAGAAAAAAGGAAGAATCGCAAGGTCGGCATGAACTAGACGGGGGATCGAAGGATTTCCGATTAAGACGGCCTTCGAATGCCAGAGGGAAAAGGCACACGGGGGTCTTACAAAAACAAATCCTGTAAGAAAGGGAGCAAATCTACTCTGACAAAAAAAAGGGCCGCACTAACTTACTCCGAAGACACAGAAAGAAAGGCTCTAGAAAAAATCGAAGAAAAGGAAGAGAAGTTGGGGATTGCACGCTTTAATTTCGAAAGAGGTGGTTTCTTCCCGCATCAGGCTTCAACTAAGAACCCGATACGGCGGGTCTTTTGGTCTATGTGAAGGAGGTGGCTTCTTAAGGACCCTAAACTCATCGCCTAGAAGAAAAGACCGGGACCACTATGGGAACAACCCTTAGTCCGGGGAACTGGTGCCATCGGGGAAGGGATCACGATGACGACAGAAAGGTAAAAAGGGGAAGTTCGCAAGAAAATCTGTCTCTCAGTCCGCACCACTCTAGAGTCAAAAAACAAAAAAAATCAAAATCCGCCCTTTAAGAGAAACTAATCCTCCTCTCAATCATCGTGAGTTCAGAGGCGGCAGGACTGACGCGGGGGAAGAAGACGCAGAAATGCGCAAAAGAATTCTGAGAAAGAATGGGGCATGTCAGAATTCACCCAGACAATACACAATCCTCACCAGCCCAGAGAAGAAAGGCCTTCGAAGAGGGAGAAGGGGGATGTGGCAAAAATTCTCCGATAGACAAATCTTCACTCAATCGCCATCGTAAAAGAATAAATCGAACTCGAAGGTAAAACTAGAAGTCAAGGCCGAAATCAACGCTAACACATTTGCCCTGGTCAAATTAAGAAGCCATATAAGTTTATAGGAAGGGTTTGAGTCGAGAAGCCGTACTTCTGTGCTCTCCGGGATCTTCTTTGGGGGTGAAGGGGGATTGTCTGCTCAAGAACAGAGGCCATGTCGAAAAAGGAGAAGAAGACTTCGGTCTGCTACATTAAAGCACTAAGATACACGAACCACGGAGGGGGTCGACTCTTCGTCTAAGAAAGGTGAAGTCAACCGAGCCAGATGAGGCCAATCCCGGTCATAGAGGGGGGCAACAATTGCACTCTAGGGAGAGAAGAATCACCACAAACAGAAGCACACTCTTTCGTTTAAGAATACGGAAAAGAGGGCGAATCATCCTCTTTCACATCTAAAGAGGGGAATCCTGATAAGGAAGAAAAAAACGAAGAAAGGCTCTACTCTGAGCAAAAGTGGGACTTTTCCTGGGGGAAAAAAGAGACTTCCGAAGAAAGGGAGGGGGGGAAGCTGAGTCCATACAGAGGGCTACCCCGTACTTCGGACTCCCCGAGGGGGTGGTCGACCATGTCCTGGCGCGGGAAGACTCCGCAAAAAAAAAAGTTAATCACTCAACAAGAACTAAGTAATCACGGGAGAAAGGAGTACAAGGCCCTGCCGGTCCGCTGAAGAAGACAGGAAGGCCTCTGTTTTTTGGGAAAAAGGCCACTTGATAACAAAGACATTCCGCGAAAACATAGGAAGAAGTCACAGCGCATAGGAAGGAGACGGAAAAAACAAAACGGGCGTGGGTAAAAAAATAGAAGGGAGAGGCAGAGGAGAAAAATTGGGGGGGAGGAGTGTCTTGGAGGCAGGGTGGGTCAGGGTGTGTAACCCATAAATGATTAGAGGAAGCTGTTTAGGTTCGCGGACAGTGAAGGGGAAAGTGTCCGCGAGAAGTCAGGGGAAAGGGGGGGTTGTAGCGGAAAGGGTGTGTTTTGGACGTGGGCACAATATAAAGGCAATGGGGGGGGGGGGACGCCAGAAGCGGGATTCGAGAAGGCGTCAGCTCAGCTTGGGAGAACGGGGGGAACGACTTGGATTGAAGTTAGGGTCACTGAAAGGATGGGGGAGAGAGTTCCTTACTCGGGAATTCGGGGTGGCGGTTAAGGATTTGTGAGGCGACGCGTCATGACTCGCACGTATCGTTGCAGGACGCGCAATAGTGAGTCTTTGAAGGGGGTGGATTAAGGGGGTGGGGGAAAGCGAGAATACGGGGACCATGGGGGATTAGACTCATACAGTCGGGGCAGACTCGGGAGACAAATGGAAGAGACCTTTCTTGAAAAGGGTCAGAGAGACTCCAGCATGGGGATGGTATCTAAGAGTATCAACTAATGTTTTAGTAAATGCAAAGGGGGAGGCATGAACTGGACTAGGATGGGAGGGAGAAAATCGAAGGACAAAAAGAACGATTTCCCAAAAACGACTTATTCTATTTTCCGGAATGTTCCCTCAACGGCTTGGGGAGAAGGGAGAAGAGGCTTGCTTGAGATTGCAGCTGGAAAAGTCATGTTAACTCTCGGGGGCTTTACTTTCCGGGGGGTAATGGGGAAGAGGCAGTTAGTAGGGAGGGAGCGGGTCAGGGGGATGTTCTAGAGAGTACTAGTTAGATATTAGGGGTCAATTTACGAAAAGATGTCTCCTTAAAATTCGGAAAGGTACAAGTTATTTTGAGAGAGGGATGATGCTACGATGAAAAGGAGACTAATCTTCTTTAGGGGGGGGGAACTTGTCCGTCGCGAAGAAGGGAACGATCAAAATCTATATTTAAGATGGATTGCTGAAGGCCTGAGGGGTAAAAAGGGCGGATTTAAGTTCAGAGTACGTTAAGCGAAAAGTGGGGGCGTGTTTATATCCGGGGGGGAAAAATGCGGGGAAAAAAAAAGGGGGGGGGGCATCGGTGATGCCGGAGAAGAAGAGGGAAGGGTACTCATTGTCGGGTCGGGCCAATGTTCGGGGAAGGAGCGGATTATAGGCGAGGGGGAATGGGAAAGAATGGGCGAAAGATTTAAATAAAAAGGAAAAAAGCCGTGGAAGCTCTTTTCATAATGAGGTTAATAAAGGGTATAAGAAAGGCGCAAGCCTACATTGCAGATACTCGGGGGGAAAGGGTGTTTTAGCAAGAGAAAAAAGTTAGAGTGAACGAGTGCACGTCATTTCTCCCTTGCAAAGATGATGCTCCTGCCGAATTGTCTATGGGGGGTGAGACGTTTGAAATTTTCCAGAAAAATCAATGTGAGGAAGCGAGAGGAATCGAGGGGAAAGAGGCCGAATTCGAAGTTAATCGACCCGGATATTCATCCTATGGTCGTCCTGCAAAGGTACGGCCAAAAGGATGTTTGAGCGGATGCACGGGAGATAGGAAAACTTAACGGCGTACTCTTTACGGGACTCGGGAAGCATTAGGATTCTCTAGAGGGTTAAAAAGGGAGAAAAGATAAGTCTCCAGGACAGGAGTGTGCTTTGGAAGAAAGCTGGGGGGGGGCCGGATAGCGCTGGGGGGGAAGGTCCAAGCGAATTAGGAGTTTGCCAGGTGCCGAAGAATGGCAAACTGAAGGAGGAGGGAAGTGACGAATGATGGAAAAACTGAGGCCGGGTTAGGTCTAGAGCAATCCCGGGTCGTAATAAACAATCGGTCGAGTGACGGGTACGTTTCAATTCGAGGAAGGGAGGCTACGCTGCGGAGAACCCAATCGGGAAATTTGGAATTGGCGGAGGGCTAAGGGGGTGATGCTGCAAAGCAGGGCTTTAGGAGGTGTTAAGGGAAAAGGCCTTTTTTGCAGGCGAAGAAGCAATGCGTTTCATTAACTAAGTGGAAACAAGAGGTGCCTGAACTTGAGACTGGTACGGAAAACATCCTATTCAGAAAGGTAATTGGGGGGGGGGGGGAAAATAGGCCTTGTTTATTCCACACCAAAAAGTCCGCGAGGGCGACCAAGCGGGTGGGGGGATGGGTTCGAGGGCGTGACCCTGTGTAGTTTTAAATCAAACTGGCTGGTCGGGGGAGGGAAGAGTGCACTACTTAGTCAACAGAGAGTTAAAGGGAAAAATGGACTCTATGCAAGTAAAAGAGACCAGGTGGATTCTGTCCGGATGGAAAGGAAATGGATGAGATTGGGCGTCCCGGCTGTTCTTGCTTCAAATCAACAAAGGGGGGGGAAAAAGATTGTAGGTCGAGGAAGGAGGGGTGGGAGGGGGGAAGTTCGTAGTTAGGAGGGGACTTTCAAGAAGGCCAAAATAACTCTCACAACCCCAACTTGATTAGGTAGGGAAAGAAGAGAGAGGGGAATCTTTCGATCACATTACCTTCAAACGAATCAAAAAAGGACTTCTCCAAAAAGTAAAGAGAAACCTCGCGGGCGAAACTGAAAAAGAAAAAAGGGTAAAGGGTTGGTACAGGTGGGTGGAAGGGCAAGGAACCGCGGAAGAAATAGCCTCCACTCAGAAATCATCCAAAAGAAGGGGAACTAGGCGCAGGGTGAACCGAGAGGGAAAAACTGCCGGCAGATGTCTTCGATACGAAAAGCAGCAAAACAATCACCAACCCCAGTTTGGGTGAACCAACTCACACGGTAAGTCAAGAAGGATCTAGAGGACTCTATATGCTTGCCCGAGAAAGGTGTGAATCCGTGGTAAAGGGGTGGAAATTGAAAAGGTTGGATACGGCACTTCCGACAGTGGCGGGAAGTCAGGCACTCGGTAAAAGGGAAGGAGAGGGATTTAACTTGGACAAGGTGATCCATAATCCTTCGGGTTGCAGGAAAAAGTAGGAACCAAATACTAACACATTGCAGTGTGCTATTGCAGCACTCAGAGTAAAGAACCAAGCCCATTCCTATTTACAACGGAAAGAGAGTCAACATAATAGTAGACGCACTGAAAGGTCGACATTAAAATTCAACAGGAAGGGGGAGAGGGGGACACCCGGGGGGAGGTGCTAGGCGTGGATCGGAAAATAAAAAATCCTCATAGAGAGTTCCAACTTCTGGCTAATACTTCGAACTCTCGAGTTACTCTTGACTTCAAGAAAAAAAAAATTCACGCAATACCTTCAAAGGGAGGGGGTATCAAAAAAGAAAAATAGAGCCAGAAGTCAAACGCGTTCCACGTCCAGGGAAACGCCCCCAGACAAAAACCGGCCTGGCTAAGGGTATAGGAGGAGAGGTTTCAAAAAATTTCCGGACCTTATCGCGAAAAGGAAAAAGGGGAAGGGGCAGCAGCTGCCGCGTCAAGCAGTCACTTTTTTGTGTTGGAGAAAGGAAAAAGAGGCAATTCGAAGAAAGGGGGGCTGACCGTGGGGAATTCGGACAAGTTAAATCAGTAGCCCGGGTTGAAGAAGGCTGAGACTGGTTGCCCTCAAAGATATTTTCCGTAAGGAAATTAGATTCCGCTGGGAAAAATTGAAAGGGAGTAAAAAAACCCGGAGGACGCCATATCAAAGACTCCTAAAGGCAATCTTCCATATCGGCTCTAAGAGGAAAGGGGGCAGCGTTCTGAAAAGAAAATCGCACACCGATTAGAGGGGAGGGGGAGGGCGGGGACATTCTAACCGTTTTCGCAGAAAACCGGTCTCACGGCGTGATTGGAAAGGGAAATCAAATTTGATCTAGTCAGGAAAAAAGCCAAATCCGCCCGAAAAAAAGAGCCAAGAAGGGAGCCCAATAAGATGCCCGAACCAGCACCTAGTCCGGGCATGCCCTCGCCGGCATCAAAAAAGAACAGCTCCCAGAGGGCAAATCGGCGCTCATTCAAGAAAAGAGCGATTCGAAAATAAAGAAAAGCAATCCGCCCGTGATCAGTCTCCACCGGAAATCCTCTGAGGAAGGAAGACGTCGGGTCGCAGCAGTGAATAGAAGGAAGTCCGAAAGCTCAAGAGGGTTGTACATCGTCCCCGCCGTAAACAGACCAATAGCCACAATCCCCCCTTAGCAAAAAAAGATGAGGCGTGGCCCTTGAACTGGCTGAACGTCCCTCTCGCTCCATAAAATAAGAAAGAACGCGGGCCGCTGAATAAGAAAAGTAAAGGAAAAGCCTCTTGGCCGACTTTCTTGAAGCGCGAGAAATTCATAAGTTAGATTCCTTTGTAGTCCTAGGTCTAGGGGAACAACGTCCAAAAGACGTACGTTGCTAATGGGAAGGAGGGGTGACGTTGTAGAGTTCGCGCAATCCATCTGTACGGGGAGGAGGGAAAGTGCCAGAGGGAAAACGTCAAAACCTGCAACCTCAACTGTCAAAAAAATCCCCCTAAACCCGAAAACCCTGATTGGGGAATAAGCTTCGCTACTAAAAATAAATTCACCTTCTTCAAATCTGCCAACCGGCATGTGTCCCAAAAAGAAAAGCGCTCGTCGGTAAGGAACCAAAGTTAATCCCAACCTGAAAAAAAGGAAATGGCGGGAGGGCCTTCGAACCCTCTCGCGGCAGCCAGACACTAATATCGATGTGAGTCCTGTATCACCGGGTCCAAAGGGATCGAGAATCTGTAGCAAAAGGTAAACTCTACTTCAAGAAAAAGTGAAGTGCCCATCTTTATTAACTCTGGAAAGACCAAAAGACGGCGTACCTCCAAGGTGAGAAAATTTAAGGAGGAATAGGGGCCAGCAAAAACACTAGACAGAAAAGAGCCTGGAAAATTCTCGGGAACTAAACACAGGGGGGGGGAAAAAGAATGTCAGCGACGAAGTGGGAAAACAGCGCAAGAGGGGGAACAACGGACACGGGTTTACCCCTTAACAAAGGAAAAACGCAACCCTCCATAAAAAGAGAACAGGGGGGGATGAAAGAGATAAACACAAAAGGTGGATGAGTGGAGAGATAGCTCTCATCTGGGAAGGGGAATGTATCAGTCGGAGGAAGTGTTCCTGGTGATCAGAGGGCGTAAAGAAAGTCTCTTTCTACTGTTTAGGGTATGGACATTGGGGCCACGTTATTCCTAGTATTAAAAAGGGAGGGGGGAGTCTTTTGGGGGGGGGGGCTAGAGGGCGCAAGAAAGCTAATGAAAAAGGGGCGAACATAAAAAAAAGGGTGTCTCCTCTCGGTCGATGGCGGGGGGGAGGATGGTCACGAACTTTTAGAGGGAGGTCGGCACGGATCTGCAGAAGTAAAGAGTCGCTATTTCCTTCGTAGGGGATTGCGGAAATCAGGATTTTAGGGAGGGAAGCAGGCTGATAGTCAAAGGAAAAGAGGTCTTGACAGGGACGCGCAAGAAAATTGTGGAGGTTTGGATGAAGGTGGGATTTATGATAGCGAGGCGTTCCATTGTTGGAAAGGGAGGAATGGATGGGCTTGAGAAAGGACAGGTGAAGGCGCATTGGAGAGAAGAGGGACTCAAATCAGTGGTTTAGGGTGGAGCAGTTTAGGAGACGAAGGTGGTAGGAGCGGTCGCCATGGACGTGGATGAGAGACAATCCTTGCCACGCCGCTTCACCCGGATAAAAACGTAAAAGGGAAAGGGTCCCAGCGGGGACGGCCTCAACGGATCAGACTTCTGCAGGCGCGCTGCGTCCGACCAAGGAAAAAAGTGACGCGGCTGAACGAAATGGATAGGCGCGGATGTTGAAGGATCGATTTGGATATTGGCGATAGAGGACGTGAAAAGGAAGTTCAAGGGAAAAAAAAATTCAAATCGGCGGAAGGGTAGGGGAGTTCAGTGGGTGAGGGTTCTGTGAGGGAAGGATACAAGTGACGAGAAAGATTGCAAGGAAGGACTTCGGCGTCAGGATGCTCCACGCGGGGAAATCGAGTGAAGATGATTGCGGTAGAAAAAGAGGAGGGCGGATTTGATTTGTCGGAGGGGGGGGGGGGGGGGGGGGGGGGGGGGGGGGGGGGGGGGGGGGGGGGGGGGGGGGGGGGGGGGGGGGGGGGGTGGGGGGGGGGGGGGGGGGGGTGGGGGGGGGGGGGGGGGGGGGGGGGGGGGGGGGGGGGGGGGGGGGGGGGGGGGGGGGGGGGGGGGGGGGGGGGGGGGGGGGGGGGGGGGGGGGGGGGGGGGGGGGGGGGGGGGGGGGGGGGGGGGGGGGGGGGGGGGGGGGGGGGGGGGGGGGGGGGGGGGGGGGGGGGGGGGGGGGGGGGGGGGGGGGGGGGGGGGGGGGGGGGGGGGGGGGGGGGGGGGGGGGGGGGGGGGGGGGGGGGGATCTTTTTTCTACTTGAAGAAGGGGGGGAGTTCTAACTTGTTGAAAAGTTCATTTGAATGCTATGCATAAAGGGGGAAGCGCAGGGCTGTTTCTTGTCGGGGGAATTCCGTCGTTGATGGGGATATATTCGGGGGGGGGAAATATCAGGCGATCGGTAAATGAAAGAAAAGAAGTAGCGGGGCTTTGAGTTATAATGTGAGAAAGAAAGCCGAAAAAAATGTACATGCGCTGGTGGGGCATGGTGGTTTAAAGAGGAGGGGGAGATAGCAGGAGGTGCCTGCAAAAGGGGGGGGAAAAGAGAGGAGGGTCTATGTCTTCCTAGTTTTTTTGGGGGGGGGGGGACTACTGGGAAATTTTCCCATACGGAAGGAGAAAGGAGTACGTCTTAAAGGTGTGAAAGAGGAACGAATGTCTAATTCAGTCGACTCAACGATTTGCTTCCGATTTACAAAAGGAAAAAAACGGCTGAGCATTAGAAAAGTTTACAAAAAACCGTGCCTTCTTCGCGAGCAAAGGGAAAAGGGGAGGAGCGATAAGGGACTGAATGCAATTGGAAAGGAAAACCGATACAAATGGAAAAAGGCCCCAGGTCGTTTCTGTGACTGAACCAAAACTTGAGGGTATTGCCGGAGAGGGTGGGAGGAACTTCAACAAACCACCGAGCGGTATGCGTGGGCCAGGTGCAAAGGGAGAAAAGCTTAGATTAATGGTACAACGAATTGGCCTGTCCGGAGGAAAGAAAAGGATAAGTATCCACAATAAGAAAACAAGACTTAGAAAGAATCTTCTATTTATTGAAGGTGGGGACTTTCTCTAAAGTTATATCTCAAGAAAGATCAAACACCAATCTTTAGCGGGAGTGGTAAAGTCGGGGTTGGTTGGTTGGCGAAAAAGCGTTGGGGAAGTGCAGCAAAGTTGCTTTATGGGGGGTGGGCAAGACTGGCGTTGTTCAGGAAAAAGATGACAAGGGGTCACATGGGGTCGGAGGAGAGACTGGTTCCAAGAGGCTGAAATTTGCGAAAATGTTCGGAAGGTCTAGGAAAAAGGGGGGGGGGATTTCCACAATCCCAATGGTTCTGGAAAAAACCAACGTCCGTCTATTTCAAGCTTAGTAAGTTGGATTCTCTGCCGCGTGAGTTTGACAAATCAAACTGTCGTTAGGTTCAGGAGAAAAAGAAGACGTAGGCAACAGAAGGACGGGGGAAGGAAGGTAGGCTCTATTCCCATTCAATGTAGGTGGAACATTGTAGGCTGTCCGGGAGGGGGTAGATTGATGGAGGGCGGGACCGCGGTTCCTTTTCGCCATAAAAAAAAAAAAAAAGAAAACAGGACGGTTCCGTTCGCGCGAGGGGAAGGAAAAGAAATGGAGGCGTTGTAGGAGGTGCCAGTTCATGTGGGCGGGAAGAAGGATGGAA
>Ga0179591_1343459_pt1 | contig 10581 bp, 11 predicted proteins | sample CZOMad2_1_08_16f_FD_182891 | JGI IMG/M metagenome (GOLD analysis project Ga0179591, IMG submission 182891) | Vadose zone soil fungal communities from Angelo Coast Range Reserve, California, USA - CZOMad2_1_08_16fungal (PacBio error correction) | ecosystem: Environmental > Terrestrial > Soil >...
AAAAAAGTTGCAAAAGTGGGGGACCGCCGATACCCATCGGTGAAAGAACCTTACGAACGATATAATAAAGAACCCAGTCTCTGAAAGAGAACAAGCCAGCGCCGATAGTTCCTCGGAGAAGAGAAAGGTGAGCCGGGAGGGGGAAGGGAAACGAATTGGGGTGGGATGAAGGAAAGCCCCGTCCGCGACCTTTCCCAAAAGAAAGCCACGGCATAAGGGAGGAAAAAAAGATAAGGGAGAGGGGGAACACAGTCACATTAGCGGACCCGGATTTAGAAGAGGACACCTCAGTACGGCCCATGATCCACGCCCGCGAACAACAGCACACAAAGCAAAGCCTGACTCCACCTTTTATCAATCGAACGGGCTAGATACGGGATCGAGAGAGTGAGAGGTCTCGAAGACATCGAGCCAGTGAATAAACAGGGGCATAGGCGGGACAAAATAACACCCCACTTGACCCCGAACTTCACGTGAACGACAACTTAATTGGGGGCCAAGATAAAGGAAGGGGAAGTAAGTGGGGCATTAGAATTCACAGACGGGAAACAGGGGAACGCTTTAAACACAGGGAAACCTACTGGGGGGGAGGGGAAAAAACTAGAAAATTGAGACTTCAAGAACAGTAAGAAAAGGGACGACCCGGCTATTTTCTGACTGACGAGTGAAAGAAAACCTCAAAAGAAAAGAAACGCGACGTTCAACGAAGGAAAGACTTACCAGAATTGCCCGAGTGGGCGCAGGAACATAGGGCAAAGGACCTTGGGGTCGCATGTCGAGAGGGGGGATAGGACTTGCAGGCGGGTGGGCGGGGAAGGTCGTTGCAGTCCATGTCTTGCAGCGGGCCATCCTTGGCGGGAAAAGAAGACGCGGCCGGTCAAAAGAAAAAAAGTCGGCTAAAAAAGAAGAGGAGGACTCGGGGGGGGGGGGAGGTAAGGCGGATGCATAAGGGACGAACCTCGGGGGGCAAAGAAGGCACGAAACCATGAATGGTGAAGCGTGCGAAAGGGAAAGTCCGCCTTGCAGGCAAGAAAAGGGGGGGGACTGTCGCCAGACTTACAAGGAGCGAAGAAGAATACCAGGAACGTGGGGGGGCGCGCGAGAGGGGAAATATGGACTACTTATACATCAAGAGGGGGGGGGGAATTATACAAAAAAAATGTATTGTAGCCGTGAATACCAAAGGACGTCAACAATTGGAGGAGGCGGCTCGTCCAGGAGAGATTGCCAGGGCGGGGGATAGTTTTTTTAACTAATTTCCGGAATCAGCGTCGAATCTGTCAGCCGGCCCTTGGAAACTGAAGGGGGAAGAAGGACGGAGGACTGAGAACCGCTGGCCTGGTCATGGCGTCTTGGACGCAGGAAGGTGGGGGAAAAAAACCAAATTCGCCTTGCCCGTCCCCGTAGAGAGAGAAAACAGACTAAGGTGGGAAATCATCCTTGGGGAAGAGCAAGGGGATTTGTCACGCTCACAACCAATAGGGGGACACAGGACTTTGGGGGGGGGTAAGAAGAGGGAAAAGTCCATCGGAAGAGAGAGAATTGGAGTAAAAGCGTCATTGAGGGGGAGGGCTGCCTGTATACTTTCTGGTTGGAAAGGAGGGGGATACCTCTTTATCCAGGATGTGGGCTCGGAACCAGGGGAGCGAATGAAGGAGGAAAGAGAGAAAAATGTCGTACTACCTGGGATCATTACAACATAAAAATCTGGAGAAGCTCCAGAAGAATTATCAAAAGGAGAGCCACACAAAGGAGGGGGAGTGGAACTTCAATTGAAGGGTATCATTTGGGGGAGTCAGGCTTCACATGACAAGGCTTCCGATCTTCGTAGCAGGGAAGAGCACCATAAGAACAAGTGGCATTCAAAACAATTGGGAGGAAGGTACCGATCTCAAAGGCTGGGGATCTCGGGGACGGGGAAGGAAGTTGTTTCCTTGGGAACAAGGAGGAAGGAACGAAAGTATTACCAAGGAGGACCGGCGATAAGTTTCGAGTGAAACCTGCAAAGCTACGCGGAGAGGGCAAGAAGCCAACTGCCCGTCATCAGAAAATTGATGTCAAAAATTAAAGGGGGTCAACCCGTATGCACGAGAACGAATAAAATTGAAACTCGTGAAGAGCGATACGGTGAAAGATGGGGGCCGAAGTAACGGAAAGAGAACATCAACGCCAGAGTCGTAGGTCGCGAATTCTGGGTGATAAAGCGAGGAAATTGCATCCGGTCTTTGAGCGCGGGGAAGGAAACACTGAAGGCTAAGGTGAGCCTATTCGGACCAGACGTCAGAACCTCAGTCAGATTGTAGGAAAAAAAGAAAGACTGAACAGGCCACGCTCTCGTGGGGGGGGAGAAGTTTTAAGGGTACTGGCCAACGAGAGGTATGGAAGTGGCCACCGTGGAAATGAGCAGCAGGGAGGAGGACGCGGTGGAAGGTAACTCAATGTAAAGAAAACCCCGAACTCAAGCTCGCAAGGATCGCTGAGGACTTGTAAGAATGCCAAAGGGGGGGGGGCGGAGGCCTAGTTAATCAATTCGGAAGGGGGGACGGTCGACGGTAAAAGTCGTTTAGGGAGGGTCGGTCTCTTTCAGAAAGAGGCTGCGACGGGTCGCAGAGGACTGGGGTGGACGGTGTTTAAAGGGGGGAGAGAATGTGAGCTAGTTTTAGAAGCAATTGGGGCCTCGCGAGGAAGTGACTTCTCCTGCGAAAGGGGTAACGTCGGCAGAGGGGAAGTTCACCAGTAATTATTTCATGGAAGGAAGGGGGGGGGTCAGTGAAGAACATGAAAGAAGGCGAGAACCGTTGCATCGTGTAGAAACAGGTCATAGAGAGGAGCGGCATGTTTATAACTGTGAAAGGGGGAGGACGTCCAGGAAGGGGGGAGAACTGAGAGCGCTCTGAATCATGGAGGGGGAAGGGAAGATGTTATCGGGCCTGAGATCTTCGTCCTCGATGACGGGTCGAAGAAAGAAACCACAGACGGTCGATACTGAATTATCCGCAACCACTGTCGCGACAAGGTCACAAAGGGAGTTAGGGCAAAAACCAGTCCTTGTCGCAAGGGATCGGAATAAAAAGGAGGTGCGGAGTCCTCCAAGGAGAGAGACAATCTCCGAGGGGGAGGCTACATGCTAGACGAAGTCCCATTAGTGTAATAATGGGGTGAAAGGATACTTAGGTTGCCTGTTAGGGGGGCGTTCAACTTCTTGTGTCCGAAAGACTGGGGAGGGACAGAACCAGACCTCGAAACACCTTGGGGTGGGTGCGACTGTAGTCATAACGGAGCAGGGGAAGAGAAACGCAACTTCTTGAGCCTATAAAATATCGCCTACGGAAACGAGGCCATCGGTCCACGGGAATCGGAGGGGTAGGTCCGAGAAAAGAAGAAATAATGTATCGGGAATACTTTGGAAACAGGCAATGAAAGAGATTGTTTAACGGAGTCCGGCGCAGAAACTCCGCTCGAGATTTCGGTGATTGGGGCAGACCTGAGAGAAGAGGGGAAAGACAACTGGGGTAGGAAATCCCCCAGAGTCTCCCCCGCCGTATCAAATTGAAAAAAGGGGTAGAACAGGACGGATAGAAACTGTAGGCCGGAACGGTTTTCGCCGGGGAGGTTTTTGAACACGATCGCGTGAGAGGGGGGAGATCCCCGGGAAACAGCGTGACGTGAAAAAGGGGCAAAACAGACAGAGAGGGAAGGAGAACCGTCTGGGTCCCTTTTTGAGAGGAGGAGGCCTTCTAGACGCTAGGAGTAAATGGGGAGTCCTACGGGAAGGAGAGCCGGCCGGAGGGGGGAGAACGGCCAGTTCTGTAGAAACTGCTATTAGCTATGAAAAGGGGAATGGCAGTCTGTCGTTATAAGGGGACTCACGCGGATCTTCAGGGTACGATGAACCGTGGGCGCCGGTCGGCGAGGTCACTGTGGGTCTAGATTTCAAGGAGGAAAAAGAATAACTGACGTAGTACATAAAAATGCGAAGTAGGGGAACGAGCCAATTTCATTTACGAGAGGAGGGGGAACCCCGTTTTGCAAAGGATTCCGCATTATGAATAAGAGAGGGGCCGGAGAGAAAGGTGCGGTTAGTAACCTAGAGCAGGACTCGCGTAAACTGCAAGAATCGGAAATCGGGGGAAAGGGGTCTGGAACCGTGGAACTAACTCGTTATTCTAACAAGAAGAAAGAAAAGGCGGAAGGCAGAGCACCTCTTTACCGCGGTGGGGGGAGGTCAAGTTCATAGGGGGTTGGGGCCTTCTTACGGAGCTTGGGCCGGAGAAAAAGGATACCCTAGCTTGGAATTCTCTTGATCTGCGGACCTGACGCCGCATAATAGGAAAAAAAAAGGAGAAGTAGGACAGGGAGGTGGTGGGGGAGGGACCTCGTGTGAGGGGAGTGTCCCGATGTGGAACGGAAGGCTGAAATGGGGGAAAGAGCGAATGGCCCCGGAGGAAATCGTCCTGAGCACGGAGTTAGGAAGGGTCTTAAGTAGGGGCCTAGCCCTTGCGCTTCATCGGGCATAAGACGTTCCAATGCACGAAGAAAAAAACAAATAGGGGGAGCTCCCCTAACGATCGGCACTCACCGTCACGACCTGGGTCCTCTGCCTAGGGGGGGGGGGGGGGGGGGGGGGGGGCGCCTCCGCTTTTTTAGAGGGTTTAGAAGAGGTCTCCACGAGATGGAAGACAAACATATCAGAGAGAGGCAACGACAAGAAAGAAAAGACACCCTGCAATCAACCCTCGAAAAGGGGCATCAGTGGATGGGGAAAGGGGTCTGAGGTCTAGTATGACTGGTTGAAAAGTCAAAAAAAACGGGGGAAAAAAATTCCGCGTGTAGAGCAAGCAGGCTTAAACATAACGAATGAACTACTGATTAAGTTAGCAGTGAGTACCGAAATAACGTCTAGAGGGGGAGTAGGAAAGTGCAGAAATTCTAGGTAGTACTGAAATCTGAAGCCAGGGGGAAAAAAACTTACCCCCCTATCGCCCAGGTCGTGCTAAAATTCACGTAGAGTATGCGGTCCCTAAGGGAAGTCAGAAAGGGCCAATGCGGAGAGACTATCTCCTGGACTCGCGTAGCACGGACAGCAGGACACTGCAAGATCCGCTGGGGAGAAGACTCCGGATAGGAGGTTCCCTAGGCCCATGCCTAAGACGAGGAGGGGAAAGAACTTACTGATCGACTTGAGGAAAATGCAAACCTTCGAGCCTCGCCTTAGAAGGGGGGTGGTGATACGGCTCCGCACCCACTGCTATCTTTGGCAAAAGGGGGAAGGGAGAAAGAAGGTTCTCAAAAACTCTGCCAGGGCAGTACGATCGTTCTTGGGAGGGGAGGAGAACTATTGAAGGGGGTCCAGAGGGGGGGGGGTCAGTTATCTCGACCGGGCCGAAAGACCGAGGGGATACCCCCTTAAAAACATTCCCTCAAAAGGCAAAAAAAATGCGATACAAAGGAAAGGGATCTAATCCAGGAGAACAGAACGGGAAAAAGGGATCATACAGGTGAAATAAGCAATAAAAGGAGAAAAAAAGGGAGGAACAAGAAAACGAATCGCGCTCAGGAAACAGGTTCAGTACTTATCCGTATCCGCGGGGACAATAGACTCTGACGTCACAAGGGGGGGGGACAGAGGCAGATACAATGCCAAGAACAAAAGAGAATGGGAGGGAGAAGGATACAAGGCACTGGAAAGAAATCGAACGGGGCGGTGGGGAGGGGTCGTGTACGTAAAGAGACGACGAGTGGGTAATGGTAAGGAGACTACTAGGTGAGGGAGGCTAACCAAACAACAATTTCTTCCACAAGACTGGGGAGGAAGTTATGGGAGCCGCAAAAGGTCTGGGAACAAGTGAAGGAAAAAGAAGTACTCTAAATCCTTTAGATAAAAAGAAAAAGAACTACGGGCCTCTTCTAGGAGGAGCAGCGCGCACCAACATATCAGGGATAATAAAAGGAATAATGGATCAGACCTAGACGAGTAGTGTGACAACTCACGAAAGGGGGGAAAATGTGTGAGGCCGTACAACCTGCCGACCACCTGCGAGGGAAATACAAAAGAACCTAATGAGGCTTAATCGTTGCCATGGAAGAAAAAAACTATTTCATTGAGGATATGGCAAGACGGACGGCTGGGCCTTAGAAAAAAAAAAAAAAGGATTTGTAGGGTCCCTATGCTGCCAGCTCAAGGGCAGAACGGATCAAATCGCCGGAAACAGGGAATCTAAGGGGGAGCGCGATCAAGTCAAACAGCCCGTAACCAAAGGTGGAAGAAAAGGCGAACATCTCCGAACGGATCGAGATTATTACGGGTACTACGAACAGCAAAAGGGGGGCCGAAAAAATGAACCAGCTGCTTCAAACTACAAAAGACCGGATTGGGAAGATGACAGGCAGAGGAGACGTAAAAAGGGGGGGGGGAAGGAATGACGGAAGGCAAGTACAGTACGAAGAATTCACTCGCGGCCGAGGACTGTATCCACGGAGGGGTGCCAACGTAAAAAATAGTGGATGGGGAAAAAGGGAACCTGTTACGAAACAAGAAGTTAAAACCGGGGAGTTGCTTAGGTCCAGACCCAATTGCAACGAAGAAATGTCCCGGGGGGTGGGCGAGAGTTCGAAAGACTAACAGCCACCGACCCATCAACTGCAGCTCAGGCCGGAAGAAACAGAAAACCATACTATGGGGGAGAGGTGAAAGGGGGACGGATGGGGCTACGGCATCGCAAAAAAATAAACAGTCCCGTCGATGCCAATTTGCCGTTTAGGGGAGGGGGGGGATTTGGATCTAAAATTCCATATACGGGACCGCTCAAAGATATAACATACTCTAGAATCCTCAGCCTTGGACGGTGGCAAAAGAGGGAAAAAAAAAGTCGGACCAAAAAGGAGCGTGGCCTTAGGAGGGAAAAGGGGGGGGAGATCGGTCCTGTTCGTTCATCTATGCCGTCCGTTGGGAACCTATGGGCACAAATCAGAAAGGGACAAGGGACAAAGTAGACAAGCGGGCCATAACATTAAAAAAGGGAAAAAAGGCGTAGGTAGCAAAGTTATCGACGATAGTACGGTACGGGAAGAGGTACAACCTACTCTGGAAGGAGGGACAGGGCACACGTTCGGACTATCTGTACAGAAACGGGTGACGTATTGAAGGAGGGAATACCCGGAGCGTGTTAAAAAGGAGATAGGGTCAAAAAAAGGGGGAGGGAATGGTTGGGACGGGGGAGGGGGAAATGACGGGCAGCGGTTCGGCTGAGTGAAAGCATCTTCCTTTATCAGGCCTGTAAAGGGTAGAAGGCCGGGGTCAAAAGGAAAGAGGAGTGTGTTCTCTGGCAGGGGCTTGGGACGGTGACTGGACGGGAGGGGGTGGGACAGGGAAATTGGGGCCACAAAGGGAGCCGTTCCCAACCCAGCGCGCCGGGGGGAAAGGAGAGGGGTACATCACAATTTTTGGGGAAGGTCCACGTTTGTATAGTCGGTGGTAATGAACCCTGTCGCCAAGAGACCCGGGTGGGTCGGCGAGAGACACGGGAGATCTTGCAAAGTGGCGTCACATGGGGGGGGGGAGGCGTGTGAACTGCTGATAAGGTCGGATGAAAAAAGGGGTTGGACCGCGCTGGGAAAAGGGTTTCGTAATGCATGTCTCACAAACAAAAGGATATAAAGAGGGGGGAGCCCTCTGAGAACCCCTTTAATAAAAAAAGCAGGGCTCATCAAAATAGTGGGAACTCCCGACGGAACACCATAAAACCCCATCCCCCCAACAAAAAAAAAACGGGAAAAACAACTCAAAACAATAGGGCCTACTTGGGGGAACTGCAAGCCGGAAAAGACCGGTGAGTCATCTTTTCTGAAGTAGAAAACACCACCGCTCCGCGGCGATAAAGGGAGCAACCCAAAATACTACAAGTGGGTACAAAATTTGGAGGAGTCCCGACTTCAGAAGCTTCTCTGGTGGGGAGAGAGGACGGGACGGCACGGGTTAGAAGGGTCAGGGTGTTTTTGGTTTGTGTTTTCTTCAAATGGTTGGAAAAAAAGAAGAAACGATGGACTCGAAGTGCCGGCTAATCGATCAAGTTAGGAACAGATCCGACGACAAGGCCGGCTATGCAGATGATTCAAAATAAGCGCCAACGGGAAAGGTATTCAGAGTGGGGGTAAAAGGGGAAAAGGTTCCTGCCGGAGCACGAGAACCGATATATGGTCATGGGAGGCAAGGGGAGAAAAAACAGTGGGGAGAAATTTAACACAGTCGTTCAGGATAGGAACGACTTAAGACTGAAGTCGGGCAGAAGGGAAAGGGAAAAATGGATGGCGCGCCGTCGAATGGAAAAGAAGCGTGCTTTCTTGGAGATTTACAGGTGGGAAAGGGGTGGATTTCGATGAGTGGTCGGTGGGACATACCAAGTTATATCGGCTGGTTCTAATAACCGCAACTGACCTCAGTCATGGGGTGGGGGGGGGTTTGGGGGGGGGGGGGGGGGGGGGGGTGGGGGGAGGGGGGGGGGGGTGTGGGGGGGGGGAGACCACGATCTCGGTTAGCTTGATTTGAAGGTTAAGAGAGGCCCAGGGCAAGAAGTCCAGATAAGTTTGGAGAGCAAAAGTAAGCAAACAAGGAAGACCACTCCCGCACCGCGATTCTGCAAGGGAGGGGGAAAGAGAATGCCAGTGGGAACCATCTGAAAAGGACTCACCAGAGAGGGGGGTCTGTCTCGGTCTGATGAGAAGGAGGGTTGTTTTTGGGGGGAGGGGGTGCACTGGTCACAGAATGGTCAGAATTAGAAGGGCATGTTGTACTGACTTTGGTGAAGGAATAGGGACCATGGGATGTTCATCCAGTATGGGAAAGCTGCATAACGTATCCCTCCAGAGGGAGGAAGTAAGATGACTAAAAATGGGGAAGAGAGACGAACCACAGGGGGGCAGGTATCATTGGAAGTGTCAGGGGAAGGAAGCTGGTCTAATAGGACCACTGGGCGCGAAAAGGGGGGGCAGTCGAGCTAATCGAGATAGTGAGAGGGGGAGAGGGGGTATAATTTGTCAGGAATGTTGGGGGAAGGGGGAGATAGAAGTGCGGTGTCCGTCAGGTGATAAGAAAAAGGACGGACGGGAGAAGAGATGAAATGCAAAGGGAAGACCGAGTTTCTAGTCCAGCAATGAGGGGGGACAGAATTTAAATAGGAGGAGGGGAGGGTACGGGGAAATACCCCCTCAAGTTCTATCTATGGAAAAGTTCTTTACATGGAAAACTTCAAAAGGGGTCATATTCTCCGAGGGAAGAAAAAAATCGCTCTCCGAGGGAGATCAAGGGCAAGGAAAAAAAAAAGTGAAAATTAATTAAAAAAAAAAAATAGAAAAAAAAAGAAAAGAAGGGATTAGAATTCAGAAGAAAAAAGGACGGGTACTCGAATAGGGGCGGTAGCTGAGAGGGTAAGAGGGCGGTAAGACGTGGAACGTTGTGAAAACTTGTAGCATCAATCAAAGAAATGGAGGGTCATCAGGCTTGCGCGGGGAAACTCGCAGAGACGCGGAAAGGGAGTAAACTTCGGGGAAGCAAAGTCGTCCATAACCGGGAAAAAGAATGAGGGGGTGCAAGGCTCTTCGGGTGGGGGGGGAGGAATCCAAAATAAAAGTTCGGACTTCGTTTGGCGACTCTGGGGCTAACAAGTGGTGAACGGCCAATAGTAAAAATACTGGGAAGCAGCTAAAAGGGGGAAACTTCTAAAAAGCTTTCTGGTTGGGGGGAAGAACCCTCGCCTATCTCAAAGTCGCCAGGGAGTTCTAAAGAGAAGAGGAGAGTTGCCATTCTCCGTAGGGGAAAAGAGCATTATATCTGAAAGTGGAAATGGAGTTGTCGGAGTGGACTAAAACTGTTGACTATCCACTAATCCGAGGCGGGGAACCTGAAGCCGAGGGTGGAGCCCTTGAGTTGGGAAATCCAAACGAAGACCGCGCGACTGGCGACCGAAAGGGGGACGGTTGGGATCAGTAAACTGTGACTCAGGAAGGGGGGTGAGACCGACTTATAGAAAAAGGATTCGTTCAGCCAGACTGCCAGGGGCGTGTCGAATACGGAATGAACGTATTATAAAGTCCGCGGGATGGCTGATTTACGCTAAGGAAAAAAAAGAGGTTAGCAAGACTGGGTTCCAGTTGCAGGAAGGACTGAGTTTCTAGTTCACAGGGGGGGAGAGAAGCTTTGCAACGTGCCACCAAGCAATCGGGGAAAAAACCTACGTACGGAGGGGAGGGAAGAAGCGCATATTGGACATCAGGCAGACGTCAAGTTGCTCGGGATTAGACTGCTAGTAAAAAGATATGCGAAACAGCTCTTTGCTGATCCTCCAGGTAGAAGGCCCCCACGGTGAGAAACGGGCGGGGTCAAGATTGTGACCTGAAAAGAAGAAACGATTTAGAAACTTGGGGAGAGGACTAGTGGGGTCTACCCCACTCTCAAGAAAAAAGACCCCATGTGCGATACCGATCGACGGTACGAGAAAAATACACCGGGGGGGTTCAGGGTAGGAAAACTCGTATAGGGGGCAAATTCTTTGAAACTTGGAAAATCTGACGGGGAGGGGAAAAAGC
>Ga0179591_1268972_pt1 | contig 10580 bp, 11 predicted proteins | sample CZOMad2_1_08_16f_FD_182891 | JGI IMG/M metagenome (GOLD analysis project Ga0179591, IMG submission 182891) | Vadose zone soil fungal communities from Angelo Coast Range Reserve, California, USA - CZOMad2_1_08_16fungal (PacBio error correction) | ecosystem: Environmental > Terrestrial > Soil >...
TCAGAATCTCCATCAATGGACCTTTTCCTAACCGAGGATTCCCCCGGAAGCGCACGAAAAGGAGGGGAGAGAAAGGGGGGGTTTGAAAAAATGGGAATTGGTTTGCGTGTTAGGCTGGGAGAAAAAAAGGGGAAAAGAAAGACCCGAAAGCAAGCAAACAGCCTCCAAGAGATTTCGATCACACGAACGAAGTGAATAAAGAGACTAAACAAAATGTTGTGGGGGGGAGCCCAAAAAAAGAGAGAATCAAAAAAAAAAAAAAAAAAAAAGAAAAAGAGTAAAACCAGTAAGAAAAAAAGAAAGAAAACAGAAAAAAAAAATGAAGAAAACGGGCACGCGATTTTGCCCGAAAGCCTGGGAGTTGGAGAAAAACAGCGCATTGCATCAAAAAAAAGAGGAACACAGGAAAAGAGGATATTGGGATGACAAGATCGTTCTGCATGAAAAAGGACGTTCAGGCAAATCAGAATTTCGTGCCCTACTTGCATCAGCGGTGATCATCCGGGGGGGAGTCGTACGAAAAAGGAACTAGATGAATGGAAAAAAGGGTCTGGACTGGCAGCCCACGGAAGAAGCCTTTGCGCGCCGAAGATCGAAAATAACGAGAAAAAGACAAAAAAAGTCAAGAGGATCAGATCAGAAAAGATTTTTTCGATCGACAAGCTTCCAATCCCTCTGAAAAGTTGATCGTGACTGATAGAACTGGCCAAGCTTGGGAAAGGAGGGGAGCCAGAATCCAGGGGGAGGACTCGGAACTTGAAGGTAGGAGGACACCTTTGAATGACTTCGCAAGAGAAGATACAAGGGCGAAAAGAAGAATAAGAGAACGTTGAAAAATCTGTGAGATCGGATCGGGCGAAAACGGTCTCTGTCCTCCAAAGAGACTGTCCGAAAGAAGGAGAAAAGTCGACACGGGCGCCCCGAAAAATGAGGGAGGAAAGAAGGCTAAGGGGTCTCTGCTTTCGGAAGTAGGCCTGAATTATTGGAAAAATGCAAAAGAGGGACCTAGTCCCTCAATAAGGTCTGTGCGTTTTTGGAAAAAAAAAAAGAGGTAGTATAAAGAAGGAGGAAGAAAAATGAGAAGGACGAAGAGATGGATCAATCGAAGTATCCGAAAACCGGATCAACGATCAAAAGTGCTTTAAGAGGTCCCAGAAGGGAGGTTTTTCAGAATTACTCTTACCTGGACAAGGGGGGGATTTTGAGGGACGGCGATCGGACCAAGACAAATCCTTTTGAATATGGGGGAGGGAAATCAAACCTGGAGGAAAAAAGAAGGGTCCAGGGGGGCGTCCCTCGACGGAGCGGCCTCCCAGCTCAAAATGTCGGAGAGAGTGGCTGAAGAAAACAAGGGGGACCCTATGAATATGCAGCGCGATAACATGCCGGGCGTGAAATCGTCGACAGCTAGAAAAGGGCGCAGAACAAGAGAATAATGGGGGGAGGGTCCACGAAGCCATCCGTCGAGTCATCGCAAAGGAAGAGGGCTGGTGAGAGACCTTACTGAATGACAAGCTCCCAAGAAGGATTGTTTCCACATAAAGGTTGACCCTGATCAAAAAAAGGAAAAGGAGAAACAACACATCACAGCGCATTCCAGCGTCGGGCGGTCTTTTTACGATACCGAAGTACAAAGTGAGGAGAGATCTGGAACTCTTGATAGGGAGACGTTACGGGGGTGGTACGTTTTGCCTAGGAAGCTGGTCACAAGGAACAAAACAGGAAGTTCTCTGGGCCGCGGAGTGCGACGCCATCGTGACATGACATTTCTCTCAGGGGTTGCCGTCAGTTAGTGGACATAGGACGGAAAAAGACTGGAGGCATCAATGGGCGGGAACATTCATTTTCATCATGATCTTCATCTTTAGGATTCGGGGTGTAGAACAGAGGGGGACTCAAAGAAAAAAAGTAGAACGCGTCAAAGGCACACGTTTGTCGTGTTATAAAAGGGATTTGGATTCCGGAAGAAAATTGGACGTTGGGGGAGGAAAAAGCATGTAATAAACTTCATCTCCTAATGCCCTCACACGGAAATAGGGAGTGGGACTGGAGAATTCAAGACTATGAAACAAAGGGAGGCGGTCTTCATGCTTTCCGCCTTTCCTGATCACGGTCAACCGGCGGGCGCATCAAGGGGGGGGGGGGTGGCTGGGGGCTTAATCGGAAATGGGGACCTCATCGACAGAGGGACAGTCCTACTCACAAAGCCGGAGAAATCGCTCAAGGAGGTGGAGAGAGAAGCTGAAAGACAAAAAATATGGGGAGCGCGATCTGTCGGACCGACGCGGCCGTATAAGAGAAGACTCATCGTGCGAGATTTGGGGTATATTCTTTGTGCTGCTGGTCAGGGTGTGCGAGAAGCTCAACACCGACGAGAGAAGCAAAAGAGAGCGGATAGCTTGGAGGGAGCTTACTCAGGCTGGAGGGCGATATCATTGGATAAATCTCGTGTTCGGCGATCGCGCAAAATGGTTTGAAGAAGGGAATGAGATCGACCGGAAGGTCAGTCTGCATCGGGGAACGTCTTTGTTGGGAGTAGGGCAGGCAGCAAGAAAAGCCAAAGAAAGAGGTCTTTCCTCCGGCAGGAACGTTTTAAAGTTACTCGTCGCGCTGATATGATGGCCTAGCATCACGAAGGAGGGGTCCGCGATCTAGTCGGGGGCAGCACTTCTTCGAAAAAATAGCAAATGGGGCCCTGTGGTAGGGCGTTCTTCTTCACTTCGAAGGGGCAATGAGGCGAGTGGACTCCCCGAAAAAAAAAAAAAAAAAAGAAAACAAAAAAAAACCCAAAGAACCCACAAACTCCCCCACCCAAAACCCCCCCGAAAACCTTCAAAAAAACACAACGCAACCCCCACAGACAACCAAGCAACCCCAGGGAGACCCGACAAAAAAGGCTCAAAAATCCCCCAAAAACCAGAACTTCAAGAAAAAACCAGAACAACCTAAAAATAAAACCCCAAAAAGCCCCCAAAAAAAAAACCACCCCCAAAAAACACCTCGCCCTCAAAACAAAAAGGAAGAAAAAAGATAAGAGGGGGGCCCCACCGAAAGAAACCCATAAAAAAACTCAAGGGAAGCGCCCACAACACATTCTCTTGCGAAATACCACAGGCACCTCTTCTGTTTCGAAAGATATATCAGAATGAAATTTGTAGAGAAATGCAAAAGGCGGGGGAATCACGCTGGTGTTCACGGCGAAAAGAATTTCACTCCCCAAAGGACAAAATTTACCATTAAGGAAGGGAAGGGAAAGAAGGTAGCGCCTGGTTGATCACAAGTTCGTCAGAGGCGTTTCTCTTCAAGGAAGGTTGTGCAATACCACCTGGATGATGGAGGTCCTCGTACTTTCCGCAGTTGGGAGGGAATCAGTTACGCACGAGCACGAAGGCCAGAGGCTTCGTTTCCAGCAAGAGATGTTCCTCCACACGGGTTCGAAAGCGAAAAAGAGGTGCTTTTGGAAGAGGTCTGAAAGAGGCCACGGAAAACCCGCGTCCGGGAAAGGGCTGGAATCTCTTGCAAACTCTGACTGGCAACCTGCTATCCCCTCCAGGAGGACCAGCGAGCGGAGCGTGAAAATCGAGCAAGAGAAGGAGAGTCCGTAACTCGAGACAGGGGGTCAATGGCTTCTGCTCGAGACCAACTGTCACCTCTATCGAAGAAGGGGGAAGAGGGGGTCCGCACAAAACAAGGGCCGATCTATCAAAAAAAGGCTGAAGGGTCACAAAAGAGGTGTCAGGAAAATCCATCTCTCTCGAAAGGAGGAGTCAAAGAGAGAGCTGAATGATTGACCGCCTATTAATCCGTTTCACGAAGGAAGGACTGTCATAGACCAAAGTGCCCCTTAAACGGGGGTGGTGGAAAGAAAGATCCTGGTCCGTGAGAGGTGACGTGGTATGGACAAGCAGCCGATCTCAGTCCATTGTACAGGGAATGAATTGAAAAGGGGGAGCGCCAAGGGAGTAATGCAGATCTCCCGCGAGGGGCAATGGGTCCTCCTTACCCCTTGCTGATCAGGCGAGGAATAGAAGCGGGGTCTTCCCTTTCGAATTCTCTCGGTTAAACCAATCTAAGGGGGAGACAAAGGGGCATGTAGGAACAAGCCGACTTTCAACTCTCGAAGGAGACCATGCTCTTCCCGGGCATTCTGAAAATGACTGAAAGGAATCGTGGCGAAGCCGCATCAATTTGGTTCAATGGGAAACGGACGGGCGCGTCGTCGTTTGACCTAAGGGGCTCACCGCCAAGGCGCCGAACTGACAAAGGAATTTTTTTGGGAAGGTGGGTTGCCAAGAAGGACTGACGTAAAGGTCTCACTACAAGCGTGAGACAGAATCGCCAGTACGAGGCTAAAAAGCAAAACGACAGACGAATTGATATAGGAAGAAAATCTGAAAAAAAGAAAAGGGAAGTGGCCCTAACGACAACGCAGCTCCGAATTCAAGGGGAACCATGGCTCCAGTGTCCAAAAAAAAAAGACAACAGTCCGCCATTTGATATACTGTTTACGCTGAAGGATTAAGGCCCGACGAGAAGACAAGGCTCTCAAAAGCCCGGCATCCCAAGGGATCAGCTCGCGAAGAAGAAACTGACAACTTAACGGGAGACGAAGGAAGGCGGTGCACAATATGGATCTCGGGCAAAAGAAAAAGACTTACCGAAATCACAAAGACACCCCGAGATGAAAAGTACCCACACGAGAACTGGTGTAAGGAAGGTGTTCAAGATCGGAATTTGTCTCTGAGACCACGTCTGAACGACGAACACGAGGTGAAGTACTGAGCCACCCACCGAGAAGACAGCAGCTGGGGGCTCGGCGAAACGCCTTAAGTAGTCGCAGATTGGGAGAATAAAAACAGAGGAGCCAAAGATTAACTTTAAAACGGTCGATTATATAGGAGCCGGGGGGCAGAGGGGACTCGGCCTGGGTCCTCAAGCCCGAGGCGCGGCTACTGTAGAGAGCTTGTTCCTAGGGACTGCGAGGGACTTTGCAATTCGGTCGCTGAGGTGAAGTTCCGAGCCAGCAAAAAGAAACAAGACTTTGGGTTGTCTCCCATCTCTGAGGGGGAAAAGAGAAGATGAGAGTAATAACTAGCACAATTTTCGAAAACATAGAAATTCGAAAAGGAATCACATCAAAGAGAGGAAATGGAAAAAAAGGCGGAGGGTTGCAAAAAAGATTGACAACGGGAAAAAGGAGAGCGCTTGCGGCCAAAAAAAAAGAGGGGGGAAAGAGTCAGGGGAAGGCAGACCGTCAGAATGCCGGAACAAACCAGCGGGTTGGGAAGGGGAGAACTGTGCGCCTCCTCTATCTAAAGGAGTAGATCAGCAAACGAATGAGTGAAAAAAAAGAACAGAAAAACGATTACGATCATCGCGAGGGTCCTGTTGGCGTGAACGCGAGGGGAAGAAAATGACAAAAAAAGGGCACGCCAGAAACCCTTCTGTAAAAGAGACATCTAACGAGTCCGAAGGGAATGTCGACCGGCTTCAAAAGGAAGGGGCCGCGAAAATCAGAGCCTCGCCAATGGGTCCAAAAGCGTTGACCAGCGCGTTAGGGCAAACCAATCCCTAAGAGTTCGAACATTCAAGAGGGACTGCGAGGGACTATAGGAGGAAGAAACAGAGGTAAAGAGAGGGGACACATCCGGAAAACCGCACGCAAAAAAAGGCTCTTAATATTTCGAGGCCTTTCGTTTGGGGGAAGGACGCTTGTAAATGGAACATCAAGGCGTCAGGGCGCTGGGAGAAGGGGCAGAGGTTCGACGCAAAAAAGAAAACGTTGCGCTGCCGACCGGGGGGGGCAAGCTTGGGGGGAACGAATGATTTGAAAGGACGATTGGGGCTGAAAAGAAAAAAAAGGGGTAGCTTGAAAAAAGAAGCATTTTCATGAGGCTCATCGTATCGGCAGTGGGGGAGCAACGTCAGACCGGAAACCCCTGAGAGAAAAGGGGAATCCAAAAAGAAAGAAAAGCTGGCCGTAGAGTTATCCTGTCCGTAAAATGACGGGGAGAGAAGGGATGTGCGAGGGGGGTCAGGTGAATAGCTCGTTCAGCAGGAAAAAAGACCAGAATGGGGAAATCTGCGCAGGAAGGGATCGTAGGCACCTTTCGTAACGGGAGAGGAAGGGAAATGGGAAAAGGGTCCGTCATGAAGAAAAAAACCTGAAAAAAGAAGTGTCACAAAAAAAAAACGCGGGGGAGAAGAACTCCTGTGCATGAGGGTGATTTCTACTTAAGAGGGGAACTTTGATGGGTGGTCAAAGAAAACTCCATACCACAAAACCGTCGCAAGCGCAAAAAGTGCTCCCGCGCGGCCAGAGAGTCCATGCGCGAAACGGGGGAGACGAGAAGGAAGAGCGCCGGTCACGTTAAAGAAGGTCTGCCAGGTTTTCAGTGCGCAAGAGAAGAGCAATTTCGGCGACTACGGAGTCAGTCCGAGGCCCGAAGCAAGAGGGACCGGAGGACGATGGGAGGGGAATGCAGAAGCTCAATCTAGGAAAACTTTGTCAATTTTGCAGCAAGAAAGAAAGCAACGCTGATCGACGCAATGTCGGCATTAAAAAGAAATATCGGGCAGTCTTAGGGCTGCTTTCGGAGGCCTGTGGCCCAGGGAACAATTCTGTTGGAAAGGACGCTCGCGACCATCTTTCGGAAAAAGGACGTCCGCTCGCGAGCAAAGATGGGGGAAGAAAAAAGGAAACTATCTCTCGGAAGTGATGAGAGCACCCTTCACAGGAAAGATTGGGCCTTTTTATTTCGTGAAAGGGTGCAAGAAGGCCAGCGGGTGCAGTGGGAGAGGCAAAGACGAGAAGTTCCGCTGAGGGTCAAAAAAAAAATGGAATATCAATGAAGCGTCGGGAGGGGTTTGACTGGGGGTCGATTCTGATCAAGAGGGTGGTTCTTGGACAAAGAAAGGAAGTTCATCCTCCCCCAAATGACAACCCAAAATTCATTCAAAACCATGAGAAAAAAAAGGGAGAGCAGGAGAGACAATGTATCCAAACAGTTTTTCTGGCCAAGAAGAAGAGTCCCGGTCGGCAAAGATTGATGCGGATAAGTCGCCTGAGGGACTAGAAATTTTCCGGGGAGATCTACGGCCGAGGAAACGCTTTCTTCAAGAGAGGGGGAAACAGGCGGAAGGGCAGAAAGCTCTAAGCCAACGGCGCAAGGGTCGGGACTCTCTCCAATTCTAAGGAACGAGTACCACGATCCAAAAGTCAATGAAGGGAGATGAAAATCCGAAGGGGAGGGGCCAAAAAAGAGTCTCTCAGAGAGAGCATCGGGGGGGGGCGCTGATCGTGCGCTTGCAAAAATCCACCGCAATCCAAGGGAAGGGGAAGGGCGGAGAAAAGAAAGGTTAGCAATGCGGCAGAAAAAGACTGTCATTCGTAAAATCGTCTTCTGAAAACCACACAATGAGGAGAAAGGGACGCAACCTCTTTTTCTTGAAAAAAGGAGGCAGAGCAGGAAAAAAAGAAAAGTACAGACCTTAAAAAGCCTTCGTGCACGATCTCTCACAAAAAAAAAAAAAAAAGAGATAGATGATGGAGAAAAAAGTGCACAGAAGGCGTCGAGGGGGGGGGGGCATATACCTCGCGGGAAATCTGCTCGAAGGGGACGGACCTTTAAATCACTACAGGGGTAAAAATCGGGATTGTTTAAAAAAAAGGATTTCCGAATTGCAGTCGAAAAGGAAAGGCCGCATTTCCTTAGAAGAGAGCGCGCAGAGCAACAGGTGGTCGAATCGCGAAAAGCCCAGCTCGAGGCAAAAAAAAAAAAACTGGCCGAAAAAAGATTGTATAGCGGACCATCCATCTATTTGGAGGAGAAGGCCTGAACTTCCAAGGTGGAAACTTCCTTGCGAATGGCGCAACGCTTGCCCCGAAAAAAAAAAAAAAAGGCGACGTTTTCGAACAACCGTCAGGTGAGGGGAAATGATTGCTGGAACACGAAGGGCTCTCGCTCGCGATGAGCCAGAGAGGGACGATACTCGCAAAACGGCGAAAAAAGGGTCGTGGGGAGAAGGACGGGCCGAGAAAGACAATTCGACGTTTCAACGGCCAAATGGGTAGCCGCAAAGGGAGAAGGGAACTTCTTGACGATGTTTTTAGTCAGCAACTGGGTGAAAAAAGGAAGTCGACACGTTCCAGAAAAAGATCAACGCCAGAGACCGAGGCGATCGCAACAAAAACTAATTTAGGGGTAGAAAGACCAGCCTGAAGGGGGATCGACGCGAATGGGGAAAGACTACATACAGATCAGATGAATTCGCAGGGAACGCGCTCAAAGAAAGACAACATTTGGGGGCGAATGGTTACGCGACTTCTTCATTCCCTACGCGAAAAGGGAGATCGTCAGATTTTCCATTATACGCATCATCTTGGGAAAGAGGGACTGTAGACGAAAAAAAAAACTAATATTCGCGAGCTGATTTCACCGGAGTGATAGAAGGGACACGCCTCAGAACCTTGCGCTCCCGAGCGATCCCCGAATGAAAGAAATGAGCGAAAGAAGGGAAGTCTATCATCTTGATGGAGATGGGGGGGTTCCGGAGGAAGGGGGAACCACGCAACCTATATAAAAGTATCTCGGTGCTCTCGTGCCACGACAGCTCGGAAAAAGAGTTCTCTTCCTGGCGCGCTGTATCGCTCCGACACCTTTTGATAATAGGGCGCTGGAACACCACGAGGCAGAGAAAGAACGACAATAGGGAAAGGGTGCAGATTTATTTTAATCGTAATCGGGAGAAAAACCAGCATATGACTGTCTCCTTTTGATAGAGGACGAGAAAAGTGGAGGACGCAGGATCAAGCGATTAAGTTCGAGGATTCTTGCTGCTTGTTCACAGATCTATACAGAACCAAACTCAGGGAAAATCTTTTTAAAAACGCTTCAGGAGTTTGACGTCTATAGACACATAAAGTATGCAGAGAGAAGGGAGAACCAGGGGTCAGAAGAGCGAAATGAAAATATCAAAACAGATTTCGCAGAAAAAAAAAAGGGGTTGCCAAGTGGGGAAGATTACCGTCACGGACGAAAACTCCAACAGGAGATCGTCCTGGAGCAAACAGCAGGAAGAGCCTTAACCAAGAGGCCAAGAGGGGGGACGCGTCCGAAGGGTCCTCCTAGCTCACGGGAGGATCAAACCACTTTGTCGAAAAAAGAATTTTATCAAGATTACTCTCACATAATTTGTAGTGAACTCGACAGAAGATGGGGGACTCGCCGAGCCGAACTTCTTTGCAAATAATGTCAATTCGCCACGCGGGAACAAAGCGTGGGAAAACAGGCCAGTCGACTATGACACCGTAAAAACACCGCATCGCAGGAAACGCTTATGTTCCTCATCAAAAAAATGGGAAAAAGCTCAAGCAAAAGAGAAGAGAAAATCTGAAAGGAATCTTTCGGAAGTTACGATATCTAGCAAAACGGGAGGGGATTAGGGAATAAAACCAAGAACCGGAGTAATTGCGGTTTCGGGCGGCTCTTTCTGTCCAGAGGAGGTGAAGAGTAACCATCAAAGTAGGGTCGCGTTGGCTTGACAAAAAAAGGCATGCGGCTGTTCTCAAAAATCTCTACCTGGGGACGACTGCCGACGGTGACGTCTGCGCTGACGACATGTGCGGCTGCCGGGTGAACTCGGCAAAAACATGGACCTCTTTCAAAAGCAAACAGGCCAGGCGAAGAGCAGGGGTTTGCAAACAAAAAAAATGTGGCACCGGGCTGTATCTGACCCGCGAACACCGGAAGATCTATAGAAAGAGAAAGTCTCGGCGCACAGAAACGTGGGTGAAGGTTTATTGAAAAAAAGAGTCTAAATTATGGGATTGGCGTGAGGGCGGGAGTGAAATCTCTAAGCAACCTGCAAAAGAAGAACGCTTTGGAGTTAGCTCGGTCTTTAAAAGGGCGAGAGTCCCACCAGGGGGAGAATAAGCCTCAGTCGATCATATGAGCTTCAACGCCTGCAGCTTTTCTAAAGACGACCGTGGCAAATTGAGGGGAGGTGAGGAACTGATCAAGGGATCGAAAGGGAGAGACCGAAGAAGGACGCAGAAGAAAGAATAGCTCTCCTGCAGGCAGCATCTTTCTCCAAGGGAGGGCCGCTGCGGAAGAGAAAGGCGGACTCAAAGTTCAAGATCATCGAGAAAGGTCACGTTCACGAGAAATTCGTGTTGCTGCAAAGGTGGGTTTTCTGCTCAGGCAGGAGAAAGGAAAGGGGAATCGGCTAGAAAAAAGAAGATCCGGAAGGTGGAGGGGCAATCACCGCTATCGTGTTCGGCGTGAGAGGGGAGGAGATTGTCTGGGGCAAACCAGAAAGGTGAGCGGGGTTTTCGGACAGTCCGAGATCTCGGGGGCGCGTTCCTTGGCCGTTTTCTGCGCGGAAGCGAGGGGAAGGGGGGGGTGGCGAAAAGATAAAACTGTTTGAGGTGCCCAAAACGCTCGCGACTCATCTTCGAACGGGACGGGGGGGTCGTCGCTCGCGGAGGATGGGATAAAGAGCAGTCCAGAAGGGATGAAAGGGAAAGCGAGAAAAAGAAAAGGTCCTGCGTCACCCTAATAAAAATGGTGCGCGGAAAA
>Ga0179591_1275306_pt1 | contig 10580 bp, 13 predicted proteins | sample CZOMad2_1_08_16f_FD_182891 | JGI IMG/M metagenome (GOLD analysis project Ga0179591, IMG submission 182891) | Vadose zone soil fungal communities from Angelo Coast Range Reserve, California, USA - CZOMad2_1_08_16fungal (PacBio error correction) | ecosystem: Environmental > Terrestrial > Soil >...
GCAGCTTGAAAACTACTGATGGCAAAGCCTCTTGGAGGAATGAAAAAAAAAAACATCCGAGAGGCGAGGTAGAAGGACGAAACTCCAGCATCCCTTCTCCTGCTATAATCTCCAGATCAGCCCCAGAACAAAACCGAACGGAAACGGAAGACGCCAGGGAGGACCCGTGGGGAGGGTCGGACGAAAGAATCAGCTAACTGGGGGATCCCCGAGGGGGGACTAAACCGGCAACAAGGATATATGTAGACCACAGACTGGCCAAGAAATTAAAGTTTCCAGAGAGGCCGGGAACTAATACCCCGCCAAACTTCAAAAAATAGGCTCTAGACTCAGGGAAAGGAAGGACCCTATGGATGAAAATTCCCTTGGTCCCTTCGGGGGAAGATATGGGAGGAAGCGGGAAAAAAGTTGACTTCCAAGATGTGAAGTTCAGTGGGGACTCATCCGGCCGGAAACTTAGGTCAGTTAAATGTCTCTGGGGGAAAGGGGGGGGTCAGTACAGGGAAGGATCAAGAGAAGGTACAAGCAAAAGATCTATACTGCGTACTGATTGTGAGGCTGTGAGGAGGGGGGAGTTGGACAACCGGATAGGGAAATGACGCCTAGAAGGGGGGGACCGATGACTTGACGGCTTGAAAGATCGAGCAAGTTCCATCGCAACTAAACTAGTTATCGTATAGAAAAAAGGGTTAAACATGAGGGGAAGTCAGTCAAATTAAGTAGGGGGGCGATTCAACCGGGTAGGGTAGGAAAGTGCTTAAAAGAAGGGAGACGACGAGACTCGCTGAACGGGACTCTGGAGCCTGCGCCGCTCTTTGAAGGGGTGCGCTTCGAAAAAAGAGGCTGACCGATTTCAAGGAAAGAAGGAGGTAACCGAAGAGCCTAGAAAGTCTGGGGACTAGGAGGAAATCAAACGGGATTGGGCGAGATTTCCCGTCTAACTTATTCAGGGGAGCTAATTCTTATCATACCGCGTGGGTTGGGACCAGAGGAACAAAGCGAGCGACTGGAGAAAGGGGGACGTGCACGGGTGGGTTGCAAAAACCTTCTCCAATAAGAGGGGGAGAGGAGGTACAAAACCGAATAAGGGGGAAATGAGCCTGATGGAAATTTCTCGGGGGTCGACGGACTTGGGTCCTCAACGCGAGGGGGAAAAAAAATACGACACCGTCATAGTTGTGAGCGATCAAAGAAAAACGACCGCTCTTGGTGATTAATCTGTTACAGGGGGTAAGTAAAGACCACCGCGGTGAGGGTGGAGAGAGGAGAGTCTGGGTTCACTTGCATGGATCATCACCCTGTTCTCATGGTCCCCTTCCAAACCATACAATGAGGAAAGATGGAGAGGATCCCGGAGAGGGGACGAGGGGCCGGGGGTAAGTGAGATCTAATATCACGGCGAGAAAGTTGAAGGGCTGCCATGTCTCTACAAAGGGAGAGACACACCTAGAAAGGGGTTCATTATGAAAAAACATAGGAAAACTTAAGCACCATCGGGAGACGACCAAGAGGGACTAGCAGATCCGGGGAATCATACTCTGAATATAAGTACAAGAGAATAAAGAGGGTGACTAATGGGGATGGCTGGCCCACTTGGCGATTACTCATTTTAGAAAAGCTCCTTCGGTAGGAAAGAAAGGTTAGGGGGTAATGAGGGCAAATCGGGAATGGAGTTTTGGAATACCCTCAGTATGGCATCTGGAGGGAGGGAAGTGAAGGCTCAGTCGAAAAAGACACATTGGTTAAAACCCCCGGTCGTACCTGGAGAGATAGATCCAATGAAAAGGGCAAGAAAAAGGGAAAGAACCTTCGTACTTGAAAAGAAAAGGGTTGAAAGTAGGCCGCTTTCAACGTTTCCTAAGGACCCGGCTAGACGGTCTTTGAGGAGATGGGGAGTTGAGGGGCATGTGTTGGGATACAGCTTAGGTTTTTAGGGGCCGGAGATGGAAAGGAGGAAGGGGCAACCTAAGTCCTAGATCCACAGCCTAATAGGAAGATTGAAGGGAAAAGATCGGTGAGAGAGACAAAGAAAAGAGAGAAGAGCGCCAGGTTTTACCTGAGTTACCTGTTTTTACATGGAAAAAGAATCAGTTAGCAGTCCGGTTGCAAGACAGGGGTCGTCCAAGGATTAAGAAAAACCAAACTAATATTTGGTTCCTTTAACGTAGGGCCCAATACGGGATACCTCCTAAAAAACCGTAGACAGGCGTAAAGAGCGTCATAGGGACCCTTACGGGATTGGGATACCTTTAAGGTCGTCTATAACCGCGGCGGGGTAAGAGCCGAGGTCGGGGTAGGTCTTCTGAACTAGACTTCGATGCCCTCGGGACCGCAGAATCTTGGGACCGGAAAAGGAGAGGGAAGGCAATAGGGTGGAAGGAGAGTGCGAAAATGCATGAAGAGAGAGGGGGAGACCCAGGGGCCTGTCAAAATAGCACCAGTTAAAAATTGTTAGGACGCGTTATTGTTTGGTGCGAAGAGGACAAGTGTGTGAAGCCGGTCAAAAACACAAGAAAAGGAGACAATTGTGAGTTACAGTGGAAGAGCTCAAGACCGACTCAAGAAGGTAAGGAGTGGCCGAAAGTCCATGTCAATTTTAGGGCAGGATCTAGGCGACTACCGAACCAGAAGGGGGGAGCATGGGGTCAAGGAGGGGGGGGGAGGCAGAAAAAGCCTAAAGTTAATCCGTTGACTCCTCACGCTTGGGAAAAAAAAAAAAGAGAAGAAAAGGGGGGGACTAGACGGATGCTAGAGCCTCCAGACTTTAGGGCCACTCAATTTGGGTGGCTCTAGACTGGACGGGAGGCCGTGGAGATTAAACCAGGAAGGATCAGGGCTAAGGGCACCTCATTCCAGATGGACCTTACATGCGAAGTCTAGAAAAGAATGAAAGAAGAGGGGTGAGACTGAGGGGAAGGAGCCATAAGAGGGGACACATACTTATCGACTAGGCATGGGGATTGGAGCGGGGAGAGTTTGCGAAGGAAGATGGACAGTTAAATACCTTCAGATTAACATCTCCATAGGAACACTAGAGGATGAAAGAGGACGCAAGTTTATGAGGGGGTAAAGTCTCTTAAGCAAGATATGGTGAGAGAAAAAGGGGGGGAATCAAGAGGAAGGTCTGGAGAAAAAAGGAAATCGCACCACTCATCCTAGTACTATCTCATGGTAGATTCAAGGAAGGCACAGGAAAGGATTAGGGGGAAGTATCAGGTAATCTTATGGCTCTCAAAGAGGGGGGGCGGGAAAAAGAATAAGGTCTCTCGGGCTTGGATTGTTCTCGCTAAATTGATCAAGGAAAGAAAGGGAACGGGGAGAGAGGCTCTTAAAGCCAGGGAAAGTTGGAAAAAACAAAAAGAAAAAAAAAAAAAAAAACAGCTACTGCTGCAACGGCCTGCTGAGGAAGGAAAGGGAGAGAATTCAGGGGGAAGAATAGCTTTGAGGAGGAGGGAGTAGAGAAAAGAAAAAGTCAGGATGGGTTGTTCTCCGCATCTCGACCTCAAAAACTTCGGACGGTTAGCAAGAAAAGGGCACAGTTAGAAGTGCTCTGATTGGGAGGAGGCTGAAAGGGGGTCCCCTCATGCTGACTGGTGATTGAGACTTCCATAGGAAGAAGGGGAGAATACTGGGGGGGATATACAGAAAAAAGGACCTGGGAGGCAAACAGCATTTACGCCAATGTAACGGGGGGCTGTGGGACCGGGCTCGGAAAAAGACTACCTGCTCATCTACTCTTCGTACGGAAAAGGGTTGTTTTGTGTGGGGTGGGGGGGGGGGGGGATGCGACTTGGGGGGACGTGCTGATCCCTGCAAGAAAGAAAGGCGGATTACTCAAAAGGCGAGGATAAGAAATTTCTTATTCCTCGTTTGGGGGACCCCAAAGGGTAGAGTAACGAACCTCAATGAGAAGAGAAAAAACTTTGGGAAGAAGTGAAAGGGCTTCTGGGGTCTTAAAAAAGTTCCCCTAATAGAGGAAGGGAAAGGCACAAACAGTTTGGGGACCGGGTGGGGACTGTGATGGATTTTACTGGATGGGAAAGTATAGAAGAGGTAAAGACAAAAACTCGTTAGTAAGGGAAAAGACGTCATCTATAAGGGCAGGTTTTCAAAGCTTGCCTCTAAGAAGTCCGGAAGGCGGGGGGGAATCCATAAAGGTCTCGGATTAAAAGGGGGGGTGAACATAGGAAGGTTTTGACAGGAAATCTTTTCGCGGGGGGAGACTGTCCAACAAAAGAAAAGACACCCAAACTTTGACAAGAAAAGTACAGCCACGGGGGGGAAAAAACAACCGGGAGGGCCTTGGGGTGCGACTTCCTATTAAACAGGGAGCCAAATCTTACGCTGAGGCGTGGGTGAAGACGCAAGGAGGGAAGAGACTCGGAAGAGAAAAGAAATACCCGTGAAAAAATACCAACCCGGCCCAGGGGGCAGAGAGGGAAACTACCGTTTTCTTCCCATAATTGGAAAAAAAAAAAGTCCTGGCAAATACACTCGGGGACCAGAGGGTTCCTAAATGGATTCCTTCATATTGAAGAAGCCCAAAAGGGGTTGAACGAGAAGAGTAAAAGTCAGGGTAAGAGGGGAGGGTACATTAACTGGTTATCCGGATCGGGGTAAAAAAAGGTAGAAATAGAACATAGGGATATATATGAAATCTTCGTCTGTTGAATGGGTGTGCTTAATCAAGAGAGTGTTCGGGGAGTAAGAACATGGCTAAAGGAGGCAAAGAACAAGTTCAGTCGTCTTGGGAGGATCGGAAGGGAGAATTAAGTCAGAAGAGGGTTGTGAATCGTCCTTGGTCTGTCAACGTCGAGATTTTCAGTCACTAGGGCTCCCAGAAAATTAAAAAAGAGAAAGGGGTGAACCAAAGAAGAAAGGACTAAAGGAAAGAAGCTTGCCTCTCTTCATCTACCAGCTATTCCTTAATTTTCACATATCGAGGGGAGGCAAAGAAAACATGAGCAATCGAGGGAAGGACTGACGGAAAAAGTACCTAGATAAGAGAACATCACGGACTTTCGGACTCTTAGAAGGGGGTACAAGAACTGAGCGGATGGATGAGATCAATTGGCAGCAAACGCGAGAAGGGAACGGAAACCGTCGCGCAAGCGCCCAGAGGTTCGCTCAAAAAATTTCTATCAACCTCGGAAAACCAGAAGAACTCGACTATGAAGGAAAAAAAAGAGAGCTAAAAACCAGCAGGGGTTGTGAGAGAAGTGTCTATTTAGGGAAAGAAGAGTCTTCAGGATTATAAATTTCCTCAAATCTCTTTCATTATAGTAAAAGAGTCACAAGGTCAGAGCAAGAAGAGAAACCGAGAGCCGATGGAAGAGGAAGAGAGGCGTCAAAAAAAAAATACAATCCGGAAATCTCAGATTAGGAACGGGTGCGCCATCATTAACGGCCGAGTGATCTAGGGGGGGTCAATGAGGGGAATATCGGGAGGCAGCTAATCCGGAACTATCGATTGAACCTACACCATTCCGCTACTCTTGTCAGTTGAGGGAAAAAGAATCGTACCGGGAAGATCACGCTCACTCAAGATCATCAACCATCCCTTTCAAGTGTTGGAGTTACCGAAGCGGAGAATGCCCGCGGCAACCCGGGACAAGCGCCATGCCTCGTAAGAGCGTGGAGTCAAAGAGAAGGAAGGCTTCAAAGAACGAAAATCAAGGGGGTGCACTCAAATGCCATATGCCGATAAGGCCTAGGAGAGCAGAGGAAAACGGAGGGGCCGTCGGGAGGAAAGGAGAACAAAAGGAGTCCGAGGGCAAATTCGGGGTGAGCGAGGGGGCCAGGGTCTCAAATCTAGAGACTCTGGGGGAATCGGGGTTAAGAGGGGGAAAGCGGACCTGAGGACTTAGGCTCGAGAGTCAGTTATTTCATAGGGGGAATTATCCCACCCAGGGCCGATGAGATGCGGGGCGAGGTGAGTAAGGGAGGCGCTGGCCAAAGCCAGGATAGCTAAAAGGCATATTTGTGGAGAACTCCTTTATTGATTCTTAGTTTCGAAAAAAATAAACCGGCTTCGTCGGTCCTCGTCAGAAGAGAGGACCACGGGAGACCGAGGGTAGAGGAGGTCAGGAGGAAAAGAAAAAAATGAGGACTCGAGAACAAAAAACAAAAACGGGAGGGGGACAATTGAGTTGTGTTTCTAAAGCATCTGCTAAGGCTCTGGAGCACGAAAAGGCAAAGAGAAAGGAAGCAAAAGGACCGGAGGGAGAAAAGAATCAGCCAGAAAAAGTGGCTTATCGCAATCTCCTTCTTTCTGCTATAACATCTTTTTCACGTACAGAGAGGGGAAAAGAGAAGAAAGAGGGAAACCGGTAAGGAGTGTTCGAAAGAGTATGTGGTCAGCCCCGGGCCGATTTCTCCAGAGGCCGGTCAAATAGTTGGGGGCACATAAGATCGTTAAGAGAAAGAGGGACTGAAAAGGTTGCGTAAATGTCTTCGCCGCTAAGAACCTCCACGAACCTAACGGAAAGACTGCATCCGTCAGAAAAAGTGGCGGAAAAATGAAAAAGCAGGGGGACAGGGGATCAGGAACCGGGAGGTGCTCCGCGGGTCCGAACGAGTCTACCTTTCGCTAAGACTGAATTCAGGGGGGGAACCATCGGGATGAAGAAAAGAGGAACGAGAGGAGAATTCCTTTCGAGGGGGGGCAAGGTTTGGGAAGGTCAGTCTCCTCGTGTTACCGCACAAGAGCGGCATGGGAGGAGGGTGTAGGAGAAGATACTGGCGGGAGGGGGACTTTGAGGGAAGGTCCGGCACCTATTCGTTTGTCGCTCTTTACTCTTATCTTCAAAAAAGGAGACTCGAGGGAGAACCTCAGAGAAGGGGATTAAAAAAGGGGGAAAGCACAGGGTTCAGAAAGAGGTGGCATAAAGATTCGATGAGTCTCTTTGAGAGAAGAGAGAGCTAGGAAAAAAAGGCTCAGAGAAGTCGGGCTCGCTAATAGCTCATGGTTGGGGCTATCCGCCTCGCAGACGCTGGAAAGGCAAAGGAAAGTAGCAAGAAAGGCTAGAAGAAGTCCATCTGGAACGGCAATACCTAAACCAGACCGTGGGGGGGCTCGGGGGGAATGAAATGGAAGGTAAGAGTATTCTAGGGGGGGAAGGAGAGTATCATATTTCCATAAATGGGGTTTGTGGACACGACTAAGATTTGGAGGAGAGGGGGAAAAGGGAAAAACACAGGAGGAAAAGCGGGAAACCGAAAGAAAAAGCATAATAGGAAGGGGCAAAAGATTACTAAGGGGGATCCTATCTTAAGATCGTATCTGGAAAGCAAGGTGGGTTGCCCGCATGGCCGAGAAGATCGTGGACGAGTCGAAAAAAAAGAAGATGGGTAGTCAAGCAAAGCTGTCTTGGGGGTGAAAGTATCAGGAGTTGGGGGTCGACGGGAAGGAGAGCAAAAGAGGGAAAAACGGGGGAGACGGACGAGGAGGGGTTGGCGTTGCCTGGTCTTTCGAAAAAAGCTAAAGGACCATGCAGGGGCGAAAAAGCTACTGGGGAATGGGGCAACTGAAGGGGCTAGGAAAAAGAGATTTGTGTCTCCGTAGCCCTCGCATCAGAAACAACAACAAAGCGAGAAATTGGGGAGGAGGCCCGCTGGTCTCGAGGGCAAGTAGCCCCCTGGGAAGGAACGGTCACCCTCGCCTACAACGCGTGGGCCAGAGGTATCTGGGGAATTCTGAAAAAAGAGAGACGCCTCATATCCTTTGGATAAACTCAAACAAGAATTCATCATGAGGGAAGATTCCTGAGGGAGATGCTTCCCAAAGTAGGGCAATGGGTAATACCGGGGTCGTCTTATCACTTCAGGGTTAAAAGAGGGCTGTACAGAGGAGAAGGGGGGGAAAGGAAGTGGGGGCCTAGGCAGCGTGGAATGTGGAGGGAATGATGTGGGGGAGGACAGGTTTATAGACAACACTGGAAGGCTATAAGGAGAGAAGAGGAAGGAACTGATGGGATCTCAATCAACTGCACTTGATTCTTTTTATTCGCTTCCGTGAATCTTCAGAAGTAGACATCAAGGGAGAAAACTGTCGGGGAAATTTCTTCGTTTATTGGCTTTGAAAGGTCCGCGGGTAGGGGCGGGGTGAATATTAGAACGAGAGGTCCAGGTCCACGGAGGTCCTTTCAATCAAAAAAAAAGAAATAGGGTATCATCACAGAGCCTGGAAAGGCTGGTCAAGGGGACGGGCATCTGACGCCGACGAAAGGAAAGAGAAAGGGGGGCACCAAATAAAACAGTCTAGAAATCCTCTGATTCGTTTTACCGCAAGGCTCCGGGGAACATAAGGGGGAAATCAAGAAGAAAGGGGCAATCAAACAATTACAAAACTTGCGTGGTCAGGGATCCCCGGGAAGCGACAGACCGAAAAGGAAAGACGTCAGGAAAGTGTATGAGGTAGAAAAAAAAAGTGAAAAAAAAAAAAAGTGTTGAAAAAAGGCCGTTTAACATCCGACAACTGCACCGACCGATGCTCTAGGGAGGAGCAAGGATCTATGCGTAAAGGGAGAAAACTTCAACTGATCCAGAAGATTGAGATAAATTTGAAGGTCTAATTCAAAAAAGACCGCATTAAAAAGGTAGACACCTGGGAGAGAAAAACATCCGAAAAAACCGGGGAAAAAATAGTCCCTGTTCTCTGGCACTTCATTGTTTGAGCGAACACAAAAGAGAAAGGCTGAGGGTGGGGGTTCAGACACACCCGGGGAAACGCCCAGGGAAGATCTGAAAGCAGTACGCCCAACAATGTGGCTTCGACCGGGCGGCTCCGCAGGGTATTAAAGCCCTGGTGGGGCGAAGGCAAGGTGGAGGCAAAGAAGCACATTAAGCCAACAATAAGGGCCGAATGTCGTTCGCAGAAAAAACTTGGAGGGTTCAGTAAAAAAAGGCTGAGATAATAGAACGGGAAGAAGAAAGGTAGCAATGGATTGGCAAGAAATACGAGCAATGTTAAGTCTCAGGTCTTCTTCAAAAGGGAAAAAAGCGCGTCAGGGTCAATTCATCATTTAGCGCCCTCTAAAATGCCTACCGGCGGAAGGGGAGCGAGACGAGGGGAGAAAAAGAATCTACTAGATATCCGGAACTCTTAAGAGGGTCAAACTAGAAGAGGAAGGGGAATGCAGCAAAAGAAGGGTATCGGTGAAAAAGAGTTGGAACGTAGGAAGGACTGGGGAGCTAGGGAACGGATTTCTCAAAAAAGATATAAATGGGAAGGAATAGCTATCAAAAGAGAAAAAAGGAGGATTGAAGAAAAAAAAGAAAGGATCACAGAACCAGGGTTTGTGGGATTAGAGGTAGTCCTCTCCTACCTCAATTCCATTTACTTCCACAGTCTAAAAATTCGCGTAAAGAAAAGAAGGCTCTGAGGGTCAAGAAAGAGGGGAAAATTAGAAGAAGAATATTCTTGAAGTATGGCCCGCGGACGAACGTAAAAATTGCTCTCAGACGGAGGGATTTGCGAGGGAAAAAGTCTCTTATATATTCCCTGATAACTCTCTCTCCAATTAGAGCCTGAGGGAACGCGAGAGGGGGCCCATCCAGGAAGGGAGGAGGTACTTAGGTGATAGAAAAGACTCCTCAGTTGAGGATTCGCTGCATGTATATGATAACGAAATTCGGGGTGGGCGACTTAGGGGGGAAAAACATAAAAGCTTTGAACCAAGGGTGGAATACCGAAGGGGAAGGGATCACCCGGAACCGGGAAGGGCGAAAAATGTCTGCTTCACCTGAAAGATCAGATTGGGTGGGAAGGTAGGAACCGTAACAACACCGTCGGATTATGTATCGGTACTCAAAAAGGGGACTAACAGCAAAAACAGTGGGATCAACTTTTTTTTCTCAATGGTAATTGCGAGAACCAGAAAGGTCCTGGTAAGATCTAGAACTACTCTAATTGGTTGGAAGTGAAAGTTTGTATCAGTGAAAAAAAGGGAAATGTAGGGAAAAGTTCACCATTCGGAGTCTCTTTCTCTACCTCTAATAGCGAATGGTGTCGGAGGCGAATTAGAGTGATGTAGAAAGACAGTGGCACGAAAAACTCAGATAACAAGACAAAAAAGGGGGGGGTATTTACTGGGTGCGGGACTAGAGGTACGGGTGGGACACGGTAAGAGGGGCATCGAACCTTAACCAGCACCAAGAAAAAGGGCCTTTGTTCCGGTGTTAGCGTATCCCAACTTTGCAAAGGGGCGCAACAAAAAAGTTGAGACTTTAAAAAAATCCTCCTTCGCAAACAAAAAGACGGTGGGGGCTCGTCTCTTGATGAAAAAAAGATAGATGTCGAAGTGAGAGGTGAGGACGGGGGGAATGGACGGGCGAGGGAAAAGGCCGAAGGGGGGAACACTTTGGCCCTCTGCTATCAAACGACCAAGATAAAAAAAGAGGGGAAGCAAGACTCCATGGAAACCGAAAAAGCAACTGTAAGGAGGGCCTAACTTACGGTGGAAAAATGACTCAAAAGAAGGAACGAAAGGGAAGAAACAAGGCTGGAACGAAAGGGAAGGAGGGGCTGCGTATTGGCCGGGTAGGGGTAGGTGGTGAAGACAGATTTCTCTCTCTAGACT
>Ga0179591_1301283_pt1 | contig 10580 bp, 10 predicted proteins | sample CZOMad2_1_08_16f_FD_182891 | JGI IMG/M metagenome (GOLD analysis project Ga0179591, IMG submission 182891) | Vadose zone soil fungal communities from Angelo Coast Range Reserve, California, USA - CZOMad2_1_08_16fungal (PacBio error correction) | ecosystem: Environmental > Terrestrial > Soil >...
AGAACAAAAATCATGGTCCTAAGAATTATCAAGGGGAGGGGGGAACTGGACAAGAAAGGTTTACCCCGCGTAGGAGTCGAACACCGGATAGGAAAAAATCGAGCGGGGGGGGGAAGGTTCAAAAAAAAGAAAAAGCTTAGCTCCCGGAAAGCCGAAAGAGCCAGGAGAGACGGGAAAGGTAAGAACCAAGCTCGGAAAACCACTTTGAGGAAAGATACATCACGAAGGATTAACGAAGAGAGGCGGGCAGCGGACCACAAGGAAGAAAACCTACGAAAGAACAGCAAGAAGCGGTCAAATAAAACGCAATCAGCGGAAGAGGAAGTAAGCTCCAGTTTGCTAGGGTGTAACAGCTCCTATAGACGCACACGATTCGCCAAAAAAAGAAGAAAATCCCAAAGAAAGAACTATTCAGGATCCTCGTGACTAAAGAACTTCAACAAAAGGGGGGTCGCTCGCGCCCCCAGTGAATGGTGTAAAACATCTGCTCATACTGGGGGTGGGGAGAAGGGAGGAGGGACCATAGGGGCAGAAGGGCCTAGCCGAAACGAGAAGAACATAAGGACGCCGTTGACACCAGTCCTCTTGAGGCACCCTGAGGGTATGAAAATAGAACGAAAGCGGGTGGAGCAAATGAATTCGCACGTAGTTGGGGCTCAGCAAAAAACCGCAGTCAAAAATGGAGAACGGAGAAGTATCTGGATAAAAAAATGCCACCCAGTCGGGAAGAGGGTTATCAGATCAAAAACGAGGAATTGCGGAAAAGGGGCCGAAAGGAAACAGGTCTAAGACACAGCTGAACCAAACACAAGCCGAAATGATCAAGGCACGTCAGAGGGAGGACTTCTAGATCCTCGATCGGGGGAGTAATCGGGTATCGGTGGCAGGAAGAGATCCATGAACAAAAACGGCCCAGAACTTCGCAAAAGAAGACGGAGGGGACCTTGGGCTCAAGAGGGCCACCATCAGGGCCACCCTGGAGAACCTTAAGAGAAAAACTCGTCACAGTGCTTGACAGCCAGCAAAGAAACTGCGGCAAAATGGGGAGAGGGGATGGCACAGAGCGAAAATAACACCTCAACAACTCACAGGAAATTGGGGAACGGACACAAGGGAAGCTCATAGAGACACGATAAAGGTCCCGGGAACCCCAAGACCATGCGTCCCCGTCGAACAAGAGAAAAAAAGGGACGGTAGTCGAGGAAGGATTGAGAGTCGGCAAAAAAGGGGCGGCGCATTGGGAAAAAAAAGAGATCGCCAGGGTCAGTCAGGACAGATGTTCCCAACGGCACGTACTTGTAAGTCGGAGAAATCACAGGACCCGACGCCTGCAGGGGACCGTATAACGGCCTGTAAAATGGTGGAAGAAAACCCAGTAAGGAAGGAGGAGAGTCAGAACGGGCCAAAGAAGACTCTTAGGAAAGGGACAATCGAAACAGGTAGCTGTGGCGCAGTAAAGATCCGATAGCAAGCTCCAAGCGTACAGCACGTTGTGGTGCCAAAAACACAGGGAACCAAATACGCTCTCGAACAACGTCTCAGGGCGGGGCCGATAGAGGCAAGGTGGAAGAAAAGCCATACTTGTACAATCTTGTGGTAGAAAGAACAGTGCGAGGCAACGAAGGTTGGCTGCGGACGACTAAGCGTGGTGCAACCGTAGAAGAAAGGACCGTAGAAAAGAGCGCAGCATGTCGTAAAACAATGTCCGTGCTAAAAGTCTCGCAAAAACAAAAGATAAACACAAGGGGCATGTCGAGAGCCGAACAGTCCAGTATTTGTGCAACTGGGGTAAGCTAAAGTTTCAACCACGCAGGAGCACGCGCACCACCGAAGCGGGCGTCGTGACCCTGCACCAGAGAGAAAAAGACCAAAACATTTGGGCAACCGCACCGCGTAAGAGGCTGATCGCAGCGGGTCAAGGGAAGAATGGCACTCCGGTTCCAGGCAAACAGATCGAGGGAGCGTTTACACACATCCTCGAGAAAGCCTGAACAAAACTGAGAGATGAAAACAACACGAGACGGATTCTGGCTCAGGAGCGCGAAGATTTTCAAACGGCCCGAGAGGGGCGTGCATACGGACTGACAAGAGGAAGCGCTGCCGCGAGAAGTGGGTCGGACTGCAGATGAAATGGCGGGAAAATAGTAGGAAAGCGTCTGCTAGTGTGGGCAAGCACCGTCTCGGGTGGTCATCAAAAAGCGCCACCGCCTACAGAGAGTCTAAAAAGCGGATGAACTCAACGCTACTCTGCAAGGGAAGGTGGAGAAGCAGTTAAGATGGCGGAGGTGACCTAGAAAGCCATGGGTGGCGGAAAGGCGAAGCCAGGAGGAGTCCAGTGAAGGTGCACGCAAAAGCACCAGGGGTATACGTTTTACTCAGACTGTCAGAAAAAGAATCGCGAGGGAGAGGGAAGGGAAAGTATTAAGTTATGACAAAAAGAAATGAAACCAAGCCGAAAGGGCCCCTTGGCTGAAATCTTCAGGTTGTGAATCCCAAAAAAAAATCGAAGCGTCGTGTCCGGGCTACAACGATACGGAAGAACACCTGGGAGATCCAGGGGGCAGACGTCGTAGCGACGTCGTACAGCAAAAAAAAAAACCGTCCGGCCAGGCTCAATTAAGAATCTCAAAAAACACAGAAGAGGGGAGAAAAAAAAAAAAGATGGCACCAATGAGGCATGGGAGGGCCGAGGGTAGAAAGGGAAATGTCCGAGAAGAGAGCCTGCACACCTGAAAAAAAGTTAGGAGCGAATTTCAAGTAACAACAAAAGACAAGACGGGAGAATTGCCCCCCAGAGCGGGTGTCGGGAGACAAAGCAATGGAAAGGGGGGGGTCCGAAAAGCCAGGCCGGGGGGATCTTGGCGCTGACAAATGCAGACCGTACCGGCCCGAAAAGAGCTATCATAAGTTCTGAAGTGCGTCAAAAACCGATGGAAGGCGTAAAGGCCATCGGGGGACCAATAGACAACTTAAGAGAGGCCTAACCCATGATCGAAACTCAGCCATCTTCCCATATGTAAAGACAAGCTTCCCGGAGACAAGCCGTTGACTATAAGGAACGGGGATGGGACAGAGAATAAAAGGAAAGGGGCATGTGCATCTGGAGCAAAGATTACCGGTATGAACGATCCGTCGCTCGACTATTTGAAAATCCATCAGTTCGGGAAGGGTAGAAAAAACGCCGCCGAGTTCGCGAGAGAATTGGGTGAGGTCGTCTCAAAGGTCTGACAAGGGGAAAAGTCCCTTTCTGTAGGAGCCCGACACGAGGAAGAGGAGGAAGAGTTTGGGTCAAAGAAGAGATACTAGGGAACGAGAAGTGCGCCTGGATGGAGAGTCAAAACAATCTATCTAAACCCGGAAGGGGGAATAGGGCGCACTGAAAATTCGGAAGCGACGAAAGCCGCGGGGAAGCCAAAAAAACTGATGGTGCTAATCCAAAAAGTATGAGTTTTCAGGGAAACAAGCAGAGCTGTGGGAGGTTGCAAGCCGTGCAGCGGCAGACTTGGGAACGGGAGGCGCCAATTCAAAATCCGGGGGGAGGGCGGGGAGGGAGAGACACGACCAAGAACGCTGAACGTGCGAAAGCGGCAACCCTTACATTCATAACCAACCCGAAAATGATGCAAAAAAAAACTGTGGGAAATTAGGAGAGAGGCCGGGAGACGAAGAGGCGCAAAAAGATTCGGCTGTGAAGAAGGAGGCCCTACACGATCATGGAACAAAGTGACGACCCATCAAAAAAAGATCAGAAATCATTCGAGAGAGGGTGGGGCGGAGAGATTGGGGGGTGCACATTTCACGGCACCGGAACAGCATCGGAGGAGCCCGGAGGGGGAGATCTGGAAGTAAACCCGAGTCCCTGTACAGAGCTTACGAGAATGAACTTGCAGGAGTGCTCAAAATTAGACTCTAAGCCCTGGCAGGAGGGGAAAATTAACAACAATACGGTCGTAAAAAACATGACTGGTGAGACGGAGTAAGAGCATTACAATCTTCAACAGATTGTAAAAGAAAGAGGTCCCTCGAACCATAGAACCAAAACCCCCAAAGAAAGAGAAAGAACCCACAAAAAGAAAAAAACACAGAGAAAGAAAAAAAAAGTAGCTGTTGGCGAAAACATGGATGCCGCGGAGAGTCCGTCGGGAATACGTAAGGATGAAGCATGGTGGGGGGGGAAGGGCGAACGTGCGATGGGACCTTGGGAAGAAATGATCCAACCATGATTTGGCACGACTGGAGAGAAAGGTGGCGTGGCGGCCAATGACGGTGAGGGGTGTCTAGATCAGCGAGGAAGAAAAGAGATCCAATATCAAAGGGGGTCTGAAATCAGAGGTGTTCACACTCCCGAGACTACGGTGACAATGAGCAGAGAAAGGCACAGGGGCAAACCCGTGGCCAGCTTAACGGAAAAAGAGGTCAAAGCTATGTGGGAGAATGTCGCTTAAACGGTGAGGGGAAGAAGCGCCGAAAGAAAAGGGACGAAATCTACTCTCATAGGGATCCTGGAAGCAGGCTTCGACCTTAAGCCTATCAAACGACGGAGCTGTGGGGAAGGGAAAAAAAAAGCATTTTCAATTTTAACACCGAAGAAGGGGGCGACAAGCTACGCGGAAGATAACTAGACGCCGTACACTGGGGAACCGGGCGTAAAAAAACGGATGCTATCAAAAGGGAAGTACAGACATGGGAACGCGGTCTGAGTCCCATCAAAAAAAGGGAGAAGGGAGACAGGCGCACTCGCGATGCAGACAATCGTTGGCTTAAGGAAAAACAGGACTTGGAATTCATCAGGAGGCGAGGATACGAAAAATATGGTCGGTCTGCAAAAGGAGACTATGGTCCGCGCCTTATGCAAGGAGAGTCATAAAGGCCAGAGAAAAAAGTGTAAAAACGGGGGGGTAGGCTGGAAGATCCTCACCCGGCTGCGGGAATTCTTATCGGGTCAAAAAAAAATCATGATAATCGGTCTTCAAGGCCGAGAGCTGATGGGGGCGCCACGGGTGCGTCGTTGCGGTAGCGTATAAGAAAAAAAAAAGGGAAAACTGGACTTCCAATCAGACCTCCATCGCAAGGGACCCTCGTGCCGCTGCTGGGAAGGGGAAGGCTTAAAAAAGGTCTGTGGGAACGAGCGCGGCTGCGGAAAAGAAAAAAAAAAGAGCAGTTGCCAGTAGGAGTGCAATATCAAAAGGGGAGACCTCAATGAATCCATCTATAAGCTCCGGGAAGGCGAGGCGCTACGGAAAAGTCAACTCGGATGGGTGCAAAAAAGCATCTCCTGGTGAGACACCTGGTAACCAAACTTATGGAAGAGGCAAAGATAAATTTGAAAAGGGAAAAACCAGGAATAAGCCTGCCAGACTTTGGGGAAAAGCTCCCGACAACGAAAAAAGGAGAGTGAGATAGACCCAAAATGAAAATCTTGCCGACGAGCCGGTCAGCAAAGGAAAGCGGGTGACGCCAATAACTGGGGTACCCACTGCGATATCACCGGAGAACGGGCACCAGACGGGTGATTCAAAAAAACTGGGCAACACAGAAGAAACTAAGGGGGCGAAAGAGTAAGTCACCAGCGGCATGTCAAAGAAACGAAAGTGAAAAAAAAGGATGACAATGCGACGGAGGGAACGCAGAAAAGAAAGCGGCGATAGTCCCCCAAAAAGTAAGAACAAGCCTGCCAGACGCCAAGCATCGGCACGCAGGTAAGCAAAGTTCGCGTCAGAAAAAAAAAAAGACAGGTGCATCGTTGTGGAAGATACTCCAAAAAAAAGACGCCAACCGTTTTCATACTCGCTAGAAGAAAAAACAGCAGACGAAAGGGCATAGCATCTCGGAAAAAAGTAAAAAGACGGAACGGAGGGGAACTCACCAGGGTGCTGCGGACGAGACAAAGCGCATGGGGGGGGGAAGGCGAGGACGAATTACTTCACGCAGACGGACGATCTAGAGGGGACAAGCCGACGCTCAAAAAAAAATAGCCGAGAGGACAAGCCATCGGTATACGCCAAAACGTACGTCAACTGAGGCGGAGACCGGTGAAGCGTAAGTTCGCACGTAAGGGTTTGAGGGGGGTCTAAAAAAAGTGGAAACAAGGGCGACCAGAACGGGGCGAAGCAGGGTCGCCCAGGTGAAAAAAAAAACGGTCGGAGGCAGAAAAGCGGTCATCCACGGCCTTGGCCACGGAACACGGGAGGCCGGGGCGAACTTAAACCAGCTTCAAACAACACACAAAGCCGTCGTGGGAGCTAAATGCGAAGAGAAACGGGAAGGAAAAAATAAAGAATTTCGTGATGCTGTTACGTAGATAACCCAAAAAAAGAGGGCCGCGAACGAAGCGGAATTCGCAAAATCAGAGGGGTTGGAAGGGAAGAGGGCCACCCAAAAAGGTGGGGCACAAAAAGCGACACGGGGAGTACCCCCTCTGAAAGGGTCAGGGACTCGCTACGACAAAAGCAGGCCGGAGACATTGGAAAGTTAGTAAGGCAGAACGAGCCGGAGCAGAGCCACCCTACAAGAGGAAAATAGGAGGGGATCAATGCAAAAAAGGAAACTACAAGGGAGCAAGCCAAGGAATGCCTTCGACGTCTAAACAAAAAACGAACAAAAATGCTGAAATCGCTCGACGGCTCGATAAGCGCAGCGGAACAGTTCAGAACCAACCTAAGATAGGGGAGGAACGGACGAGGGGAAGAACTGCTATGACAGATTATTACCGAGACTAAACGGGAGAAATGGGAAGGACGAAGGGAACCAGAAGTCCGGGTTTAAATGGGGTTACGCGAAAAAGGTAAACTGGGAGGACCCCCTGCATACACGCAGCGGATGACCGCATCGCCAGGGAGCAAGGTCTGAGCCTGCCAGTCAAAAGTACAGAGACCGGTCGGATGAAAGGGGGACCTGGAAACAGCACCCATTGATAAAAAAGGAGCGAAAAACTGTGGCGGCAATCGCTAAGTGGGGGGGGTAGGAAGGAACATCTTGAGATCCTTTCGGATAATCATGCACAGACTGAGGGATCGAAGAAAAAGCAATCGCCAGGTAAAAGGGAGAGTCGAAGCATGTCGGAACAGGGTCTATGACCGGGCGGGAAACAGCGGCCGAATACCACGAAGGAGAAGAAACGAAGTGGGTCGTGAATGCGCCAGGGGACTCTCCACCAGGGTGTTCAAACAAACGTGGGACAAGAGCAGAGCGGGTAACCAGGAGCAAAAAAACCAAAAACCACAAACGCGGGAGGGGGAAACTTTGCTGCAACAATGAGGAGGAGAAAGAAAACATTGGCAGAGAACGGAACCTCTGGATTCTCCGGAGATCACCTGGGCATGTGCCAGAACACTAAGCGGTTGGGTACTGAAGATTCAGATGTACTCAAGGGATCTAACAAAACACTCAATATCCAAAGTATCTTGAACCTTGCGAAAGCGAAAAAGGAAAAAGCGTACTCAAAAGATCTGGCGCGCGAAAATTGCATCGGCAAGAAGACGGGCCAGGCAAGGAGACTTAACAGACAAAACAATCGACTAAGAACAGCTTAGCGAACGTTAAAAGAAGACCTAAAAAAAAAAATAGCGGGGGAAACGTACGTATGGGTGAAAAAACAGCCGGCATCGTGGGGGTCAGAAAAAAAACACCACTGGATAAAAAAAAACTCGAGGTAGAAGCGAGCACCTCGGCACGTGACTTGAAAAAGCGTAGTTGGAGTATAAAAGGTTAGCGGACATAAGAATGGAGGAACGAGGGGTACTGTCAATAAATTCTTGACAACAGGAGGAGCGGTGGAGAGAAAGTGAAAATCTTCTACGTAAGCGCGGAAGTGCAAGGAAAAGGAAACTAAAATATTTAACCCGTCCTACTTGAAAAGGGAAAGGACCAAAAGGTAAGGCTTGTCCAATAACCGGCTCCCTAGGCAATCGGAGGGGCAAGTTGGGCAGAGGTGGAAAAAACGCAGACGAACGACAAAAACGATTCGACCGGTTTACAGGGGCAGTGAAAACCAGACACCAAAACGCCGGGTACAGGGCATCAATTGGGGGACAAATCTCTCAACACAACGAGGGGAAGAAAGATATAGTGGCCCCAAGGAGGCCTAATAACGGTTTTCTTTGACCATAAGAAGCCCCCAGGAAGCGAAACGGGGGTCGGAAGGCGCGTTTCGGGGTGCAAAACGACACCTTACGATTGCTCACAGAGGGGGGGGGGGGTAACAAGCATGTGGTCCGCAAGGCAAGAAAGTCTGTCAGGTGGGGAATCAAGAGAAAAAAGAAACAAGGTACAAAAAAGAGAAGACGTCGAAAGACGAGTCGCGGACACGTCAAGACTGGTTGAAGAAAGTAGTACCGAAAAACAATCAGAAAGCGACGCTCGCGACGGAAAAATAGGATACAAATAACACTGAAAAGAGGGAAACTCACTGGCTATTATAGCGGATCAATTAACGAGTCAAAAGGGACTTCGCGGAGGGGGGGCTAGGTGATGACACCGGTCCGGTGCTGCAAAATAGGAGAGCTGTAAGCTAGGGAAGAAGCTCCAGAAAACGAAGGAAGAAAGATAGGATTGTCATGACGGAAGCACAGATAGAGAAATCTTGGGGCGATGCCTGAGCACGGGAGCGCCAAGAGTGGGTAGGAAGAACCGATGCAAAAGGGGGCAAGCAAACAATAATGAAGAAAGGAATGTGGTAAAGTAACAAGAGAGAGAGCGCGGAAGAACCTCGGCCTCAAGGCTGCAAACCAGGCGAAAGAACCGAAATCGGTTCGAGACGGCAAAAGGTGCTGGTACAAAAAATGGGCCGGGCAGCAGAAAAGGGAACTCCATGGGGAGGGGGAGAAGGAATCGGCGCCGGTGAACGGTACGGCTGCAAGTGAAACGGTGTAGACGGGGACGGCAGAGAAAAGCAACCTCGCCGGTCTAATCGGGAGGGCAGAAACAGACTACCCTTACATGGATCAGACAACTGTACTACATGGAGCGAACGTGAAATTCTACGAGGAGAAGGAGTCGGCCACAGCTATCGAGGAAATAAGAAAGAAACAAGAAAAATGGCAGGGATCCAAAAGACGTACAGGACGCGGCCAGACTAGGTAGGAGAGAGGGGGGCTTAGCTGATGTGGTGCACATGTTACAGCAAAAATGATCATCGAGGGAGAGGAAGGCGCGGGCGAAGAACCCCTACCCATTAATTCCCGGGACCGGCAAAAAAGTAGGGGGCGTGGAGCGGCGTACAGAGAGAAATACCGCACGTGGGCAAGTGAAAAAAAAAGTACAAACTGGGGATCGTGCCAGAACGGCGGTGGCCACCGTGGTGAAAAATACAAAGCTGGGCGGAAGATTGAACATCGGAACGAGGCGGGGAACAGGCATCTGGTCTTTTGCTAAGGCTGCATGGCGATTTCCGAAGAAAGAAACGGGGAAGAACAAGGAACTAGGGTTCTCGCAAAAGTAAGGGCACGAAGGGTCTAAAGAGCATGAATCAAACCTGCCAGAAATGAAGACTCGTGGCCGTTAAATTCAGGTGCTAGGAATTAAGAAGCTGGCACAGGACATAACGCCAGATCAAAAAAGTGGCTCCCGGATTGTGGGCGTCAGCATATGCAATGCAAAGGGGGAGGTGCAGCAGACCATGTCGAACAAGGTTGCCAGAAAAGGGGTTCCGATTAAACTGAAAAAAGTTCAAAGAGTAAAGGAGAAGAAAAGCGCTTCGAGGAGGGCCGTGTGGGCAATATCTAGCCGCCACCTCAGGAAAGGAAAAAATAGACTCGAGGACAATGTCAGTTATCTTCGACATGAAGAAAGCAAACGAAAGTCGGTGAAAGCAGGGGTGTCGTATCCAGTGTCCGGCAAACGGTTTCTGACGGGTGTCGACAATATACGCGGATCTGATCAAAAATCGAACCACTACGGTGCGCCGTGAGAAAAATCGATCCAATAGGAAGGGGGAGCATGTGAACGAGGTCGAGGAAGACCATCAAAAAAAGACGGTGCGAAATGAGGGTCGCACCGCCCTCAACCGACGGGTGGCCTGAAAGAGGGATGTCATCACGGAGGAGGCTGGCAAGGTTAGGAGCAAAAAAGAGGAAGGGGATCATCTAGTCATCAGTACATGCAAAAAGGAGGACCAGATAAACAATAAAAAACGCACGCACGAGCAGACCGTAACTTGTAATAAGGAGGGATCTAAACCGAGAGGAAATCATGGCATATCCGCGTCGTCGCGCGAAGCTAGCAAGGCTCCAAGGGGGTTCGATGCGAGAGATGGCCACAAAAAAAAGCAACGCGATACAGGAGAGCAAAACTTGGCATGCGGCCCTCTTGCGGCAATTGCAGAGTCGGGGACAACGCCCCTTAGGAGGTGAAACCAGGAAGAATGCCGAACAAGGCTGTCGGTCCCCATATGAGAAAGAGTAAAATCCTGCCCGATCTCTAATGCGCTCGGTCGCTTCTCTAACGAGGGGTAAGGATGAAAGATCGAGGTGCACGCTTCAGGAGATAGGAACTACGCGGGGGTAAAAACGGTAATGGGTGTCCCCCCCCATCACAAGGAGAATGGGGGAACATGTGACCGGATCGCCGGCCAGAGAGTGAAA
>Ga0179591_1259725_pt1 | contig 10579 bp, 13 predicted proteins | sample CZOMad2_1_08_16f_FD_182891 | JGI IMG/M metagenome (GOLD analysis project Ga0179591, IMG submission 182891) | Vadose zone soil fungal communities from Angelo Coast Range Reserve, California, USA - CZOMad2_1_08_16fungal (PacBio error correction) | ecosystem: Environmental > Terrestrial > Soil >...
TCAGAAGAGTCCACTTGGGCAATTGTGGGGGGAGGGTTAAAGGGTGCAAAGGGGAGGTCCCCCTCCCTGTCCTGGAAAAACACAAACGGGGGGGGAAGTCGGCCAAACAGGGGAAGGGATCGAATAGCCCCCGGGAACGTCCCTTGAAAAAGGGGGGGGGAAAACAGGTATCCCGCTGAAATCTAACGTGAAAGCAACAGGGGAACGGGTGGCATGCAAAAAACTCTTACGTAACGAAAACTTCGTACGCCGCGCACTGCCGAGGACCGGCCACGAGAAAGGCACATGACTCCCTGTCCGAAACAGCTGGAGACAAAGACAGGTGAAGTAGGAACCATGGAAACGTTCCCGCCTTCGAGAAAAGGGTGGGGGAGGAAGATAGTGGTGGATAGAAGTAGGCAAGCAAGTTTGTGGATGTGCAAAAAAGAAAACATGGGATCCAAACCCTCCTGGAGGAGAAAAGGGGAGGGGCGGCACCATAAAGACCAAGGGAATCTTCCTCGCTCCCAACTACAATTTAATAACGGGTTAAAACCCACTCAAGCAATGGGGGGAGGAACAAAAGAAAGAGGAGAAAAAAAAATCACCGGCAAGGGTGTAGAGAACTTCCCTTTGTTCCGTAGGAGAAAAAAGGGAAAAACGGGGGAGACACATAGCCCGAAAGATACCAAAAAAGGGAGAGGGTGGGGGTTAAAGGCCGATGCCCACCTTAGGGTCAACACCCTAAACTTATTCCGTTAACACAGGGAAGACGGCTATTCAATCCCCCCGAGGTGAAGAAAAGGGATGAAGGGAAAAAGAGGAGGGAAAAGGGAAAAAGGCAGGAATTCCTGTTCTGGGGGGAACCCAGGGACCGGAAAAAAAATGGGGGGTGTCCCCGTAAAATGCCTCGCCCCAACCCGTACCCGAATCAGAAAGTAGAAGATGGGAGTCTGAGGGGGGGAAAAGGGGGGACCCGGGAAACGAGAGAAAGCGGTAACTTTTCATTAACAGGGACGTGTGGATAGGGGGAGGGGGTGGGAGGGAGAAACAAAAGAGAGGATTTGCATTGACTTCCGAAGTCGGACAGATGAAAATTCGGTACGAAAGGGAAAGGAGGAAACGCGGCGTCCGAGACCGGGCATTGGTTCCTCTGGCATGGTGTGGCGCAGGGTGGACACTGGGATGGAGGAAGTTGGGCGGTTGCCGAGATGCCCATGAGGGAGGGAAACAAAAGAAGGATGGGTGCGTGAAGAGGAGGGGCTATCCACTATTGAACGCTGCCAAGCCCCGGAGCAAAAAAAAATAAGTTTATTCAACGCCAACGAGGGGGGGAGGGGGAAGACCATGGAGAGGTTTAACGCGAAGGCATTATCCGTGCAGTTTACTACAACGGTTACGGGTGGAAAGGGAGATGCTCGTTTGACTCGGGGGGCCGGGGGGGGGCAGGCAAAGGTTTTGCCCATCACGTTGACGGGCGTTGGGGTGGGCACAAGAAAAGGTCCTTCCTCCCCTGCCAGGAAAAAAGAACCAAGACTAAAAGAGGAAGAACGAACTTGGAATTTTGGGAGTTTGGGTGATACGAGAAGAAAAAAAAAGAAGGGTGAATCCCACACCGTTTTAGATGGGTTTGACACGCCTATTGAGGGTGGAAGAGACAATTGAGAAAAGGGAGGAGTGGAAAAAAACGCTGGTCTGCTGCCCTATTTCCTTTTGTGGGGTTTGGAAAAAAGCCGGGGGTACCAACAATGGGGGATGATCACCTACTAGGGTGAGAGGGACTAAGACTAGAAAGGGTGCAGCGTGGGGGCCAGGTTAGGATCGTGCAAAAGGGGACCAACAGAACGAATCAGAAAAGGAGATGGTGAGCCTTATTGGGCTCTTATCGTGGGTCGTGGGGGGGGGGGTGCAGGAGGGGAAGAATCTGCTCACCAAATAAACCAAGGGAAGGGAACGATTTATGGTGCGGGCCCTGCCCGACTCAGAAGAATAGCCGGTCGTACGTCTCCAAAAAGCCTGACCCCATTAGCAGAGGAAAAAGGGATCGGTGATAGAAAGGGAGGGAGAGGACTCGGGCTGGTGGCAAGATTCACCTACGATTAATCTGGGGCGAGGACGAACGGTGAAGGGTGGCAACCACGCGTTCTTTTAAACGGGTGGAGGGAACAGGAAGGGGAAGAATTGCAAAGAAAAAAGGGGAAGGGATTTTGACCCTAAGGGAATTAACGCTCGGAAAAAGGGGAGGGGTGGCAGGGGGGGGTGGGGTGTCGTTCAAGTAAACAGCTCCTACTAAATGTCAACCGAACCCCCAGAGGGGTGGGGGAAAAACAAGGATAGGCGATTCTGGGTGTTTTCAGGGGCCGAAAGGAAAGTGGAAGGGGGGGAATGTGGGGGATAATGGAGGAAGCGCGGAGGGTCGGACTGTAAATTCAGGGGGGGGGGTGGGGAGGGGAGATCACCCCTGTAAAAACCCGGTGATAGAAGGGGGAAAAAGTCGTAAAAGAAAAACAGGATCATGGAGCAGAAACTTGGGTCCTACAGGAGCAACAGAAGTGGGTGAAGGGGAGGTTTTGGTTCGGCGGGAAGGGTCTGGGGGGGACAAATCAGTCCGGGGGGAGTAGACAACAGAGAAGGGAAATTGGGGTTGAAGCGTAAAAAACTCAGGGAAAATTCTCCTCCCGCAAAAAAAAAAAATTGTTCCCTTTACATTGGGCCATTGAAGGAAGGAGAGGGGGGGGAAAGAGTCGGGACGAAGCAACTACCTTGCCTTCAAGGATCGTCAGTCCCCGATGAGCCTTAACGCGGTAGCAAAACAATGTGTCGGGGGGACAGGTCATCAGGTATAGAAGAGAAGAGAGAAAAAAAAGCGGGGGGAGGAATCGCGCAGAGGCAGGGGCAGCCGTGTATAAGGTTGCCAACTACCGTCGCACATTTTGGAGTCAGGGGGGAACCAGGGGGGGAGGAACGGTATCGACGATCTTGTAGATGTGGCAAGTGAATAGGGAAAAGAAGGGGACGTGGGAGGGGACAACAACGGGTAAAAAGGAAACCCAACTTTCCAGTGATGGCTAGGGAACCCGGAAAAAAAAACATAACGATTCCACAAGCGCGAGAATCCTTAAAGGAAAGGGGGAAAGAGGAAGGACAAAAGGAGAACAGATGCGAACGATAAGACAAAGCGGGACGACCAAAGAAAAGAGCGGATATTCTTCTTCCTGCGGAATCTCACCTTGAGGAAACAGGAAAAGGAAGTGTGGTTGACTCGCACGAAAGGGTATTCCCCCAGTATCGAAGAAGGGGGGGGGTAGTCAGGGACGGCAGGGAATAAGCATACAACCAAGAAAAGATACGCCCAACAGTCCCATACCAGGTCCAAGGAGCATCCTGACCCCATTACTCGAAGGAGAAAATGGTAAAGGAAGAAGGAGAAGGGTCGGATGAAATCACTCTCTATACCATCTCACCCGGGTACCAACCCGAAATACAGGCATACGGTACCACCCCAAAACGAACCGGAAAGAAGCGGGAAAAAAAAGGTCTTACATTCTACTCACAATTTTCATTCAAATATCATAAGATGCAGGGGCGAACTTAAGAATGGGGAAAAGGGAAGGGGGTCACGAAAAAGTACCAAGCCTTGACCTCAAAAAGGGAAACAAGGACTTGTTAAAAACAAAAAATAGAGCTTCTGTCCGTCAAGCAAGAAAAACCCTGGAGGGGGATCCCAAACTTGATCCGACTGGACATATCGACCTAGCCTGAAAAAAAGCATTCAAAACGCCACAGCTGGGGGGGAGGGGTTAGGGGATAAAGAAGGCAGGGAAGAAATGGGGCCATCGAAAAACACACAAGTTCTGGATCAACACACTTGGCCGATATCTTCACTGTGTGGGTATAGGATTAGGGTAGGAAAAGGGGGGGGGGCGTGGGGGGAAAGGATATGGAAAGGATACCTCGAAGGCACATCCACTCCACTCTGTCACCTGGACACGTGTGGAAGAAATTAAAAAAACCTCCCCTCGTCCGGGAGGGGAAAGGGAAAAAATATCTCAGCTCCTACGGTGTTGGAAAGAAGAAGATGGGGGAGGGAGAAAAAATCAGAGTGACAAAAGGGAATGGATTTCTAACAACCAAGGATAAAGAAGGGGGAGGCTGGTTACAACTTTCCCCTCAAATCCACAGAGAAAAGACAAAACCATTCTCGGTCCAGTTAAGAAGGAAAAAGAAGAACAAGAACCCAACCCCGCAAGGTAGTCATCTAAAATCATTAACTAACAACAGGGAGGGATTGGATGACGGCAAGATTTCCGTGCCGGGAAGACCTAAAGGACATGGGCCTGTCCACTTGAAAAGAAAAATTGACTCTTCGGACAAGAAAACCGAAAAATCTTCAAGCCCAGTTGGTACCAACAGGGGAGAGGGAAAAAGAACAAGAGACCGGCAGAAGAACGGGAACCTGGAAGATCCGAAACTCCAGGACTGACTAGGGGGAACATCCAAAGTATCGTTTCAACCGGAGAAAGGTGTGGGACCGACATCAGGATTTGGTCTTCGTCGATCAAACACAGCAAAAACTAGAAGGGGGAGGGAAAGGTCATGAACGGGGGAACTATGAGGGTCGTATCGAGGGGGAGTAGGGGAAACCAAAGCGAACCGAAAGCCAGGAAAAAAAAACCAAAATCCTCGAACGATGAGGGGCAACCACCCAACCGGAACGGGGCCACCCCGCGCGCCCCCACCACGAACAATCCGACAAACGCAGGGGAGTAACTGGGGGGCAAGTGACGGCCGGGGGGACCGGGGAGGGGGAACCGGGTGCACCCCTCCTCAGGGAATGTCACAGAAAACAGGTCTCATATGCGGCACCCGTTGGCCCACTTTCATTGGGTGAGAGGCACTGATGTTGAACAATGTGGAAGATGATCCATGGAAGAAAGGGATCCAAACGGCGGTGGGGGTCCACCGAAGCATAATAGGCCAAAAAAACAGCAACAGACAAATATCCAAACAGATCCCCATCAATTCCCCGTCGGAACCAGGAACCTGTTTACGACTTCCATTGCTGACTAACCTTCTTCCTACTTGTGGGAACAGTAGAGAGGTGTACAGGTCCAATTGCTTACACCAAGAAAAAATTCCTCTGTTTTGGGGCCCAAACCAGAGGGGAGACAAACGAAAGGGCAAGAGGAACAAACATGAATTTCAAAGCGGAGGGGTGTGTGGAAAATCAAAGTCTAGAATTCCAAAGGGCTAGGTGGGGGGGGGGGGAAAAAAAGGTGCGGTTTGGGAAATGGAAAAGAAAAAAAGGGAAACCAACGTACACACAGAGGAGGGGGGCCGACACAGTGCCGGAACAAAGGGGTGAAACAATGAAAAAAGCAGTACGTTTGCACGGACAAAGAGTGTGGGTCAACATTCATCTAACGGTCACACGTGGGGTGGGGGGGGGAATTGCCTCGGACGCGACGCGGGTGGAAAAAGGGTGGAAAGAAGGTGGAGTGAAAACGCAGGGCGATGCCAACATCACCACAAAACAAATCGCCCTTAGTGATGATATTGTAGCAACAGGGGGGGAAAGGACTCTTAGGTGGACGGCCTTCGAACCGGGAGGGACGCCGCTGGGGCTTGCGCGGGGGGGGAGGGGAAAGCGTGTCGACACATGGGGATGTTTGTGGGGTTCGAAACCGGGGGGGGGAAAGTTGGAGTTTTATCTATTTGGGAGCATTGGGGTCAACGTCCCTTGGAGTGAGGTGTGAGACACGGTGCGTTGATTGTAACAAAGATATCCTCCTTCTTGAAATTGAAAAAAAAAAAAAAACACAACCCGTATCCCCACTAAATCCTCTAACCCCAGGAGAGAATGGAACCTCAGGTAGGGTTTCGGTCTCATTCAGCTGATCCGACCGACGAAGGGGGTTACGGTGAGAAAGTGGTAGAGGTCCTCTGCAACCAAAGCCGAGGTAGGAAGGGGTTACTGACCACTATGCACGTTGGGAGAGTGAAACAAAATGGTCTGGTCATGTCCAACTGGATATTCCCTCGTAACTGCCCCAAACGGTTGAAAAAAAAAAAAAGAGAAGGAGGCATCCTAACCGTCTGAAAGGTTAAGTGGAAGTGAGAAAAAGGGCAAAAAAGCACCATTCCTGGCCCTAGAACCAAGAACCAAGATCCAACCGATATAAAAAAAAAAATGGGGGGGGGCAAGGGGGTCCGGAACAATGTAAGAACATCCAGAGTACAAAACACAAAATTGCGAAATCATATGAGATACATGAAGAAGCTAATCTCAAAATGGGTTTCAAGGGGAAAAAAACAAAGTTTTTTTTGGTATGGGTGTCTGTGGAACACGGGGGAGAAACAAGAAGGGGGAAGGGAGGCGCCGGGGGGGGTTTCTGCGCACCGGGGGAGACGGGGGGAGCGTGAAGCACCGCGACAGGTTTTTAACTGTGCCCGTCGCCAGGGAGGGTCGGAGAGGAAACAGACGGGTGGTGGCCGCACGAAGTGCGTCCAATCGGGAGCGAGACCCAATTAAAAACGGTTCCGAAGGGAAGGGAGGAAGGACCAACTCGCAACACCCCTGAGCGATGCGGACTTGGGGTACAAACTTGGAAAGGGGGAAACCTACAGGCCACGAGCGGTGCGCACTTATGCAGCCAGGGGTGGGGCGCGAGTGGGAACAGGATAGGGGGGGGGATGTCAGAAAGGGGAGGCAAAAGGCAAAGAGGGAACTGTGGAAAACATCCCTCACTCGGAAAAACGAAGGTTTCAACCAACAACAGGGGCGGGGACAAAAAGGAAATAATCGCAGAAAAAAAAACCGGATAAGGGGGTAAAAAAAATATTTTGGGGGTTCAGACCAAAAAGCTAGGCATCAACATCCGCCCCCCCCCCCCCTCCATGGGGGAAGAAGAAAAGGCTACTGGGGGGGAATTTAGTCACCCCGTCCTCATAGGGGGGACGCCTAGGACGGTAACTAGACCCCAGAAGAAGCCATCAGCGTATGTTTTGCAACGTTCCCTCGCTGCCACCGGAGGTCACCAATCAACAAATTATTCTATTCATGTCCCAGCAAGAAGAAAGTAAAAAACAAGGGGGAAAAGAAAACAAAGAAGTTCAACTAGAAAAGTTTCCAAAGATGCTGAGTGCCAACTTTGGGCTGGAGATGATCTTCTGCTTTTCTGCATTGTAGTGGGAGTGGTGTTCCAAAAAGGGAAAAAAGGAAGAACGACCCACTAAAAAGAGCCTATTGATCTCAATTTGCAGAGAAAAAAGAAAATGGAGAGAGGCGTAGTACTCATCCCTGATTTGAGGAAAGGAAACGGGTTGGGAAAAGGAAAGATCACATCGAGGAATTTTGCAGGCGATTCGTGCTAAAACTCTACGATGGCCAACTTAGCCGGGGAAAAGAAGAAGCTGGGGCCGTCTAAGGGAACTCTAGCACGGAGTGGGCCGAAGAGGGAGGGGGGGAGAGGGGGGGGGGTTACCTTTTGGGAGGGGCGAGGGTTGCATTTATTGCCCATACCCTGTGCCTGAAGAAAAACCGAAAAAAGGGGGGGGGTGTCTCTTTCTGAAGGGTTGAGTATATCCACTAAGTCGACAGAAGGATGACCAAAGAATTGCGACAAAGTTAACAACTATTGGTTTCTAATCATTGCTGGTATAATGTGAAAACGCAGCAAGAAAGGAAGTTGAATTGGGGGACTACATTTGCTTCAGGGGCGATGATAGGGGGGTTGCGGGGGCGGAGGGGAGGGGGGCTCGAGGCTGGAACCAAGAAGTCGAAGCCCTAGTTTCTTGCGCTGTCGGTGTGATCTGCAGAAAAAAAATGAAGGGACACGACAAGCGGCCTACACTATTCTCTAACTGATAAGGGAAGGGGGGGGGGGGTGCCGTTTTGGAAAAACCGGACTTCATTCCAATCGGGGTAGGGGAAGGTTGCCACAAATTTAGGGGGACTGGGGAGGGGAACGCTAAAGATGGGGTCATAGACTACTGGTTAGTCAGGCGGGAAGGGTAGGAAAGGCAAAAAGCGGGGCTGCAAGGGTTCCAACACCAGTTTATTGGGTCGTTCCGCAAGGTTTTGGGGTAAAACGTGGGGGAAGCCCCAACCTCAAACTATTGTCGAAAGCAGGAGAAAGAGTTGACACATTTAGATGTTTTTTGTTTTGCCCAAACCAGATTTTAGGGGGGGATCAGTGCAAGGCCTCCTAAGAAAAAAAAAGGGAGGGGGGGGGGGAACGGAGGAGGAGGAGGAACGACTGCGGGTGTGGTATGTTCTGCCTTCAAAGTAACGGAAAGAAGAAAGAAACGGATGACCTGAAGGTAGAAGGGGTATGGGGGGGACGCGAAAATCATGGGTGTCCGAAAGGCCTCCAGAAAAAAAGGCAACGACTGCTCAAAGGGGCACCATAAGTCTACAACAAAGGATGAGGAATGGGGGAAAGGTTGTGGGGGGGGTCGGCCCGAGAGGAAAGAGGATTTCGCACGTTCGGTGGGGGGGAGGGGAAAAATGGGGGACCGGAAGGTAGGTACGCGGTGCGGTCTAGGGACTCATGGAGACAAAAAAAGGGGACGACCGTTTTAGAGGTACACACGCTATCAATGCTGGAAGGGTGGTCCAAAGGCCACAGGGAATGGTTGGCATTCTATTCCATCACGGCCTGAGGGGGCAGAAAACGGAAAAGCTGGGGGGGGGGGGGAAGCAACCATAGATAGTTGTAACGCGGCTATTCAGTAAAGCATGTTTGGAGGGTGAAAAATTTGGGCAAAACCTGGAGGAACGGCACTAACTGGGACTTAATCCATGTTGGAGGAGAGACAATCGGGTTGCCGGGGGGGAGGGGGGGGGACCGCGAACTTTTGCCAACGCGTCATAACATATGGGTATTCGCATGGGAGCAACTTTGTTCCCGCCCAAGGAAGGCGAGTTTTGGCCGTTCTCGTTCTGGTAAGGGGAAATAGGACGCGGGGGGGGGGAGGGGGGGGGGACTACAGAAGCATTGTTATGGAAAAACAAAAAGAGCCAACCTGGGGCCAACCGTTCAAGAAAAAAACTGGGCGTCTTTGAGGACCTGTTTTAGGAAGAGGACGGGACCGAGGGAGGAAAGAGGTGTAGGTACGTTCCAGGGTTGAACGTGAAGGGACCCTTCATTCCTGGGGGGCAAAACCTTCAGGAGGGGGGGAAGTAGCACACCAGATTTCTTTTCTTAAAATACGCCGAGACAGAAGAGGAGCAGGTGATGCGGGCCGCGGGGAAAAAAGGATAGCTGTTAAATTTGGCTCCTCGCATTCAAAGGAGGGGAAAAAAAAGGAGAAGGCTTAAAGACCGATCTTTGGGAAATGTTCAGTTCCCTGGGACACATGGAAAGAAAAGGGGGGGGAAGGTAACTAAAAAAAACAAAAGGAAAAATAGAGAAATATACCCAAGGTCGGCAGTGATGATCAAAAAAGGATTAAAAGGGCCACAATACGATTCACAATATAATTCGAGATGCGTCCTGGAAATGGGGGTGAACAAGGGGAAGGCCCTTTAGAAAAAACAAACGAAATGGCACAAATCTCCGACCTGACAGAGGGAGGGAAACACAAAATAAAAAAAATCTCTATAGGCGTCTTGGAATGCTTTTGGGAGAGACAGCCTGGCTTTGCTAGGTCACAAGACTCAGGCTATCTGCTGCCCCCGGATCGGAAGGAAACTTGGCTTTGGAAGAGAATGACAAAGATCGCCTTGCCAAGGCAGACGACGGGGTCCCGCCCACCCACGACACCAGCGACCCCTAGGAGTCTAATGGTGGTAATCGTGGATCTCTTTGGGCCAAAAAGAAAAAATGCGGGAGGGATTCAGGGCCCTCAAAAAGACCTCCACAGCCCCTAAGAGGAAAATTAATAGAAAAACAGTCAAAAAAGAACCTACTTTGTGAGGCTTTCCTATCAAGGGGGATCCTTACCCACTTCTGCTCCCACTGGGGAAAAAGGGAAAAAATTCGCCCAATGAGGTTACGACCCGAAATTGAAACGAAAAGGAAAAGCATTTTCAACACGACCAGGAACACACCTTTAAGCTCAAATCCAACAAAGGACGGGGCCAAGAAAAAAACAAAAAGCGCGGAATGGGCCTCCAGGCCTGTAACAGTGAAGGGCAAAAATAAAGGGATACGGGGCCGGTACCGACGCAGTTTACGTTTTCACCAACAAAGCGGAAGGGGGGGGGGGGGGGGGGGGTCACGGATCAGGCTCTTTTGGTCCTCGGGGGGAAAAAAAAAACCGGTGAATTAGAAACCGTTCCGAAATATGGATCGGAACGGGGGGGGGGAATTCTTATCGGAGCCAACCGGAGGAAAATTGGTCGGGAGGGTACCCCAGCACAAGAGGGAACTGGAGTGCACCCTTCACCCCAGGAAGGGGGTCAAAATTCCACCTAATCGTTCTGAAGGTCAACAGAAAAAGACTACGCTCGAAGGTGGAGAACTCAGGGTGAGGCTTACCCTATCGTTCAAAAACGAAAATTAAGACCGGAAAGGGAAAAAAAGGAGACACCATAGGGGTGCTTGAGGATCCGGCCAGAAAAGAACCGTGAGAAAACTGGAGTGGAACCGCACAA
>Ga0179591_1291685_pt1 | contig 10579 bp, 14 predicted proteins | sample CZOMad2_1_08_16f_FD_182891 | JGI IMG/M metagenome (GOLD analysis project Ga0179591, IMG submission 182891) | Vadose zone soil fungal communities from Angelo Coast Range Reserve, California, USA - CZOMad2_1_08_16fungal (PacBio error correction) | ecosystem: Environmental > Terrestrial > Soil >...
GAAAGGGGGCAACATTACCAAAGTCCGGCCCTTCATGAGTCCAGATCAACATGAATCTAGTGTCAACAAAAGTCGCCGCGGGTAAGGAGCACGGACACTAAACGAAAGAAAAGCCCGAGCCCAAACGATATTGAAAAAGGGCATGTCCCCTATTCCGGACTCTAACCTTGGGGGGGGAAGGGTCCCCCTGAAAAGGCCCAACCAGGCAGGAGGTAACGGAGATTCCGTTTTTCAAGAAAAAACCGAAGATTTGCCAATCACCCAAAGGAGCGGAAATAGTATAGAGCCGAGGCGCGAAGGGGTCACGAAGAAAAGCAAAAGAAATCGCTCGACTGAGAAATGGGAATTGAGGAGTTGCTTCGTACGGGAGTTTCAGGGGTACCAGGAAATAATCAACAGGGGGCAAACAGCAAATTGCTGGTTCGTGATAAAACAGTGGCATTTGGGGGGTGTAGAATAAAAGGGGGAGGTCGTAAAGGGTAGAGAAAAAGTCTCGGATTAATTCCAATCACAGTTCTTTTTCGGCCGCCTGAAAAAACATCTTCCGACCCCGGGAACAGACAGGGAACGATCAAATAGACAAAAGAGTGAACGGGAGAAACCATGGTATAAACGAAACCTGAGGGGGGGCACCTCACAAACATAACCAGACACAATGGGACCTAAGGCCACACTGTCGATCGAAAAACGAGAGTAGTGAGAAGGCCTTTGGGAAAAAAATTCGGTCCATGAATTCCAGGAAAAAAAAAAAAAGCGGCTTAAAAAACGGGAGCAAACGAACGAGGTTTCCAGGAGGGCCAAAAACGTCAAAGAAAACGGTTCTATCAGTGCGACTCAAGAAAAAAAGATTTGGGGGTAGGGGGGTGTACGTTGAAGGTAACCTCGGGACTTGGGGGGGGTCGCGTAGCAGGAAAATAAGGAAGAAGGATTTTGGTTTGGCCAGACAAACAAGGGCCTAAACAAGGGAGGAAACGGGGCCAACGGGCGAGATAAGGAGGTGCGGCCAAGCAAACGGGAGGACAGTTTCAAAAATGCACGATTGGGCCCAAATTTATCAGAAGAGGACAGGGAAAGGGGGGTTACAAACGCTTGGACAAGAAAACGCCCCGCCAACCGGCAGGGTGCAAGAATGAAATGGGGGGAAGCTTGCCATAGATCAGTCAGATAACGCCGATAGGCCCGTCCGAACAGAGAAAAGCATGATACGGGGACACGCGGTCAAAAAGCACAAGTTTGATGGGAAAACACTTGATGCCCTTCCAAAACACTTATCAATAGCAGGAAAGTTCCCTATGGGGGGAAAAAAGGGAGTAGCAAAAAAAGCCACACGCCGACCAGGGAAACGCGGATGAATTTGCCGGACAGGTTTTCATGTTCTTGCACACCTTTGGGTAAACTCAGGAGAAAGGGGATCGTTTAAACCGCGGATGGGGGATAGGATGGTCAAAGAATCACTCACAAACAACAATCTTCCTTAACAAAAAAGGAGGAAAAAAAAACTCACAAAAAAAGCAGTTCGATGAGAGAGATAGGCAACCCATTAAAAAGAAAAAGTGGTTCAACGAGGAAGGGCTTATTCATTCCCAAAGGCAACAGGGTCGATGGAAGGGAAGGAAGGACAGATGTACGCGATCAGAGAAGAGGAGGTTCAGGGGGAGTGGGTTTGGGGGGAGGGGAATGTACGATTGGGTTGTGGGGCCGGGGGCGCGACGGAGACTGTTATCGGGGAAAGGGGGAAAGAGGATCCCATGACGGCATGGCGTGAGTGGGGGGGGATGGGGAACTCCGCAAATGAAAAAAAAAAGGCTATCCTGGAGGGGAGGGACTGGCAACCTCAAATGAAGGCCGGCCGTGAAAAAAAATCAAGGAATGTCGAGAAGGGTTGTTGGCCCTCTGTGTGTAGAAGGAGGCGCAGATGGTTACCGAACGCCCCGTGACAAACCGGGGAGAAGGAAGGGCCAGTCTGACACAAAAAATCTGGCTTAATATCGGCAAAAGAAAAAAAACAAACACGGTCCCATCCTATGAGGTGAACGGCGGAAATCGAGGAAACCGTTGTTGACATAAGTCAGAACCGCACCACGCCACCTCCAGACCAGAAGAGTCACCTTGGGGCTGAATGCACTTCGCCTCAAAAGGAAAAATAAAAAACAAGGGCCGAGAACTCCTGGGCGCTTGGGGGGCGGAAGATCCTGCAAAAGACAAAAGGGGGGACCCAACCCCATGCAAAAAGGCGACAATCGAGCATGAAGTTTGAAAATACGGGTCAATCTAGTAAAAAGAGGTAAAAAGGAGGCAACGGAACTGCTGCTCGAGCAGTCCGACCACCTTTGCACACGAATGACCCGCGTTTGGAAGTTTGTCCAGGGGGGGAAGAGCGCAGAACAAAGACTCCCTATGGGAAACAAAAAAAAGAAGTGCGGCAAAACCCTCAGGATAAACCAAAAGCCTTTCAGAGACACTGAAATCAGGAATGAGGTGGAGTGGGGGGAGGGTCACACCGATGGAAAAAAGGGGTGGTATTTTGACCCCACAAAATAGAAAGTGGGATGGACTGTAAAGATGGGTCAGGGACACAGAATGTAAGTGATTTCAAGTCCAAGGGTGCCACCTGGGGGGGGAGGGGGAGGGAGTTCCCTCTGGGACATACTCGCCGTACGATTAAAGACGCAAAGGCCAAACACCAAAAAAGAAAAATAAGGTGGCACAACTTCTAAAAAAACAAACAAATCAGCTTTCTAGTCTGGATGGGCAACTTTCGCCACTCAGAATCTTCAATGGGGAAAAAAACGGCAGGATGGGGGAACGTCCACTACAGCCTGTTAACGTTCCAGACGACTGAGAAAACAAAGGAGAAGAGCAGCAAAAATCACAAAAGAAGGGGGGGGGGATCGCGCGCAACTGAAAACCCATTAAACTACAAAAACCACAAAGACAATTGTTATTGGGGGAGTCGTGATCAGAAAGGCAAATGGGAGCTAAGAAATGTGGGGTAAAAAAAGTTGCGTTTAACTTATTCCATGAGTGCCTCAACCGTTGGTTTAACAACAATAAAAAAAAACCATTAGAGCATAATGGAGGGGGGAATGTTTGGAAAAAGGGTTGGGACAAAGACAAAAAGGGCGGCAACCCGGCTTTTGGGGTGGCAAAAAAGAATTAAAACCAAGGCGACCTTCAAGCCGCGTTTTAAAACTTAACCACAAAAGGGTGACTAATGCGACAAAGACCCAATCTGGAATACCGCCTCCAGGCATCCAAAATTTTTGGAACTGTTGAGGGAGGTGGGAGAGGTGGGGGACGCAGCAAAGGGCAACAGGAGAAGAAGTAGAACAGCGACACGGGGGCCGCCGGGAATAAGGTTGGGTCAACCAACCTCCAGAATGGTTGAAGTTTGTCGCGGCGGTGGGGGAAGCGGGCCGCCGGAAGGGAAAGACCAGAAGAGGGCCTATTCAAAAACGTGCGACAGAGCTCAAAAAACGCGTCCCGCCCCGGGAGAGTTAAAAAAAAATTGGGGGGAACCACGTTCACCGTGTAAGAAAGAGAAAGGCCTGCACAAATCTTTTAAATTCAGGCATGGGAAAAACGAAGACCTGGCCTCACATGAAAAAAAAAAAAAAAAAAAAAACACAAAAAAAAAAGAACCTCCACGATCTGGCTGGCGGTTGTGCAACCTCAACCCCTTCGGAGATAAAAAGGAAGAAAAAAACGATTAATCGCTAGCTCACAGGCAACGAATAGCCTACCTGAAAAGACGCCGAAGGGTAAGGAAGCGCAGGGAACTGCGCTACGGTTTGCGAGCCAGAACGGAGTGAGGGTTAGGAGAACTGGGGGTGGGGAAAGAAGCCTCAGGTCGGGGCTTCAAACTATTTCGTCAGACTAAAGAAATACGCAAGTATTAGAGGATCAGGGGGGGGGGAAGGGGAGGGACACATGGGTGTTCTTACTTGGGACTGGCAGGAAACTGTGAAGCCAAGAGGGGAGCACGGGTGGGGGGCGAAAGGGACAAAGACTCTCTGTACGTGTGAAAATAGAACACCGATGGGTTCGGGGGGGGAAGGGGAAAGACGCGGGAAGGGAAGGGAGAAGGGAAAGAATCGCTTTACCTAAAAAAGGACACAGAGAGAAAAATGCGTACACGGCCCAAAATTTAATGGATGACAAACCAGTGGGGGGGGGGGTGCGAAAGAATGCACAAAAAAAAAACCCCGGCGGTTGGGACGTCTCGGAGATCCTGGACCAACAATAGAAGGTCCAAAAGAAATCGAAGGGGCGAAAGTTTCCGCATTCCGTGTGGGGGCGGTGGAAAAGCTTGGTTCTAAAAAAGACTTCTGTGGTGCGAAAGGCGTAAAAAAAAAGGAAACGGAGGAGGGGGGGGTCAACCAAACGATCGATGTGATATGGGGCTCTGGAAATGGCCCTACCTAAGGATACGAAAAAAAAAAAAAAGGGAAAGGAGGAAAGAAAAAAAATTTGAAACCCCCCCCGAATAGGACCTCCACCATTAAAAAGAAAAAGGAAACCCTTCCTGGGAATGGCGGACAGTGTGTCGGGGGTTCAAAAATGGACCAGGAATGGTCACGACCAAGGGGTTACCAGTAAGAAAAGGGGGATACGGGGGAACAACTCGAGCAATATGGGGTCAACAGCTCGCTCAAGGACTTGGTCTGCTAATTAGTTGGGGAAAATGCTCGTGAGAAAAAGGTCCGGGTAAGGAAAAAGGGAATGCCCAGTGGGGGGGGACAAACAAAATATGTTGACCGGTGGGCGGGGGCGACAAAACATCCCATCGGAGGGAGCTAGGAGATACGAAAGGGGGGGAACCAGAGTAGGGAAGGTAACTCACGCACAATAAATACTATCACTAGAAAGGGCGAAAAAAGTCAAAAGTATGGAGGGGGGAAGATCCTTGATTACAACCATCGGAGGACTAGGGTCGAAGATAAGATTAAACGGACGCCGGTCTCCTGGCTCAAGTTTAAAGTTCAAGGGGGTGCGATGTTCAGGAGTTAGGACAGGCGCGTCTCGATGGGGAGGTGTGGTGTGAATAACAGGGGGGTGGGGAACAGGAAGGGGGACCCGGAGCAGAAAAGGAGGGGGGGGGATAAAAAAACCGTGACATGGACGAAACTCGAAAAAGGTCAACAACCAGGGAGAAAAGGAGGTCTAGGTAAGACAAGAAACTCCAGAAAAGACCCTCTAGGGGTGGGGGGGCCGGAAAGACGGTTTCGGGAGATCTGTTTTCACGGGAGGGTGATCTGGGGCAAGCTCAAAAAAAGGCAGGGGGAGGAGAAAAACGAAGAATGAAAAAAACAAAACAACTGAGTAAAAAAAAATACGACACTCAGGACGGAATGGATTACATCTCGAACGAACGGATCCACGGGAACTTCTCGGCCAAAGCACGGGAAAGAGCTGGAACGGAGAAAGAGGGTCCGTGCGAAGGACGGAAGGAAGTCTTGTTTTGGGGTAAAGGTAAAGGGGGTTCGCTGCCAGCGAAAAAAATCCACTTTGCCCACCTTGCACGGCCACACCAGCCAGAGATCACGGCTGCTCCACGACCGACACATCGCCCCCCAGGAGGAAACGGGGGAAGAGGACAACGGAGCTTAGTCTAAAAGAAGAAGTCACTGAAAAGGGGGGGACTCTCTCAGAGCCTCCAGGGGGGGAAACCCTCCGAGGGAGGAGTGCGATAGAAGGACAGGGGGATTGTGAAACCTAAGCTTGTGTAGAGAAAGCAATATGCCTGAAAGGGCGGGGGGGGGGTGGTAATTTCGAAGACTCGAATGGTGAACACTGGGGTTAAAAACCCAGGATGCAAAGTCCACGTTCTCTATAACTAAAAGATCCCTGTACGGGGCAGAAAATTAAACCGAAAAAGGGGGTCAAAAGGCGCCAGGCCGCGGGGGAAGGTTAGCTCCTCCAGAGCTTTCGGGCCCACGGCGAAGTAAGGGGAAAAAGGCAACGGCAGCAAAAGGTCATCGATGGAGTGCAAGGCTATGAAGGGGGGGCGCTCTGAAATTCTGGGCGTCCTAAAAGGTAGCGCTTCAGGGGGGAGGTCCGTAGGAAAGGAAGGAGGGGAAAATCACCGAAGACGGGAATCGTAAATTGGAAATGGGAGGGGTGAATCGCCGAGAAAGGATAAACCATTGGAACACAAAAAATCAACCTGAACTTATCAAAGAAGGAGGGAGAGGGTGACGATGATAAATAAAGACCTGTCAGACCGAAGTGGGGGGGGTGGGGGGTCGGACGTCCTTTCAAGACACAAAGGATGGAGTAAAAAACAAAGGGGTGGTGGAAAAAAATCCTTAAGGTGTGGAATTTTGACTTCGATGTTACCTCAGGGGAAAGAAAAACTTGTTCGGCTCCAAAAACGGGGTTCTTAAAAAGACTCCTCAAAAAACCAGATGAAGGGGGGAAAAGACCTTCGGAAGACACCCAGACAGTAACCTGGGCGAACAAAAGCCCCCACTCGGGAAGGAAAAAACCGCGCGTACCAAAATAACTATCTCCCTGGAAGTCTTCCCTGGATGTGAAAAAAAAGGACTTGGGCAAAAGACCAAGAAACACTAGGGCGAAACCAACCAGAAAACTCCTGGACTTTTCATGCATCAACACTCCGTTTAGAGGGAAGAGTTGGGGAGGGAAGACCGTGAATGTGGGTAGAGAAGGGTGTTTTATGTAAACGGGCTGGTCTAAAAGAGTTTAGGAAGGGGATCAGGGATAAGCCTAGTGGGGGGTTTTAATAACGGGCGAGAAAGGGGGGATGACTTCGGTCACACCCGCTTTCGTGACCGGGAGGAAGGGGACCATGCCGGAAAAATATTACAGGCCATCTCCGAGGGTCGGAAGGTTATCGGGTTTTTAAACCACCACTACAACTAATCCCTCGGGGCAGGAAGGGGGGGGACAGCTATGCAAGAAGAGCCGAAGCGATGCGAAAGTTACACGAGGCGGGTCACTAAACAAAGCAAAAGGGGACACCGGAAAAAAGAAGGTCCCCCCCCAACAACACACCCCTTGGAAGTTGAACAAGTTAGTGCTCCAAACGGGGCCAGCACAAGGGTACTATTCTATCATAGATTTTCGAGTGGGGGGTTCCGTCAGTCCAAAATAGAAAACATCTCCAAGCTTGGATGCCCGCGTCAGAAAGGTGTTAGAAGCACTGGGTGGAACTTAACCTTCTGGAAGGCGGTCAGGCAAAAGAAAAAGGGGGGTAATTGGGGAAGCGGTATTACGCCCGTCACAGATCACAAGAGGACGCGGCCACCAAGTTAAACAAGCCACACCCTGCGAAGAAAGAAAAAAAGGGAAGTAGGGCGTGGGGGGGTAAAAAGCTGGACAGAAACGGCAAAAAGGAATTTCAAGGCAAGCCCCCCAACTGGAAAGGGATGCCGGGGAAAAGGGAAGGGAATGTAACATTACCTATACCCAATAGTTTCCGCAACTTGGGAGGTTGTTTTTTTGAAATGGGCGTAAAGGGGGGTTAAACAGTGACCACGAGGAAGCGTTGTGGGAAGGGGTGAACTCCCAGGGGGGGCAGGGGGAAGAGTCAACTGCCCCTGATGGGGGACTGAAAAAATTGTCAGCCTGAGAAAACAAGGTACTAGCACGGGTAACCTGGGAAGGGTTTCAAGACCCGACGAAAACGTATCTGGACGGTTTATCAACCGTCGGGGGGGGTCACGCCGCACACATTCTTGGGGGGCAACGTGGGGGGAGGGGGAAAATGCCGTGTTGAAAACGGCTGGGCGCGGGGGGGGAAAGGACGAAACAACGCCGGAAGGAAAAAATCTAAAGTGCACTGCCTGCAAAAGAAATCTTGAGGACTTATCCTTTCAAAAAAGAAACACGGGTAGTATTTGTACAGGGGAAGTGAAAGCTGAACGACCGTTATCAAAGGTTGCCATAACCGGGTCACCCCGGCCACCATCCAGAAAAAAAGAAAAAAAAAAAACAAATACTCGGCCTTTGGCTAGGCAGAAAAAAGGGGGGGAGGGGCCAACTCCGGGACTCTGCCACGGAGGGAATCGGTACGGCGGTTGCGCTAGAAAACTTCAACTCGGGCCAAAAAAAAAAGCAGTTGAAGGACCAAGCAGTCGTCGGAAGCAGGTTAAGCAGGAAGCTCTACAAACTACAAAACAAAAACAGGAGGAAAAGAGATTAAAAAGCGTTAATCAAAGAGGGAGAGAGACCCGCGCGCACGACGCTTTCAAACACTTTTACTGGGGTGGTCACACAGGAGGGAGACCGCAAAAAAGGGAAGCTGAAAGCACCACTGGTATAGAAGGCAGGGGGAAAATATCTCCCACCTCTGAAGGCCAAGGCGAAAAAAATTGGGGTCGGAGTGAACGTGGGTGCAGGGGCGCCACGCGAATACAAAAAAAGGTGTTATTCTGAATCCAGTAAAAAAGGGGAGAAAGGGTGTGGCTGGAACCTTATATCTCAAGAAAATGGATGGGCAACGTGAACTATGCTGATGAAGTCTTTAAAACCAAGGGGTTGAGGAAACCAGACTAAGAAGGAAAACTAATATAATCCTCTCCAAAACACAGTAATGTTGCAGAAGGCACTCACCAGAAGAATAAAAACGACAGTACGGGGTAGCATAAAACAGGGTGGCGAAGAAAGCATGGCTGGTCGAACGCGTTCGCAAGCCACCAACTCAAAAAACTTTCCCTTGTCAAAGGATCCTCTGATGGACCGCGAAAAGGAAAAAAAAAAAACCAAGTCCGAGCGATCCAAACAAATTAACACTGGAAAAAACGACACACTCCAAGGACCAGCCAGCGGAAAACTGGCACCAAAAGGGGGAAGGAAGGAAATACTAAAGGGAAAAAGTTCTTGGATGGATGGTATGTGAAGAAGGGCCGGGAAAGTTGAAACACCAAAGGAACCAGACTATAGGCCAAAAAAATACTTTGTGATGTGGGGGCAGAGGTGGGGGGAATAGCCCGGGAAACAACTCGGGGGTCCAGAGACCGACAGGAAAATTACCAATTCCCCAAACAGTTCGTAGAAATAATTACAATCCCGAAGGGAGTGACTTAAAACCGGCCCAAGAAAGAGGGATCCCTAGGGATAAAAAAGGCAATCCCGGAGCCGGGAAAATAATCCGCGTGGTTAAAAAAAAAGGGGGGTCGGATTGGCGATGGGGAAGAAGAACACCTGGAAAAAAAAAACCACCGTTAAAATCTGGAAACCGAGAATGGACGGATGAAAGTGACAACGTAAGCCACCAAAGCTGGAAATCCGAAGGCCGAGTCCCATGCAAGGGTTTAACCAAAAAATGGGGGGGGTAACAGATGCGTGAAAAAAAATTGGCGTGTCTCCTAGCTCTGGAAGATGACAGCTTGATGGGACAATCTTGGCAAAAGTGGAATGTGGGGTGGGGCTGGTTTGTTAACAGATTCCCCAGTAGTAACGGCGGAGGCAAATTGATAGTAACGAGCAACCTGGAAAGGGGTTAGAATACAAACTTCTCTACAAGTCTGCCTAAGCCGATAAACATCTCAAGAAAATACCTTCAAAAGCTTTTAAGTAGGTTCCTGGGGCGCTACAAACAAAGAGCTAGTAAGGGGTGCGTAAACTATTCTCAAAAAAAACGTAAAGTCTACCGCTTTAAAAGAACAAATCCAAAAAACAAACAAAAAAAAAACCCTAACAAGAAATTATGGGGGAAAAGAAAAGCGCGCAAGAAGTCTACTTGTTGCGGAGGGAAACGGGAACCTGACATCGTAAGGTGGGAACGCAGCTTTTGAAAACAAAAGAAGTGAAAAAAAAAACACCAGGAGTTTTCTTCAAAAACCTGAAGGGGAAAGACATACAAAGAGGGGCCCGAGAAAAATTTTTCTCATCTAAGCTTCTGGTGGGGGGGGGAGGGGGGGGGGGGTCCAGCAAACAGGGTGATGAAAAAGCCCCGGGCTGGGGTTGATAAAAAACAAACTAGGAGGGGGTTCCGGCAACGGAGAAAAGGAGGGGGTGCGGTGTAGGAAGCGTCCGTGCAAAGAAAAACAAGCTGGGACGTCCAATACCTAACCCTATCCACTTCGGACAAAAAGAAAAATTTGACGAAAGGGGAAAACCACAAAGGCAAAACGGATGCACTACCCGCCCACGGTGTCCTGCGAAAAATCGAAGGGAAAAACCGAATAAAGAGGGGGTTCGTCCAAGGCGGAAGAGGACCCACTTGGAAAATCGGGCTCCGTAGATAGGGACTTGGCTGCTAAACACGGCAGAATACTGACAGGGGGGGGGGGGACAGGAAAGCAACCACGAAACTTATGAAGACTCCCTGCAACGGGTTGGGCGGGGCCGGTTCGCGAGGCCAAATACCCTAAAGGGGAACGATACGGTTTAAGACAGTTTAAAAGGTTAACGCAACACGGGATACGATCCAACCAGCAATAAGGAACATGAAGGGAATGCCCTGTACGGGACGATGAGTGTCGGGGTCAGGGAAAAAGCACGTTGCCAGAAAAAGCCGGGGTGACCAAAGATAACCTGTTGTCTATGAAGGGGAACAGGACCAAATGGAGAGAGGGGGGGGGGAAATGCAAAACGCCAGGATATTAGTAGG
>Ga0179591_1207966_pt1 | contig 10578 bp, 14 predicted proteins | sample CZOMad2_1_08_16f_FD_182891 | JGI IMG/M metagenome (GOLD analysis project Ga0179591, IMG submission 182891) | Vadose zone soil fungal communities from Angelo Coast Range Reserve, California, USA - CZOMad2_1_08_16fungal (PacBio error correction) | ecosystem: Environmental > Terrestrial > Soil >...
GGTAGTCGAGGTCTAAAGCGCGTACCCGGAAAAAAGAAGCCATAACCAGGAAATCGACAGCAAGGGCAGGAGGTAACGTAGCAAGCGACATACCAAGAGGCAACAAACCCGAAGTGACTTCTCAAAAGCATCAAGAGAGAAAAGAAAGCAACTCCACGTTCCGCGTTTTTCAGAGGGAGCAAAATACATCAAAAGCGGGGGAAACAGAAAATGGGGTGCGTTCAAGTGGGAAAGAAGGGGGGAGCCCAAAAAAAAGAGGTTCCACGGCCAAGAAAGACCACTACATGAAAGGAGCTGAAACAAAAGAGAACCAGCTCGCAACAAAAAAATCGAAGAAACGCCGAAATGGGGTAACCAGGGGGGAGAGCCAGGTGTCGCTCTCTAAATAAACGGCCCGGGGGTGCCAATCTTCCGAGGGGCAGAGTGGCAAAAGGTCAAAGACAAAAACCCGAAAATTCTTGGTACTGAAAATTCTGGAGAGGCACTTTCAGACAACAAAAAGCAACAAACCGGGTACCAGATCGGGACATGGGAGACGCTGGCGGGACATAAACAAGATAAACAACGCGCCAACTTGGGAATCACAGAGGGAAAAAAAGCTGGGGTCTGATGCCAAAAGGGAAAGGACACCAAAAGAAAAAAAACACGCATGGTTCGGCCCAAAGAAAAATCAACCACCATTGGCAAAGCAAAATAGTGAATCTCGTCAAGGTTAGAAGAAACCAAGGACGCTGAAAAAAACGAAGTATTAAGGGGAAAATCTACAAAATTTAAAAAAAAACCCTGGTGGATTTTGTTTCAAAACAACAAAAGAAAAGAGAGGTTTAACGTTGTCGTGAGTTATTGAAAACTACGGCAAGAACTCGCGCAAAGGTTGCGAAGATAAGAACGCAGGCTGGTCGGGGATTCCATCACCGAAGTTTGGGCAAAAGCGAGGTCGGGGGGTCAGAGCAAACGCGAAGGTAAAAAAGTGCGGCAAAAAAAAAGGTTGGTGTCCAGTAAAACGAAAGTGGACGCGCCCAAAGGGGGGGGAAACAGGGATTCTAAAAAGAAGCACACCCCTCCTGAGCATGAAAACGAGGGAAAAAGCAAAAACCAAATTGGTGGCAGGCGAAGAATCGAGATGTGGAGGGACACGAAAAACGAAAAAAAACCAACAGAACAGTTTGGGAGAAAGGGTTCAATGAACAGTGAGCAAGGAGAATCAGAAGGCACGAACGCATTAAGGAAGGGAAAACTGATAGTGGGCTCGAAAAACCGAAAAAGGAGAGGAAAAGGAAATCTCTTCTCAGTCTCAGTTATGAAAAAACCCTAGGCAATCCCTGACTTGAGAGTATCAGATAAGTCTGGGGGACGAAGAAACGACGATCTCGAAGAAGGAGGCAGGAAAAAAATAGGACTCGGGTTTCAGCTTCCAGGGGGCGGCTCGAAAGCAACTGGCCCAGCACGACGGGGTAAAAAAGGCAGACACTAGAAAAACCAATCAAAAATCCAAGGGGTTTGGTCCAAAACTACAGGTGAGCAGGTGCTCCTAGCACTCCTCAATCCTGACAGCGGAAAAAGGAACCATCGAAAAGCCGAAGTGTCCGCACGGGCAGTCCGGTACTCACAAAAAGTCAAAACCGCTGGGGGGACTTTGGAAAAAACAAGAAAAACCAGGGGGCCCCGTCCGGAAAAGATCCTTTGCCCATCATTGGGGCAGAAGACAAGGGCCCTTGGGTTTCTCCTCGGGAAGGAGGAAACGCTCTCCTACTTGAACGGGCGAAAAGGATTTTCGAATGGGGGCCCGCAAGAGGCGGGTCAAAGGACTATTTTAGCCTCCAAAGCAAAAAAAGGAACACAAAGCTTGGGGGAGGGACTCGGAGGGGATGGATCCGCCATCTCAAAGCAAAAAACTGCCCCGCCTCGAACGGGAGCGGTGCCGACAGCGACAGTACGAAACTGCTCCTGCAGAAAAAAAAAAAAAAAAACAAAAAAAAAAGGGGTCCTTGAAGAGTTGCCCAGCTGGCCCTCGCCTAGCGGGCAAAAACGCCCGGCCGAGGAGAGTCGGAAAAACCTGGGCCCAGCAAAGGGGATCCTTCGGCAAGGAAGATCGGGTGCCTCTGGCGGGGACAAAGTGTTGGCTGGTAAAAGCCATCAGGTAATGTGAGGGGGAGGACAGCCTGGCACTTTGGGAAAAAAAACAAAAGTGGACCATACGGAGCAGAAACAAAAAAAACTGGGACCGTCCCAGCAGGTCAAACCCAAACGTACGATCATGAAAAAACCAGGAAGGAAAAAAGAAACGGGAAGAGGGGCAACAGAAAGAACCAGACTCTTGAAGTGAGATAAAACGAAAAAAACGAAAACGGTTGTCGCGGTCCGTAACGTGTATGAAGGATGGACGAACGACCTCGCACAATCGATGACAAAGGGGGGGGAGGGAAGGGGACGGGGACGACATGGAAAAGCTCAAGGTAGCGGTTAAATCCGAAACCTAAATGTTTGAAGTTCTTCGGCAACACAGAACCCGCGTAAAACAGCAAAAAACACCGAGGTCCACCCGACCCAAACTCCAATGAACGAGGACCGGCAAACCCCAGTTTGAAAAACAGAGCACTTGGGTAATGTACTGAGAAGAAAGCGAGAAACTGAAGGACTGGGGGGGGGAAAACATAAAACACCACTTGGCAAGGGGGGTTTTTTCGGGCCGGCGGAGACGGGAAAACCCAAACGGACAACGAGATCGACCCCTGGCATGATAACAAAAAAGAACAAACGAACCCGCGGTCCTCAGGAAAAAAAAGGGAATCCTGGCGAACGCAATCAAAAGTGAAGAGCGCCCGTTCTGCCTGAAGAAGTCTGTACGTCGCCGGCCTACGGACAAACACCAAGCAAAGTACTCAGAAAGGAAGCGGCAATCGCTGGCGGCAAAAAAGAACTGGTTCCGGGGCCCAATTGACCAAAAAAAGAGAACAAGCCAACGGCCACCGAAGGAAAAAGCAACGCGCCAAAAAAACAAAAAATCGTTCACCGGTGAAAATAAAAAAAGGGGTTGAAAGCCGGTGGTAGGCTTTCCCTGTGACGAGCAGGTTGGCAGGTCACACAGGAAACGGGCACCAACACCAAGCTGAAAAAACAGACCGAGTATTCCTTCCTGTAGTGAAAATGCGGGCACTAATGCAAATCAACTAATGATAAATCAAAAAAAAACCGGAAGGCCAAGCACCCCCTGAAATGAAGTGTGGAAAAAATGAAAGTAGGGCTAATTAAAGAAAAAACAGGGGTAGGTGGAATCGCCCAGACAGAAAGCAAAAAGGCCGTCCGACCGCCAAAAAAAGGTGCCCTGGCCCCGGGAAGGACTAGGAACTCAACTGCCAAGACAAAAAAAAACGCACACGCATCAACCTCGAGCAGCATGTTGAGGCAAAACAAAAAAAAACAAAAACAAAAGGTAACACACCACCGTTATATGGACAAACACCAACAAAATACAATCAACAAGCAACAAAAACAAATAACAGGCAAAAGAACACAGGGTCTCAAGTATACACTTGCTGGAGCTGGCCGATACTAAAGTCACGGCATATGAGGTACCACAATACAGTGATGAGGAAACATGCATGGAAACAAAAAACGCCTGGGCAGTGTGGGGAAACGGCAAGGCGTGAGGGTCAAAAAAGGCGAAAAGGGAGGGGGGCGAGGCTGACAAAGGAGTCACAAGCCGGAAAAGCGCTATAAACAACGGCAATAAGCATACAGGAGATAAAAGGCATCATAGAAACTCCCCACTGAGACGGGGGGGGGGGGGGGGGGTCGCCAAAAAGGGAACTACGCGTCGACCGACATACACATCGTCAACAGCGGAGAAAGTGCACAACGTCGATGAACAAGGATGTGCGAACACATAGCGTAGCAAATGAGGATTACAGCGCAAGGAGTGGCAAGGGTGCGGTGACGCTGTGACACAAGAGAAATGTGCTCCAAGCGAATCATGCGTGGGTCAAAAAAGAACAAGCAAAGGAACCAGGAAAGTCTTAAGGTGAAAACTGGCGGCTACGATCGTCGCAAAATGAAAAAAAAGACAAAACTAAGGGACGCCTGAACACGGGCAAGGGTGAATGGGCGGCTTGCAGCAAGGAGACAAGAGTACTGTACCCATGAAAGAATAATGCGGGGTGGAAAGGTCTCAAAGGCAAGAGTGGGTTCTTTTAGGGGGGCACCAGAGTCGGAACGCTACCAGGCGAGGGGAGAGATAGAGCTTTTGGAAAGACGCAAAAAAAAAAGTAGGGAAATTAAAGGGCGCATTACAGTGGGGCTTATTGTTGGAAACCTGGGGAGTAAGACTCCGAGAACGATGTTGAGGAGTTTATACAAGAGACAGACTACGGGCGAAAGGGTGAGAGGGAAAAGGGGGAGCAAGTCAGAGAAGGAATCTTGGGGGATATTAAAGTGGACACTAATCTCAAAGGGGATTACATACGAGAAAATGGGATTGGTGTTGGTACAAAAGAATGCCCAAAGCTAAAAAAGTATTTTGGACGGAAGGGGGAAAAAGCGTTGTGAAAGGGGAAAGGGGGATTAGACAAAAAGCGTTCAAATAAGTCTGGAGAGCTAAAAAATCACGTCAGCAGGTTTGGGAGGGGAGGGTGTGGGTTTGTTTTGAGTGTCAAAAAAAGGAGAAAAGCCAAAGAAAAAACTCTCGGGGAAAAAGGGATGGTAGCGCATCAAAAAAAAAAAGTCATAAAAGCACAAAACAAATGTTCTACGTTGGCATGGGAGCAAAACTGCAAAAAAAGAAAGAGTGAAAAAAGGGAGGCCGGAAAAATAAAGAAATACCGAAGGGTGTTAGTGAACAAAAAGTCTCGAAATGGGGAGGGAAGGAGTTCGAAAAAATTGGGTTGTGCATGGCAGGGGAAAAAGGGAGGCAGAAAAGGGGAGGGGGGCATGAGAAAAGAGCGAGGAATTCATGAGTAGTTTCAAAAAATTCAGCGGAAAGATGTAGTAAAAAGAAAAATCGGGGGGCCGGACATCAATGGGGGGGTATAACATAAAATACAAAAAAGAAAAAGAAGTTAGAAAAAAAATAGGTGATAAAACTGAGGAAGAAATGGCCGTGAACAAAACCAACTGAAAGACCCGGACTAGTCCATGACTGTGAAACTAACAAAACTTTAGAATTGGGGCAAAAGCCTCAAGGAACGAGGAAAAGGGTAATCAACCGGACCAAAGGGGAGTAATTGGGGGAACAGGACTACCAGCATGTGATCAACAAAGGTGAAAAAGTGGGCACATCATTCAAAAAAAGGACAAAAAGAGATACATCACGTTGTAAGAAATATGGAAAAAAGAGGGGACACAAAGAGGAAACTGATGAAAAAACGGGGAGAATAACAATGGGGAGCACGATTACAGGGGCATTAAGTACGGGATAAATGTCAGCCTGCGACAATGGTGGGGGACATACATGCTTATTGAGTAGAGGAGCTGGGGAAAAAAAGGAGGGGGGAAAAGAAAACGCTTTTAGGGTTGGAGGGGGCATCGCCAAACGTGGGGAAAAAGTGAGCAGATTAAACTGAAAACACCGCCGCGATGATGGGGGGGTGGGGGGGGGGGGGGGGGGGGGGGGGGGGGGGGGGGGGGGAGAGGGGGGGGGGGTGGGGGGGGGGGTTGGGGGGGGGAGGGGGGTGGTGGGGGGGGGGGGGGGGGGGGGGGGGGGGGGGGGGGAGGGGGGGTGGGGGGGGGGGGGGGGGGGGGGGGGGGGGGGGGGGGGGGGGGGGGGGGGGGGGTGGGAGGGGGGGGGGGGGTGGGGGGGGGGGGGAAATATCAAAGGTGGTATAAGAATAATTATATAGTGAAACATGAAAAGTATGAGAAAAAAAAATTGCTTGGAAAGTAATAAATACAAGCTTTGGTCAAACTTGTACAATGGGCTATATTCATTGTTAACATAAGAAAAGTTTCGTCAGAAGGAAGAAAAAAAAAAAGGAAGCAGCACGGGTCAGGGGATTAGGTCAACAAAAATAGGTACTGTGTCATAGGGAAGAAATTTCCAGAAACATGCTGGTGGGGGGTGAATTTCAAATGGGTTGTTCGACGTAATCATAATACACTCGAGAAGAGAAGACTTCAAACGCGGGGAAAAATTTTGGAGCCATTTCAAAATCTTCGGCGAAAGGGGGAGTCAAAAAAATGATCACGCAAAGTTCAACATGGGTTTACGAGAGTGGAAAAGAAATGAAAAGGAAAGACCACACCATGGGGACTACATTAAAAAAGGGTGACTGGGAAATCTCGAGCAAAATGTTCCCAGAAACCAAGTGGTTCACACGTTAGAAATCAAAGGGTAAGAAAAAGCAAAAGAGAAAAGGGCCTGAGAAATGTTCGAAATTGGACCAAGAAGAACATAAACAAGTTAACGTACTGGACTAAGGGGGGTGAAACTTCAAGATAATTGATGGACCACCTAAAAGCCAGTTAAGGATGGCTAAGCACAGTAGGTAGGCAAAGGTCTCTAATTAGGGGTCCTGGTAAGTGTTGGATGATATCAAAGGAAAAAAAAAGCGAGCCGGGATGTAGGTGGATTGGTTGCACGGAGGAACAGACCAAGAGACAACTCCTGGAATTGGGATTATTGAGCTCAAACGCAAGCAAAAGTGGAAAAAACGGGTGGGGGGGGAAGAGGTTACTTCTCGACTAATTGTTTGGTTTTGCAGTAAGAAAGCCCTCAATGCGGGAAAAGGACAAGTACACCGCAATAAGAGAAGCGGTGGGGAATCAAAAAAAGGCTTTATAACAGAAGATTGCTTTCTCGTGCCGGAGAGGTGCCCAACGAGGGAGGGACATCTGAGCGATCAAAAGTCACTAGAGGATGACTAGAAAAAAAAGTAGGAGAAAAAAAAAGAAATGGAATTTTTTGCAGAAAAATCAGATGCAAAGTGGACGGCGACCAAAACGGGAGTCGTCCGGACAGAAGAAAAAAAAGGGTTATCCAAATCCAACTAGCAGCAAAAGCCTTAATTTGGATAGTAACAGATGATGAAAAAACTTGGGGAAAAAGAATGGGGTGGGGAAAGACCACCAGCGTAAAACAACCGATAAACAAAATAAACGAAGAGTTGAGTTGAGCATCAGAAAAGGCTAATAGAACTGAGGCTTTTTCCTAGTGCAATTGAAAGAAATCAAAAAAACCAAAAAAAACCATCAAAAAAAAAAGGTGGAGAGAGGTTTGATCCTGGGGGAACAAACAACCACAGATAAACTATAATTGGCGATATCAAATCACGATTCACCTGGGACGAGGAACCATCATGGAAAAGGAAAAAGTTTGTTCTCATAATTATAGGGGTAAAGAAAATTACTATATACCGAGTGAAGTAATTTAAAAAAGAGGGGGAAAAGGACATAGTATCTAAAAAGTCCCTTAGTCAAATGGGGGACAGAAGCAGGAGGAACGCGTGATATTGTAAAAAAAACTAAACAAAAGGTTTCATGAAACAGAAAAGGGTGGGACTTACAGGGAGGGCGAAAAAAAAAATACATCAGGTGGGGGTTTTCCAGGGGGCTTTCCCAAATGGTGGGAGGGGTACCGGGGGAAAATCACTTGTGTGACCGCAGCAAGAGAAAGGTTTCCGTGCCGGTGCTGTAAAAAAAAATAACCAGGGGTTCCTGTTTGTGGAACGGACATCGCAGGCATAATATGAAGGGGGCCCAAAGGGGAAAAATCGGAAAAGAGGGGGAGGAAAACATCTTCAGAGTTGGAAAGGGGGCTGGATCCGAAGCTGAACACGGAAAGAACAAAGCAACACACACACAAAGTAAACGGTCTAGCAAAAACCCATAATGACAAAAAAAGATAGGGTGGAAAACAAGACCCGTTAATGAGGAATGTTGTGGGGAAATTGTGGAATGAAGGAGAAAAATCTTTTGGAGAGGGAAAAAAATGAAGATAGAAAAAGAGAGGTACTCTATCCAGAGTAACACAGAAAGGTAAGGAACAAAAAAAAGGGAAAGCCAAGCAGGGGATAAGTGGGGGGAAACCTTCCAATCTATAAACATCGGGTAAAACAAATGACATCTAGCAAAAACCACAGGGGCCTTTTCATCGGGAAAGGGACTTGGCAAAAAGGAGGGGGAGCAGAAACAGAAAGTTGAGGGAAAGCCTGGGACAAATAGAGAAAAAGCCTCAATAATAAAAAAAGGGGGTTATTGGCCCACACGCAATCTTGGGAAACAAAGGGGAAGAGTAGACCTAATAAATTACAGGGAATCGGGATGCCAAACCATGTGTCTCAATGTCCCAGTGTGTTTGTCATAAGGGCACCTCGAAAGAGGGCAAACATCCAGCCGATGGTATGATGGAAACATCCAAACGTGGGGGGGGGAAGAGTAAAGTAAGGGGGGGCCTGTTTTAAAAAAAGGGGGGGGTAAAAATGGTGCCAAAAAAAAGGACTTTGGAAAGGTTGGGTTGAGCACAATTGCTTGTAGAAGACAAATAACAACGAAGGAGGTGTGAACCGGCAACTTAAAAATGGGGCAGAGGGGGGACATAAGCTGGTGATAACCAATGCAGAGGGGTGGGTTGGGAAAGAAATTTCGGTTCACGAACTGGGGATCGTCCGGGTAGTAGCACGGGGAAAAACTGAAACGGAAAGAAAAAGTCCAGGATTAATGAACGAGGGTGTTCGAAGTGAGACTTATAGTGGGTGAGGGTAGTAAAATACAATCCATTAATGTGGGCGGCACACACGATGAAGGAAGGAACACTAATAGAAAAAAAAATGAAATGTGGGGGGAAAAAAAAAATAGAATGCCCTCGATCGTCTCGCGACAAGAGTGGAGGCAAGGAAAAGGGGGGGGGGCAGTCATAAAAAAAAACGGAAACAGTGGCCCCTGCACAAAGAGGAAAATAAATTCCGCAACCAGTGTCGAGAAGGATTGGGGGAGGAACTACACAGGATATCCCAGTTTGTGAAGGCCATCCAAGGTGAATTATTTTTGTTTGCACAAGAGAAAAAACGAAAACACGGAAAGAAGTGGGGGTTTCTGTGAGAAGGGAAAAGTTGGGGGGGGGGAAAAAAAAAGTGCGAGAAAATTAGTCATAATGAATCCGAAGGAAGACTTGCAGTTCCGTTAACAAAAGGTGGGGGGAAAATCAAAACAAAACATAAAAAAACCTGCTGGGGAAAGGGGGGTGGAGCGATTAAAAATGAAACAAACTGAAGAAGGTTGAAAACTTGGTCCATGAAAGTCCAAGGTATTCTTTAAACGATTAAGCTGTCAAAAAAAGCTTCAGCCCGCAACAAATACCTCAAACAAGGGGGGATTTCGGGGTAACAAAAAAAAAGGGTCGGGTAAATCTGATAAAATTGCCAGAACGAAAAGAAAAAGAAAGGTGGTGAAATCGTGGGAGATGGAGAACAAAAGTGAATGTACTTCCTACAGGTTAAAAAAGTCCGGAATCTTTGAAGAGAGACCAAATGGATAAAACAACGTGGGGATCGGTCAGGGGGGGAAGAAACCGGTGTGGCACAAAGAGGGACCCAGAGAAAGCTGAATCTCTGAAGAGGTGTCTCTAACAGAAGAGGGTTGGGGGGGGGGGGCTGCGCTCCTTGAATAAAAAAATCAAAAAAAACGGTTCGAAAAAAATCGCCATGAAAGGGGAAACGACCTTGTAAGTCAAGGGATGAAAGAAAAAAGAGGTAAAGAAGAAGAAAGAGGGGTGATCTCATGGGTAAATGGTATTTGGGGGGAAAAGCAAGAGACGTTTTTGAATTTTTGAAATGGACTACGAGGGGGGGGACAAGAGGCGGGGCAAAGGGAACAGAATTATTGGGGGGATTGAAGGAGGAGGGGGTAACTCCACTAGACAAAAAAAAAAAGGTAAACATCCTGTCCCTGCATCGGGTGCCCCAAAGGGGGGACCGTTCACAGGAACCCCGAGGGGACTTGGGGGTTTAAAAAAAGTAGAAAGAAAGAAGGGCACTGGCCAGGGGGAGAGATCAAGGACTGAATGGATCAGAAATTAATGAAAAGATGGAGAAAGAAAAAGTCTGCAAGTGTTCATTTTCAGACACGAAAGAGACAACTGCTTTAGACAATCACGCGAAAAAATAAAAAAACATAAAAAAGACCGAAAAAATAGTACAGGGGGGGGAGGGGTACGAGAAAAGTGAATATAATGGAAGTTTAACCCAAGGGAGGTTTTGTGGGCGCTTTGGGTTACAGATGAGTTTAATCAGAAAAAACCGTTGCCAGTTCCGTGGGTCTTGGTAGACCGTGTTGGGGGGAGGGATCATTGAGGAAACAAAGGAAATCACTCCAGGGAAACTTCACAGGGGGTGAATCGCATTTAAAGTGCAAGCTAGGTGGGCCTGGGTTAAAGTAGGTGATGCTGGAGATGAAAAAAAAATGGAAAAAAAACAACACTGAAAAAACTGAACTGGCTCAAAGGAAAAGATTGATAGGACGACTTTGGCATTGAAAAAAATCTAAAATGATCATAAGGGAAGGGCATTTGGGGGGAGGGACAGAGGAAGACAAACATGAAAAAAAAAGGTATCACGAATCGGGAAATCATCGACTAAAAAACAAACTCTT
>Ga0179591_1440184_pt1 | contig 10578 bp, 7 predicted proteins | sample CZOMad2_1_08_16f_FD_182891 | JGI IMG/M metagenome (GOLD analysis project Ga0179591, IMG submission 182891) | Vadose zone soil fungal communities from Angelo Coast Range Reserve, California, USA - CZOMad2_1_08_16fungal (PacBio error correction) | ecosystem: Environmental > Terrestrial > Soil >...
CTAGCTGAGGTGCGAATTTAACCATGGGCGAAGTGGCGATTCATGTAAAGTCTGACGCTCAAAGAATCCGCACAGTCGCACCTTGGTAATTCGCACATCAGCTTTTCATTTTTTCCCAACTTTTTTTTCCGATTTCACCGGAGCCAGTGAACACCCATTCCTCCCATGCGCAGGCACAAAAAATATTATCAGAAACTTCTTCGAGTATTGGTTTTTTTCACGCAACACCCATATGCCGCCCATCGATAGTCAATTGCAAAGATTCGCCGTGTAACTCATATCATTAAGAAAATCGTTCAACTCCTCCTTAATTTGTCGGAGGTAATAATTCATAAGTATGTTCCTGCGCCAATGCTGTATTGCGTGCTCACCCAAAACACACGATCCCGAGATTGCGGAATAATAAAAGCCTTCGTCTACATGAAATGCGCCTTTGCATTTAAGTCATGATCGGCGATGTTACCAAAACGGTCCCCTTGCTGGTTCTACATCCATCGTGGGTAATCTGTTTTGCGAACGCATTGTGCAGATGAGTAGTTGAAGGGCTGAGAGGTTGAAAATGTTGATTTGTCTGCATTCGATCCTGTCGTTTATCTTTTCGAAATTTTTATTTCGCTATTATTCATACGTCACGCCCATTTACTGGACCAGCTGAAGCAATGACTGGCATAATTTGCCTGCATGAGTTGTCCCTCTAATTATTTTCAATATATGTTGTGCTCCTGAAAAACCCATGCGTGATCTTTTCATCGCTTAGCGAAAAAGTGTTTTTTGGCTTCCTCGTAATTTTTTTAATTTTTGATTCACCAGTCGATATTGGTCTGGCGGATCTTAAATCCTCTGTTGATTATCCGAGATCAATTCATAACCACCGGAATTTTCGTAACGCGATTTTTTATCGGCTAAATATTTCAGATTTTTTCAGGCCCTTTATAACCATCTCGATCAATATCAAGCATTTTTTTCCCCGATACTCATCGTGTCTGCAATCAATCCGTTACGCCTTCCGAAGCATGCGAACCCTCATTGTGTACTCGCGCCCCGTTTGGAATTATTCCCCGGTCAATAAGAGAAATTGAGTAAATATGGATTTTTCTTTTTAGATAAAGGCCGACCACACTCCTACGAACCGCTCCATGATGATTACATCTTTCGGAGCATAGAAACCGTCTTTTTCCCAGTTGAAATTTGAATCAGTTTTGATATTTTTCGATTCCAAACCATCTTGGCTTCAAGCACATTGAGTTGTTGGATGTTGATTGTTGATATTTGCAATAGGTATTTTAAACATTCAACATCAACATCACCCTCATGTTTCAAATGATAGTAGTCAGATTTACAGTGAATCGCTTCCACCATAGGCTAGCTTCAAGCGTCTTGACACTTTCACTAATGGGGGATGCGGGTGTATCTATTCAATCCTCTTCGTGGGAAGTAGTTTCAGTTTTGCTTCCGACAACTGTCTCAATAATAATTTCCGTTCCATTGTATCCGATCAGTTGATTCAAGCCACTCACCATATTTGGGCGTCGAATATAACTTTGGATACACCTTCTGTATGTCCTGCCGCTGAGCTTTTCCGATGCACTCAATGGAACCTTGCCTACGGGTTCAACTTGCACACAAACCCGCCTCCCTTCTTTTTTGTCATGACCCTACAGATTGCAATTTCAGGAGAACAATAATGTACAACCGGACATTCCGAATCCATGTTTGGTTGATGCGCATATTTCTTTTCATTTACCAATGTTCTCAACACAGATATCCTTCTTTTGGAAGAAAACCGGTGCGGCGAGTGCCTGCCCTGGAGCACAATCGAACCGATCGCATAAATTCCTCACGTTTTGTTTGTAAAATTTTATCTACGGCAAACTTTTCCTTATGCTGTTTTTTCTAACGTCGACGGCGGCCGAGAGATACACGGTGCCTTAAAACGCCGAACTGTTTCAAGTCCGATGTTTTTCGATATTGCAGCAATGCCCACTGCACTTAATATATATCTGCTTCGAGCGTAATTTTCACCGTTGGCTTTTGACTTTTGCTGTAACGCATTGCCACTCGCATCTACACCAGTCACTGCGTTTTGTGTAAATTTCCAGTCCATACTTCTTATAAATTTTTTTCGAGTCTTTAGAAATTCTTCATCTTCAACCGGAACACGTCAGTAAAATTGCCACGATCGGTGAGCTTTTGGTTCCCAGCTTGATAGAAATATGCGAACTCAACACCATGGCCCACTGCACGATATAATGCTTTTTGGCTGTCCTCAATGACATTGCGTCGTCGGGACCCGAGCACTTTTGTCCCATCTTGTTTCGGTTTGGCAAGTCACGACTGCGACAACCGGTTGCGATGATATATGTTTTCCCTCTACCAATTGTGTTTATATCCGGCCGGTTTACTTCGAGTTGTCCTTTAGCTTTGAGTTTTCCATAGCGCCCGGATCGACATCGATCGTCTTCTTCTCATTAGAATTGAACACTCCTCGTGCTCAGTTTAAATCCGCTACACTCTGCTCGCTGATGACCGCCGGGAAAGTCCTGTCACCAGTTTGCATTGATCACCAAAATCCTTCGCGTGGTTTTGATGTATTCATAAACCTGCGCGCTTTTGATCAACGCTTTGGTAGGAATCCAACCCATTCAGGCAATACCCCGGACTTTCCCTTTTCAATAATTGCCGTTTTAAAAAAACCCAGTTGGGCAGCGCGGATCGCGCGGCTACATATCCCCGGGACCACTGCCGAGAACAACTACAATCGTAGGCCATATAAGTTATTTTTATGAGGGCAAGTTAGGGATTAAATGTGCAAATGGTGGCCCGCCATTCGGCGTGATGCAAATTGCCAGTGCTTCAGGTGGCAATTGCCGTAACGGCGTTGCGAGGTGACAGTTGCCAATTGATAATTGAAAGGTTACTTTTGTCAATCAACTTATCAACTGGTCAATTTCTGTCACCTCTCAAGTTCCACCAATCGACACCACCTAAAAATTTTTTCCAACTCTTTCCATACTTTTGCACCTCAATAGAAAATCAGTAAACGGATATGTCTGCAAGAGCTGCTCACCCGATGATAGGAGCTTGGTTGTTCAGGGTATTGATGATGGAAAAAACAGGCAAAAAGACGGGAGTCATCTATCTGACCATGGGCTAACTCGTACAAGAGGACGCCTGAATTGCTGCCGAAGAAGCTGAAAAGCGCTTCGATCCTCAGCTGATGTGAGAGAAAACTGGGGAATGCCGGATGGGATGTTTCAGGAACATGAAACACCGCGTTTTCTGATACGCGCGATCCGCAAAATACCAGCCCGAGATCGTACTTCCATTCAAACATGATCGTCATCCTGATCACGGACGAAAAGCCGCAGCCTTATTGAAGATGCATTTTTTAAATCGGCTTAGAAAAATTTATCTGTAGTAAGGCGGAACAGTTCAGCAAATGGCGCCGAAATTATTTGCCATTTCAACGGAATCGCTTACTTCAGCCTTCTTTTGTATATGATATCACGCCCGTATTTGAAAAAAAATGAATCGATAAAGGCGTATTCCTTCTCAATTTTATTCCAGTGAATACAAAAATATGAACCGCAGACATATAGTTCCACGCCTGCCCTTTCCTTGGATCTCTTATCGGAAGACACCAATGTGGGTAAAATGATCGAGTGGATTATGCGGAATGGATTCATCACTGAAAAATGGTGGGTATCAGAAGTTTCGATTCTTTCGTTCAGTTGATACTTAGTCTTTGATCACTTAAATGTCCTTATGGGTTTGATACACAAATCATTTAATAACCGTACGTTTTTATGTTTTATTTTTGTTAACACCATTACGCCTGAAAAATGACTAAATTGCGTGTTTTTAACAGAACAAATGTTTTTCTCAGCCCAATACCTAAATTTTTCCAGCAGACCTCAGTCGTTTCATTCGGAATTGAAAGCAAAGAATCAGCGACTAATTTTGCCAAGTTGGCAAACTAACTACTGGAAACAGTAGTCCTTTTTTTCACAAAGCTATCATCTTAACTACAGCCTCGCTTTAGTTTTTATATACATCTTGTTTTTTTTACCGTCCGGCAACAATATGGGCTTTATTGAATGTTTGTTGCTGGCGTATTGTTTCTTCTGCAATCGGTTCAATGTAATGCACTATGGGCCCTGGTAGCTTGTAGCAAAAACAAATCAGTAATTATATGCTGCTTTTTCCTGAATAGTCTCGGCGGCACAGCTTTATGTGGATTAAAAACATAACGTTATTCATCATGGCCTATACGAATTTCCGCGGGTGATGATGATATTGATATCCAGCCGGGATGGCATGATTGGCACACAACAAAAATATAAATGCATATACCAGCATTTTATATTTTCTGGTGCTTTACTCTTGTTGTATGTGTTGTTGATTTTCGTTCTTGACTATCAAAAATATTTCAAAGCAAGTGGGCGAGGTATCGTTCAGAGAATTGAACTTATCTGATCACTTTTTTTTTTTGGTGGTTCCCAAATTATTCAGCATTTTTTTGTTGTAGTGACATCCGATTACTGGTGGATTTACAAGCGTGGTTGTCGGGTTGTTCCTCACTTATTCAATGTTATCTTTTGCGGATTGGTATTGACGTCCTCGTTTTGTCCAATTGGCGCATACTTGTGAACACACAGCTTTTCCCGTTTCCCGAACAATCAGACACACATGTAACGCTACATTTATATCTATTCTTACAATTCATAAGCTACCCACATACAACTTCAAACCCAACGTAGTATGAGCGACACCGAGAAAGATATATCCGCTCTTCCCTTTTATCCCAGTATTCCGATGTCGCAGAACGCGGAAGTGTGCTTTCAACATAATGCCAATTGGAAAACAGACTCAATCACACCCTAAACCCAAAAAAAAAAAAAAAAAAGAAAAAGCAACAACAGTGAAAGTGAGGACCTGACTCATCACCCAGCCCTTGTAAATCCCACCTATGTAATCTGAGAAGTCCCTACAAAAAAATGTACTTGTCTATTTGGAACACACAAACATAAACTGATCAATCATTGCCTTCTCCTTAACGCTACCTCGCCCCACTCCTCTGCTTTTGAAAATTTGTGATATCCAGAACGAAAATCCACAACACACTACACAGGAGAGTAAAGCACCCAAATATAAGAATTAGCCTCGTTTATGGATCATCTTATATTTTTTCTGTGCACTGCGCACTCACTGGGCGCATCCAGAACGGCTGAGATATCAACCTATCATTCATCTCCAACACTCCCGACTAATCCCCTGTCTTTAATCCGTCGACATCTCGTAACATAACTCACTCTCGATGAATAATACGGTTATGCTTTTACATGCCACAATAACGACTGCTGCCGCCGTACTAATATTCATGTGTAAATATCAGCATATAATTTAACTGTATCCTACACTTACGGTCTCTTTGGCCTCAATCGCGATCCTACTTCGGGCACCATCGTGCATACATTGAATTCCCTATCTGCGCGCCAGAAAACCTCTCTAATAACGCCAGCCAACCACATTCCAATGGAGAATCCATCAAACCTTGTATCGTCCGGAGTAAAAAATATCAGAGTATATAAACTAAAGCCAGGCGCCGAGTTCAAGATGACTGCCCTTTTGAAACAAAGACTAAACTGTTTTCCAGTAGATGAATGTCAAACACTGGGGCACAACTTTGGCAAACACACCCCTAGTCGACGCTGATTTCTGTTGCTCCTTCATTCCCGAATGCTGAAACGCGACATAGATTGTATACTGGACATAATCTAGGTTATATGGCATGAGACAAACTACATTCATCGTTCTGTTTAGAAACACACGCATTAGCTCATTATCAGTCACAGTGCGATAAGGAGTGTAGAAAACAACAAAAGCATCAACAGAGACACAGCTACGACGGTCCAATGACTTTACGTGGTGACTCATCAAAGCCCTAGTAAAAGAACACCCTCTAAGTGTTCTACCAAAGACGAGTAGGTAAGACCAACTGACAAGAATTCACAATATCTTCCTCGCAGCAAGCCCACCATTGTTGTTCATGTGATGAATCCTTCGCATAATCCACCTCCGATTCATATTTCAACATCTCGAGAGTGTCCCATACTACAAGCGCTTCGGACAGCTTCCTCGCAAAGCCTCTTCACGCCTGCTTTAATCCTATTCGAATCAATCAACTTGACCCAATTAACAGTGATGGCAGAGCCCGTGCACACTCCACCTCAGATATATGGTCCTAATAACCTCCTAACTTCACCCTCGCCGTCATACCGCCACCCATTAACGCGCCAACACCAAAGCGGCTGCAAATTAAATTTGGGTCCCTATTCAAGCTTCCGCAGCGAATTCACAGCCCTTTTGCGTGCAGGTTAAGTGTCTCCCCGCCCCCTCATGTACTTCCTTGCCGCGTACCAATGAGTTTAGTAATCTTCTATTACATCAACCTGCGATTTCGAGGTCTGCGTGCGAAAGAACATTCCTCCTTTCACCCTCGCTCTACAAGAACCTCCTATGTTCGATAGCTCCTCCAATCCACGAGAAGCCGGCATCAGACGTCAACCCAGCGCACCCGTACTAGCGCCAAAGTCTAGATGTCATCCTTCCTGGCGATCTAATCGGATCCAGGAAAGCAGCGTGGATAAATATGGCGCGGTTCATCTTTTTTGTATTCACTGGAATAAAATGAGAAGAATCGCCTTTATCGATTCATTTGTTTTTAAATACGGCGTGCATCATATAAAAAGAAGGCGTGGAAGTCTCCGATCCTGTATGAAATGAAATATATTTCGGTGCGCCAGTTTTGCTTAACTGTTTCCATCCATTATCGCCAGAGCAATTTTTCTAAGGCCGCTTCAAAACATGCATCTTCAATAAGCTGCCCGGCTCGTCCGTGATCGGATCTGACGATCATCCTTTTTGAACTGGCAGTAACGATCTCAGGGCTGGTATTTGCGGCTCGCGCGTTCAGCAAACGCTTGATGTGTTCGTCTCGTTCCTGAAAAATCCATCCGCCATTCATATCTTCTCTCACATCCAGCTGAAAGGTTATCGAAGCCGCTTTTGCAGCTTCTCTCGGCACGCTTCATGCGTTCCTAACTTGTACCGAGTGTCGCCCATGGCTCAGGATCGATCGTACTCCCGTCTTTTTGTCCCCTGCGCATTTTTCCATCATCATACACCTGAACACATCTCCATAATCATCCGGGTGAGGCAGCTATTGCATAGATATCTCAGTTTCAGGCTTTTGCTATTGAGTGCCATAAAGTATGGATACGATTGATTGCTTGAGGTTCCGTCGATTGTTAACTCTGATAGCGTTTATCAGTTCGCACGTGGCAGTTGATAGTTGATTGACAAAAGTCAACCTTCAACTATCAATTGGTCAACTGCTCAACCTCACACTCCGTTACGGCCAATGCACTCTGAAGCACTTGCATATTTGCAGCCCGCCGAATTGCTGACAACATTGCACATTAATCCCTAACTTTGCCCTCCCATACAAATAACTTATATGCGCCGACGATGTAGTGCGTTCGGCAGGGTCCTCGGTGTGTATCGGTCAGCAGCGATCCGCGCTGCCCACTGGGGTTTTTAACGCAATTATTGAAAAGGAAAGTCGCGTGGTATTTGCCTGAAATTTCGGGTGTATTTCCCCTACCAAAGCGCTTGCTCAAGCGCCGCGCGGTTTAGGAATACCTCAAACACGCGACGGTTTCGGGATCAATCAACTGCTTGCACAGATCCCTCTCCCGTGCTGCTCATACCCGTCCCCTCTACCTCCACCAACGATCACACATCTGTAACACGCACGACACTTAGCTCTTACACGCGTGTAACAACCGCATGCGAGCGGACCAGTATCCGAGGGTCTCTTATGCGTAACGACAGCACACGTCTCCGAGAGATTCGCTGTGTCGCTAGACCATGGGCGACATAACCGTGATAATGGCACACCTCGGATCTAGGTGCCGGCGACACCACAGCGTAAAGGACACTCAGAAGTCCACGACAACCTGCGAGCCGCGTCCGGCGAAGAAGCAAAGAACACACACTTGCGTATAGGCGCATCGGGAAACTGTGGAATTCACTCCGCAAACACCTACGCAGCGCTGATGGTCGCTCACGGCGGTGTAATGAGCTTCGTTCTGCCAAACTGCTCGACACATACTTGAGGGGAATACCACAAAGTCGCTCCCTCTCGATGGCAGCCATAGGACCTATGGGAAGTGCGAGGCCGTTTGCTCACTGAACAGCGAGAAGACAATAAAGGCCTTAAGACGTGGGGCGAGCTGTGTAAAAGGGGTGGGACGGACAAAAAAAATGTGTGTGGAGTGGGGCACGAATACGTGCCCTATCCCAATGGGCCAAGCGGGACCAGGCACAGGACAAAACTCTGAAAGAGTCGCTGCAGGAGGACCGCACACACGAAGGCCGATATAGGATGGGCCGGGTTCACTAAGAGACAGACGCCAAATAAGTAAATGAATAAAGAAAGGAAAAAATGGAGAGAGGAGGGAGGAAAGTAACCACAGCGAAGTGGACGGGGTAGAGGCAGGCAATGGAGTGAAAGCAAAAGTAAAAACGCCAACAGGGAAAGTAAGCCTAAGCAGAGAGTATTATTAAGGCAGGGGCAGGCGCAAAGATCGAAAAAACGGACTGTGAAACAGGTCGGCGGAAAAACGAATAAAGAAAGTTGCCGTATAGAACTGGATCAAACAAACGTGCAGGAATTTATTCTGATCGGGGATGTGCTCCAGGGCAGGCACTCCGCACTTCTTCCAAGAAGGAATATCGGTGTTGAGAACATTGGATATATAATGAAAAGAATATGCGCATCAACCAGAACCATTGGATTACGAAATGTTCCCGGTTGTACATTATGGTTCTCCTGAAATTGCTCTGTAGGGCGCACGAAACAAGCAAGGGAGGCGGTTATGATGTGAAAGTAGGCAAGTCCCATTGAGAGTGCATCGGCAAAGCTTCAGCGGCCGGACATACAAGGTTTGATCACAGTTAATTCGACGCCAAAGAGGTGAGTGATTGACTCACATGATCGGATACAATGTAACGAATTAATTTGTGAGAAAGTTTGTCCGGAAAAAACTGGAAACTACGTACCACAAGTTATTGAATAGTACTACACCCGCATCCCCCATAGTGAAGTGCAAAGACGCCAGTGAAGTATCCTATGTAAGCGATCACTGGTAAATCTGCGACTTCTCATTGAACATTGGAGTGGTGGTGTTGAATTGTTGAATGTTAAAAATACATATTTTGCAAATATTCAACAATAACATCCAACGCAATGTTTCTTTAAAGCATATGGGTTAGAAATCAAAAAATTATCAAACCATGATTCAAATTTCAGTGGAAAAAGAAGTTTTCTATGCTCCGAAAGAGTAATCATCATTGGAAGCGATTCGTAGGATTGGGTCGGCATAATCTAAAAACGAAAATCATCTTTATCCATTTCTATTATTTGCAGGGAACAGTCCAACGCGCGCGAGTACACCACGAACTGCAGGTTCGCATTCTTCGGAAGCGTACAAATGATTGCAGACACTAATGAGTATCGGGAAGAAAAATGCTTGATCCTGTCCGAGATGACTTATAAGGGCCTGAAAAAATCAGGAAAATATTTACGATAAAAAAATCGGTTACGAAAAATCCGTGGTATGAATTGATCGCGGATATCAACAGATGATGTCAATATACCTTCCGCTCAATATCGACTGGCTTGAATCAGAAAGGAAAAAAATTAGAGGAAGCCAAAAACTTTCAGCTAAGGCGATGAAAAGATCACCGCATTTGGTTTTTTCAGAAGCACAACATATCATTGAAATAAATTAGAGGGACAACTACACTCAGGCAAATAGCCAGTCGGTGCTTTCAGCTTGTCCAGTCAATGGGCGTGAACCTTTATGAATAATATGCGAAATAAAGTTTCGAAAAGATAAACGACAGATCGAACTGCGACAAATCAACCTTTCAACCTCTCACAGCCATTCACTACTCATCTGCCCACCAATGCGTTCGCAAAACAATTATACCTACACGATGGATTAGAACCGCCAGGGGACCGTTTTGGTAACATCGCCATTCATGGACTAAATTCAAAGGAGGCGCATTCCATTATGACTAGGCTTTTATTATTTCCGCAAATCTCGGTCGATCGTGTGTTTATGGTGGAGCATTCAATAAAGCAGATTTGAGCAGGACATACTTCTGAATTATCTACCTCCGACAAATTCAGGGAGTTGGAAAGATTCTTCATGAGCTAGTTTTTACCCTCCCGGCGAATCTTTTTGCAATTGAATATTCGATGGAGCGGCATCATGGGTGTTGGCAGGAAAAGAAACCAATACTTCGAAAGTTTCTGATCATATTTTTTGTGCCTGTGCGCATGGGAAGGAATGGGTATGTTGCCTGTCTCCGAAATCCGGAAAAAAGTGCGGAAAAATGAAAAGCTGATGTCGAATTTACCAATGTGCGAATGTGCGGATTCTATTTGACTGTCCGCTTTACAGAATCCGCACATTCGCACATTGGTAAATTCGCACCAATCACTAG
>Ga0179591_1357525_pt1 | contig 10577 bp, 8 predicted proteins | sample CZOMad2_1_08_16f_FD_182891 | JGI IMG/M metagenome (GOLD analysis project Ga0179591, IMG submission 182891) | Vadose zone soil fungal communities from Angelo Coast Range Reserve, California, USA - CZOMad2_1_08_16fungal (PacBio error correction) | ecosystem: Environmental > Terrestrial > Soil >...
TCCGGGCCTTTCAAGGCGGAAGGCCGTGAAGACGGATAAAAGAATGGAAAGAAAATGCCCTACAGGGGAGAGGGAAAATGCGCCAATTTAATGCGAAATCAGGGCGCAGGCCGGCCGTGTATAAAAAGCGTGTTGTCAGCAAAGGACTGCATAAGGGAAGGATAAAAATCACCCCCAAAAAATGCTAGGAAAAAACGTCATTTTTGAGAAGAATGCAAACAGGATCTAGCCCCGTGTGGGGTCGTAAAGTTTGTGAGGTAATCTAAGAAAGACCAACAAGCAAGCATGTGACGAACTTGCCGGAATCTGGCCGGGGCCATCTGGGAATACCCAGGTACAAGTCAGAGCCGCTGCCGGGAGCAGGGGCGACGCATTCCTGGGGGAAAACGGGGCGACACTTGCGCCGGACATTCCGGATAATACCTTTCTTGAGTGGTAGTAGGGCATGTGTCAGGACTCCACGTATAAGGATGCTTGCCGCGCTGGGATGTCAGAAATGCGTAAGAGGGGGGCAATGTCGTAGGAAGATATAAGCCCAAATGGGGGATTGGGGGCGGAGAGAGCTGCCGCGGAACAACGTCGAACTCTGCTACTGACTCGGTATGCTTCCAGAGAGAAATCATGGTCCGCCGCGGGTGCCGTGTCTATAGAGAGGCCGGGTGTAATGAAAGTCCCCCTAGACGGAAGGGTGTGAAAGGGATTTACGGTGTTTTGAAGTAGTAGCGTGGCGCCAATGAAGGGAGGGATTGTACCTGTCTCTTGAGAAGATTCCACTTATCGGTACTAGGGTCGACTAAAATGTTATGGAATCGAGAAGTCGTCGTGCCAATGTGGAACAGGATGTCCCTACGGGTGCAATGGTGAGTCCTAAAAAAAAGAGGTGCTCTAAAAAACAACGGGTGGGGGCCTTCTACATTAAGCGACGTGCCGGGACCCACGCGGGGGTGGCTATACCACGAGAAGCCTTGCGGTCATGGTAAAAGAAGGCTTGGAGGGGGGGGCCGTTTGGCAAGGGCCAATCGACGCTTCCTGTGAGATAAATGGTTTCACATGTAGCAGACCGCCGGCGAAAGCAGTAACGTTTGAATTCGGGAGGGCCTTGGGCCAAGGGTCCGTAGATGTTCGGGCTGTGCCAGGTCTGGACCAACGCGAGCTTTAGGCGGGCGTCAGCGTCAACGGCGCCCCCCCTGGACGCGCAACGGCGAGCAGGCGCGTTTGAGAAAGAGGCAAGCGGCGAGGCAGTGCGGGGGGAAATTCTGATGAAAAAAAAAAGTCCTGCTCTGTGTTGAGCACGCGGTGCAGCGCCTGACGTGAATGCCGATGGGTAACGGGGGATGCGCAGAACCTCATGTTGCAAAAAAAAAGTCGACGGGGAGCGGCCAGAACGAGACGCTGGAGCCGAGAGCCAAACGGGTCGACGTTGATCTTAGTATTGGGTCGGGTGGGGAAGGCGCAGATGCACTCGTCGCGCGATGGATTACCAGCTCATAAGATTAAAGCAACGGGTAGACAGAAACGATAGGGGGCCGCGGTCGGCGCAGTGGGACACTGGGGGGCAGCTGCTTTTGCAAAAGCACAATGGGAACTACTGACTTCACTAGAAAGGTCCGAAGGCGGGGGGGGCTCGCGGTACGGGATGCTCGGGGGTATAGAGTGTGCTATGCCTGGAGGGAGGGTCGTCACTTAACCATGGCGCTCGTACCAAAGGCGGGCTGCGACAGGCCCACCGGGCAACGATCGCAACACAAAAAGTATGAGCTTAAAAACATAGTGGGTCCATGGGTGGGGCCTGCAACTCCAGCAAGGGTCGCGTACAGGCACATGGGGTTAACCTCACGCACTAGTTAATCTTGCCTAATGAAAAACTCTACATAAGACACTGACGCGAGAACGCCATTCTAAGGACTCTGAAACGCAGTGTCCCAAAGTCGTCTAAACTGGGCACTCGCCGTACAAGTACTACGTGCAAAACGCCGTACGCCTGGTATGGAGCGCGTCCACGCCTCGAGCTGGGAAGTCCACCGAGAGAATCTACTTACAGAGTCGCCGTAAACGGGAAAAGAAAAGACGAGGCACTTCACAGGGCCGCGCGCAAAAACAGAGGGTGGAGCATCGGAGCAAGCGTCGCGTTCGATGCCAGGGGGGCACCCTGCTGGGGAAAGACTGTTGTCATGAAGGGTTCTCCAGGACATCGGAAGCACACGTGCAGCTGCAAACGGACGCAAGGCAATACGGAGACATCTAAACAGGTTTTGCAGCCGGCCCGGCCCGACGGATGCGATAGGAGAAACGACTGCACGGCGCCGCTCTATGGAACGGAGAAAGGTACTGAAAAGACAGCCTGGACCCTGAGATAGGGCAGCACGGCAACTACGAGACCCGACCTGAAAGTACCGGGCTCCTCTGAAACGGTCTGCTTCCGGGCCTGCAGGTCACACGTGGCAAAGAAGCTTAAAAGGAATACGGTTCGCTGGCAAGAAAAAAAAGCATACACCAACCGACGTCAACGCTTGTTCCGAGAGTTCAAAAAGCAATTAGTCTTTGGATAGGAAAAAGTCTGTCTTACAAAAAAAAAAGAGTCACGGCAACTAGTGAGCAAAAGTAAGCTCGTAATGAACGAGAAAAAATGGCAAAAACCTCCAGGTACAAAGCACGACCGACTGTCTCGAGACACAGGAGACAGCGGGAGCGGCCCGGCCGTTACTCGCGGAACGTCAAGGCCAGATGCCTCGGCAGGGGTCCCAGCGAGACGCAACCACATCAAGATCTTCACAAAAGCGCTCGGGCGCGAAAGTGAACCAATGGAAAACGCCACGCGGACGACAGGATGTCGCGGCCGAATTTCGAATGAACAGAGACAAGCTTGGAAATAGAGCTTCGGAAGTGTAAACGATGCCTCGGAGTCGGCGTTCATTCCCGGTACGCAGTCTGCATCCAGCAGAATCGAAGAAAGAGCTGGGGGAAACACCATAAAAAGCCACGACACCGAATCAAGGAATGAGGTGGTTCGACAAGCAGTAACGCTTCTGCATCTGATCCCTGAGGAGGCGTGCCGGACCACGAAAAGCAAATATTATTCAACTGACCACTTCCAAGTTCCAAAAATAGGCTTTTAACTGTCGGCCGATGCAATATCACTTCCTACGACCCGACACGACTTGGAAGGGGGGCTGCACCTAGGATCACATGCACGGCGAGAGGACGTCCTTTTCCCCGGTGGTTGCGCTGGATTTCGGAAAACTTCCAAGGGATCATCATAGGACCAAGATCGAGTGGACTACCAGGCAAGGCCCGGGACCCGCGAGTCGAGCGTACTTTTGGTACGATCGACTTATTGGTCAAAAGAATTAGTGAATGGAAGCCTGTCCGGGCCCTTGCCTCAAGGATCTAGTGGAAACGTAAACTGAAAGTGCCGCACGTACTTGGGGACCGCCGTCCACTGGCTAGCACGAGAACGTGTGGGCAGAATTTCGGTGGGCGAGACCGATGTATTCGAAAGTTACAGGATGATCGGGAGACTTTTCTCACCAACCGGAGAACTAATAAACAAATGGCAACTGTCCCAAACTACCAAGAACCGTCCGTCTCCGCATCTGGAAGGGAAAAGCGCTCTCAATACTGGAAGCAGCTCAAATTCGTGCTGCAAGAAAGTTGAAGCACCGTCATCAAGAACAGTCCAGAAAGTTGGCCGGGAAACGGACGAAGCCCGGGATGACTCAATTAAAAAGGGACAACTATCATCGCCGACAAGGAATTCACAAAACAACTGCTCGCAACAATATTCCTGGAGGGGCGGGCCCCAAGTCACAGATTATTTCGGAAAAACGCCTGCTGCGGAACGATCCTGGGGGGAAGTGTCAGAATGCTCAGGCTAAGAATGGGGGGGAAGGGTTTTTCGATGGGGCAGTTGGCCGTGTGAAATGTCTATGGTCTTTCGGGGTTACAGGTGGGCTTGGAATCTTCCTGCCGGCTCGTGAAGAGTGCTTGGTAGTCATGTTGGGATCTCCAAGCACGAAAGAGGATTTTCACGATGATTCACTGATGGCAAAGAGGCAAGACCTGACCCCACGGGGAAAGACCAACGGGGTGGCGGGTTCAGGCGAGGGATGGTTTGAGAAACTGTGAAAACAGTCAAGCACAGCTTGGCCCTCGAAGACCGGCAAGCATTGTTGTCCTAAGAAGTTCAGAAAGAAGTACCCAGCCATCGGCTAAGAAGCGAAGGTCAAACAGGGGGGTCTCTCTACCCAGGTCAGGGTACGTACAGGCGCGCACGCAGGTACGGAAATCATAAACGAGGAAGAACCGACCTACCACAAAACACAATCCACTGTGCTGCCAACCGTCATCGAAAAACGACGCGTCCTGGAAAGTCAGACGTTAACCTCGCTGGACAAACGTGCGGCCGCCAGGGTTGAATGCCCGGATCAAAGAGGGCGAGTTTCCAGAATGAACAGAAATGGACCGGGGACCACGTACGTGTTCCTTGAGCATGTTGGACGGGGAAGCGCAAACAAGGGGTTGGAGCCCGCCAGTTTTCATGCCCGTGCAATCTGACGACAAAGGGAGGTGGGAGGAAAATGGGCCACGTCGTACAAGAAACGACCGGGGGGGGGGGAACGGCCCTTTTTTTTGCAAGAGCAAACTAAAAGGAAACGACAATGCGAGGGCAAGCAACCACCATGAAACCCATGATCTCAGATTCAAAAAAAAAAAAAGGGGAGTGATCGGGGAAAGAATCTCGGAAGTTCTATGGGTCGCGCTCCTGTAGGGTTTCGGGAACAAAAGGGCCGGCGGGTGCACGGGTTGTCGTTGTCAAACACCGGTGCCGCCAAGGGGCGCATTCTAAAGGGCGGGAAAAGTGCCGGGAATGAAAAAGGGATGGGAACCAATGTTTTTTTGTTGGGGGTCTACATAACGGAGGGAAACTCCCGCCATAAGTCGGAAAGGATCGGGTCAACCTCAAACAAATTTTCCCCAGGCCTCCAGACACTCGTCGTACAGCACGAACGAGGAACGAGGGAGTGCGATGTCTTGAAGTCAGTCAAAGGGGTCATCATGTCGTTAAAAACGTGGGGAGGGAAAGAGAAACCGTCTCCGTGAGCCATGATAACGATGAAGAACGTGTCTTCAGAGGCAAGGGGGGGAAGGAGGATGGCAGGGCTTCGGATTCAGTCGACAACAAAGGGCATGTCTGAGGCACGTTAACGTACGGCTTCGGCCGACGCACCATCCACCCACCAAGGTTGGGCATCTGACCTTACCCCGGGGTCCGCCAGGGGGGTAGGTCGGGAAGATTGGCAAGCAAAAGGGAAACACGAGTCATGCAAACTAAGGGAAAAGGGGCGAGATTAAAAAATACATTGCAAAAGAAAGCAATGCAGGCGGGGTACATTCAAATGGGGACATACAAAATCAAGAAAGGACCCCTGTGTTAGGACCGGGCCCCCTCGCTAAAAAAAAGCAAAAAGGGGAACAGAAGCATTTCTAACACTTAAAACTTAATCAGCGTAAGGAAGAGCGTAATAATCACAGCAATACAAATTAGACATGGCTCTGTTGACGGCAATCTTGGGCTGGTGGACAGTCCCTTGGAGGCGAAAAGAGAGGTAGGGATGGGTTCATTGAGACATTGAAACAGTCAAAAGAACTTCGATCGTCAACATGTCGGAGACAGCCTTTCTAAGTGTTTAAAAATGTGGCGGTGGAAAGTGACTCGTCGGAATTGTGCGCATGGGGTCAGAATTCACGTAGTGATAGATCAGGGGAGGCAAGGGAGGAAAAGAGGGTAAGGGCCGCTCTTAGCTTTGGAAAGAAGGGTGGACATTTTGTAATAAGGGGAAAAATCCGGCGACGAAAAAGGAAAAGAAAAAGCACGCTCCAGTCGATAAAACCACCAACGGGGATGGACACCAGGGGTACTAACTCACTATAAAAAGGCGAGTAATGCCGGGCGGCCATTCTATACCGGGGGCCGGGGGGAAAAAAGGGAAGAGAACTAAAGGCCTGGCTAAATCAGTCATTTAGGGGTACGAATGACGCATAACCTGGCCTAATTTTAGAAAAAACAGCGTTTTGGGGGGGGTCGCTGGAGGGAAGACTGAAGAGATTTTTCTGCGAAAAATAGGACAAGTCCCAACAAAAAAGATAGCAGGTGCAAAGGTCATGTGGAGGATCGTGGACCCTGGGGACAGACTGGAATGCGGTAGACGTTGATCAGGGCCTTCGCCGAAGGGGCCCCACCAAAAGCATTTTGGGCGAACTACCGAAAGAGGGAAGGTGAACCAGGAGAGAGGAACCAGGGCGCGTTCAAACGAAGGATGGTTGCCCTGCTGTCGCACTTCGACCAGGGGCCCTCAGCGCAGAAAGTCTCGGCGTGGAGGGGGGGCTTGTGCGTGCCAAGGTATAAGTGTGCTCTAGGTGCTGGATGCCGACGTGCGAACCCTCGGTAAGAGTTCGGAAAGGGAAAAAAGGAATACCGCCGGAAAGAGTTGCCGCGAAAGAGAGGACGGGTGACAATTCTCTCTTGAAGGGTAAAGGTCAGGAAACGGAATGTCGAAAAGGGCCGGGGTCGAGCACGAAGGAAGGGGGGAAGGCGCGGACGGAAGGCCTTTGGGTAGAAGGATCTTGGGTCACAGGGCCTTGACGTGTTCCCTGAGAGACTGGGGCTAAGCTCTGGGGGAGAAAGACTCAGCTCTGTGTCTGGTAAGATGGTCGTGCCTTTGAAACGAGAATTCCCGCGGGGGGAAAGGGGGGAGGAAACGGGGGAATTAACAAGAGCGCGAAAAAAGGGAAGACTTTCCGGTTGCCCCCCCTGCGCGAGCCAAGGGTTGTTTTAGCGAGGCCAACGAGGGTGAAAAACGAGTGGGGGGAGGGGAGGACCAGCCGAGTGAGGTGGGGGGGCATCACCCGTGGGAAACTGTTTGGAACAGTCCGGAAATGAACCCGCGTAAACTTCGTTGCACATTCGGAAGGAACGAGTGTCCTGGAGTCGGTCTTGCAGGTGGCCCGCCGCCTACGGGGGTCTGCCGGTCGAGGAATGCAGGATGGGTTCCCCGATGCCCCTCTGCATAAGTTGCCCTGTTAAAAGAGAGGTCATAGCGAAGGTGCAAGTTGATTTGGGGGCTTGAAATTTTATTGATCAACTGTTGGAATGCACGAACCCTCTGGTTGACGACTGCAATGGGATACCCGAGGGCGTGAGATTGTTCATCAGCGCGAAACTAACGTTCGCTCGGAGGGGGAGAGGGGGGAGAAGACAGCGAAAAGGGATGAGGGGTTCAAGGGAGAATACCACGGAACCAGTCTCTGTCGTCGATCGATTTCGGGGATAGTTGGCAAAGGAGCTTGAGAAGGAGGGTAAGTCCCAAATCGAGAAGAGGGGGGGGTTCGGCCCGAGACAAGTAAAAAGCAGTTGAAGGGCGCGTCGGGAACTTACTGTACGAGGACCCGGGGGTCAAAAAAATCACGTTCCGGAATTCGTGCCATAGTCGGTCTTAGCTTTGCACAACGGAGGGGGAAGCTCAAAGTGTAGCGGGGTGGTAGGGGCCTCTATTATTGCTGATAAAAACCCTTCTCAGAAGAAAAAAGCGGGGGAGGGGGAGAGAAGGGAAACCTGGCCAATACTTCAACAACACAAAGGGAAAAAAGAGAGAGGGACCATGGTTGGGGGCGGAGCAGAAGGAAAAAGTCCTATTGAGCCACAAAAATTTCGCTGACTATCGACGGAAGTAAAACGAAAAAAAAACTATTTCAGAAAGCATCAAGAATTCGAAAGATCGATGGAACGACCGTGGAAACTGGGCACGAACGGGCACGACATGTAAGTAGCAAGGGAAAGAATCACCGAACGCTGGGTATAGGCATTCAGCACTAAGGGTATCCACCGAGGGGCGCGCGATCTTAATAGTCGCAAGGGCAAAACGCAAAGAAACTACATCGACCAGGCTACTGACAAAGGAGAAAACATTAACAGCGTTGCCATCTGCGCTGGAAAGGGACACCTCATAAAACGATACTAAGGTGAAACCGGATGTTTGGGAGCAAAAAGCTCTGGAATCTTCACCTTTCATTCTCTTCCAGAACCCGCTTCGGCATTACAAGACAGAAACGAGAAAAATGGAAGTTCAAGACACTCCAAGGAGGAAGCGGCGCATACTTACACAAAGCCAGCTCCCGGCTAAGGATGCAGCGGGGGATCATCCTCTCAGTCAAAACCGGGGTGGACTGCAGACCGACAACGACCCATCAGGCAAAGAAATTTCACACAGACGGGGCCCACAGTTTCGCTTCTTCCGGAGGGAGGCAAAAGAGTTGTAAACCGACAGAGAGATTCACCAGGTATAGACCGGACCAAGGATCATCCCACCTCGAACCGAAAATCGAGTTCCAACCAAGTCAAGGCTTGCGTAGGGAAATACAAAAATGAGGGGGTCAACAGGCACTTCACACTGGCTTTAATAAACTTCTTGTACAGTTCTACGTCGGTTCACGCTACAAACCATGTAACCCGCTTGAATCTGTGGTTCACTGAGAAACAGCGGAGCACCGAAAACAGACACTCTCCTCAGATTAATCTGAGGGGGAAAAAGCTGAAGGCATCTAGGAAGGGGGGATCAAACGGGGAGAAGGGGGGGGCACCCACGAGGTCAAGATCTTAAAACACGCCGAGGGACTCGGCCTGCAGGATGACACCTGGGAAACGGAGCTAAGAAACTACGGGGTTGGAATTGGGCAGGGGGGGGAGATAGAGGGCGAATCGCAGCCGACATCATGGAGGTTCGTCCCTAACTCTGGAAGAGGGTTAAGCAACGGTTAAAAACAGAAATAGCCGAGATATACAGGGGGGCTAAGGCACATCACCCTAAGATCTTACTTACTTTTAATGGGTCGAAGTGTTCGCAAAGCGGGAAAACGACTTTCGAAAACCTTTGATAACCCGTCAGGCCGCGGGTACGCCGGGACTCTCTAGGGGCACCTGCCCATCGGAGCGGAAAGGTAGACAAACAATAACTTCGTGGTCAAGACTTGCGAAGTCACTATGACTAACCACTCAAGATTGCATGCACCCAACAATGACTTAAACGTCGAATCTGAGTTGTCCTGGACATGGTCGACTGTCATTGGATGCAAAAGACATTCCTTAAAGACGACCAAGAAGAAAAACAACCGGGGGAGAAACAAAAGGCCAAGGGCGAGAGGAGGAGAATGGTGGGATCATAATTGATCAGCTTATGGCCGGTCTGTCCGGAAATGGTGCACAGGGGAAGGGGGTCGATTGGGGACAGGAACGGACCTGCCTCAGAGTAAAAAAAACAAACGGGGGGGGGGGAAAGTACCCCGGAACAATCAAGTGTACCGGACTGGGTTGACGACGCCGCCGCTTTTGCAGGGTCAAAGGGAAAAGTGGGAGGATCGAAAAAGAAGGGGAGAAACCCAGACTGAAGGGCAACTTGGGGTACAAAGGAAACTGCAGAGAAGCAGTAAATAGCCTCGCAATTGTAATTAAAGAGGAACAAATAGGTCGCATGAGAAAAACAAGTTTCCTAAAAGAATACATACGCACAAGAGGCGGGGGAGCCAAGGGTGATTGGAGCGAAGGAGGGACCGTTTCAATCCGCAAAGCATAGACTGATCGCCACAAGTCCTGGTGAAAAAGAAAAACAAGGGAGTACGCGGCCACAAAAAACGGGCTGGAGGAAGGGGGTAAAGGGCCCTTTCTCTCCCAACTCGGGGCCTGAAAAAAAAGCACGAGGTCCGGTGAAGTGTTAGGGTGCTCTGAACAAGGTATGTTTCCGGTCGACCCAAAAAAAAAAAAAAACCGTCAAATGATTCTGTACGTTTCCTTGCAAGCTCGTTCATTAAGGTTCTCTGTACGCTTTCTTATCGGGCATGGCTGCTCTAGACTCTCTGTCTTTGGACACTCTATCGGCGCCTTGTAGGGACCTCATTTTCCTAAGTCCCAAGGCTCGCCAAGGGGATGATATCCCCACTTTCGGGGCAACAAGGACTTGCATGGGGGGAATAAGGCCTTGGGATGTGTTTTTTTCAGGAGGATCAGAACCCGTACAAGGCTCACCCAATACCTGAAAAAGAAAGTGTTTTTCTAGGAGGAAAGGTCAGAAGAAGGCCAATATCCGTATCAGCGCCCGGACAACTCTTCCGCAAATCAGGGGTCAAAGTCGTTTAGTACAGCTGAGTCACGGTAATCCTTCATGCCGTAACAGCCGATAACAAGTCCGCGGCAAAAGGGGGGACGGAATCAAGAAAAAGCGCCTCAAGACGGGCCATACCATCTACTGGACTTAAAGTCCTAAAACATGTTCCTGGGGAGAACGCGGGAGAAGGGGAACCGTATCAGGGGAAAAAAAATACTAGTGGAAAGGGTAAAAAAAGGGTAGTTCCGGGGTTGGGAGAAAACAAATGGTTAGGTTGAGCCGGGGCACTCTGTCCCCCCTGTAAATGTTTCTCCCCTTGGCTGAAATAGGTAGGGGAGTGGCGACAAAACAACAACACGAAGGAGGCCGGGGGTGAAAACCCGCCCCAAAGGGACATGCTAGAAAAAAAGTCGCATGACCCTG
>Ga0179591_1371254_pt1 | contig 10577 bp, 18 predicted proteins | sample CZOMad2_1_08_16f_FD_182891 | JGI IMG/M metagenome (GOLD analysis project Ga0179591, IMG submission 182891) | Vadose zone soil fungal communities from Angelo Coast Range Reserve, California, USA - CZOMad2_1_08_16fungal (PacBio error correction) | ecosystem: Environmental > Terrestrial > Soil >...
CTGCTCCCTTTCCTGCCCGTGGTACGGCTGAGGCGGGTCCAGCAGGCCCGTGAATAATAGAGGGTATCGATTGGAAGGCAGGTAGATAGGTTCATCGAATGATAAAAAGGGAAGGAAATTCTGATTTCCTGGGAAGAAACCCTGTGCTTCTCGCGGCATCAAGAGATACTCTTGAAAAAAAAAGTGTATCTTAGGAAAGAGGGGCTCGGGGAGATCTGTTGGTCAACAGATTGGGAAGGAGGTAAGGGAGGTTCACGAAAGGGGGGAAAGGGGGAAGCCAGTCGTACCGCGTTGGATTAAAGGGACAACCGTGGCACCAAGCCGAGCTTGGGAAACCACGAGGATCAACAACGTCTCGATCTGAGGGACCCAAGCATGCAATGTCTAAAGAAGCCGTCATCTCGTAACTGGGTGATGAAAGGGGCGAATGGGAGGTGCGGGACATTCACCAGCCGAGAAGAGAAACAACGAGGAAGAAGGGAGATTCGTCCTGGTTGAAAGTGCGGCGCGGAAGCACATTCCGTCACGAAACCAAATCCGGGAGGCGTTAATACAATGCAGGAGAGGGGGGGAGAAAGCATTGAAAGTGGATAACTAGGGTTCAGCCAGTGAGTACCAAAGCCGGCAAGCTCGGGGAAAGGGGTGGTCCGTCAGGCGCCGAGAAACAAAAAAACCTTTCGTTGAAGAAGACAGAAAAACGGTGAACAAAAAGAAAAAAGGGGAGTATCTGGAAACCACATCTTTTCCCAGGCAGAATTACAAAGTTGAAGAGCCTAAACGTTTCCCGGACGCCAGGGTGAATGAGGAAATCGAAGTGGCCGTCCCATTTTTATTGAGAGCACATCGTATTGTCGAAGGGAACCAATTCGAGAAGCAACAACAAAAAAAAAAACCACAAAGAAAAAGGATCACGGCGACCAGATGTTGTGACCCGCCAAATATTCCCACGGTCAAAGGAATACGGTTGGCAAGGTGGGTTATTGTCGCGGTGTGCTAGGGAGGAGAGGGGGGCTCGGTATGGCCAGCAGGGTTTTCATTGGCACAATGCTCGCTTCGGCCAAAAAAAGATATCGTGTTGAGGTAATGAGAAAGACTGTGGCGGCAGGAGAAAACTATTGCGAGAACTGACCAACATAGGGCAAGCCCATTGGAGTCCAACCGGGGGGGGTCGCCCCAGGTCCGGCGGGGAGGACGTGAAAAGGAATGTGGTTTCTAATCTTGATTACCTTTTAGGACCTTGCTGGAAGGTGCTTAAAAAAGAGAAGGAAAAGAAGCAAGGGTTCAACAGCGGAAAGGGAAAAGGATCGGCCCTGCAAGTAAAGGAGATGATCACTCTCTTTTTCGAGCGAAACAAGGTGAGAGAGGAGAGGGAATGGTTTGAAGGGGAAAGGACTTAGGAGAGTTAGAAGGCATCGGCTTTCGAAGAAGAAGGCCATGACACGGCGGGTCGCCTTCCCGCATCAAGGCTTTTCGACTTTATGATCGCAGGGAACAAAGCCAGCAAAACAGATGTGAAGGCAAGGGCAAAATAAGGAAAGAAGTTGAGGAACGGTTGCAATTCGTTTGCGAGAAGTATGACCTCGATCTCATGCAAAAAAGGAAAAAAGGCTTCGGAGGGTTTGTAGCAGTCCCTCGGGATTCGAAAAGATGGGGCGGTGCATTCACGTGAAAAAGGGGGTTCCTGATGATGGAGAAAGGGAGGGGGTTTCTCACTGAAGCTGTCTTAAATTAAGGTGAAAAAAGAAGCTGGGAGAAAGCCGACCAGGCCGGCCAAAGAAGATCCGAGCGACGGGGGGGCCCTGGGGTCCAGGCAATACCTGCTGTAGAAAAATCCGTGGAAGGGCTCTGATCGGGGGGGAAGAGTAGCAAACAGCGCTGGGATGAACAGAACACGTGATGAACAGTATCGTTCTGGAAATTTGGCAAGGAGTACAGCATGACTTGTTTTTGAGCAAAAAGGGAAAAGCTTCAGCGGGGCGGGAGGGGAAAAAAAGTGGTACTTCTGATTCTCGCGCTGAGAGGCGGCATGCGCGTTGTGGAGGGGTTAGTTAAGGCCTATGAGAATCGTTTAACACGAAATGGTGTCGACGGAAGGGGGGCTCAATTTTCTGGGGGAAGAGGGAAAGAACCACTGAAAGTCCTCCTAAGACACCACGGGTGCCGAAAAAAGGGAATCGTCCAGAGCCATGACAAGAGGCTAAAGCCTCTTACAAGAGGAGAGAGGGAAGAAGGTTCCTAGGTCCAAAACCACGAAGGAGGAATTAATAGCGTTCGTCAAAAGGGGGGGGAGAGAAAACTTATGGGGCGAACAAAACTTGAAAAACCAAAAGGATGGCAGGGCGTCTTTGTAGCGGGTGGGGAAAGGACGGTGGATAGGGAGGGGAGAACTTCTCTGCGCAACCCACCAGACACATTTTTTAAGGGTTTGCAAGGAAAAGCGTGTCATTGACCAGAGTGTGCCCAATCTCTAAAATGGAACTAGGATTTGGGCCAGCCGCGGAAAAGGGGGGGGAATGAGAGGGGGAAAAAGAGCTTTGCTCCCGTTGGGAAACTGTAACAATTATGGAAAAGATTCGCGAGCCGTTTGGAATTGCTCCTCAATTGAAGTGATGGACGGGACCCAACCTCAGAAAAAAGAACATACGTCGACGGAGGGGGGAAGGGGTCATCCGGTTACAGCTATCAAGGGGCGTTCCGGGTCGCACGAATTTGACTCCTATGTTCCGTGTTCAGGAGGGGGCATTTTAAACAGGGAAGAGAAGGCGGGTCCTTCTGTCGATGGGGGGAAGGAACGCCTTGGCTACGATGCATGGCTTTCTGGGGAAAGGTTGTCTTTTGACGCTCACCAGGGGGGGAGTCGTGCTTGGAAGGGCGGCATATGTGCCGGAAAAAGTTAGTGCTAACCATGGGATTTCAGAGGGGGGAATCAAGACATAGATGCCTTGGTAAGAAATACCGGTAGTTCGAACAACGCGAAGCCTACTAGGAGCAGCGAGAAATCAGAAGACCAATCCATCCGGAAAATCTGAGAGGAATTTGAGAAAACCCGGAGCTAAGAAAACCGGTCAGCAGAAAAAAAAAAAACATAAAAGGAGAACCTGTCTCCACAAGAAAGGCGGGATAAAATCCCTTGTTCTAAACAGGACGATATGGAAAGATCAAGGGTCCCAAGCGGGGGGGAAAAGCCGTACTCCAAGAGAAATATTTCAGGACCAGGGGAAGGAGATCGAAGCGGAGACTGCTGGGGGAAAAATCGTTACACTGAACATAAGAAAAAAGTCATTTATAACCCCTCAAGATGACATCATACAGGAACAGGGACGTGAAGGGCTCCGCAAAACCTCTTAAGGATACAACGATGACTATTATCAAAAATACAAGCCGTGAAGTTCGCATTAGCGCCCAAGAGTCGCCAAAAACGAACCGAGTGAAAAGGGAAACGGAGGCGGAAGGATTGTGAAGGAATGAATCTGCTCTGGAGATGGGCGGCCGCCGTCAAAAAGATCATGAAAGGGTTGCCAATAAACTTTGATGGGGGGAAGGGGGAGAAAGTGTCCATGGGGAGGGAAGAGACAGAAGCTCCGCTGCCGATTAAACAGAAGGGGCCGATACTCCGGCTCCATAAAGAAAAATGAAAAGCGGAAACGAGGAGGCAAACAAATCTTCAACAAGAGAGGGATCAGGATAAGGACGATGAGTGGGGGAAAAGAAAGAGGGTGACACGCGCTTGTAGGGGGGAAGGGATACCCCTTGGTCAGAAAGATCGCGGGGGGGGGGGGAGAAAAAACACAAGGAATGATTCCGGAGAATAGAGAAAGACCCCACTGGGTGGCAACGGTCAAGCACAATGGCATAAAGGTGGGGTAATCATTCAACGCAGAACAAGGCGATTACAAGAACAAGGATGGAGGGAATATTAATGGACGAGATTGTCAATATTTAGCATGGACAATTAAATCCCGGGGCCATACAAGGCCTCCGGAGGAACCAGCACAAGGAAAAAAGAGAGCGAAACCGTGCGTACAATAAACTTCCACTGGGAAGGATAAGAAGGAGAGGGGTCACGAAACTGAAGAGGGGCGTGGATAATATCGTGGTCTCGTAAGAGGGATTGGCTCATGTCCTTCGCAATATAAATGAGAAAAAAGGGCAAACTAGGATGTCACAGTGGAAAAAAACGTGCTTGTCAAGAGGGGAAAAACCGGGGATTCCAGGCGATACTCGGCTAAAGAGTGGGTGTAAGTACTTCAAAAAAGGAAAAGGAAAAGGGATCCATATCTGGGCACCGTATTGCAAGAGGGAGGGATCTCGTCACCCAAAGGGGAAGTGGGGGTCAGCCATGCGTACCCGTTGGATGAGGGGACCGTTTCAACCGTGAGCAGAGCTTGGCAGGGAGAAAAAGGAAAACACGAGGGGAAAACCTGAGGACTGATGGTGACGCAAAAAGAGAGAGGTTCTCCACGCAGCCCGTAAGCTGAGGAAGGGTTATTTTTGGATAGATTGCCGGAGAAAAGGTCAAACCAAATCGAAACACACAACGATTAGGAAAAAGAGGAGAGCCCTGTTTAAGGGAGGGGCGCGTAAAGGCACATTCGATACGAACAAAAATCACAAAAAAGACGCAGCTTACGGCGAGGGGGAGAATCTGGGGACGTAACATGGTGGATACGGAGTGGTGTCAGCAAGGACAAAGCGGTTGGCTAACGGTGCCAAGGGGGGGGGTCCGATCCACGGTACGCTGGGAGGGAAAAGACAATTCGTTTTACGAGAAAGGACTCGTGCAATCAGGGGTGAACCGAGAGAAAACCCATCAGGGAAAGCAAGACACAAGACTTTTGGGGGTGAAGAAGATATCGATGGAATCTTTTGAAAGGGAGAAGCCAGTTTCACGCAGGAGCGAAGTGCCCATGGGACGGGAAATCTGTATTGGCGAAGGCAGGAAAAGTTAACGGAGATCATATTATCAAGAGGACATATTCAGTTGGGAAAAAAGCAGATTCCTTCGATGCAGGGAGGAGCGTAAGAATATCGTTTTGCTCTAGGGCTGTTTGCAGGAGGACTTTGGGAAAAGTCGCAGGATTCGGTATTTAAAGAGGGAGGGGAGTGTGCCGAGTCTCACAGTCGGCATTCTCGACATTCATTAGCGGCGCCAGAGTTTCGGTAAATGAAAAAAAACCGGTGGGCTTTTGGGGGGGGTACTTACCAACATTCTGGGAAGGAAAGGGAAGTGCCAAAAGGGTGGGCGCCCTCTGTAGGCGGGCGAGAAGGAAATAATTCGCGGTGTGTCTGGAGGAACAAACTCTTGCTGGTGTTAGGAAGCGTGTGATCCAGAAAAGAAAGAAGGGGGAAACGGGACTCTGGGCAAAAAGAGAGGAATGCATTCCAGCTATCAAGAACGACTCTTGGAGGCTAAGGTTCATCGAGTTCCAAGGGGGGTTAGATGTAGGAACGAAGGCTGCAAGTCTTGTAATCGGAAAAGGGGGGAGGAGGAAATATACAGGACAAAGGGGAAACGGCGTTGCGAGGAACCATGCAAAGTGAAGACGGCCCCCGAAGATGATCGCGCGGCCGCCAGCACACTCGAAGAGGGAGCATGTCAAATAAGGAAGGACCGGTGCCGGAACGGTATCGGTTTCGGTTGGGCGATATAGGGGATGGGCACACATGCGCAGCAAAGGAAGGGGGCTTCGTAGGAGGGGGGGCAATCGTCCTCGGGAGGAATGTCAGATTTTAGCGCCTGGGCCTGGGTGGAAGGAGGGGGTAAATTAGGGGGTTCTCATGAGCGTTCGGAAAATTGGGGGGGTGTGGGGGGGGAAGGGTCAAGAAAACCTATGAAAAACCAAAGTCTCCGGCCGAAGGAGAAGGCGACTGAGACCTTGCCTAAAGACGGAACATGGGGAGACTCGAAAGAAGAGGCCGTGGAAGGCTCGGTTCGCGTCAGGGGGGCAAGGATTTGTAAAAAAAAAATTAGTGGAGACTCTAGGGTTTATTTCTTCTGACCAGCGGGGGCCTAGCTCCGGAATGACTACCAGGATCGAAGGGAGGTAACTTCTGATCTCAGAGAGGGAGGAAAACAGGCATGCGAGGGGATCCGCTGACGGTTAGTACAAAAAGCGGATAAAGGGCCTGTAGGGGGATTCAACAAAGGATTTGTTGACACTCATTGGAGGTGCCAAAAAAAAGGGAAAAAAAAAATGACCTCAACCAAGGAGACTAAAACGGGGAAATAGTCCACTACCTGGATAAAACCGAGGTGAGCAAATCAAAAGACTACAATAAGGCCTAGGGAAGAGGCGGGCATCTGTGAAAAAACAAAACTACTGAACTAATTATGCGGAAAAAAAGTTCGTGCGCACCATTACAAAGGGGGGAAGAGAGAAAAACGCGTTCGCACGGTTTGGGGTTGTGGCAGTTCATAGAGGAGGAGAAAGGATGTAATTCTGCTGGGGGGAGAAAAAAGACGCAAACCCCCCGATTTTTTTAAAGGGGTAAAGGGTGTGGCACACAAAAAAGTTGGGCATTGAAAACAAAAAAAGGGCTTGGCCCAAGAGAGAGAAAGGTTATGTGAGAGATAGATTGGGGCCCAGAAGGAAGGTCGGAAGGTCATGACAAGAGCTTGGACCGCCCGTTTGTGCAACGGAAAAAGGTATTGAAAGAAAGGTGTGTGAGCAGAAGGGAGAAACAAAATCCGAAGTTAAAAAGACTCATTTCATTATAGAAACTTTTCCAACAAACAGGAGGATCCGCCATAAGGCTACGATGGGGGCGGTGTCAAGTCAAAGGGGGGCTATCAAGTGTTTAAACCCCATAAGGTTGGCACTGGTGGAACAGCTGAAAAGAAGGGAAGTCCTTCTTGTGGAGAAGGAGGGCATGTGAACGCCTTGGCTGGTCCATGGGATCCCATAGCGGGAGGACGCGTCCTGTGGGTCATGAAGTCATTGGGGGGGGGAGGAGTCCTCACATGAATTGGAACAATAGAAGCACAGGGGTGAATAAGCACAGGATAAGATCCTTGTATGCAAAGAGAACCTGTCCCTGAGGAAAAAAGAGGGCATGCCGGGGAAAGCACTCAGAACAGAAAGTACAAAAACTGAGATCTAGGCTTCAATCGTAGGAAAGGGAGGGAATAAAACGCGGAGAGATGAACACTCGAAAAAAAGGAAAAGAAATAAACATAACGAGAAGATCAAATCAGTTTAGAGCCGTCTCTTTTGGCTAAATGGCAGGGCCCTATGCAAGTCCAAGAGGGCCGAGACTCCAGCAAGGTTAAGTATGGAAAGTGTCCATCATTCTCTCTAGCAAAATGAAGAGACTGGCTGGGGGGGAGGTATGTTCTTCCAAGGAAAGTTAACCGAAGGATTCATTGAAACATCTCTTGAAGCCCATAGAAGGGGAAAAAGATTGCCATAGCATGGAAAGATCTTCCTTCCGAAAGAGGACGAGGAACAAAAGAATCGAAGAAAAAGGCTCATTAGGAGGTATCTAGAACAGCAACCGGGGACCTAGTGTAAAGTGAGGATGTAAGGATGGAAATAAGTAAATATTCTTCTGGAGACACCCCCTGGCGGGGAAAGCACGAAAAGAGTTGAGGGGGAAATGAACGGACCTTGGCCCTGGAGGAAAGAGAACTCTGCCTATCCGCATAAGGGCCGAGTCGAAGGGCTCCATACACAATTAAGAAAAGGGACCTGTAAAATTCGCCAAGAGGTGATCATGCTAGGCTTTGAAAGGGCGGGAAGGGCTTCCCAGCTTAGCTTTACCTGGGAGGAAAAGGTCCTGGAGAAAAAGAGGGGTCAGTAAGGAACAGCAGGGTGGGGTAACGTAATAAAGATACCAACGGGGGGGATTCCTTATAGGGGAGCACAGAAGGAAGGGCTGCCCAACAGTGTGTGCAGCACGAATGGCAACCTGAATTCCCTCAAATAGGAAAAAAGAAACACATTAGCAGGAGGAAAAACCTAAACAATTGTTTCCCGTAGAATTGCGAGTGAAGCAAGCCATGACCTACATATCATAAAAGACATCTGACAAAGGCAAAGAAGATAGTCTACCTCTATTCATAAGCGCCTCCTTTCCGAAGGGGGGGAAGGACACAACTGAATCTGGGGCGGAGGTTCTCGAATGATTGCTCTGTTCCGTAGCAATACGAGTGGGACGCAATGAGTGTTACGTCCCACTTCGATTGAAGGAACGGCACCCCTGGCTGGATCCGAAAAGCTGGCCAGCTCTTAAACCAAAAGCTTGGGTGTACTGCAGGCGAAAGATGGGCTCGGTGTCAAAGAAGAAGAGGAAGGAGATGTTCACCGATGAAAAAAGGCAGGTAAGGTGAACGAAAGGGAGTGTTGTAAAGGGGATGCGAATGTTCAAAAGAACGAGCTTGCCTGCGGAAGGGTTAAGGAACTGTCTGAAACCATTCGATTAATTCAAAGCGGCGATTTAGAAAACAATCATGGATGAAGTTAAGGTTAGCTCCGGGTATTTTGGTGAGGGGGGGAACTTACCGATCTCACTGACAACCATGCCGGGAACAGGAGACAGCAACAACACCGGGGGGGAGGAAGAGGATTCGGCTGGAGTCTCGGGGAAACGCATACAGAGCCCAGGATCCACTCAAGACGGAGGGGGGGGAGGAGTTTAAAAAAGGCAACGACTTGGGCTTCATCCATAAAAGGAGAGTGGGGAGAAAAAAAAGTGTGGGAGTGAACAGTAGCCGGATGCGAAAGGTGCCAAAAGGTTCTGGGCTGAAACACTCCCCTTTAGTTTTACGAATAAAGAAAGGAGGGAGAGGTGAACAGAGAATGACAGAGAAGAGGGGACCGAGCCCATCTTTCCCTTCCTGGAAAAGGTTACAACAATCTGGGGGTGAGCAGTATCGGCCTGGAAAGGGAGAGAGGGAAGAAGCCAGGGGGGTAATAAGGGGGGTGGGTGTGGCCGTCCCATTGGAGGGGAAGGGAAAACGATTGCGAAGGACATTATCCAATCGTTACGCAGAAATCTATTATCACTTGAAAAAATTCATTTGTGTGAACCATAAGACGGCGTATGACACGGAAGGGAGGAAGAAGCGTGGCAGTTACTCTGGTTTCCGCGGGAGAGAGGGAGAGATTTATTGGCCTAGCGTTGGGGGAGTGTGCCCATGCTCACAGGAGGGGGGGGGGGGCCATCTCGACATTCGAGAGCAGGCTCACATTGGGAGGGGGCTCCCGGTGGCGTCCCGAGTTTCGGGGAGACGAAACAAAAGGGGAATTGGGCAGAAAGTTGCCACCACGTGGCGCCACGGTCCGAAGGGAGGAATCATGAGGGGGGGTTTTGCACAGAGGGAAGGTGCTGTTCTGAAAGAGATGCTGACCAAGCGTGGTGAGCAATGGGGAAATCAAGCAGGTCAAGGACCTGGGGCCTGCAGGAAATATCATGGATACTCTCATTGAGGGGAGGGGGGGGAAAGGTGCTCGGCGGGAAAAGGGAAATGGTTTTGTGTAGAGACGGAAACGGCCTTCGGGAGGAAAACTTTAGGGCCCAAGGGGGACCACGGCGTTGGACGGACAATGAGGTCTCAGCTTCTGCCAAAAACTTCATGATCGAGGAGCGGCAGCCAGCAAAAAAGGGGAAATCAATGCCAAATCCGCCCGAGGGAAGAACGGTGAACGGTTCGGTTGCTGGAGGTATTGGGCGCCAATAAGAATGCGACACCGGCTGGGGGGTTTGTCATCGTAAATTGTAATTCGGAATGAAGAAGGCTTTTGCAGAAGGGCATTCAACCATGGTTTTCAAAAGAATAGGGAGCAATGAAGGGTTTCTTAATGAAGGGGTCAAAAAGGGTCACGATTACGAACAATCCCGATGACAGCCAGGGACGGGCCATCCTGTGCGGCGGAATGCTGGGCCAAAAAATAAGGAGGGGATCGGCGAACCAGACAGGGGGACTTGCTAGGGGGAAATGAATTTCGCGGAAGGAAAACAGCGCGGTATTTTAAAGAAAAACCGGATTGGGGAGAGTTCTGGGGGGGGAGGCCGGGTGCTATCTGTCCTGGGGGGGGAAGAACGTGTACGAAGGTCAGCGCGATAGGGGGGGGTACTTCTGGGCGGAGCAGGGTAATAAAGGGGGAAGACGCGTTGAAGGTATTGGAAAAAACTCTGCAATACCAGGAGTAAGAAAGAAGGAAAGCGCGTGATTGAAAAAAGAGAAGGGACTCACTATTTGTGGAGAAAACAATTTTCTGAAAAAGAAAACAAAAAAAGACTCAAAGGTTTCAGTCCAGCTAAACTTTGGGAGAATAAAAGATCCAATTGCGTGAATGAAAAGAGACAGAAGTACCTCTGTAAAAGCGGGGGGCAAGCTGGACAAGAATGAACTAGGGAAAATTTTACGGGGACTAACAAAGGGATAGCTTTACCGGACTTGAAACGAAAAAAAGAGGTCTTGCTGCGGTTCCTGGGGAGGTTTTTGCACAGTTCATAGAGGGGAAAAGGGAGGAGACGGATGGGATGTGGGGCTCAAAGCGGTTTTCCAGAAGGGGCACAATTCGGGGGAAAAGGGTCTTTTTCATGAAAAGAAGGGGAAGGGAAAGGGGGGCCCA
>Ga0179591_1312145_pt1 | contig 10576 bp, 13 predicted proteins | sample CZOMad2_1_08_16f_FD_182891 | JGI IMG/M metagenome (GOLD analysis project Ga0179591, IMG submission 182891) | Vadose zone soil fungal communities from Angelo Coast Range Reserve, California, USA - CZOMad2_1_08_16fungal (PacBio error correction) | ecosystem: Environmental > Terrestrial > Soil >...
CCAAAAGGAACGTTAAGAACGCTCGGGGGAACCAAAGAAGGGAACTAGGAACTTGGGGGAAGATTTCCCAACTATGAGCTTTCAGAAGGAACGCAACCAAAACTTCGAGTTTCCAAGGGAAAGCGCAAGTCAAACGGCGTTTCAAATCAAAAAAAGGTAAAAAAAACCCTTCCCTGAGGGGTGTCAGCCAAGACCAATGGAAAAAAAAAAGAAACCAGCGAGGCCTAAATGCCAAGGCCCGGAGAAACCTCATTCAACGAGGATTAGGAAAAGATTTCTAACGAAAAACGAGGGGTCGTGCAGGGAAAAACCAATTGGCGAGGTAAGGTAAACACGACAACCCTTTATTCCACAAAAAACGAGTCTTGGGTTGGGAAAAGGGTTGAACGACTAACAGAAGGCAGTTTTTAAAAAGAATCGGAAAAAGAAAAAAAAGGCGTCCGAGGAACGAGAAAGACGCGATAAAACCAACACAACCCTCCGATGCGATTCGAACAAAGGCGGGGGAATGGATTCAGGCGAAAATTCCCTGACCCCCGGCAAAAAAAGGGGGGCAGGGACAGAACACTGCGGGGGAGAGAGACAAATGGAGAAGACAACAAAACTTTGCCGGGAAGGGTAAAAAAAAATAAAGGGCACTAACCGGAAAAGAGATGAAATCCGTTTAAAAAAAGATAGAGGAGGTAGTCGCCAAAGGGAGAAAGGCCAGTCAAACGAGGTCGAACAAAACAAACCCCGTAGAATCAACCGGCAAAAACGAAGAGCTGATCCCAGCATGGAGACTTGGGAAAGAAATAATCCAATCAAAGAAGTCGCAAAAGATAGTGGTCTCACACAAAGGTTCGTTCAAATTATAAGAGCCAAACCCACGCACCAAAGAACCAGGGAAACGCCTGAAGAGTGGAGAGGAAAAACCAAACCATAGGAAGACGCGGTCCGAAAATTGTCAGAGAGCCTGTGGGCATCCAGGGGTTGGCAGGAACACAAATGCAAGGTGTCCCGAGGGGAAGCGCACAGGGAGAAAAAGTCTTTTCTTTGGGGGGCGCCGCAACTCGAAAACCGTGCAAAGAATTGCCGGGTCACCTGGAAAAAAGCAACGCACGCAACGAAGCGGCGATGGACGGCAATCCAATTCGGGGGGGGGTGTCGAGGATGACCCAAAGTGTCGCCGCAAAATCGATGTACTGGGGGTCCCCGGGGGGGATGAAGTTGGGGGGGCGCCCGAACGGCAAAGGGAAAAGGCAAGGAAAATATCCTACTCACAGGGGGGGAAAGTCGAGCGATGATCCGAGGGAACCGGGCCAGCGAGGAGTCGGGGGGGAAAAACCTAAAAAACTGGCGGAAAGTAAGAAAAAGAGCTTGGCGATTTGGAAGTGGCGACGATTATGAAAAAGGACCCGGGTTGGGCGCCAAGCTGCGGGGGAGATGTTTTTTCCTAAATACTGCGGCAAGCCGAGCGGGGGGCGAAGAGAAAAACTAACGAATGAGGAAAAATGCGGTTTGGGGGGAGAACCCACGCAATAGCACCTGAAGGAAGCTCGGAAGAGAACTCCTGGCTGCTGAGCGGCCGGTAGAGAAGCAAAGAAAACCAAATGTTTTGTATCAGAGACGACTTCACCGGACATAAGGAGAGAAATTGCTGCTTGAGGAGTGGGTTCGCCCCTTGGAATTGGGTAGGGGAAACAGGCAAACACGCCCCACAAGGGTAGGAACGATTAAGGTAGCCTCGCCTCGGAAGGGGCATCGGGAAGTGGAAAACGAACCTGATCAAACGTGACCGGTAAACTGCGTTGGTGGGAAAAGAAAAAGCTACGAGGGTTGAATATGCGCACGGGGGTGTGGGGAGGGGACGGGGACAGGGTAAACCCCCCGAAAAAATCCGACAATGCGGGCGAGGGGACCCCGTGCGGGTTTGAAGAAAGCCCTGAGGTCTTGGAAAACCAAAGAGGAGCAGCAGAGGGAAAGAGACCTACGGAAGCACTTCTGAGTCAGGATTAACAGAACTAGCAAAAGGCTGCCGAAGGGTGAACGCCGTACGATGTTGAGTACCGGGGGGGGGAACCCCGGCCGCAGGACGGCCCGCCTGGTGGGAACAGGGGACGTCCGAGTGTTCTGGGCAGACAAGTAAGTTGGGCAGCAATGAACTAAGGTTTTTTGTGTTTTTGCATGGCTTGATACAAAACTAGGGACAAAAAAAAGACCAACAGCGGGTTGAGCAAGACAAAAGGAAAGGTGCTCATGAAAAGTTCGGGGGATCTTTAGTAGTAGTGGGCGACAAGGGGTTTGACTGTCAAAAAAAGAAACAAGGAGGGAAAAGGAATCGATCCCTTGAACCGCGAAGGAATCCCAGCCAGGGGGGGCAAACGAAAGGGCTGGGAATGACTTCGTGGCCCAGGGGGCCTGAGGGGTGGGGGGGGAGTTCCGTATTTAAAGAAGGGTCAATCGATAGGGGGGGGCTAACCACCGGCCGAAAAGGAACCTTCGGGGCCCCGGCATTACGCGAAACTCGGTAAAACAGAACAGCCAAATAAGTGTCAACAGCTGCTCCAGCCAGAGGAAGTTCCCTTACCGTACAAGGAAAACTTAACCAAAAAAGGACGCTCTCGGCTTAAACAATCGCGGGACAATGCTGAAGCGGGAATGGCGGAGCCCTGAAAGTGGTGGGACGTGGTTTTGGTTCAGAAAAAAGCCAGCGAACGTGGCCGCCAATGCGCACGGGGGGGGCAGCGGACAAAAAGAGTGTGCTGGTGAGGGGTCTGCAATAAAAATAAAAGTCCGGAGAACCTGGAAATTAGAGGAACAAGAAGAGGACTGGCCGCATTTGCGCGAAGAAAGACTGCACGCAAAAAGCTCTACAATGAAAATAACTATCAAGAAAAATCTAAGAAGCGGAGGCGCCAAAACAGCCAGCAAGGGGAGACCCAAAACAGGCCTCAGGGCGGGCGAGATTATTTGAGTCGATCTAGGGGGGATCATGACAAGGAAAGTTGGATAACGGAGACTCTGCGGTAATCGTGCCAGGTCGCCAGCGAGTCCAACAACTTGACATTCAGGGTAAAAAAGAGAATTGCGTCTATTGCGCGAAAAGCCCATAGTTTCTCCCAAGCAAAAAGTTTCTTCAACGAAACAAAGTCCAGAAGGCACGGTCGCCGGGGGGATGCCAGCACGATTGGCCGGAAAAAAGAGTTCGCTGCGGAACTATTGAAGCAAGTTTGCATCCTGAACCACAAACTTCGGGAACCGAAAGGAAAACAGTAGGTCTTGGGTGGTTCAAGGGGGGCCGGGAAAGGAGACTGCACCGAGGGTATGGCAAAGAACACCGACGCGAAAAAAAAAGGCCTGACGAACAAAAACCGAACAATAGAACAAAGGAAGAATGTTTGTTGTAAAAAAGTTTGCAAGTGCTAAGACAACCATAGAGACAAAAGCGTGAGGGGAAAACGTACAAGTGGGAAGAGGGGAAAGGGAAAAAAAGAAAGGTTTCCAGAAAGAAAACATCATGGACGGTGGGGGGGGTGGCTGAAGGTGAACAAGGGGGAGAAAAAAACAGGCAAGGAAAAAACAAGAAGTGGAACGCAAATGTTGTACGGGATCACGCGAAAGACGGCCTGTTGGGAGAAGGAGGGGGGGTTGGCCGTACCAGAGCCAGCCTTACCGAATAACACCTGTGAAACACAACCTACGGGGTTGCCGAAAAAAAAGGCGGAATTGGTGGAGCAATTACCTACCGGACCGGAGCGACCAGGCCCAAGAAAGCCCGGCATAAGAGAAAAAGGCGAGAAGGGGGTCAGGAGAAGTCAGAATCCGAAGTGAAAAGAATAGACGAAGGGGGAAAACAAGCAGAGGAAATCCCCCGGGGAAACTGCGCTTACGGACGCCGGGGAAGGGAGACAAAGGGCCCGGGAGGGAAGCGCTGAGTTGAGGCGCGGCCCTCAACACGGACTGCCAAAACCAAAAAGAGGCTGAACGACAAACAAGAGAGAGACCACCAGAAAGAAACGGGCGAAGGGCGGGCACGACGGGGCAGGCCATTTTGATGAAAGAGGGGTCAAATCAATGGTAAATGCGGCAAAAAAAAAAGAGAAAAAGCGTCAAGTCAGCCGCATCAATGAGGGTCTGGACGGTGGTTGCAGACCGCCCACAAGTCCATTGGAAAGAAGAAAGAAGTCTGCAATAAACGACCGCAGGTGTTCCGAAAAAAACGCGGAAACGAGCTCTCCACCAAATCAGCGACAAGACAGAGATGCTCACGCCCGAAGAACCCCCAAACCCCCCCGGGGAAGATCAGCGATGACCATGGAAAAGGGTCGATAAGTCGAGGGGAGGCGGGCAAGACATTCTGGAGCTGGTACCGACAGTGCGGTCCGAGGGCTAGAGGCCGAGGGGGGTGCGAATAACTACCGAAAAAAAGACCACCCGCAAACCGACACAAGGGGGTTAAGTAAAGACTAGGTGGGGGGACAACCGCCGCACTGCGGAAAGGGCAAGGGGGTAATCGATGAAGCAAAAGTTGGCCGAGGCAGAGGCAGAAAAGCAAAGCCTGGAAAAAAAAGAAAGAAAGAGTTGAGCAGAGAAAACGGGTTTTTGACGTGAAAGAACGGAATCGGTCATACGTGCTAGGGACCCCGCCATGTGAAGTAGAAGAGGAAGGCGAACTGAAGGGAGAAAACCAAGGAAATCGGCGAAAGTCCCTGAAGATCAACTTCCAAAAAATAACAACCCACAACACCAAACCAACCCCCCCCACATTCAAGACGAAAAAAAAAGGTACTTCGCCAAAATAAGGGTAGCTGGTAAAATGTGGGCAGAGCAAGCGGCTCTTCAGGGGCGGGCCACCAGGAGGGCTGCTACAATGAACAGGGAAGAAGCCTTGACGTGTGGTTGGTGGCCCGCAAAAGGGGGAGTCTTTGCCAAAAAAAAAAAAAAGGGACTCCCACCGCAGGGCCCGAGCGGGGGGAGCCTCCAGAAAGGGTAATGAACAAGCCAGATGGAAAGTAGCTAAAGAAAAAAAAAGAAGGTGGAGTCAGTGCCAGAAAAAGGCCATAAGACTCGGCCGAAGGCGACTCGAATGTTCGGGGGAGACGTGCAATAGCGCATTTTCATTGGAAAGGAAACGGGAAGGCGCCTTGCACAGCAGCATCCCCTATACACTATTTCAAACCGGGTAATCTCGAGCCAAACAGGTAAAAAAAAAAAACCGCGGGGGAAGTAACCAAAAAGTGAAAAACAAAGAAAGCTGCCAGCCGAGCAGAGAAAAGTTGCAGGCGAAGGGTGAGACCAAAACTGAAAGGCGAGTCCGCCGTCTCAAGGAATGGAGCAAGGCAGGGGGCACTGCCAAAAGGAATCGTGGGGAAGGCGCAGCAGGAAAAAGCTCTCTCAAGAGGCATTGGAAAAAAAAATCGCTCCTCAATCTGTGCAGAAAAAGGTGGGTTTACACGACTTGCAAACGGGGTAGTGCCAAGAGTTTTAGAACGCTCAGCCTTTTCAAACCGTTCAAAAGGCTCTTGCGCAGGTACGAAAAAAAAGCTTGTGGGTGGGGGAAAGGGGAAGGACCATTACCAATCCTAGAAGTGCACACGGCTACATTTGGAGGGATCAGGCTAACCCAGATACGCCAAAAGGAAACGCAATGAGTGCCAAAGACAGGGCAGGGGCTGGGAGAAAAATAAAGCACACTAAGGCAGAATGAAAACGGGGGCCGATGTTGAGCAGAAAAGAGAGCCAAAGAGACGGAAGAAGGGGCGGTGCGGATGGACCTGGGTATCGTGCCCCAAACCCAATCACGGAATTGGACGGACACACGCCTGAATTGGGTACACCGGGAAGACCTCTAAAAAAAAAAACGACGGCCGCGTCACGGGCCGGGGGGGCTGGCAGACGCCAATGTTTGTGAGAACCATCTGATGCCCGCACAAGGGGCTTTAATCGAAAAAAACGAGCCACAGCAAAGGGTGTTATCAGCAGCGCGAGGTTTGCTATTGGGGAACTTGTGCTCAGGGTTTTGCGGTCCGCCGAGGGAGGGGAGACTGCCCGGCTGGATAGAAAGACTCGCAAAACGGAGCAAAGGATAGAACTGTTCTGCAACGTGCGAGTTTGAAGAGAGACAGCCAGAAGAACGTGATCAAGGAGTCCGGGCGCCGGGAAAATGCCAGGAGAAATCAACTTGAGCAAACTGGTAAAAAGTAGTCCGAAGGAAAAAGCGTGGGGGAAGAGGATCTCTTCAGCGTGAGGTAAGCCGCAAGTTCTTCCTGACAGAAAAAATCCACAGAAGAAGAGTGGAACATTTGACGATCAAAAAAAAAAAAATTCAAGCTCTTTCGGAAGGGTCACCCGTTCCAGGAGGAGTGGAATACGGTGCCCAGAAGCTCGCAAAACGCTTCCCCTGAAAAAAAAAAAAAGGTTCAAGGTGAGGGAAAACCATCATCCTAAACGAAGCGCGAAAAAAGTTGGCCGTGACTATGGACGGGTGTGAAAACTGAGCAGGTACGGGGCACACGGCTTCGGACGAGTGAAAGACGGGGGGGGGAGTCCGGTTGTAAGTGTTTCCGGGATCATGGTGCGTGGCCGAAAAGAGGGGGGGGCATGGGAGGGCTTCGGCGGGCGGAGTCCGGAAAGAATAAGCAGTCAATCAAAGGGTAAAGGGGGTTTTGGATCGCTAAACAAACCAAAGGGAAAATATATAAACCACCGATAAACGGAAGAAGGACAATACGCAGGGAAATCGCCGTCCGGGGAAGAAAATATGAGCTTTTCGCTCAACCCACCAACAGACTGGAAGAAACGCGGCAACATAACAAAAGGAAAACGGTGATCGAAAAAATAATGAGCAGCGGGACAGGGCAGAACGCCAGAAAAAAAAATATACTTCCACATCGCCACGCCCAATAGAAAGAAGAAGACAGAAAGGGGACTCAGTTCGAATGATTGAAAAGCCCATCAGGGGGGACTCAAAAAAGAGGGGGGCGGAACCCATTAAAAAGCCATTGGAAGAAAGGTAAATTCGCGACAAAGAGGGGGTTAAATAACGGCAAGGAAAAAGGGAAATGTTACGAACGACGAAGCGGGAACGAAGTTGAAGATAAGAGAAAAAACGGGAAGGATACGAATGAAAAAAGGGGACGCGTAAATAAACAAAAACCAAGACGAGGACGAAAGATTCAGTAACTCCGGCATTGTTTAAAACCTTCAGGTCGGCTCAAAAAAAAGGTTTCCCCTCCCACAGGAGAAGAAAACAGTCCTTGCAGGGGGGGGCTAACACAACGATAAGCCGGAAAATACAAATCCTGTTGAAGGGAACGCCCGCCACGGGATAACGAGGGGAACCGCTCAGTTGGACCTTTTTAATGAAAAGGAGGGTGAAGAGACGCCCAGAAGGCAGGAGAGCCAAAAGACTCTATAAAATAAACCCGGGAGAATGAGGAAAAACGGGTCAAGAAGAAAAGAGAGGGGATCGAGTTTCGGGACTGGGGTGGAGGCTTCAAATCAAAGTGTGTGGAAAAAGCGGGGACTGGAGGAACATGTGTGTTGGCTGGGGGAAACCTGAAAAGCACCCAGCCCCGCCCCAAAGCGGGGAAACGTCGAGTTAGGGGGGGCCGGGTTTCCAGGAAAAGTAGAGATGGGTAGGGGAGGAGGAGGTGCATGTCTCCATGATGAAAAAAAAAACAGGAACTTGGCCGAAAACCACGCAGCAACGCGCAAAGGTGCTAATCGGGGGGAGCAACTCGGCAGAAACGTGTCATAGCCAGGCACGGTGTCAGCAGAAGCCCGCAAAGCGGCGGATCATTGGCGCGTAAGGAAAAATTCAGAAGGAGAAGGGGGGTTTGTCGATGCGACCACAGAACACAAAATCAAGTTCTCCGGAGAGGACTCAAGAAACTCGGGGGGCATTTCCAAGGAAAACCCCAACAAACATCAGGTGGGGGGGGGTGGAACTGCTACCTTGCTCCCGGAGAAAAGCAAGAAGCAGGGAAACTACGTGAAAGGGTCCAGGCGGGAAGACTGTTCTCAAGGGAGACAACCGAAAGGGGAACAAGACCGAAACCCTGAAGGAGAGCCCGAACAATAAGCAGGCTTAAACCTGGGGGGGGGGGGAGGAAGTTGCCTGAAGGAAATTCATATAAGATTACCTTGGACACCGCAGGAAGAATAACGGCCCAGGGTGGCCGAAAAAAGACTGTACTGCAAGCCCAGCTGGCGCGATAAAATCTCCAAGTCCAAGGAGGGGGGGGGTGAGAAGCAGATGAAGGGCACTGGCTTCGAAAATCACGCGAAGGAGAGAGGTTCTGGTCGCGGGAGAAGGCAAAATTACGGGAAAGCAATAAACAAATGTTGGGTATGAAGGATAGGACTTAAAAGGACAAGGGGTAGGTGGGAATTGACTGCGCAAATGGGTGGCGGTTCAGGGTGTGCATCCCAAAGTGCCCGCGGAACTGAGGACGTTCGAGACATTTCCAGCAAGGCACGACGGGCCGGAGGCTGAATCCGATTCAGGAAAAAACGACCTGATAACCCGTCTCAAGGGGGTGGCAAGAACATGGGGAAATATACTTCCGTGGGGAGTAACAAAAGGAAGAGAAAGGGGGTACCACGCAGATCGGGGAAAAAACAACGGCAGGGGGGGGAAACTTTTCTGGACTTTGGAAAAACCGGGGAAAGGTCTTTTGAGACAAAAACCCAAAAACAGCCAGGTCCCAAGAACCGAGCCAGGTCAGGGGCGGGAATAAAGGAACCTAGGGAGGGCACTAATGACAGTGAAAAGAGGAGAGAACTCTCAAGCCAAACATTGTCCAAGAAAAAACCGGCCATTACGGATGGGGGGAATTTTGGGCCCGGCCTTCTTGAACGGGCGCATGGGAATTCAGACAAAAAATAAATGGGTTGGGTTGGGTTTCTGGCCGGCCACTCAATTTCCGCACCAGGTTTGTGGAGAGAATGCGGCTTTCAAACAAACGAAAGCTGCAAGGGGTAATCCCAAAAACTCAAGAGTGGGTGAACACTGACCAACCGGGAGAAAGACTTCAAATTAAAGATTCCTGCATTCTGTTCGGGGGGCCCGAGGGGCGGGGAAACTACTCGGCCAAGGGCCGTGGGGGGGAACGATTCCCTTTGACCCGGGCAAAAATAACCAGGGTTTCCGAGAAAAGAGGCCTGTTAAACAGCAGAGGGAAGCTGCCGGGGAGGGTTGGCATTGAAAAAAATTTCTGTCGTTGAGGTTCTTGCACTAAAGAGGAAAGCGGGAAACGGGGGGGACGGCCCGCACCGGCGATCATGCAATGTAAAGAAAAGGAAAAAAAAAAATGTCCGAAAGGGTCAGGAAAGCAGAGACCTGCAATGCCAGAGGGGTGCAGACTTCTGACGGAAAAGTCTCTGAGGCGCGACTGCCGGAAGGTTAGAAACTCAACTGGGAAGGAGACAGAAAGGATTTGCGTTTGGTGGAGACAAAGGCAAAAAAACAGCTGGTCGTCGGGGGGAGAAGGTCTTTCTTTGTCTGTTCTAAGCCAAAAGACAGTTGCGGGGGAACAAAGAATCTGGCAGGCAACAGGAGGCCCAATGTGGACAGAGGAAAAAAAAAACCCAGCCCCGCCTTCCGAAAGGGGTACCTGCGCAAAGACTAAAAAAAAACGGGGTCTGAATATAACTTTCAAGGGGGGCGAAACGCACGCAAAGAACGGCCCGCCGATCCAAGCCCTGATATGCGGATGGGAAAAAGTTTGGGGAAGGTGTGAATGTGCAAGCCGCGAAAAAAGAGCATTCCATCGGTGAAAAATAAGATCGAATCCACAGACGCGATGCGCGGTAGGAGGGTCCTGACGGCCGCGAAGACGACTGGACAGCCCAGTAATCCGCGTCCTAGGGAGGACTTTACGAAAGGGGGACATCAGAGAAAGTTGTTCCTGCTAACCAGAAAGACACTGACGCGGAAGGAACCCTGGATGCTCGACTGAGAAGGGGGAGGGGGGGAGGACACCGGATAGGGGAATTCTGTTGGTGCAAAGCCTCAACAGGGGCGGTTCAACGTGTACGGTCACAGGCGATAGGGAGGCACCGACGGTAAAGGGGAAAAAAAAACATTCCCTTCTGCCAAACCCACAAACGAACAAGGGGCTGCGGACAGTGGTGTGTCCAGTGCACAAGCCGAAACAAGGTTTAAAACGCGACAAATCAAAAGAGGGGACAGTCAAGATAGGTATGGGTTAAGCTCCCTCACGAAAACCGCAGAACACAAGGGGGTTTCCGATCGCAAAGAGGAAAAACCAAGGGAAGAAAAGGGACTGGGGGGCACTTTCACAGGGGAAGACAGGGTGGTGAAAAAGCAATGGGGGGGAAAAAGAAGGAAAGCAATGAGTGGAAAAATCTGCTGAAAACGCACAGATTGTTTCCAGTACCGGGGTTGGCCAGGGTGACCGTTGAAAACGACCCTTCCAAAGGAGGTTGAAACACAAAATAAAGTTTGCCGAGTTAAGGGAAATGGGGGGGGGAAATTCTAGCAAGTACCACGGAAGAGCCAGGTTCAGCAAAAAATGGCGCGGGGGAAAGCAGAGAGGCCGGACTGAGAACCTAGCTAAAAACTTTTCAA
>Ga0179591_1366235_pt1 | contig 10576 bp, 16 predicted proteins | sample CZOMad2_1_08_16f_FD_182891 | JGI IMG/M metagenome (GOLD analysis project Ga0179591, IMG submission 182891) | Vadose zone soil fungal communities from Angelo Coast Range Reserve, California, USA - CZOMad2_1_08_16fungal (PacBio error correction) | ecosystem: Environmental > Terrestrial > Soil >...
GCGGGGGTTGACGACAGGAAATCCTAGACCATTAATTGTATGTGAAAAAAGGACAGGAAATCCTTTAAAATGGGAAGCTTACGACTGGGAGGAAAAAGGAGTGAATTTATTAACCAAGGCGGGCCGGGAAATTTAAAATAAAATTGGGCGGAAAGTCAGAAGAACTGGGGGGATTTTGGTTTCCTTGTGGGGGAAAAAGAGGGGGCTGGAGATGGGTCGAAAGAGGCAGGGACAAAAAAAACATACAAAGGGCGCAGCTCCAGCAAGCCCAATAAAAAAGGGGAGGGGGGAAAAACAAAACTAAGCGTTGGACTGACTTGACCATTTGGCGGCCCAGAGAAATTTACAAGAGAAAGGAAGAAAAAAGGATACGAGCAGTGAGAGGTAAGCAGAGACTAGTTGGCTCTAAAAAGAAAAAAATCATTTCTCGAAAACATGGTCGAAAAAAATGACGGGGGGGGGGGTGGGGGGGGAGGCCGGTGTTGAAAAAAGGGTGGGAACAAAAGAGTCGAATACTGGGGGAAGTGACGACGAATTGGGGGGGTTTTTTCGTAAAAACATGTTGGGGAAAAGGGGGCCCAGCGTTTGCGAGGATAGAATGGAGAAAGGCGGAAATGCAAGGGTCTGCAGTGAAATCCGAATGTGAACCGTGGGAACAAAGGGGGAAAGAGACTCAAGGGGGAAAAATTGGGGAGGGCATCTGGGTTGGGTCCTCCCAGAGCGGTCTTAAAAAGGGGGGAGACAGGGGGGTCAAAAAAACATCTTGGGAAAGGTCACCAGAAAAGGGAGAACGACACAGGCTTGTTCAAACGATGAAAAATACGGGAAAAAAAAGAATAAAGGGAAGACGTATTTTGATGCGGTCGAGGGGACGTGGGGGGATCTCTAAATGTGGAGGGGACCGCCACCAAGGTGCAAAGGAGTTCAAGTCAGCAAAAGGAAAAGGACGATATAAAAGTAACCGGCGAGCTGAGACAGGAAAACAACAACAAAGGGCAACATGAAAGAGAGATCTGAACGTTTAAGTTCGAAGATTCAGGGAAAAAAAAAAGGCCAAAAAGAAAAAAAATTAAAAAACACCTTTTTCAGGTCCGCGCAGGGGGGGGGGGGGAACAACCTCAATCACGCATTAGGAGTCGACAACAAGGAACGGAGAGATTCAAAAATAACTCTTTCCAATAATCTGGAGGGGGGGGGGAGGGTGAAAAGTAGCAAAAAAACTAGGGAAAAAAAAAAGCTAACCACAGGGTGCAGCGAAGAAAAAAGTGTGAAAAATGGAAAAAAACGGATGGGACCAGGAAGAGAAGTCACTCTGAAAATCAGGGTCCGGCTATCAAAGAAAAAAAAAAAATATGGGGAAAGAAAACCAAACGTGGGGTTTGGATGAGGGGACCATTCCATTAAAGACTGAAGGAAAGGGGTTCAAGAAATAAGAGCGCAAATTCCAGATTAAAAGAAAAACGGGGCACGGGCAAGTTGGAACTATGGAAGCGGCAGTAAATTAATCCAAACTATAGAAGTGAATCGAACAAAGAAATACCCTTTTCAAAATCCTCACGACCAAAAAGAGACCGGAGGGGGGGGGCCCACCCTTTGGCGAACGAGGGGGACCATCTGGCGTGGGTATCAGACGACGACAAAGCAGCACGTATAGGAAATACAACAAAATCCAAAAAAAAGAACACCAAAGAAAAGGCGAAACAGGGGGCGGCCCGGGAGAATCGGAACTTTCCTCAGTTGAACGCAAAGGGAAAAACCGGCGGACGAACTGAGGGGGACATGTGGGGGCAGGGGAGGAAAGGGCACGCGATATTTTTTTTTGTTTTTTGGGCGCACAAAAAACTGCCGGCAAAACATCGGAACCAAGCCTTCATTCAAAAATTAAACAAAGCATCGACTAAATCCCCTCTCCCATGGAAAAAAACAGAACCGGGATTACGTCCTCCTGCAAGCCAGACCCTTCAACAACCAAGTAAACTAAAGTCGACCGCACGCACAAGTTGCAGAGGGAGGCTTTACCAATAATAAGGTGACAAACGGGCACCCACTGGGAACCAACGAGGTAAGCTAAAGCTAGCGGTGCCATCTCTCAAACCGGTTGAAGAAGTGGGAAACGGCGGAAAAAAGAAAAAAGAAATAAAATTTTAATAATTTCAATCACGGGAGGATGTGTGGAAGGAAGGGGGGCAACGAACAGGGTGTTGGTGGGGGGGGGGTTTTTTTTGTAAGTGGCAAGAGCCGGTGGGCACTGTTTGGGTAAAAAAAAATCCTGGGTGGGTTCCGAAAGTAAGTTTGGTTACGGTGGTCAAGACGGGGGGGTCGGAAAAAAGAGGTGTAATGGTTAAAAATTATGGCCTGGCGAGGGGGTGGGAAGGGAGGGGAAGGGAACTCCCATTGTCTTGCAAAAAAACACGAGGGTAAGAAAAAAACAGGACCAATTCCTCAATAGGCGTATCAAAGGGGGGGGGGCCGGTGGTAAAAGGTCGGGGGTCGAAAAGAAGAATCGAGAACCTTGGAGAGTTTTGTTGGGCTGGGGTAAGCGGGTTTTGAAAAAAAAAGGAAAAAAAAAAGGGAAAAAAAAAATGGAAAGCTACAGAAATGTTCAGTTTCCGTCGATGAAGATTAAAGGTGGACGGGAGAGAAGAGGGGGAAACCCCCCCCCCCGAAGAAAAATCAAGATGGTGGTCAAGTTTGAACCTATAAAAAACCCTTGAGTAGCCGCTAAGCTAAAAATGAGGGCTATGTAGGGTCAGTTGGCCATTCGGGATTGTTGCAGGAAAACGAAGGGAATCTCCAAGGGTAAACCAATGTTTTACAAGGGAAGTATCCTCTGGCCAGGTACCAAATCACCCAGTGTTCCAAATGAATATAGTAGATTCACGCGTCGAAGGGGATGGAGGTCTCAGACTTCAACAAGAGGGGACAAAGAAGTCTGGGTTTGGGACAAAAAAAAACGGGGGGCAATCCGGAAGAACGAGCGTGGAGAGGGCAATTTTTCAACCAGGAATGAAGCAGGAGAGACTGGGGAATCAAGGGGGGGGGGGGGGGGGGGGAAAAGAAAAAGAACGGTCTAGAATTACCTTCAAAAAACCACCACCACCCTGGATGGTTGTTTGGGGGGGGAAAAAGGGTACATGGCAACTGGAAAAGAAGGAGGGGGGGTTGCAGTTTACGCGAAGGACCTTTTTGAGAGGAGAATTTGTAACGTGCAGGGAAGGGTTTGTTAAGAACGTGTTGGTCAAAAAAAATAGTGTTCACGGCGGGGGGGTCGCCCCCTCTCACAAAAAGGGGAGGAGGTAAAAAATGGAAAAGACTTTTTAGAGAGTCACGAGTGGAGTCGGTAAAAGAACGGGCAATTACGGCATGGGTAAAAAAAAAGATGAGCCGATTCTCTGGGGAGAAGTCGCCGAAAAAAAAAGGGAATCAAAAAACAGGAATCAACAACAACAAACTGGGGGAAGGGGGAAAAATTAAGAAGATACGAGATTTTTGAGGGCAATATCCAAAGTCCAGAAGGAATCAGGCCCGGGAGAAAATCGTTTGGAAATTAATGGGTCAACGACCAAGAAGAGGGAAAAGACGTCACGGAACATTCAAGCGTTCTGAGCTGGGAGAACACTGTGTAAGGTCTGAAAAGAAAGTGAAAAATAAAGGAAAAAAGAGGGTTCACAAAAAATGGGAAGTACAATTTTCTAAGGGGGGGTATCCGAACAATGCGGATTGGGAAAAAACATTTCAAACAAAGCAGGGGGGGGGGGGGGGGGGGGTCCGAAAAGTCGTCAAACGGTTTTCGGTAAAAACGGCACCAAGATCGCAGCAAAACTTGGAAACTTGCCCGGGAATTCAGATTCACCAACGGGTGGGTCAAAAATGGACGAGTATGTAAAGTTTGGGGACCCCGAGTGGGGGGGGGGATAGGGAGTGAAATCGGGTCACGACGCGAAACGTGGGTGAAAACACAGAAAATTATACATAGCCGGTGCAGGGGGGTGATGTGAAAAGGACGCGAGACCGTCATTTCTCCACATGGACCGCGAGGTGTGTCGGAAAAAGCAAATCAGTCAAAAATCATGGGGAAAACAAAAGAAATACGCCGAAGCTCGGTGGGAGCTTTTTCGAGTGTAATGAGAACGAGTTGGGATAAGGTTTGGAAAAGACAAATAACGATAGGCGGGGGTCGGGCAAAAAAAAAACCGGCGAGATTCACCGTGAAAATAGGGGCGTCAGGAAGAATGAAGGGGAGCTGGAAAACTCTCAAACCAGCAAGCAGAAAGCAGGCGAACTGGAATTAAAAAAAATCGACCGAACGTACAACAGAGTCACAATGAGAATGAAAAGAACTTCAGGATTTTTAACGGTCATGGAGTGGCCCCAACTCGTTCCGTGGTAGGGGAAAGCGTAAACAAGAATGCCCCAACAACCGCAACACGCAAACGAAGAATGAAAAACTCTTTGGGCCAAACAGGAGGGAAAACAAAAACACTATCAAAAAAACGCGGAAAAAAGGGTTTTGCCAAAAAAAAAGCAGCCGGAAGGGGGGAAAAAGGATTCTACGAAAACCAAAAACAAAGAGGAAACTACAATATAATGGTGATTGACAGAAAACTAAACAAGAGGGGGAAAGGGTCGATTTTGGGGTGTACCCCGGGGGTGAAAACTTTCAGGGACACGGGGGAAGCAGGGGCCGGACGAAGATGCAAGGGCGAAGGTCAAGCCGGGAGGGGAGTCAGAAAAAGCAGAATCAGGAACGTTTGGAAACGGGGGCGGGGTCGACTTGGTTTGGGGTGAGAAGGGGAAAAAGGCGGAAGGGATTGAACCGGTAAGACGTTTTGTTAGGGGGGGCCAGGACAGGATGAGAGAAGGGGGGGGAATGTTTCATTTTTGATGGGCGTGGCGGGGGGAGGAGCGCCTGCAAAAAAATATCAAACGCGGACTCAACGACAAAAAAAAAAAAACAAAGGCTCGTGCCAACGGCAGGTTTCTGTCGACTTGGGGAGGGAGCTAAAGGGAGCGGGAAAGCCTGGGAAAAAAAGGGACATGAGAGGGGGGGACTGTACGAAGGTCCCCGGCGAAAGGCGGAGCATTCATGATTGGGTCCCAAGGTGAAAATGGAGTTGGATGGGCCCCAAACAGGAGGGAAACGGGGTGGGGGGCGAAGAGCGGGTGGGCCTGGAAAATGAACACGAATCGTCGGTGGGTGGCAGGAAGTGACCCGCAATTAATAGGGAATGAACCCGCAAGAAGGCCCCAAAAAACTCGGTGTTGGGGCCTAATTTGACGTGACAGGGGGAACGCATACGAAGAAACAAAACGTTTTTTGGGATAGGGGTGGGGGCGACTCCGGGAGGGGGGGATTAAGGATATAGGGCCCAGAAGGGGGGGGGGGAAAATGTTCAAATAAAGGTTAGAGAAACATGGTCCGAAGGGTTTCCAACCCGCTTGAAACTAATGAGCGAACAGCGGAAAAGAAAAAAACGTTATTAGCGTTGAAGATGAAAGGGGTGTTGTCGGGGGAGTATCATGAGTTGAAAGTGAAGGGGGGGGTACCGGATGATGGTAGAAAGGAATCAGGAAGAAAGGGTCCAGTCCCGGGAAAAAAAGTAAAGAACCGGCGATCGGTCTCTCAAAAAGGAAAACCACCTAGTGGGGGAAAAAATATAGGAGGACAGAAGGTGTCGATTCTTTTTTCAACAGGAATCTCCAGGAAAAAAAATTGGGGTACTGTGCCAAAACCCTTTTTGGTTCGACCGCGGCCATGTGGTGGGTGGTGTGGGTCGGAAAGCTCTCCATGGGTCTGGGACAAGGGTGTGGATGGTCCATATTGTGTTTGTGGCTTGTGGCAAGGGATAGGGACCCCACCTCTCCCGGGGGCCACGGCCACAACAAGGCACTAGTCACTTCACTCTTTGGAACACTACAACCACCGTAAAAATTGCTAGGGAATCAAAAGAAAAAGAAATCCACACAAAAAAAATTTTACTGTGGACAGAGGTATGAAAGGAAGGAAGGGGTGATTAAAAAGAAAAGAAAATAAGGAGGTTTCAACGTAGGGTGGAAAGCCAGGAAAAACAAGTTGGGTGTCCAGAAGGAGAAAGATGGAGGGGGGCAAAAGGGTTAAACCGATTAGTGGGGCCCACAGATACCACCGGGAACCTACTTGAAAAGGTAAATTCAGGCAAACTGAAGCCGGGAGACGGAGCGAGCCCAAAAACCAAAACACATATTCAGAGAAAATTTGAAGTTAAGGGTGCTCGAACCAAGGAAAAGAATTCCGGAGGGCGGAGGAAAAACTAAAACGTGGAGTGGAAAATGCACGGGTCCCAACGAACCAATTCAAATTCAGATGAACGGGCACTACACCAATGTGGAATGAGGCGGCGGGCCCTATACGGCAACGGGCCTTAACCCCAAAAAAGTCGGAAAAAGGGACGATGCAGTTCTAGAGACAACATTATGAAAAACACCAGCACAAGAAGATCGACGACGCAGCAAAAACCGTTGGACAAAAACAGAACGGCGCAAACCAAACAAGACGACTGAGAAGACACAGTGGCCCCAAACAGGGCATGTATTTTTTTTTCGGGCAAGGATATTATTTATGGTCGCCTGTGGGAGAAGAAAAATCGCACCCATTTATATGGGTGATTATTTGTTGGGGTGTTTATAGGTAGTTTACTGGCCCGTTTGATCCCGAGCGGGGCTAAGGAAAAAAAGGGGGGTGTGGTTGTTTTTAACCTGGGGGGTTTCCAGGGAAAGACACGAATGATATGCTAGCGGAGGGGGGGTTATCAACAGGGGGGGGCCGTCCTCCGTGCCCATCCACTCCCCCGTTGAAAAAGAAGTAAAAGGCGCGATCCTGGTACGTGGGAGACCGGGGAAAAAAGAACTAACCTCACTAGAGGAAACTTTCACAAGGCTTGGCCAAACAAAAAAAAAAAAGGGCCGTGGGAATCTCCTCCGGTGGACTTGGGGGAAAATTGTCCTTGAGCGGCAAAGAGAGGTGTTTTTGGAGGAGCGCACTTTCAAAAGTCGACAGCAACGAATCAAAAAGAGGGCAACGACTTCCCGCGAATATCATCAAAATGCACAAACGAAAAAGGCTAAAATTCAGGTACCGATCCTGGGCCAAGGAAAGAGGACAAGGGAACCCAAAACAGGAAGAAAAAATTCTCCTCAAACCGTAGGTTGGAAAAAAAAAAACCAAGGGAACTCAATTCAGGGGGTAGGGCAACAATACGTGGACAAAACCTATGAAAAAGAAGCGAGATTAATCCCCTGACGACCAGTCCTGAAAAAAAAAAAAAAACAGGGAAAAAGGGAATTTAGAGGAAAAAAGGAAACAGAAAAAAAAGGGAAAAGAATGGTAAAGGCAAAGAAAAACCAATCACAATTTGCTTTTTCTCAGTATCAAGCTGTTTGGTTGGGGGGGGTGCGCATCGCAGGCAACATTGCTGAAGGGTGTTGCAAAAACGGAATCATGTTTTAAAACGGCCTGGTTTTTCCGGGTGGGTGGGGACGGAAGGGGGGGGGACGGGTTTTCTCCTGGGGTGGGGGGGGGTGGCAGAACAAAGCAGGGGGGGAAGAATTTTGGGTGGGGTTTATGCTTGGCACGCCCGCGGGGGTGGAAGGAAAAGGGGGCTCTTGGTAAGAAACACTCACAAAGGGTGGGGGGGGCTGGGGGGGTGGGCCAAGAGAAGGGGGCAAAAATCAACTACGAAAAAAAAAGAAGAACAACCACCTCCAAAAGAAAAAACGATGAATAACTACAAAGGGGGTTAGTGGACCCCAGGCAAAAGACAATCGAAGAACTTGATGGCCTTGGGTCTTTGATAACCGGGAATGGGGGGGTTTTGGAAGAGTTTAAAGGGTGGGAAAAAACGACCATCACGTTCAGGGCCGGAAGGGAACGTGAAGATGGGGATCGCGAGGAAAAGCAAATACAAGTACCAATCCGAAAAACCTGGATTTGAGTCCTGAACTGATCAAAACCTATCGAAAAAGGAAACAGTATAATCTCCCCTATCGAAAAAGGGGGGGGCCGGTTTGCGGAAGGGTAAATTGGGTAAGGGGCTGATTAACCCTCAGTATGCTGCATGAAAAAGAGGCATCGTGCTTTTCACCCGACAACCGGACCGGAAGGGTCCTAGGCTTTGTCGGGGACACTAAGTGTTGGCGAGGTGTTCGGGAAATTAGACTGCCGTAAACCGCCACCTAAAAACTTGTTGATGATGGGGAATGGGAGGGGGTCAACCGACGTCAGAGAGGCCGGGGGGACGAAAATAACTAAGCACTTCGTTCAACGAAAATACGTCAAAAGGGAAAATGTTTTTTGGGACGAAAGGTAAGGGGGGAGGCGGAAATAGTGTAGAGTTCGGCTGTAAAGGTTTGAAGAATGAACAAAAGAAGGATTTTGACTCTTTGTTGTTTAAAGAAAGGGGAAAAAAATGCTACCCCCAAGCCCCATCCCCACCTGTATTGGGGGGGACTGTTGGTAACGAAAACTGGGAAATACCAGGGAACAGGTTTGGAAAAAAATCAATAAAACAAACAAGTAAAAAAAAAAAGCCTAACAAAAAGAGCGTAAAAAAGGGATCAATAGTTAGAGAGGGGTAGTGGCAAAATCCCGCCGGAACTAACTGGGCGAAAAATTTTACCACACAAGGGGGGGGAAACTGGGAGATTCTCTAACAGATGGTTTAAAGTGGTCGTTCTCAAGAAAAGTCTAAAAAGAGAAAAAGGAGAAAATTAAAATTATTAATTGACTCAATTTCCAACGTCGTGGGTCAAAAATGGTCAGGGGGAAATAGTAGACGCCGAAGTAAAAACGAGAGCCAGAAAGGAAAGTCAAATAGGGGGGGGCGGATACTCAGCAAAAATAAGGGACTAGAGCTCCAAAAAACGCTTGGAGGGGAGAAAGAGTATATCTGGCCAGTCGGTTTGGTGGGGCGAAGAGGGGGGGGGAAACAAAAGATTCAAATAGGCACTCAAAGCATTTTAAAAAGAAAAAGGGCATATTCGTCGAAAACACGGAAGGAAGCAGAAAAAAGGGGAAAATAGCGTCACTTCCGGGAATCTGTCAACATAAATAAAAATTCCTGCAACCTGGTGGAGACGAGGGGGGCGGCGGGGACAGAAGTGGAAAAAAAAAAAAGATGAAGAACCTCCAGGGGTGAACGAGTAAGTGAGCAAGGGATCGGCTTAAAATTTACTGAAAAAATTTCAAGGAAAAACCAATTGGGGCCAAACCCAAAGGGGAGTGTGGGTGTTCCGAAAAGGAGACAGTTTCTTAAAAAAAAGTGTCCCAAGAACAAGGTCGGGAAAACTGGGGGGGGAAACGGGAAGGCCTATTCTGCAACGGTGGTAACCCAATTACGAAAAAAAGGATTGGAAAGGGGGGGGTTTGAACTTGGCGATAATAGGCCCAGAAAAAGAGGACGGGATATGGGGAAAGGCAGAAAAATGGGGGGAAGTTGGGGGGTTGGGAAAAACTTACATCCAATAAAGGTCTCAAACAAACCGGGGCGGGATCAATTACCAAAAAAAAGAGTTCACCGTCAAGGAAAAAAAAGAATTACACGCTCCGCAGATGTGGGTTGAGCCTGTTGGGTAAAGGGGGTAGGCGATAACGGTTTTATAAGTGAAAACAGGGAGACGATAGGGCGGGGGGTCATTCTAACGCGGAACGGGTAGAAAACCTTAATAAACTATCAGTGAGAAAGAAAGGAAGGAAGATTGGAAAAACTCAAAAGAACACAACTCCTGGCTTTTTTATAGAAAGGGGGATCAGACGAAAACAATACAAACCAATTGGTAAAAAATCTTCTTGAGTGTGGCAACAAGGGGGGGAAAAGGTGTATGGAAACAAAAAAAGGGGAAAAACAAAGAAAAATGTAGTAAGACACAACCTCCGTCCACCCGGTGCAAGGGGGGACAGAAAAAGGTTACACAGCTGGTGTTCAAGCAACCAAAACAAAATGGGTGGGGAAAAACACACAACTAAGAAAAACCGCGAAAAAAGAAAAATATACAACCCAAAAAAAGAAAGTCCTGGATGGGGGCACACGAAAAAAAACCCAAAAACGCGGCTAACAAGAGACAATCAGAAAAAAATGTGAAATTGACACGCCTGTAAAAAAAAGGTGGTCGTCCTCTGGGGTGTGGATCGACAGTGTGGTAAGGAAAATGGGAAAAAGGGGCAAAAACTTTTTAGCAGGCAAAACGGAAGGAAGATGCGCCGGGGGGCGAAGTCGGGGCGCGGGCAAGCTAGAGGTACCGAATCTTAACGGGTGGGAGGCCGGGGACTATTAGGAATGAGGGGACGATGGGGGGGGGTGGTGGGCAAATGCGGCGGTGGGCAAGTTTTTTAGAAAGGGAGCAGACAAGAAGGGAGGGGTGGGGGTGTTAGTCTTGCGAAAAAGGGGGGGGGCGGAAAAGAGCGGTCACAAAACTAGCCTGCACAAAAAAAAAAAAAAAAAAAGGGAAGACGAACGGCAAGACAAAGAGGGGAGGCGGGGGAAGGAACAACGGTAAGTTGGGGGTTAGGGAAGGATCGTCTCGGGGGGGTGGGGTGTGGGGG
>Ga0179591_1428819_pt1 | contig 10576 bp, 13 predicted proteins | sample CZOMad2_1_08_16f_FD_182891 | JGI IMG/M metagenome (GOLD analysis project Ga0179591, IMG submission 182891) | Vadose zone soil fungal communities from Angelo Coast Range Reserve, California, USA - CZOMad2_1_08_16fungal (PacBio error correction) | ecosystem: Environmental > Terrestrial > Soil >...
GCTGACTGGCTGTCGCGCCAGCTGGGAAGGAAAGCGCCCCAGACCGAGTACGGCCCTGCTTGCGAATGGGACTCGCCTCTTCTCCTTTACGCAAGCTGCCGTTTCCGCGCTCGCGCTGTTTCCGGCCTCCGGAACAAGCGCCAAAAGCTTCCCGAACAGAAAACTCTTCGGAGTTCGTCGGCGGAAATGGATGGAGAGTTTTTCAGTGCTTGGCCGCCCAACACTTGAAAAGCCCGCCGAGATGCGGGCCGCCTCGTAGGCGAAACATTGGATGTGAAAGTGTAGATTCGGCGTGTCAAGTTGTGATTTTCGAGAACTCCTGTCAGCGCGTTCGCGGACGTGGAACCTCACGAGTTGCAAATCTGACCACCAATCGATTTCAACGCCTAACGGGTTCGCCCGAATTCGCATTCCACTTCGGTCACGCCGGGGCGCTCGACTGTCACCCCACGTCGCGCTCGAATACAGCTCGTCGGCGGGCCATTCTCCCTTCGAATAGGTGGGGAACTACGGGCTGCTGTCCCTTCCGGTTGACCACGGGGCGCGACTCCCTACTTACGAGTGCGCGATCGTTTTCCTCTTCGCCAATCAGAACGGGTTCCGCGCTTGTCCCTGATGGGGCCGGGTGCGGGAAGCGGGACCGCCCAACAGGGTGCGTATCGATCCGATTCTTCCGGGCCATCGAGGCGGGCTTCCTGCGGCTCGAAGAGTGGACCGAGGGTGGCGACTGGCCGCACTCATTGGCGGTCCCGCGAAGCCGGAACGTCGTCACGATCTATGGGGCCTCGATGCCACGAATCTCATCGCGTGCTTCGACCCGGAGCACCCGAGCCGTCGGCAATGGTTGCCGACGCCCATACGACCCGAGCTGGAACGCGATCCCTATGAGGTACGCGGCCGATAACCGCGACGGCTTGAATCCATCGCGGCTAGATGGCGACTGAATCTACATGTCCCGTCCGCTAACCGGTCTACCTGCACGCGTCCGGGACGGGAACTCGAAGCCGCTTCTCGCCGACGCGCCGGACGCGGTGGAACGCGATGCACTTCGAGCCTAGTATTCGACTACGGCAACCCACGATCGCATATGCGCCGACGCCGTTGCCGATCCGCCCCGGGCCTCGCGCTGCCGGACCCTTAACTCGTCGCGGCGGTTCGGGTTCGAGTACTGACGTATGGCGATGCCACCGCGTCCTGCTTTTGTCACCGGTTTTCGAGGAGTTGGGGGCCGGAACCCCGTGTTGGTGTTGCTCCACGTGAAATACCACGACCACGAGGGCGGCTTGCACCCTTCTCGCGGATCGAGAGAACCCATTTCCGCCGCGACCCCACACGGGCAAGTAGAGGCAAGGCTCCGTTCCCGCCGCTTGCAGTTCCGCTATTCGGTCCGACAGTGGCACGCGACTTCCGGCCAGCCCCGCCACGACGGCGGAGAACGTGCCGACCTGGTTGAGTGGTCCCGCGCTACCGGTGGGGGACTCTACGGCAGGGCTGCCCGTATTCTGATGAACACGGCCCGCGGGGTTTACCAAGCAACGCGAGCGGGGGGTCGGTTCGCGCCGCATGGTCGTCCCCGAATGGCCGGTTTCACTCGGCTGCCTCCGGTCGGACGGACTTGACGGCGACGGAAATAACGAACCTGGTCGTTCCGGCCGGACTGGGGGGTCTACGCAACTCAGACCGTGATCGGGAGGCGTGGGGGCCGTTTCAACCGTCGCCGACTTGCCGCACGTGAAGCGGCCGGGGCGAAGCCGCAATGGATGTACTTGAATGGCGCGGCCGCTGCGAGAATTCGCGCAGCTCGCCCTTTGAGGGTCAACGGCGTTGCTGGAAAGCTTTTCGCCCGTGCGCCATTTTCAGAAGACGTGGGTCTTTGTTGTTTGCTTCTACCGGGACGGGGCGGCTCGTCCGCCATAAGCATGATTCTCCTCTTCGACTGCGGTCAAATCCGACTGTTTTCGACACGTCGCCGAGCGATTGTGCGTAATCCTCGCAAGGATAGAGAAATTCATCCTCCCGAAGCAGAGGCAGTTCTAAAGGCTTTGACGTGTCGAAACGCTGACTTAAGTACACATAGAGGCGAAGGGTTGGTGTAGAGATGCCTGTCGCAATTTGGATTCGGAAGCAATAACTTTGGGTTCACCTTCCGAGTCTGCCGGGCTCACACCGCGGTTCTAAAAAACATCGACGCAAACCCACTTACCAATCCCTGACTGTTGACGCAAGCTTATTGTCCTAGTCCACCACGTCGCTGACGAAACTCTGTTGTTGATGCTTGAACTGCCTCCGCAGCAATGAAGAGGACAAACGAGCGACTTCGTCTGGCCGGAATGATCATTTTCAGCGCCTGCCTGCTGAAATTTCGGCCTTGTAAAGCTTCGGTGACCAAAGCCGCCCGGGCTCGGTTGAACGCACCCGCATGAACGCAATTGACTCGGATGTTGGTGAACGCCCACTCCATGGGCCAGTGTGCGGTCAACCCAACGATGGCTGCCTTCGCGCGACGTAACTGGTAAGAAACCGATTGAGGGAATGACCCAACTTTATCAGCTCATATGATAATCGCACCCTCCGCTCGCCCGTTATTAACGCTGGGACGACTGCCTGGACATGAAAAAAGTGATGCTTTGAGGTTAACGGCCATCCCCTGTCCCAATACTCCTGGAGTTACTTCTCCAATCGAAGTCGCGAGTCGTGTGCCGGCATTGTTGAACAAGCACGTCCGACCCGAATGACGTGGGGGGAGAAGGTGGTCCATTGACGCTTTGATTGCCGCATTCGCTCAAATCGACCGCGAAGTAGACAGTGCGTGGAAAAACCGCCTGCGATGGTTTTGTTTGGGGGGTGTGTGTTGTTGTGGTGGCGATTTTTGACGAGGCGGGCAAGGCGGCTTCGGCTTTTAATGGCGAGAAAGGGGCACGCGGGGCAGGGGGGCACTGCGAAGGCGGGACGAGGGTGCACCGTAGGCCGCTCGCACACCCGCACGACGAGGACGCGAGCGGAGACGGTGGATAGGAGCACCATCTCAGTATTCAACTTTGTCGCCCCAATCCGTTCCTTTTCGAAAGCGGTCGTAATAGCTAGTATGTGGCCGCGGCCGCCGGTCAAATCGAAGACGCCGCGGGGGTGAACAATTTTCTTTCCCGAAACAGCCAGCACCATGGCATTACTTATTCGACCTTGAGAAGCCTCACGAGAACGGCGAGAGCATGAAGTCGTGTGTTCCGGGGCGACCTGATCTAAATCCGTGTTTTTGCGGCGAGGGACCCGACGATTTCACGCGATAATGGTTGAAGCAGTTTCCTTGCCGAGAGATTTGTGAAGGCATGACGCCACTTTCGAGGCGCTATGTCCGAGGGCGGTGGGGTTCCTTCTTGCCTCGATGACGAGATTTTGACGATAAACGTAGTTCTGCGATCATGTGAGGAACGATCGCGCGAACAGCAGAGGAACTCCATAAGTGATTCGATAACCTTGCTTCATGCGTCGGGGATAGTCCCGGATTGAGATCGGGCCAGCGAATACCGGCGCTGGCGACTAGAATGCCGAGCTCTCGTGCTTGCTTATAGTATTTACCGTTGCAGCCACCACGCCGTCGGCGGGCATACGTCGGACCGATTCTACGGAAACGACGCCATGATCTTGCTGTTGATTGAAAGCGAGTTTCAGGAGGGCTGCGTCTCGGTCTAAGCGAGACTGAGGTTCCCTGACTCGATCAGGCGGGCTACGACGAAGAAGCCGAGGCCCTGTGGGCCGCCTGACAACGGCGTGCCGATGATTGAGGTCGATTGATTCCGGGTTCCTCTACCGTTTTTGGATTACGTGTCAGTTCTCTAAGCGTCTGGATGACAGGGTGCGTTTGTGCGGTCTGAAGACTGTGGTCATTTAAATCAGGATGACGGAATTGTGTTTGGTCGACCTCGTCACGCAGCGATGGCGCCAAAAAACGGTGATCGTCGTCGACCGACTCCAAAGGTTTGGGTAAGCGTTCCTGCCTCTATCTGATTGTAAGTGTTGGACTGTGAGGCATTTGATGGCCTTTCTTTCCACCTGAGGCCGCATCCTACTTCTCAAGAGAAAAGAAAGACGAAGCCAACCACGGAAAGAATATCACGGCCTTGTCGTCTTGTACCTGGTATCATCCAAGTGAGTCCCCTTCACGCTTACAAATTACAAGTTTCATCATATGCGTGACTGGGAAGTGTTTTCCGTTCTCCGCAAAATGGCCGATTCCGGAACGCAGCGGACCTCGATGTCTGAATCAGAAAAAAACCCCTGGCGGGTGGCATGAGGGGTCGCCCTAGGTCGGCCATTAGAACCAGACATGCTCCGATGCGGTGGGGGCAAATGCTGACCTTTATTGGAACGACCTTCCGCGCCTAGCAGGCTGTCCCTAGCGGGTGGTCGAACTTGATCGCGTTCTCCAAGGAGTCGGCGACCATTACAAACTATCGCGAACAGAAGATCGTTTCGCTTTGTGTGAGTTCCTCAGTAGAATGAGGGCCAGGGTAACCCGTCGGCATCATTTGGTACTGTGCAATCTCGCAGGCTTAAGCACGTTTCGAGATAAATTTTGACTAAAACACCAGCACGGTCAAGTTCCCCAACCGGAAGGCTTTTTTTTGCGGCCGGAACCCTTGTGGGCGTCCAAATCACTTTTCAACCCTCTGAATTACTGTTTTCGTCATTCGCGCCGCTCGCTCTGCAACGGAACAGGATCGATGTTGCGGCGCGCCGTTGAGGGAATATTGCACCCCATTCTTGTCCCTCGTTTTGTAACGTCTCCTACAACTGTTTGGGGCGCATTGCACAGACGTCCATACCCCCCAATCATATGCCAATCAGGATGTTTTTGCTTCGAAGTTTCCCCCTAACTGCAGGTCGCTCTACTAAGACCGTTTTTGAAACGCGTGCCACGACTGCAAGCAACGTAAGACGTGTGAGTCGAAAAGAGAAATGTTGTCTTTTGTTGCGCAACGGAGATCCGACCTTCGAAAAGAGGGTGCGGTCTTGAAAAACAGGGCATTGCCCCGACTACGATCCCTGTCGCAGTACCTTCTGCAAGGGTTTGAATGCCTGTATTCATGAGTGTTGCGGAGGTGCTCTGTCCCCACTCCGGCGCTGCCAAACAGCCTTGGCCCGCCTGTCGGTGCGCACCCTGTTCCTCTCCAACCTCGTTTCCGAACTGCGGACACGCTGGAAAGCACTTGGATCGCACAAAGCTTCGGCGGAGTCGAGCGAATATTAGACAGTTCTAACTACGCTACGTCAACGCGGCGAAACATGTCCCCGGAGAGACCTCTCGGCGCCTCTTTCAGCGCCTTCTTCGTCGCGATGCTCCGCGCTCTAGCCGAGGCGCAGACGACCTCAACCACACTTCGATCACTCCTTGACGGCGAACCATGCGCACGGCGTGACGACAGGGGCCCGGTGCGACGAACTCTCCGCCGTCCGACCACGCATGAATCGGCCTTCTGGTGTTGGGACCGTGTGCGCGGAGCGGCATGCGCGATAGTCCGACGACCGCTTCATGGCATCGAGATGTAGAGAGCGTTGCGGATCTCGAGATGTGAGCGGCGTTTCGGCCCGGGTGACCTCCGTTTCAATGCGTCGGGATACAGGTATTCATCGCATCCTCCTTGGGGTACGCCCCATACCACCACGCTCGAACTCCCCGGGCGTATGGAGGGGCGGACGGGAAGAGAAATAGTTAGGCACTAGGAGAAAGCTCAACAGGGGCGAGAGTGGAAGGTTAGGGGGAAGAAAGCGGCGGGGGTGGTGAAGAGTAAGATGAGAGGGGGCTTGTAGGCCGGACCTGGGTGGCGCTCGTCCGTGACCTCATGGGCTTGCCCGGGACGACTCTGATAGTCGTCGCGAAAAGCGAAGCCTCGTCGAGGCCCGAACGACAACGTAACGCATCGCGGTTGGCCTATCGCCGTGTCCTTGACGCGTAGCCCTTAGGACCGATCCCGCGAATGAACACGTTTTTCGCCCAGGGCTTCTCCCAGGTCCATCATGCGGAGCCGGTGTCGCTGTCCACACCCCCCCCACCCCCCCCCCCCCCCCCCCCCACCACCCCCCCCCCCCCCCCCCCCCCCCCCCCCCCCCCCACCCCCCCCCCCCCACCCACCCCCCCACCCCCCCCCCCCCCCCCCCCCCCGCCCCCCCCCAATGATCCGGCTGACCCTCGGAACCTTCTCTCCCGCGAACTACGTTTCAAGCGCCCCCGCTCGCATAATCGCGGTCCCGCGCACGGGACCTCGTAAAGGCGCCGCCCCCGGCGGGGCGATGCCCCAGACTTCCAGACCCTGCCCTGGTGATCCGCACGGTTTGTGGCCCGTGGCTGCGCCCACGCCCGAATTCCGCGAAGGCCTTCGCACGCCGCCAACACCTCCTATGTCATATTCCCTAGCGGTGCCACTCAGAAGTCGGGTCGCCCGCGGCACGTGAACAGGAAGGATCGTCCCCTGTAGGGGGCGACCCAGCGACCGCCGGCGTTTGTCTCGTCAGAACGGCGCGCACTCGCCTGCGGTCAGGCCCGCGGAGTTATTGAGATTGTCAACCGAAATCCGATGAATTCGCCGCCCGGCCATTTCGACAGCCCCGCGTCGACTTTTGTGTAGGACGGCAGGATCTCGTTTGGTCTCGTTACCGGAAACGCTTTGCCCACGAAATGTTCCAGAACCATAAGACCGGAACGTGCGCGGGAACCTACGTCGTGCTGGTGCTGAGTACGCGGCCTTGCCATTCCGGCCTGGGACCCACTTCGTTGCCGCTCGAGTCCGAGCCGCCGTCAATACAGTGGCTGTAGCGCGCATGAAGTTATGTTCCGCTGGCGCCCGACCGCGAAGCCGCAGAAGGGGACCGGACGTCGCGTTGAGCTCGGTACCATAATGTTCGCTGCACCGGTCCGATGAGGTCCATCCTTTCGCGGCGAGATCGCAATTCTCGATGCCGCGGAAATTTGTTGTAGAAGAATATTGCCGTCGAAGCGCGCCCTTTGATGCCGTGAGTTCCCCTCAGTATATGGCGCGATACAACAACGCCCCCCCCGAGTTTAGGCTGCGTCCCCCCCCCCCCCCCCACGCGCCAACAGCCGCCCGCCGGCGCGGGAGGGCCCCTTCCCCGGCCTCTGACCGAGTTTTGGGTTCCCACCATCCTTTTGGCAGTGTCCGGACCTGTGGGAACCGGGATAGGAGAGATAGGAGGCGGGGGATGGGGAGAGGGGATGGGAGAGGTGTAAGGGGAAAGATATGCATGATTTCCTCGGCTGTAGCGGATCCACACCCCCGAGTGCGGATGTGAGCTCATAGTGGCGGCCGGCGGTGGCCGCAATCTTGTGTTGTCTTCGCGCTCTGGTCGGTGTAGTATTGAGGGATGGCAGGCCCGTCCGCTGCAGTCGCAGTGTGCCGGAAGGAGCCTTCGATATCGTGGTACTGAGGCACGCCGGCAGCCAGGCCAGCCTGGAGGTAGCCTGCCACACTCCAAAGCCCCACAACGACAACAAGCCGGCATCAGCAACTTACCGTATATCCTCGCTGCTCTTAGAGTCTGCTGCCGTTGATAACGTTGTCGGCCCCGTGACTGCGTGCCATCGGCGAGAGCGAAGATTCCAGGATCGCCTTTGTTTGACCGCCTGAAGGAGCAGGTGTGGCCCAGTTCAGTATCCGGGAGGAGAATCGCGGCGAAGTATAGCCGAGCGTCATCTTTATTGTCCCCGATGTGGCACGGTGAAACGCAGATCGGTGTTGATGTTTCTGGACCTGCTTGTGTGGCGAGCAGCGCCGATCTCCAGCACCTCCGTCGTTTGCGGGAATACCTGCCGGTCGCGACCCATTGGTTGAGCGAGGCCAAAAGTGTCGCGGCGCGCGCTGGCTTCGTTCGTCGCCGAGCGGTGCGTGTCGGGAAAAGCGAGTGGTTGAACACTGTGCCCTCCAGAATATGCGCGCCTTCTCTGGTACGCTGATGTCGGCGCATCAGGTCCATATTATAATTGAAGCCGCCATTGGGGATGTGGTGCCCACATTCCTCATCGCAACGAAGTCGTCGCCCTTCGCAGCGTGAGCCACGCTCCTGAGACTGCCGATGGCACGCGGTGTGAATGTCGAGCCGGAAATTGCCTTTACCGCACCATTATCGACAATGATCGTAAGTCGGCAGATCCAGGTTGGTCTGCGTGGAGGATACGCCCCCAACCAGGAAGGCTTCCCCGATCGAACTTGTTGCGGATGTTGGCGGACAGTTGTCCCCCGCTCGACCGAAATCAGCGTCGGACGTTATCCCGTTTCTGATAGAAGCCGCCGCCCGAAAAGAAAGTGTCTTCGTTACTCGCCGGAGAACGGTCCTCAAGCGCCTCTTGCCGAATCGTGAAGCCGATCTCGCCCCGCCGTTAAAGACGGTCGGTTCCCCGTCTTGAAGTAATGTTGACGTGAGGCCGGTCCTGGCCGTATGGATCGCACTGCGCCGGCCCGCGCGCACCGCTTCGCAGGTCAACCATCTCGTCGATGCGGATCACGTCGGCATTGCCGGAACAGCCACCCGTCGGCGTGATCGGAAACCGTCGAGCGTCCACTTGGAAACCAATAGGTTTAAGAATTTCTTGAGTGTTCAAATGGCGCCCGCCTTTCGCCCTTCTTCATATATGCCAGAATCAACGCGGCTCATACGCATTCGCATCTATCCGAGGAGTCCGGAGACATCGCGATGGCGCTCTTCAACTATTGATTGCTTCTCTGTTCTCCAGTCATCAAGAACTGCTGTCCGTCGATGCAGCTGTATATTGCGCCGAATTGATCGATGCTGCGGTGGCATGTACCCCCACTTCAAACCCTCATGCTCGAATCCCTCTAGGCTGATGTTCGCCCGCTCTTTGCAAACGTCGCGTTCCTTGCCCGCCTGAGACACAGAAGCATTTTTGTCCGGAATGGCGGAATCCCAGTTGCCGTCATGAAAGTCGGCCACCAACGATGCTGGTAATACGAGACGAAAACTCGACTGTCGAAAAACCTTTAATTAAGTCGGCAGCGGCATAGCGTGTGGTTCCCTTTGAGGGCGAGAATGTCCTTCAGTTGCCTGTCATCGCCCATCCGGGACATGCGTTCCGCGCCCGCGTAAACGACAGCCCGTCGGAAAACCATCGCGGAAGTTGTAGCGGGCATCTGCCATGTGATGACGGCGTGAATGCATGCCAGAGCGTGCGTTCCCCAATTAAACTCATCCGGCTTTGCGGCGGAAGGCGATCCATGACAACGAGCTGTCCGAAACCAACGCCAAGTCGCACCGAAATCCGGCCAGTCCCAAGCGGAGGACTGCGAAATCAATCGTGGTTCGGATACATTTCAAAGCCAATCGGACCTTCAGGCGTGAATGCGTATTTGTGGTGACAGCTTGTAGGCCGTTTCCATAGGACGGTCCACAGACGGACGAAAGCGCAGCGCTTCCCTCTTGTTCAACTTGATCCGAAATACTGGCGTCGAATGAGTGGGAAATCCTTCCAGCTGTCGGTGACCGAAGGAAGTGCAGTGTCGGAACATCAGAGGATCGGCCCTTATTGACGTGGGTCAGCATCGCAATCCCGTCGGCGTCGGCCCCCGAGTCGGACTCAAGTTGACCCGAAAGACGCAATGGCCGCCAATCGCGCGGATTCACCGATTGCCGCGCGGCCAATGCGCGCTTCCTTATAAAGGCGCAATGACACACAACTGTCCGCAACGTGTAAGCAGACCGTTTGGCCGGGGGATTAATCGCCAACCTTCTGATAGTTTGATTGAATTCGCCGTGTTTCCGCGAACGAGTAGCACGGCGGCGACGATGCTGACGCGTCGGTGCTGGGAATTGATTGCGAGAACCTGTCGATTGCCGCAAGAGCTTGAGTCTATCGCTCGGAATCCAGTTCATAGCGCATCGAGAATATGGCCCTCTAATGAATTGGGACTTGATTTCGAACGCGTGTGAAGTGTTCGTCCGGCGAGTATTCTCCCGTCTTCTTCCATGAGTGAGCGCCATGCCGAGCACCTCCTCCGGCATGTGCGGATACGAATCCAATGCCGTCTTCTACTAAGCACCGCGTCCCGCCGGGTTCGTGCTGTAAGGCGAAAGATCGCCCCAGGCGACATGGCCTCTGCCATTCGGAGGGATCTGGCTTTTAATGAGCTTGAGTTCATTGTCGTCATAAAAATGGTCAATTCCCAGAGCGCCAGGGCGGACAACGTTTGATCGATTTCTTGTGCAACTGTCCCTCTGAGATCGTCGAATGCCCTGCTGATAGATACGTCTCCTCGTCCCGTTTTCCGGTATCGCTCAGCCTTCTGCGCTGCTCTTGCGAGCAGCGAGACCCAATACCACACTTTCTGAAGGGAGTTCCAAATGCGTGAGCGCCGCGTATAGTTGCCGGTTTGGCGATTGGCGCGCGCTGCTGCGAGGCCGAATAGGCTCGGCATTGGGGTCGCCTCTCGCCCACCTTCAACCGATCTCGCGCCTTCATATAACACCCTGGGCGGATCCGGCAAAGGTTCAGCGCCTCGACCATGCAGGGAGCCGTTCGCCTTCACCGCACTCGAGGACGGCGGCCGCGGGC
>Ga0179591_1261579_pt1 | contig 10575 bp, 9 predicted proteins | sample CZOMad2_1_08_16f_FD_182891 | JGI IMG/M metagenome (GOLD analysis project Ga0179591, IMG submission 182891) | Vadose zone soil fungal communities from Angelo Coast Range Reserve, California, USA - CZOMad2_1_08_16fungal (PacBio error correction) | ecosystem: Environmental > Terrestrial > Soil >...
GGGAACCGCACGGGAGGAAGGAGACGAAACTCTGTACTCATCCCTTAGGGGTGTCAGTGCCGGCGCGTAGTCGAATGGGGAAGTTTCTATTGAAAAAGGGCGGCACTCGATTGAATGTACATAACGCGGGTCTCAAGGTCGTGGGGACAAGAAAGAAAGCAACGGATCTGATTTTTGGGATCGCAGATCGACCATCGGATGGTCGTACTACTGGTCATCTCGCGAGCAGCACGGCAGGGAGCACAGCAGCGACCGAGGTGACTATGGTTAGCCCTCATCCTCAAAACAATCGGTACGTATCCATTCGGGTAGATCATTTAAGACCCATTATTAATCGACGGGGTCGTGAAGCCAACTTTCGCAGGTAGGGGTCGAGATGGTCGGATAAACGACTCCTCGAGGAACAATACCACAGCGGGGTAAAAAGAAATATCTAGGCCTCGTGGCAAAAATGCCTACAAGGTGGATTCGCCGGCCCCGAAGTATCTGACCCCGAAGGGTCGATCCTGGGGTGTGTTTTCCATGGGTCGTCTTCATGGAATATATCCGCGTTCATTGGAGGAACGCGGTCAGGGGTCACTGGGCACCGCATCTGTTTTTGTGGAAAAGGGGACCGAATACGAGGGAGAGAGCGGACACACAGCCGCTTCCAACAGACGGAGGAAGACTTGGGGAGGTAAAACGTTTTCGCTGGGTCACAGAGGGCATGACAAACTGAAGATGGCCGGTGTCACATTCTCTCGGTTCTCGCCGGAGAGTCCGAGGGTGAAAGGTTTAGGAGGGTCACGATCTAGGAAGATTAGGGGAAACGGGGGGACTTCCGTTGGACGTAAAGACAAGGGAAGGAGCGCGCTGGAGATTCTTTCTACTCTGAGTCTTGCTCGAGGGGGGGAGAGTTGATGGACGAGGGGGGAAGGTTTAAGCTAGGACGAGAGCTTGGCGGGGAGGTGATGACGGGCTTCTTATTGGTCTCGGGCTCTCGTTTGAACTCTGATACTTTAGGTCATATTGCGCTTTTGGAAGAGCGACTGGGTTTGAATGGGGTCCGTCAGATCTTAAAAACCGTTGACCTTTTTTCCAGAGAAAACCGCGTTGGGGACTTGGAGGGGTTGGAGTGGGATGTTGACATCCTTCTCATGAGGTTTCAGATCCTGAAGTTCGAAGGGTTCCGTCGGTTTGTAGGGTAAGCGTGGTTGGGCAGCCTTAAAGAAATGGAGAGAGAACGAAAGTAGCCGCCAGCAATCATTTTCATCCTGGCGAGCAACTTTTTCCGGCAGCCCGATGGGGTCTGACCGCAGCGGGACGTACTAAAAGGAGAGTGACAGAAAAAGGGAGAGGGGACGAGCTTGCTCAGATCGTTTCTGGATCGGTTCGGCGATCAAAACAGAACTAATTTGGGGGATGAGATGTAAAGCCATTTGGTAATCACGTGTATGGAGAAAGGAGGAGGAAAACTAGGGGACCATGTAGAGACTTCATCTTCGTGTTATCGGCCCGTTGCTTCCGCTCTGGGGGGTAAGACTTTGACCGTGGACCGTACTCAAGGAGGAGGGGGGGCAGACTGCAGATAGGAAGAGGTTAGAGATTTCTACTGCTGTGCGGACGGAGCGAGAAAGGGCGTCAAATCACTTCAATTGGCACGCTCCAGGGAGAGTTTCTTAGACGGAACCAGCATTGCGGGTGCGAGACTTTTCGAGTAAACTACAGAGGAACGCTTGGCATAACCATATAGCGTGTGAGACGAGGACTGCAGGCTGAAACGCCTCTTTGTTCTTGACCGAGCTTAAAGAAGGAATCCAAAGCCGAAGCAGTTGTTACAGACGCAGACACAAAGCAAGGAAGTGGTGCAGGAATGGGATCAGCGGGGAGGGCAGCCAGGTTGTCTATAGACGAAAGGAAGGATCATGTGCATGTGTGGGTTGTGGTCATGGTCCGAGAACAGAAAGGGTGGGGGCCACTGCGGGAATGCCTCCTTAAGGTCTCAGGAGGGGCTGGGGGGGGGATACCTTCTGACTATTGGTGCAAGCGATTTCCGGAAACTATGCCGTGAAACAGCATTATAGGAAAGGACCCATTGTGTCAGGGGTAGCTATGTAGGGGCCAATCGCCGAGGGTAGAGTGAAAAGACATGGAATGTTGGAACTGAAAGGAAGTCGCCCCGCCTACTATCCACGGGGAGCTCTGGACCGAGCATGACACATGAACTGGCATCCGGTTTTCAGTCACAGGGGTGTATTAGAGTTGGGCGATTAATCAGATCTGCGAGGAGTGTTCCGAAAGAGCTGCCGGCTACAGTGCTCGATGGGAGCAGAAAGCACTTTTAGTGGGGGGGCCGGCTTTGAACTGCGAGGTTGTTGGAAGTAAACACAACCGGAACCCGTGGGCATCTTAAAATGTCCAGCGTCCTCCAGAGCGGGAGACGGAAAAGGGGGGGGGACTGGAAGCAGGTCGGATGGTCCTTCGGATCGGCACAGGACTGCGTGAGAATTCAGAACAAGCTTGCGATTACATCAGATGGGAATGTTGGCGGCCACATTGGTTATCGCGCCTGGTGCTGACTTTTCATTTCAGGAGCAAAAACAGGGGAAGACACCAGTGTCGGTACTTATGCCGGAGTTGGCTTTTCGAAAGGCAGGGGCAAACGGGTGAGGGGCACCCAATGGGGAAACCAGGACAAAGTTGAGCGGCAATGGGGCCATGCCAAAAAATGGAGCGGGAGGCAGGGTGGGGGTATTCGGGTGGGACACGGGGGGCTAAACGGGGAAACAATAAAAAGGGGGGGTATTCTAGAGGGAAGCCAAAGTAGATCAAAAAGAACCTCCAAAAACGTCCTTTTAAGATGGGGGGGCTTGGCAGATTCAGTTGGGGTTGGCTGGCCCACGCTGGATCATTTGAGATTGAAGAATAGAAAGAAAGACCTACAGACGGGTGGCGACCACCCCATGGCGCTCAAGAAAGCGGAGGAGGAAAAAGCTCCGAATGAGGCGAGGTCCCGGGGCTTAATAAAAAATGAGACACTCTTCGGAGGGGGAGAACGCTCGTCGCTTTTAGAGTGTCAAAGAATACGAAAAAAGAAAAGAAAATCTTCTAACGGCCGGAGGAAATGTACACCAAATTGAAAGGAGCGCCGTCCGTTGGCGTTGGAAATTCTCAGGTGGTGGAAAAACTACTCGGGAAAAAAGGGAGCAGCGGCGCTAATCGAAAGGAATTGCGAGGGTTGTACGGGGGCGTGCGGAAAGCTAAACAGCGAATTCTTGACATCACTGGGGATATAATCGCGTTGCGGAGAGGGGGAAGAACGGCTCATGTGGTATACGACATGCGGGGGTTGGACGGGTCTGGATGGGCTTCGAAAAGCTCATGGGGGCGAAAACTGTCTTTATTTTGGGTGCGTGAAAAGACGATAAATCATACTGATCGACCCACCGGACCTGCCGAAGTCAAAAGGGTTAAGGAGGTAGGATGCAATGTCTCCCTAAAGCCAGGGGCACAAAGCCCGCGGGAGGCAGGTTCGTTCAATGGGAAAAACCACACGGGAACTCTTAGGTGACGGAGGGGGGGGGGGGGGAATCAGCTCGAAAAAAAAACCATTATTATAGGAGAGAGAGTGTCACCTGTCCGCAAACATAAGATGGGAAGGGACGTGTATTGTAAGGCACGTCCAGCGGGGAGGAGCTGGGGAAGGCGGTCTGGCGCATTGCATCTAAAGACAGTAACAAGTGGAAAGCTAGGGGCGGTTGCGGGCGCCGTAGGACTGGGGTAAAGAATCAAACCATAAAAAAAACAAGATAAACCAATGTAGAATAGAGCCCAGAAGCCACCGGAGGAGAACCAACAAGTAGGATAACAGTTAGGAAGGGTCGGGTTCCCTGATAGAACAGATGTAGGAAGGGGGACTGAACAAGAACGAGCGATTCCTTGAACGTGACCCTGGGACAACACAGAGAACAAAAACATCTACAAACTCTGAGCGCGTGGAATGCTGCATCTTGACCGGGGATGTGGGGAAAAAAAGGAAATAAAAGCCACTTGAAGGAGATCTCACTTTGATCATGTCAAGGGGGGGAAAGCTTATCACGTTATACTACGATCCTTCCTCGTGGGTAGAAGGAGGAAGGAAGGGAGCGCTTTCTCCTCAGAAAGAAAGTGTGGGGGCCATCTGAGGGAAGGCACACTTTCAGAAGCATACTATGGGAGCTCAGAGTTTCCTAAGGCGAATGGGGCAAGTAGCGCCATTGATGGGGTGCGCGGGGGGGGGAAGTTCCAATGCGTAGGGGGGGTGCCAGAGCAATGATTCCTCCGCTTGAAAAGAAGTGATGGAACAAAGCAGAAACCGGCCGGCTGTACACCACGTTGTTGGGAAAAGTTGCTGCTGCTCGGACTTGTGGGAGAATAGATCACTACCCAATTGGTGGTAAAATTTCGCAAAGAGGGGAAACAATAGAAAAGAAGAAGCCAGCTAATAGCGCCTCAAAAATGCCAAACGAACTGACCTGGGGGACAATTTTGGGGCCCGAAATGTGGAAAAAAAAACAAAAAGCTTCGCCAAGAAAAGGATTTCGAGCCTAGACCTTCTGGGTATAGGGGGGGGGGGGATCAGGGCAATGCCCAGCTGACAAAGAAACTGTCTCTAAAGACAACTGGTGGCACACAAGAATCAGTGGTTCGTAGAAAAAAAAAAATGGGAAAAGGCTCACCGAATCTTTTGTAAGAAAGGATGGAACGACCTGGGTCATGGGTTAAGGGAGGCCCAAGCTTCCATCTCGTGATGTCGCGGACAGTTTCCAGCGAGAAAAACGGAAAAGCGGGGCCATTAAAACAGGAGGGTCAAACTTACAGCACGGGAGAAAAAATCGTTGATTATACCAGCTGATACACTGTCGCAGACTGCAGTCTCAGGGGCGGGACACGTAGGGACTCGGCGAAAAGGGGGCGCCAAACCACGGCCTCAAGCCAAGTGTTGAAGAACAGTAAAGGCAAACGAGAAGTCAGGGCTGAGTCTGAGGGAATGGTCTGTAAGAGGGGAGCACTATTAAGAACGGCTGACGGATAAATGGTCAAACATGAGGAACCCGACGGGACAGATAATAACAAGACACCGCAGGGGGGGTCTAAGATCTTCTGGTTCAATTCCTCGGTCGGAAACGGATGCTACAAGCGGGAAGGCACATACCAAAAAGAACAGTGGTCCAACATAGTGCATCACTGAGGGTTTAAAACATCTTTTTGACTGAAAAATGAACATCACCAAACTTCACGGATCGTTCAACGGCGGGGGCTTACGAAAAGGGTGAACAGCCTCTTTGGTAGAAAGCCAATTCCTGATTGGGAAGGTTGGAAGGGCGGAAAAGGGTTGAGGCAAGGGTTATACTGAAAGCAGTCTGGCATCAAATGGATTTCAGCTGAATTGCCTTTTAACAACACGCAGCATAGGAAGATTACAAGAAGGTCGCTTCTTGGCCGACGCAAAAAGGCAAGAAGCGCTGGGTCGGAGACCAAAGACCAAGTCGTCGCGGGGCCAAGTACGTGAGCACACAGTATCTGTGAGCGAGATACAAAAGCGAGCGTCGCCAGATGAAAGTAGAAAATTCCGCGGATGGGCAGTCTAAAGACGCATAGGAACTTGAAAAGTGAAAGTGAGGGGACAGGATAATATCAAACTGCCAGATAAAAGGACGAGAAGATCGAATGATGGGAGGAGTGGTAAAGAATCCTCGTTTGGAGAAAAGCACCGCCTGCACAAAGGATGAATGCAGGGCCAAAAGACATTAAGGATTTGTGCTAGAGGTACCGGAGGCCTCACTGCCAAGACGGAATAGCGTGGTAAAAAAAAAAATGCCGGCGCCTAGGCCGAAGCATTCGGGAAATAGTCCTTGGAAGTTGCTCTCAAATACTGGGACCATTATTTTGAGGACGGGGTAAATGGTCGTCAAAATCGATAAAAGAGGAGACTGTGGAAAGCTTCCAACCGAATTCATGGAAAGAACCATGAAAGAACCTTGAGTACAGCATCTTCGCCCTCCTTATAGACAAACATAGATTGTCTAACATTGGAGGATCACCATAAACTCTGAAGAACCGTTAAAACGCGTTGGGCGTTCTCGGTGGCACAAGCCCGGAGCAACGCGGCTAACTCTAGACGGAGAGGAAAAAAATCAGGTCAGATTGGGGGAAAAACAATAGGGGGACATCGGCCCCGAACCATCCTCAAGGTTTGCAAAAGGAGAAGCACGAGAAAAGAAGATAAAAGAAGACCGCAAGACTCTCTCTAAGACTGGGTACCCCGTCAAAAACACGACCGCTCAAAGGGCAGGGGAGGGGACGCGGGGAGACTCCTCTAACCGACAGCGCTTTCATGAAATTTATTCTGTAGGACAGACTCCCGTGTCAATCCTGAGACGAAGGTCGGGGATGGTCCGTCGTAGACACGAAACCTTCACAGTTGGTAAAGGGGGGTAAGGAAAATCCGTCGAATGAAAAAAAGGGAAACCTGCCGTCATCTTAATGACCAGAGTCCACGGAACCGGAGTTTGAGATCCAAAAAACCGGACTATAGACTCGTTGAGAATGTTTGGGCGAGAGAAAGAGTAGGGATGGCCTTCAAAACAAACAAATTGCAGTTAACAGGCTCCTTAATGAGTTCAGAAAGAGGGCAAAACTCTGATATTTGCTCAGAAGCTCACTTAAAAAAAACAACCCAAAAACCAGTAAGACCATTTAGGGGTGAGTAGAGCAAATCCTGTAGAGGGAAGGTGCAGCACATTCGACAAAGGGCGATCGAGAGTTGAAACCACGTAGGGTTGGAGTCGCAAGCGCAGGCGGCGAGACAGACAAATGACCGAGAACTTTGTAAAAAACGTGCATAGAAGATTCATCCGGTAGAAGCATTTACTCGACCCTCAAAGGGGACGCTCTTAAAAAACGATGTTGGGGAAAGAGAGGGTCAGTGGAATAGTCTGTCGCGGGCATGGGGGGAGGGAACGTCTGGGGGAGGGGAGAGGGGGGAGATAACAAAAGATAAAATAAAAGGATCATTCATAAAAAAAACAGGACCTATCCGGGGGGATGATTCCGGAATAAAGAAATACCACGATTTTTTAAACTTACAGAATAGCAGGGGGGGCTTCTTCTAAACTGGGGGTTAAATAGAAAGGACTTACAGAAAGCTTACGAAGGGATCTGTAAACGAGAATTGTCTTACTTAAAAACTTCTGGAAAAAGAAGCATCCAAACAACAAGGGAAAAGGAAGAGAGTGAACCGCCTAGGAGCTCGAAAGAAGAGGAAGTACCTTCTCAAGGAAATTTCGCTGAGGAAGAAGGGGGGCAGGTTCCAACTATAGTAGGGCCGTCGAGGGGGGTCATGTAAATACTCGGGTTACTCGGGATTTCCAAGCCAGAAACGGTCGGGCCAAAGGGTGGGATCGCAGATCTACATCGGCATTTATAACCTTGTAATGATCAGGGGCTCTGCGCCATCTTAGGAAGCCAGCAGAGAGGTGACGGGTTCTCTGGTTAATCACAAGATCGGCCCAAAGAAGCCAAACAAGTAAAAAATGCTTTCTGAGGCATTGGTACACACTGGTTGGTAGGGCTATGATCACCAAGGAAGACAGGTACTTCTGAAATGTCGGCGGAATCCCAAGAGAAGGAAGTACAAAGAGGGGGTGAGAATATGACCAGGGAAATAGGAGGGGCTAACGTGGCGCGGGGACTTAAGCGGGCCCTAAGGTCGATAATGGGGTTGGTGGGAATGTGTTCGGGGTTCGAGTGCGACATGTCCTCATTTAAAGTGGCACGAGGGGGACAGGTGTTCTCCTCTCTTTTGTTGTAACTCAGAGAAGGGTTTTAGATGGTAACAACAGGGACATTCCCATAATGGTTCTGCGGCATTCTTTAAGAGATCGCTTGGTAGAAGAGGGTCAGTTCGCTGAATCTGAAGGGGCGCATTGGAGGAGGGGTCTCACCAAATATGGAGACGTGTGTAAGGGGGGAAGAGTTTGACGTACCAGTTACGAAATGAGGCTTGCCCGGGGGGAGCTCCGGAGAAGAAACCATTAAAATTAAGCTCGGGTGCGATTTATGGGGGGAAAGGAGAGATTGGCTCTGTGGCTGGGGGTACGGGTGAAGCTATCTAGATCTTGTGGCGGGTTTGATTACTTTCAGGGATGTGTGACTGGGCTAGTTTTTCAGGGAGTAATTTCTTTAGGGGACAGATGGGGGGGGACGGGGGAAGACTGCGGGGGAGAGGGTCAGGGCGAAGGGTGCAGTTGGCGGGGTGACCAAAAAAAAAGACCATCGTTTTACGTGTCTTGGTTTCTGGGTGGGGTGTCCTGGGCCAGTAGGGGACAGCTTATTTTAAAAAAGAAGAAGGACGTGGTGTATTGTGGTGGGTTCATGCAATCCTCATAATGGGAATCTATTGGAAAACATCGGCCTCACATCGTTTAAAAGGATTGCGGGAACCGTGGACTTCACTCCAGGGGGGGATAGGGGCTCAGGGTCGGCCGCAGATCTCCAAGAAACAGGATCTGGGGCAGCTCTGGGAGCTTAAAGTTGCTTAAAGCTTTTCTCAATAGGGGTGGTGGGAGATGAGGGTTGGTGAAGTCTCATACCGAAAACTTCTGTGGTGGGATAGTAATCCGTGTGTGTAACTTTATTATAAAACAAGGAGGGCAGGTGAACGACTAAGGGGGGGGGCGGATCTGGTATTGGGGCTTCAACATTTTACGCTATGGGTTTAAGCTTTACTGGTAACTTGAAATGAGAAGGGGGGGGAAAAACTGGAAATCTGCTTTGGCTGAGTGGGAGACTTGGGGGATATATCTACATGAAGGGATGACCGAAGAGAAAAAGGAAGGGGACAAAGGGCTAACGGGCGCTTTGAGTTACAAACCAAAACGCTTGATTGAATGATTTTCTAGTTACGGATAACTTCTTTGAAGAGAAGTGCTGGGGGGGGAAGAAAATGCTCTCCAAAAGTCGGGTCTTCAAAAATGAATCATCAATGACCGCCGAAAACAGTGTGGGGGAAGAACTCTCAAACCGCACAAGGGGGGGGGGGCATGGCGAGAAGAACGTTGGCAATCCGGGATAGCCCTCCATTCACGGAATGGAGGGTGGGGTTTCCTGGACCGACACCCAAGGGGTGTAACCCGGGAGTGATAGATTAAGGGAGTTGGCTTTGACCGGAGTGGTTAAGAAGGGTTGGCAAACTCGATGCCGGTGAAAAGCAATAGGGCACTGTCGTGGGAGGGTAGCGATGTGCGGACCAACGCCGGGGGCAGAAGGGGTGGATTATGGTCTAGCATTTTTCTCAGCACTCCGCCAGAAAAAGGGACGCTAGGAACGGGGGGGGAAGCACCTTGGGGGTGGGTGTGTTTGTTGGTGTGGGGTACTCGGTTCAATGCCTTTGCTGGAAAAAGGTGTATGCGAGAGGTGTGTGTTCCGCGAATCGCGCGTGTCGCCAAGCTGCCGTGAGAAGGTAGGAATTAATATCACACTTGAGGTTGGAGCGGAAGACTGAGGGGGGAATGGCCAAGCGCATAATTTGAAGCGGGAAAAAAGGAAAGCGACCGAAAAAAGGGGGAGTTCCACGTCCGTTCTCGTCGGCTGGTAAAAGGACTGGCTTACGGGCCCCATCGAGGTAGAATTCCAAATTGACCTAAAGGATGTGGCGGACACCTGGGGGCGAACGTGGGGGGCGGGAGGGCAAGGCAAACCTGGGATGAAAAACGAAGCTGAACTTGCAGAATGCACTGCGAAGCGGTAGAAAGGGTGTGGAGGGCGTAAAACAAACATGGGGGGGAAAAAAACATGAAGGGCAAAAAGGGTGGCAGGGCGATGTAACGATTGGGGGGGGTTGGGGACGCGTCGCGACCGGGAACATCCAAATGGGGATGACGCATGCAGAAAACAGTAGAGAAAAACTCCAACCGGAGTTAACATGATGGGAAAGGAGAAGTGCCTGCATCCGGCAATGAATGCGAGAATCAATAGAAAAAGGAGAGAGAGCAACTCACACGAACGACCAGCGGAACGTAGGAAAGAGGGGGGGCGGCGGAAAAGTGAGGAAAACGGGTTGAGAAGCCATCAAAAACAAGCTACGGGCGAGAGCACGCGAGGAGAAGGGGGAGAAGGGGAAAGGGGAGAAAAGAGCGGCGAGTCTCCGAAATCTGACGTCAGGGGGACGGGAAAGCCTTTTCGGGTGCTCAGTGTGGTGAAAAGAGCGGGTAATATGCAGAGGGAAAAGACAGCAAAAAGAGGGATGGGTAGGTGGAAAGGGGAAGTCGGAAGATAGCGATAGGCGGGAAGACTATAGCGCTGGAAACGTGGCACTGAAACTTCTCATGTGGATGGCGCTAGCATTCTTGGTCAGCAGAGGTTTCGGTAGGGGAGAAGTTTTGGAGAAAAGGTCGGTAGTGATTAAAAACCGGTCTCACTGAAGGACCCCCTGAAAAGGAGACTCTGGTCAAGGGGGGAAGAAGTTAGTTCAATTCTCCCGAACCCTGGAAAAGAGGAAAAGCAAAGATAGGTAGAGGGGGGGGGAAATGAAAAAATTCTTTCGGCTAGGTGGAA
>Ga0179591_1281763_pt1 | contig 10575 bp, 12 predicted proteins | sample CZOMad2_1_08_16f_FD_182891 | JGI IMG/M metagenome (GOLD analysis project Ga0179591, IMG submission 182891) | Vadose zone soil fungal communities from Angelo Coast Range Reserve, California, USA - CZOMad2_1_08_16fungal (PacBio error correction) | ecosystem: Environmental > Terrestrial > Soil >...
CCGAATGAGATGATGCCTTCCCAAGTCCTCAAGAGGGGGCTTCGGTGCGGACTCAGAGAAAAAACCCAGAGCCGGGGCAGGACCCCTAACCGTGTATGGAGGGGTTAGACGCCCACGGCGCTCAGGGAGGTCAGACGCAACTGCCACCGCCTCAACGCGTCAAGACACAAGGATACAGGCCGTGTAACCATATAACGAGATAGTAGAAGAAAGGATCGTAATTTTGGAATGGGCTCTCATATAAAGGGTACAGTCAACGCAATTTAAAAAAGGGAACACACTACCGTTTGCGTGGGGCCCTGAAATCAAGTATAGACCCGCACATACACACCCGAGATGTAATCGGCAAAAGCTTAAGGATCGCGATTCCAAAATCGCGAACACGCGGCGCGGGGGGGGGGACAGTAAATCCATGCAATAAAGAAGGGTGAATGAAGAGGTGGCAAAAATGGTCGTGGAGAGGATCCGTAGGGAGACAGAGAAAGGAGAGAGGGAGAAGGTGCCAGAATAGGAACGTCAATAGAAGAAGAGTAACAAGCCCTGATAAGCGGCATCACAATGGCAGTCAATCAACAATATGGAGATCACTACCAAGGAGCGGAGATGATTTGGGGGAGTGATGTAAAATGCTCAATTGGGGTTAGAACGAGGAGGACTAAAGTAACGTATGGGGATGTTTCGAGCTGGATGAGAACCCGGAAAACATCAATGTTGACGGAGGAAAAGCGTGGTCAATCAAAAGGTAGTGGGTCCCAAGGGCAGGCACATCATTAAAGGGAGAAGGAAAAGAAGGCCATAAGGCCGTTAAGTTAAAGAAGCATATAGTTTTAGTTGAGGTGTAGGCTACCAAACTCGCGAGGCAAGAGGGGAAACGTCGAAAACATTGCCGAGGCATTAAGGAAAGACAAGAACGACTCCCCAGGGTGCAGGGAGACCGAGGGGGAGGGACATCGAAAAGGCGGAGGGACCTGGGTAGAGGGGAATCTGCGGGTTACGGTTGCCAGAGTCTAACAGGCCAGCAGGGCGCGAAGTTAAGCACCATTTAAAGGGAGCCAGTAGGGCGGGTAACAAGAAAGAAATGGCGAGAGCTCGCCCTAGCCGTGTTAAAGGAAGGAGAGGGAGCGCCTGCCTAAAACGTGGAACACGGGCGAGGCAGATGAGCCGGGGAGCCCACCGAGCGCTATAAAGTCGAAACCACTAGCCGCTGGGTGATTCTAAGAGTCACGGTCAAACGGAATCTCCAGCGGTTGAGGGATAACAGAAAGCAGCAAGTCGGAAAACGGTCGATGACGTAGGGGGCTCATATAGAGCGGCACAGCAGGCAAGCACAAGTGACGGGGCGGATCCGTCAAGCGTCCATCTTGGAATAGAATCAAAGACGGTCCGATGGAGGGCAGAAACCTACACAGACCGGAATTGGGGATGAGCAACTGGTGGTCGAAGGCCTTCCAAAAAAAGTCTACGTAAAGGATTGGGGACGGTATGAGGAAATAATGGGTGCGGCAAAGAGAAGATATGCCTGGGTTGAGGTGGAAAACCAGAAAACCGAATAAAAGTGTGCAACTGAGAGGCTAACCCGCTACTTTTGGGGCCCAGTAAAAAGAACGTAACGGCCCCTGATTTCGGCGGGAACGACCAAAGATGCCATGAAATCAGCTCAAGACTCTCATGAGAGCGTGACGTGCGCTGCTAGGAAGGCGAAAAAGACCTACCGCAAACGAAAAAAGCTTAAACGATAGATATGAAGAATATAACCCAACACCGATAACAAACAAGCTCTACTGGTTCAAAAACCATCAGTCAAAGAGATGCGACGTCAGATAAGATCCAATCATGGGGATCCATGGCCTAACGGGGACCGATGGGATGACTCCAATCGACAATCACAAAATAAGCTCAAGGACATACGAGTACCTTAGGAAATAAGGAAAAACCATTCAACCTTGGGCACTTTTCGGAGGAAGAAGGAAGAGAGCAAAAACCCACAAACGGGGGGATGCCAAGAGCAGGGAGGAAAAAGTGGATAGAGGAAGGGCGGGGGAGGGGGGGGGGCAGAGGGGAGAGGGGGCATGAGGGAGGGAGATAGATGGAGAGAAAAAGGGGCGGGAAAGAAAGGATGGGATAGAGGGGAGGGCACGGGAAGGGAGAAGCCACAGCAACGCCACTTAAGTGGGACGAGGTCGGGGGACATGAGAGAAAGGGGGGGGGGGGGGAGGAAGGGGGGGTCGTGGAAGAAGAAACCAGGACTCATTATGAGGACTCACGGAGCGGAGAGGGGGGGCACAGAAATGAGACGAGGAGACGTAAGAAGGTGGGGTGGGAGTGAAGGCATGGGGCGTGAACAGAAAGCTCAGGGCCAAGGATGGAGGCCTCCTCGTCAAGAAAAAAAAATGCAGCCAAATCCAAAAGGAAGTGCTGCATGGAAGTCAATCATCAGCCTTTGCTCGGCGCGTATGCATGAAAAACATGTCACGTCTGCAAGAGCCCGCCCTACACAAGAAAGGGAGTCGGAGCTGAGGAAAACAAGAAAGACTGCCAGAAGACGGGCTGTAATTGTACGAAGAGCCTGATAGGGGCTTGTGGGGATCTCTAAGAGACCACAAGAGAGCAGGTAGTCGAAAAGCATTTCAGCGAAAAGCAAGTGAGGTTCCCAAGAGAAAAAAAGAAAACAATCCTGCGGGCCGGGAGTCGAAGACCCGACAAGAAAAAAGAAGTTGACTGGCGATCAGGGGGGGGAAAAAAACGCGGGCAACCAGCAAAGAACTGGCTTCTTGGTTTAAAAACATCAACACGAAATTACCATACCACAGGGAAGGGAAAAGAGAATAAAGACGCGGGAAAGGAGAAGTCTTCGACCAAAGAAAGGCGTGGGGCTGGAGCGTGGTTTCTGGTAAAAAACCATCGATTCGATATTCCAAGCACCGTGCAGGGACGAGATAAAAAATCAATGCTTAAAGGAACCAAAATTGCAAGTCCTCAGGGAAACAAACCGACAAGACGGTACCGTCTTAATGGGAAGAAGGGGACTGCCGCGGATATCAATGGAAAAGAAGGCCGGATCAGCGGAAAACCAAAAACAAAAGACGAAAATCGCTAAAGACAGTTCGAAAGAATGCTCAGAATGGGGGCGACTCGGCGGAAATCGGCGAGAGCAGAAAAGAACGAACAGAACATAAGCCGGAAAGCCAGACGCATAGCCAGATCGACGATTGGAGAGTGAGGCAAAACAAGAGTCTAAGGCGCAACACTCAGAAACGGCATCTTCAGGGTAACCTGGAGCAACCAGTAAAAAAAAGAACTCAACCAGAGTGAAGCATCCGCACGGGCCATTAGCTCCAAACTGGCGGCGCTAACTGAAGGTCTCAAGAAACCCCGCCCGTTGCAAAGCGCATGAAAGGGGGGGAAAAAAGGAAACCACCAAGAGAGCGAAAAGGGCGAGTAAAAATTAACTGCTACCTTAGAACCAAAGGACGGACTAACTAATAAACCTCCAAACGGGGGAGCCAAGGCTCACCAGACGAGAAAAAGATCAGAAAGTCTTACCAGCGACATTCCGTAAAACAAAAAAACCACACCAAAAAAAAAAAAACCAGTGAAGCCGTCGAAAACTGCAAACTACTAGGGCAGCAGACCATCAATTTGAGGCAGAATGGTGATCCGCAGTTATCAAGCGGTGGCCAATTGAAAAAGAGCATGACCACACCGGCTCGGAGATGAAGGCTAAGCAGCTCCCAGAAGGACGAACAATGTGAAAAAAGAAGGATCTGACAACTCATCCGAGACAACGGCACCAAGGAACGCTTGACGATGGGACAGAAAGAAAAAAAAACAGACGAGAATGAGAGAAATCGGCAGGAACAGAAAAAACGGTGAGTGTCATCCAGGAGGTTGAAGGCGCAGATTAGACTGACACACAAAACATAAGGAAGAAACCAATACAGATCAAATTATTACTAGTTGTGGTAGATGGGGTCAAAAAAGGAGCACAGGCGGAAGGTCGGGGGGAAAGCGGTGTGAGGGCGACCCTGAGGTAAAAAAAACCGTTAATAATAGGCAGTGCGAACACAACTAAAAAAGGGAAGGAACATAAAAATATGCTGTTGGCGGATAGTTCATAAAGAGTGGACAAAAAAAAACCACGACCGTCCACATATAGGTAAAGTGGAATCAGAGTCTTGGGGGATCGAAACCTAGATCCAAAGGGATTTATACTCAATGAAGGAACGAAAGGAAGAAAACAGAGAGGACAGGGGACAAGTCGTGTCATCAAAAAGCATCTATCACGAAAAATAACGGGACATTGGAATTAAGGCTAAAACCAAACATTCGGGGTAGAGTCTGATTGCTACAAACACTTAAAAGTTCAAGAAAGTGTCTCTCCGTGCAAGCAAGAACGGAAAAATGATAAAAAAGGAGAAAAAAATAGAAAACTCAAAAAAACCCTGCGCAGTAAGTTCGTCATCTTAAACAAAACGGGAAGAAGAACGACCTGTAAAAACGAAATTAAATGTCTGCGCCAGTAAAACCAAACTTGGGGCAAGGATCGGGGAGGAGAGCAGCGAAAAGAAACGGAAAAACCCGCAAAATTTGGTATGAGTGGGAGCGGTAAAAGGCTTCGGACGCAAGCAAGACAACCACCAAAGGATGAGGGAAACGGTGCAGGTGGACGATACAAGAGGGGAATCACGGAGCTGGGAATTGGCAACGCATGTTAAAAGGGGAACGCCAAAAAACCAAAAACCAGTTGTGAAGGTCATCCCCCAGGCGCATAAATTACCTCGCCAACATGAAGTCACCGAGCATGACTGGGAACGACGCACCTAAAATTGCGGGGGCACCGTGGGACATCCCGGAGCCAGGGAGCTAGGTCAAATTGCGGGAGAAGGCTGGACGAGAAAAGGGAGCAAACTCGGCACGGACTCAGAACCAGCCCTGATAAAAAGATCGACGCGCAAAAGCAAAGTATAGAATTGGCATGGGTGGATAGAAGGAAAAAGTTTGGTGGCGAAACGAAAACGTATGGGATAATTTGGGACGGAACTGACCTGGGCAAACGCGAAGGGGGAAAGGTCGCAAACGAAAAAGTAGCGCAGCCGTGAAGGGGGAGCGAAAAAAGGAGAAACCGCCGAAGGAGCGGGAAGTGGGGTCAAGGGGGCTAAAAACACGAAAGAGCGCCAGCAAAAATGCAAAGAGTCAGGAAAAGCGGAAAGCGAAAGGGAGATATCGAACGTGCCAATCAAAGGCAGGGAGAAGACATTAGAGCGGAAGGGGAAAAATGGGGTAAACGAATCGGGAGGCAAGTTCGGAGAATAGCACCATTGATAGCCAGAGGGGGAACACGGAAGAAAATAAGAGGCAGCGGCCCTCACAGAGCCAGAGAGCGCTACTTGTACCGGAAGTAAGCGGATAAAATAGACGATGAGTTACAAAACTACACTCGACAGAAAGATCTTGCAAGAATGGTCGAGAAGTACTGCCAGGAGAGATAAAACTGTAAAAGGAATAAGACGGAAATGAATATTGGTTTAAGGGAACGGGTGGGGGATTCAAGAAGATTAAAAAGTGACGTGATAGTAAGATCTAAACAAAAAGTAAGAGTACGAGACTGACTATTGGGCCTCTGGAAAACCGAAAGAATCAATAAGAAACCTAGTGGTCACTAAAGGTATCACGAGTGAGGAAGGAGAATCGGTTAGGAAAGGGTTCAATAGCAAGGGAGGGACAAAACCAGCCCCGCACGCGGCTGTTGAGGACTGAAAAACAAGAAGACTTTTGTCCCGGGGTACGGACAATACGTTATCAAACGGGATCAAAAGGAATAACTCGGAGTAGGGAAACAAAAAAAAAGGAGAGAAAGGACACGAACGTGGCAAACGCTGCGCACTGGAAGAGAAAAGAGCCAGAACCAACTCAAATAGAATAGTGCTAAATCAGCAAGAAGTAACGGAAAAAGATCTAAAGGGGTTAAAAGCACGACACGTGTGGGAAAATTAAAAAAGGGGGACCATGGAAAAAGCTAAAATTCGTGAGCTGGGGAGACACGACAAAAAAACCAGCTGGAACGGGTTGATGAGCGAGGAGCAAAATGAAAGAAACAGATAGAGAGACCGCCTCTTCTCCGAAACGTGAAAACAGGGTTTCATGAGGTCCTCGAGCTCAAAAAGGCAAAGCGATCAGGAGAGAGAAAAGTAAGGAACTCAGCAAGGTGGACGGTCGACTCATTAAAGAGCATGCTTCCGCCCAGAAGCGGGAGTATAGGGTATTTCATACACAGAAGAATTTATGGAAAGAGGACACGTCCACGCGCAAAAATGCGCCATGGCAGACCCCTCATGAAAGAAAAGGACAAAACAAATCAGCCTTAAAGTCTCTCGGAAAACGAAAAGGACAAAAAAAAGGAAAAAACTTGAACTCAAAAAAAAAATAACTCCAAAAAGGCGCGGTTTACAGACCACTTTCATCCCGAAGGCACAAAAAAACGGCAAAAAAAAAAAAGACCCTCCACTGAAAAAAAACATTAAAACCCGACTTAAGAACGGTGCGGGCGGGCCTAATGTACCAAGTCATGGAAAAAAAAGACATAGTAACAAAAAAAAATAAAACACTGCGAGCCAAGCATAAAAGGGGCAGCTGACTAAACAGGCCGCGAACATAAATCACTAACTGACTAAAGGAAACCAAACCGACCGAAGGGCAGTAGGCGAACACTCAAAGAAAAAAAGGGACTGCCGGGAAAATGAGAGAGCACAAAATCAAAATAACACGGGAAGACGGAGCCAATCGCAGCCAAATATTGAAGCAAAAAACCAACGACAGCTGCCATTTCGGCCACCAAAAATGTGCGAAGGAAATGTAGTCAGTCCCAAAAAAGGGGCTTTAGGAACCCTGCAGAAGGCAAGAATGGAAAAAAATCCTGACCAAACAGTAAATCTGGAGGCTAACCAGGCGAAGCAAAAAAATCACTGCTAAGGACAGAAAAGGTTCACGGGCGGCGTGAAGGGAAAGCTCACTGCACAAAACAAAACTGTCAAGCCGCGGGGGGGCGCGGGCTAGTGGAGAAGACGGAAGGGGGAAAAGAAAGAAAAATAAGACCGAGGGCACAAAAAAAAGGCGGCACAGGGTGAGAAAAAAAAAAAAACAGTAGCCAAAAAAGGGCAGAGTACGCTTCAAAAACACCACGCGGGCCCAATAATAACCAGACGGCGGAAAAAAAAAAAAAAAACAGTCAAAAGTTACCTACACAAAAGTGAGCGGAGAAGCACGGGAGCAGAAAACGAGCGAGGGGAGAATCAAACCAAACTTGGTGAGAGCCAAGTGATCCGCTTGGAAAGGAGGGTGGGCTGAGAATTGACCGCTCTTACATGGACACCCAAATTCAAAATAAAAACTTCCGGAGTCGGGGGAGAAAGAAAAAAAAAAAAAAACCAAGTAAAACAAGAGAGAAAAAAGGACCCCCTAAAACAAGAAGGAAAAAAAAAACCAAAAACCCAAAATAAACTAATGCTTCTGCTCAGTGCGGCCAGCAGGAAAGACACGTACCGCCGAATAAGAGGGGAGGACGAGGAACGGGAGGAAAACTGGGAGTAAGTTACCCCTGGTTGGAATTGGTCACAAGGTGGGTAAAAAGAAGTCGCACCACAGCGCACCATAAAAAAGACACGAAAAGGATAAAACTCGCTTATTACTCTTTGTTCGGAGAGGCCAAGGGAAAAGGGGCTGCAGACCTGGAGCGTAGAAAGGCGCTTGGAAGTGCCAGCAAACCTGCCCCATTGGCGAGAAAAAAATCTAAATACATAACGGGAAATCGCGCTTGAGGGGCGGGGAAGAGGTCAAAAACCAGGAAAACGAAATTTTTGAAGAAGCCTTTGCGATGGGTCGGCCGGGAGAAAGGAGGGGACGAACTCTGCAGGCTTGACGGGTCCATCCTCGTTGACATCGGAGCCAGTGTACGATCACAAAGCTAAAAAAAGATAGAAAAAACAACAAAAAGGATCTGAACCCCACTGGAAGGCCGAGGAGAGAAAGGAGAACAGACTCACGGTCAACAGAAAAAACCCAAAAGAAAAAAAGGGAGTCAGGTAGAAAAAATAAAAGACGTTAGAAAAAGAAAATGGTTCAATTGCAAACTTCAAGAAAGGTAGCGGGAGGGGCCCCCTCACGTGCTGGAAAAAACCAGGCACCACGATGGCAGAAACAATACAATAGGAAGTTAAGCCGGACGGAGTAGAAACCAGATTTGAGCCGGAAGGAAAAAAAACGGGGACGTAAATGAATAAGAGGCAGGGGGGAAAAATAAAGAAGGAAAAAGATGAATGGGCAATCGCAATAGGTAGAGGGGAACGCGAGAAACCGATAATCAAAGATAAAAAAAAAAAACGCAGAAGACCCCTCGACGCGCGACAGGAAAAACTAAACGGTCCGGGAAAAGATAGGAAAATAAAAAAAAAGGAGAACAAGCCTTATAAAAAATGCCGCCCCTGAAGAAAAAGGAAACCAAAAAAGCACTGTAACGATATAAAGAATGAAAGTTGAGAAAAAAAGGACACGTAGGCTAACATAGAAAAGGACCAAGGAAAGACCAGGAAACAACCTTACGGAGAATGAAGGGGACAGTTATAGAATGCGAATGGGGTGGTAAGCCGTAGAGGAGACTGGAAGCAGAGATTGGAAATGAGACGGGGCCAACAAGACCTTGCGTCTTGAAGGGGGGAAGAAAACGGTAAGCAGGAAGAAAAAGGGGGACTGGGAAAAGTTGGAGTTGCGGGCCAGCAGTCCGGGAAAAGTGAGAGTATCGGAAACGACCTGACCAAGCAAAACAACCGGGGTAAGGGAAAAAAAAACGAAAGCAAACCGCGTGGGAGGCCACCTGCGGTCAGAAGAAAAAAGGGGCGAAACAGGCGGGAAGAAGGGGGAGGAGAGTGAGCGGGTAGAAACGCATGCCGGTTCATGCTGGACACTGGGCAATATAAAGAAATATGCACGGAACGTGAAGAGACAGCAGAAACGACGGCGGCCGCAGAAGGCTAGGCCAAGGGGGAAAGAAAAGCGATGCATAACGAGGGAAAAAAACGCTATGAGACAGCACGACGGTGGGGGAGTCTCTTCGATTGAGGAGAAAGGGGAAATGAAATCACCGCGGATAGGGGAAAAACAACAAGACGGGGAAGGTGAAGATGCTAGGCCGCTGAAATTAGCGAAAGTAAAAAAGGTTAAAGCGGCGGTAAAAGGTGCTTGAAGGCGAATAGACAGAAAGGAGAGTCCAAGAAAAAACCGAAAGGGGGTGATGCAACGGGTGGGTCGAGGCAATAAAGAAGAGGTTGAGCGTTCCTGTAGTGTTCAGATCTAAGAAGGGATGTAAAAACCAAACCGAATGAGATTGTGTAAGCTGAGTCTCAAGAAAACTGAACACTGTTTGTCACGCGGGGGGAGGGGCAAAAACGAAGAAGTTGCTGGGGTAAGGGAAGATGGACTGCGAGGAATTAAGATATCCAAAGCAGCAAGGCGGGCGCGCTATGAAGCTGAATGCGGCGGAAAAACAACCAAACCCCACGAAAGACATATTGGAATAAAAGGCGATACTCTTATACAAACGTCTTGCACTCAACGACCGACAGAAAAACGGGGGGATGGCCGGAGAAAAAAGAAATGCCCGCTCATAAGAAAGAAAAAACGCGAGAAGTAACAGGAAGACAAGACCATTTTGTCGGCACTTTAGAAGAAGAGGAGAAAAGCAGAACAACAGAGGAGAAAGAAAACCCTCAAGGAAGCACAAAAAAGAGAGAGACGGCTGGCAGAGGAGCGAAATGCTAGGGGGAGGAATGGGAAGGAAAGCAAAAAGAAATAAACTGGATAGACAACCTCAAGCGGCGGGATCGGAAAGCGTCGCAACAGAAAAAAGGGTCTCAAGAAGCGAGAGGTATCATCTACGAAAAGAACATAGGGGGGCGGTATGACGGGAAAAATCACCTTAGACGCGCAAGCATAAGGGGGAAAGACCTTGAGAAAACATTATGGGAAGGGAGGAGAAGGAAGAATTAGCGCGCACACAGATCCTGCGGGGCCGTGTCATGCCAGAAAAGGGAAAAAAGGGAACTTGATCGCGAGAAAAGGGGACGAAGAACAAGCGCTGCGTGCTATGGGTGGGAGAAAAAGAAAAAGGCTCTGGAGAAAAAAGTACACGAACCCAGAACACAAAAGGACCGCTGCGATGGCATTAAGGAGAGAAAAGGAGACAGTCAAAATATCCACGGTTGCGTTGGAAAGGGCCGCAAAGACCGGGCTCGAATTGCAAAGACAAGACGAAGAAAGATCCAACTGAAGCTGTGAAGAAAAAAAATTGCCTGTCCATAAATAGAAAAATCGATAAGTGCGTACAAAAAAGGATCACGAAAATTCCTCTGAGACCCGCCCAAGCAGATTTCAAGTCAGAGAGACGAAAAGAAAAAAAGACAACGGGATGGACTTTCGAGGAGTAGCAGCTGGAAAAAAGAGTCTCACAACGGGAAGCAGACTAAAAATCACGAAATGGGAAGAACTGCCGCTAAAAAGCAGCCATCTGAAGGGAGAGGAGGGAAA
>Ga0179591_1188161_pt1 | contig 10574 bp, 13 predicted proteins | sample CZOMad2_1_08_16f_FD_182891 | JGI IMG/M metagenome (GOLD analysis project Ga0179591, IMG submission 182891) | Vadose zone soil fungal communities from Angelo Coast Range Reserve, California, USA - CZOMad2_1_08_16fungal (PacBio error correction) | ecosystem: Environmental > Terrestrial > Soil >...
CGGAAAACACAAAAAGAAAAAAAAATATTAAGCTTGAACTTGGTATGAATGCCCCTAGAGGGAATAAAGTCAGTGGTCAGATCACGGTGGAACGGGGAACCCAACCAAAAATACGTCCAGGGGGTTGGGGAGGACAACCAAACCCAAAAGAATCGAGGGAGGAGGGGGAAATCTGAGCAATGACAAGCGAGACAATCTCACACCGGAAAAAAGGTGGGGACGGTAACCAGGGCGTTTTGGGGAAAAGGGGAAACACACTGGACGAACCAAAAAAAAAAACGAACACATCGGTACTAAGCACTCCGGACGGGGGGCAACGAAGACAGGGAGCATGAGCACATCCTGGTCGGTGGAAAAAAAGGGGGGGAAAAAAACAACCTGTAACCGGTGGTATGGCATGAGACTTGTCGCGAAACGCCGGGGTGGACAACAAACTGTCACGGTAGGGAAGGCCCGAAGGCCTTCGTTCCCAGGGTAAATCAGGGGTGGAGGAGTTGAGAACGACCTGGGCATCCTCAATGAAAAACGACGCGCCTGGGAAAGGAAAAAAAAGCCAAAGGAGAGTGTGTCGGCCTCAAAGGGGGGAAAAAACACCTTTCACAAAAGGAAAGGAACACGCACCAAAGGCTCCCCCTCGGCGGTCAACGGGGGTCATCCAAAAAAAAAAACCTGCAACTCTGGCTCTCGTGGGGAAACGAACCTCAGGAGGGGAAAGTTGCGTTGGAGAGAACAGGGAGGGGCAAGATATCGAGAAAGACCTTCAGATGGCGCAGGAGCGCAGGAGGGGAACCGATGGGAGGAATGATATTGAGAAAAGACTCAGCCAAGAGGGCTTTGGCCTTGGGAAAGCGCCGCGGGACGATGTGGACCGCCCTAAAAGAAAAAAAAAAAAAAGTCTGGGGGAAACGGGGAAAGAAAAAAAGAAAAATCAAAGCACCAAAGGGGGGGCTAAAAGGAGAAAAGGACGCTAGGCATAAAAAGAGCGGACTGAAAAACAGTATGTTTCGCGCTGGAAAAATGAGGAGGGGGAAGTTCAAAACAACGTACCTGGGAAAGGGAGGGAAGGGAATGGAACCTTAGGGAACGGGGGGAAATCGGCAAAAAAACCGGGTGCGGGGCAGAAAGAAAGGGAAAAAAGAAACGCACCATGTCATGGTCCCCGCTGCCAAGAGGACGGGGGGGATAAACGCGAGTGTGCAAAGTGCGCCAAGCCCGTGAAGAGAAGGCGTACCAACTAGAACTTGCGTGTTTCAGGTAAAGCAAAAAAACGTCAGGGGAAAATGGACCGCGGGGGGGGGGTTTTAGTTATTGCTCATAGATCAAAGGGAAAAGGGGGGGAGAAGAGAGAGCCAAGGAAAGGGGGCCTCGGAGAGAAAAAAAGGGTGAAAGCCTAGAACTTAGAAAAAGACTGCCCAAGAGCCGACACGAAAAAATTCAGAGAGAGGGACTAATACACAGCCTGTCCTGAAAAAGTCAAACGACGCGACCTCAAGGAAAGCTACGGAAAAAAAAAGGAAAAGGATCGGAGTCAAACCAGGAGGAAGGAGAGGCAAAAGCCAGGGTGGAGGGGTGCGCAAAAAAAAAAAGTGGGGAAAAAAACGTACAAAAGAAAAAAGGGGGAGTGTGTACGCGTGGGAAAAATGGAACTCGAAAATGGACCAATGCCGCAGAGCAGAAAAGGTTCAAGAGGGACACGGGTAACCTGGCTAAAAAAGGAGGGGAGGGGGATGGCTGGGGTTTTTTGAGAGCAGGGCACCCCACATAGGTCGCTGGTTTGTTAAACGTTCAAGCACAAAAGGGAAGAAGGGAAACGTGTTAGTTTTGGGGGAGGCAACCGCGAACGCTGCGCAATGAAAAAAGGAAGGGATTCCGCTTGCTGGGCAAAACCGAAAGAGTGAGAAAAAGAATCGCCGATGCAGGGACAAAAAGTGGAAGCCACAGAAAGAAGGCCGTCCCAAGGTCTCCATTCAGCTCGCAGCAACTGAACGGACCGAGGCAACCGCCGTGCGAAATACGAGCGACCCGAAGAACTGTCTAAAAAAGGACAAAAGGAAAAGTTGCAGATCAGAAAAAAGAAGGAATCCAACTCACCCACGAAATAAAAGAAAATCGCAAGCCCAAAGCGGTGGGAACATGGGGCAACAGGGGAGTCAATTCGCCTGACACCGCCTTCAAAACCAAGGGGGATGAAAGGGTACGAGGGGAAGAAAGCTGAAGAAAAGGAAACACAAAACGTACGAAAACCATTAGAGGAAAAGAGAAGAGAGTTTGGACGCGAAAATCGAACTGCCAAATGCAAGGCAGGTGGAAAGGGGGAAGCAAATCGAAGGCAAAAAGAACATGGCAAACCGATGGGCAGCAAATAAGGGGGGGTCCTTGTGGGGGTGTGCCCGTTGGGGGGAGAGAAGGCAGTCACGCGTTGTTAGCAATGGATGCACTTTCGTAATCTGTAACAAGCGCAACAAATAGGAGGAGAGAAATAAAAGTCCATCTGCCGTGGGGGACTGGTTTGGAAAAACTGGAACCCGGCGAAAAGAGCTGAGACAGCACTCAAAAGAAGTCCCGCTACATGGAAGGGGGGGGAACACCAGTTGTGCTCCATCGGAAAGGGTCAGATTCTAAGCCTGAAAAACAGAAAAAACCTTGCATCGTCAAGGTCAACAAGAAGGAACCCATCATATAACATGCGAGCCATAGTGGAAAAAAGTCGCAGAAACGGGGTGGGGAAAAAGGCAAAAGGAGGTTGGGGGACGAACAAACTGGAAAGAACATGAAACGAACGCCAGTTGGTGGGAACGAAACGGGGAAAAGGAAATCCAGAAAAAAAACCAATTCCTGTTAATGCCAAAACGCACACAAGTCTAAACGAGTTTTGGACAAAACTCGGGGCAACTTGCGGAAAGGAAAGGGCTGTCCCTGGGAAAAAGAGTCCTCCAAACACCAAACACAAACCAGCACATGGTGGGAAAATGAAACTGAACATCTGGCTGGGGAAAGCCAAGCAGAAGTGGGGAACAGGGTACTGCTAAACCAGGTACGTAAAAAGGGGAAATGAGGTTGACTCGACGAAATTTAGTCCCGTCAGGGAGAAAAAGTCCAGTCGGGCAACTGATCACTGGGCCATTGACCTTCGAAAAGAAAAAAGGTGATGACTTAAAGAGTCCGTGGTTCAAACTGCCGAAGAGTAGGGACATTGGGGACAGAGGTTCATCTCGTTCTTAAAAGGTCTTGGGCATCGTGAACCAATATAGGCTTTCTACAACTGGGTCTTGTGGTCAGAAGAGAAACGAAAAAGGTTACCATCGTGGGGAAAAGGAAAGATGGCTCAAAATTCAAGTACGGCGAACGAAGAAAAGCAAAGAAACCGGGCCATTGTGGCATCTGGTTGGCAAAAACAAAGTCAAGGAAAAGACGACCTGTCCCACCTGGACTGGGGGTCCTATCAAACGTTAGACTGGGGGAGAAAGAAAAATTCAGGAACTCAGAAAGAGGACACAATGGGGTAGAATGGGAAAGAAGGGAAGCTAAGAAGCAAAGAACGAACACTCCGGTACAACAGAAAAGGACTCGGCTAGAAAAGAGGGAAAAAAAAACCGTGAACGCAATTTCCGGCTCAAAAAAAGGAAGCCTTCAGGGAGGTGGAGGGGATGACAAAAACGACTAAAAGATTTTTCCAACGCACGAACAAACAAAGACTAACCGGGGGGAGAAACCGACAGAAATGCCAGAAGTCAATCAACGAAAGGAAGGCCAGCCGGGGGGGGGGAAAAAAAAAAGGAAAAGGGAGTCGGAACTCAGTTGGACGGCAAGGCTGTATTCGCGGTGGACAATGTTCGGGGGTACGGCGGGGTTCTTCCCTCCCCTACAAAAACAACCTCAAAAACCCACCGATGGAGGGGTTACTATATTTTCCACTAAAAAAGGATCAGGTCCTGGAGAAAAAGGGCCGCCTCTCTGGAAAAAGAACAAGTCAGTCCTGTCGCAATGAGTAAAAAAATCGGCAAACGGTGGCCTCACTAACCAAGGGGAAAAAAAAGGGACTGGTGAGAAACGGGAGCCCCTGGACATGTGGAATCCGTTGCTAGAAGAGGCCTACCTGTGGTTCTCAGGGGGAAGAGGGGGATTTGACAAGGGTGGTTTTTTCGAGAGGAAGAAACGCCGGGGGGGAAGGTTGCCTCTGTGGCAAAAAGTCATCGGGAGGGCATGTATGAGGAAAAAAGGCTTGAGCAACACGGAAGGGAAGGAAGACTAACTCCCTGTGGGAAGGAATTCGGGACCGTATTCCAAAAGGCACAAACAGAAGTAAAAAAGCTAAATTGAGGAACACAATGCATTAAAAAACCGTGAAAGGCCCATTTCCCTTTGGGTGGGGGAAAGGAAAAAAAAGAAGGATGTTGCACTCCAGGGAGCCCAAAGCGACGGCCCCGAGGCTACTAAAGAAACGGAAAGGAAGTTGAAGGGGAACACTGGGGGAAAGGGGGGAAACTTTTGGGTTTTTCGGGGCAAAAGGCCGGTGCAGTTAAACGGTAGAAAACTTCTGTCAAAAAAAAAAAAAGAAAAAGTGGGGGGGAACAAAGGGTGAAAAAGGGTTTTGGTGCCTTGGGGGAAGGAAAGGGGGTCCTCTATGGGTAGAGCAGAATGTGGGAAAAAGAAAAAAAAACAGCTCAAGCGAAGTCTTGGTGGGGAGAAGAACCCTTTTGGGCGAGGGTGTTGGAGGGGGAAAAGGGGGCAAACAATTATCACGTCGGAAAGGGAACGCCCGTCTAAAGAAACACCCCGCAAATTACAAGAAGACAGCCAACGGGGGGTGGGGTTGTTGTCCCGGGGGGGGGGTTAGCCAGCTTGACAGGTGGGTTGGAGGGTTTCAGAGAAAAAATCACGGTAAGGGAAGTACCGACAGGGGCCGGCTGGCACGGAGGGAAAAAAGCGTTACTCTTTGAAATAAAACGTCGGTCCTTTGGGTGGGTCGGGTGGAAAAGTCACCAGTTGGGCAGAAAAAAAGGATGTGAAAGAGGTTCGACGTGGGGACGAAGGGGGAGTTACGTGTGGCAGGGTGGTCCCAAAGGGGGAAAGAGTTGGGGAGGGGGCCCGTTGCAATCTGGGTTAACCTCGAAAGGGCGCCTGGGAAAGGGTTCCGTCAATGGGAAAAAAAATTATCAGAGCAAGGGATTCGGTGCAATTAAAACGGAGGGGGGGGTGCATCGGGTTGGACTTCGCCTGGGTCCGAAGTTTGTGAAATGTTGGGGGTTTCCTGGGTACAAGGGAAGGGTTGGAAAGGGAGCTTCACCGGAAAAAAAAGAGTTCTCTTGGCAAAACCGAGCCGTTGGACTTGGAAAGAATCAACCGCTCTTGGGAAAGGGGGCACAACGTTAAACCAATCAACGTTCATCAACACTGTGATCTGGTAAGGTCAAGGAAACAACGTTCCCCCCGTTTGGGGGGCCGACCGTCTTCAACGGGGGGGGGGTCAGTTCAAGTGGGCCGGTTCCATGGGGGGAAGGAAGAAAGGAAAAACCCGTGTACCCTATTGGGGGGGGGGGACTTCCTAGACCGTGTGGCCGGTGTCCCAAAGACGTCCGGATTGACGGAGTTTGGAAAAACGAAAGTTGAAATGTTGGCCTCTCACGGAGTCGGCGCAGCAGGTGTTTATTGCCGGTGGGGGAAAGATCCACGGTGGCCGTGCCATTAGGGGCACATCGGGCAGGGGTGAAGGGCCAGCCGGTTGAAAACTTCTTAAGCGGGGGGGGGTAATGTGGCCAGAACGTTGACGGGGTGGGACGAACGAGGGGGAAGGGTTGGGAGGTTGTCAGGGCAAAAAAAAAGGGGAAACACTTGCACCGCAGCCACCGGGACCAAACAAAGGACAGCTGGGGGGAACGTGAAAAAAAGAGGGGGCATGGGGGTCCGGACTGGTCAGCGGGAAGGGGGGGGTTGTGCTAGGGGGGGGGAGGGGTGGGGGTCCGAAAGGTTCAAGGGGGGCCCGGAGGAGGCACCTGCGCACCCAGCAAAGTTTTTGAGATCAAAGAAGGGGTGTGGGAAGGGGAGGGAACGGTGGCAAGGGGGAAAAAATTTGCCCCGCGCCGGGTGGGACGGTAACAAGACGTGGACTTCGTGAAACGAAAAGTAGACCAAGTGGAAAAGGTTTTGGGGAAGAAGCAGGGCCGGTCAACACTGGTTTAGGTCCGGGCACCAACGTGCCATACCGCCCACTGGACCGAACCCAGCTGTTTGGAAACAGAAGGTGGTCCTTTTGGGGAAAAAAGAAAAGCGAAACGTTACGTTACGGGTGCCTTAAGTGTGAAGGTGGCCGAATCCAAGGGTAGGGGAAGAAAAAAACTCAGTTTGATGAAGGGGCCGAGGTCAAATGTGCCCCTTTGGGAAAGAAAAGGGCCCGCTCGGTGTGACGGGAAGCAAAAGGGTGAAAAAAACAGGCTGAAAGCGTGAAAAAGGCTCGGGGGGAACAGGTTGGGGGTCAACGCAGCGGTCAAGGTGGGTCGTTCAGGTGGGAAGGGGACCCAGTGCCAAAACCGCCGCCGGAACAAAAAAGATGTGGATCCTCTGACAACACACAGGGGATGGGGGGGGAAATAGATTCACAACACTGGGAGAGGAGGGGGAGGGGACTTCACGGGGGGGACCTTCACAGGCAAGGAGGACAAAACCCGTGAAATGCGCGACCCACCGGAGACCGCGACAAACGCTTTTCAGCCGTTTACACGACTAAAGGACACCCGCGGCTTTCAATGGGGGGCGGGGGCCCAAAGTTGACCGGGGAGGAAACACACCGGTCATCAACGAAGGCGAACGTGCATCGCCCAAAACCTGGGGCACTTCGGAAAACCGCAAGGTCAACGCGGGACCGAAAAACCGGCCACCGGACAAAAAAAGATCGACGTTTCAACCACTTTTCCGGGAAAGGAAAGAGGCCACCCTGCCCTTGGGGAGACCGGCACACGAAACGAAAAGTTACCGGGGCGGGCGAAACAGAAAGTCCGTCCACCGCGACACTCCACGTCCCCGGAAGGAAATCCGTTTCAAGAAAAACGGACCCTGTAAAACGCGCAGGGGAGGAAAGGCCCCACCTTAAATTGTGGAGCAACCACCGGCCCATCACATGCGGAAAAAGGAGTTACGCGGCCCGAGTCAAACGTGTCACGTCCACAACAGCCACACAGTCACTCAGACCTACGAAACCGAAAAGACCCGAGACAGAGTTCACCATCTTTGAAGGGGGGGGGGCGGGCCCCCCCGGCACGGGACCAAAGGAAAAGGACTAGGGAAAAAAGTGTGAAAACCAAGAGGCACTGGAACCACCGTACACTGCGGACCGTAAACGGTCTTGAAGCAGTCACGCTGACCGTCAAAGAAAGAAACGCGGGGCATGCTAAGTAACACTGGATTCGTGAAAAACCGGGGATCAAAAAAGGCGTCCTCTAAAAACAAGCGTGGCGATCACCCTTCCAAAAAAAAAAATCGGGACGCACTGACGCGAGCATTGGACATCCGTACCCAGACAACCGGATCTACCTTGTTGGGGGGGCCACCAGCATGGTTTACTGAGGAGAAGGGATTCAACCGGGAGAGGCACAGGGCAAGAAAGAACAACCACTGGCGCGCACCTCCTAAAGACCAGAAAATCGCCTGCTAACCACGGCAAAGACGATACCGGTGATCAAAGCTGACGGGTCAAAAAAAACGTTCCAGAGGGTGGGTCGTCAAAAAGAAAAAAAAAAAAGGACAACCGGCCGTCATGGTGGGTCCAGACACGCCCCCGGCAAAGCAACGGTCCACGGCCGTTGTAACAAAAAAACCCACAAAACGTGAAACTTAACGGACACCGAAAAACGGAAACGAAGCCAGACGGTTACGGGCCACACGATCAAAAAAAAACCAAAGGCGTACGGACACCAAGGGGACACCTGAAAAGAAAAGGGCGCCTGCGGAAGGGGTCACTAGAGGGGGGGAAGGACAGCAAAGCTGTCCACGGAAAAATGTCAGCCCAGAAGAACTACATAACGTCGTAAGGAAAGAGCACTATGGAAACTGGTGCAGGGGAGGTACAGCCAACGCCGGACTCGTTCCTTCGAGAAGGTCGTGAATTAAGGTAGCTGGATAGGCAAGAACCCTTCAAGTAAAGGGGAAATATGAGGCATTGGTACTCCCTGGGAAAACAGACCAACGAGGGGACGCTTTACGTTTAGAAACCTCGTTCAAAAAACGCTTCTGTATGAAAAAAACGAACTCTATGTCTTTCACTGGGGAGAAGCACTTTTGGCATATACGGTGGTTGAGTCCTCAACCAACCAGCGCAAATGTCTTCCCTACCAAAAAAAAAAAAAAAAGGTCTAATGCGCTGGGAAAACACAAGGGGGGTAGAAGTTCATAAATAGATACGGAGACCACCGGCACCAAAGGGGGGTTCTGTTACCATGGGGATTGGGGTGGTGAACCTAAGTTTTTAAAGGGGGAGAAGTACTGGCCGACCACACAGTGACTGGGGCAAGGATTAATAGCAAGTCCGGTCCAGTGTGAAAACGCTCGTCCTGATTTGGCGGAGAAGAAAACTGGATCACCAGAAGGAAGGTTTGGACGGTCAAACACCATGGGGGAGCGGTGGGTGGGGGCCATTGGGGGACGAACTGGAGCAGGGGGGACCGAACCCGGGGGTGGGGGGGGCCCGAACTCCCAGGTCGCCTGAAGAAAAATTCGTCCCACTTTCAGAATCGAGCTTTGGGATCAGGAAATGGGTGGGACATCCTTAAAAACAGGATCCGAGAGTTGGGGGCCCAAGAGACAGCCAGCATTTCTTCAAGAGAGACCCGAAAAAGCTGTCTCAGGTCACATTCAACTAGCGACCACAAGGCCTCACAAAGAAGGGCGTCAGAGCCGCTCAGAAACACTGACCGGGCCAAAAGACGTTGGTTCGAACCGTAGACGGGTCCCTTTCCGGGGAGGGAAGCCTTACTGAGACTCGGAACAGGGAGACCGGATGGAGGACCGGGATGAAGAGGGATTACCGGATGGCGTTTACCTCAGAAAGGGGAATAAACCCAATTCCCGCTGTTGGGGGGGGATCATTTGTGTGGGGGCTGGGGATAAGACAAAGGAAGAACGAAGGCGCACCAAGAAGAAAGAAAGAGAAAGTGCGCGAAGATGGTCGACCAGAGAAAGCCCCAGCCCTTGGGGTGGGGGAGACGGCGACGGCTGAGCGGGTGGGGGGTGCTGCTTCATCGTGGAGAGAACCCCGTTATTTGAAGAGGGGGGGAAAACTACGTGCTGGTCACCTGGGACACCACAAAAGTTTGGGGAATGGGTAGGAACTTGCAGGGTATAACTGAGGAACGCACGGTACTGGGGAAGAGCACTTTCGGGGGGGAAGGACGACGTCGTCGCATGAGCTCCTTCCGGGTAAGAAAAAAACAAAAAAAAAAAAGAACACCACATGCCACTGAAGGGGTAGGGGTCCGACAATGAAAGCCCACCCGAGCACGCGGAGGACAAACTCGATCGGATTTTGACAGGTCGGGGGGTCCTGGGGTCGTGAGGGAAAAAAGAGGAAAAATGTGGGCGGCCCTGTGAGGAAAACGGCCTCTCGTCGAAGTAAGGGGGGGGGAGTAGACTAGAGCAATAAGTGGACCAAAAAACCAAAACTATAACCAAGCACTTGGGGGGAAATCTAGAAACGTCCGTACGCTGCAAAAGCGATCACTAAGACCAGGACATATAGGAGTGCAAAGTGATAACCGAATGTCCTGAGAGCAGCTTCGCATCAAAGAGCTCCAGTGGGGCCTCTGCGGTCAAAAAAAATCCTGAAAGAACCTGAAGAACAAGGGGGTCCCTCATTAAAGGGAACCCCGGAACTTCCCCCGTACATGGGGGTGGGCTTGGGCGAATCTGTTAACCGAAAAAGCACACCACTAGAGGTGGTTCGTGGTGGCGCGGGTGGACCCTAAACGACATGTGAACAACTGAGAAGAGAAAAAAGAACAGGTAGGAAAAAAAGGATGAAGACGCCGTAGACTGAGGGAACAGGAAATTTTCTTGTGTGTAGGGGGGGAGGTCGCAGGCACACAAATGCGGGAGAGTGGGGGGGGGACTTTACAGTAATGGGCTCCCAAGAGATGGACCAGGGGGATGGGGGCACACGTTTTCTTGGAACGCCTGCGACATTGTACTCTGTGATTGTCCCGCGTGGGCCTGACAGCCTTGATACCAGAGGATCAATCGAAAGGGAAATCGGATGGAGCTGTGGCCCCAAACAGGGGTGTGTCCTCGGCTTCCGAAATCGCTTAGGTAGGAAGGAAATAAAGGAGAACCGCCAGAAAGGGAAATTAAACAATTCCACTGCTAAAGCGCTGCGAGAAGGGGAAAGGGGTCATGAGGGGGTCTTCGGAAAAAAAGCCATCCTGCGACCGGTTTCAATATCCCAACGCTGACTAGATCCATCTCACACACACTACCTCACGGAGGGGTTGAAACGCCCTGCATGCCTTTTGTAAAGGGGAACGTTGCCGTTCTCACTTTCTTCGCTGAAAAACCGCTTGAACATAGTCAATCTAGGAAAAGGAAAAGAG
>Ga0179591_1251780_pt1 | contig 10574 bp, 5 predicted proteins | sample CZOMad2_1_08_16f_FD_182891 | JGI IMG/M metagenome (GOLD analysis project Ga0179591, IMG submission 182891) | Vadose zone soil fungal communities from Angelo Coast Range Reserve, California, USA - CZOMad2_1_08_16fungal (PacBio error correction) | ecosystem: Environmental > Terrestrial > Soil >...
CCGAGATATATCGGGACTGTCCGTGAGGCTCCCAAAAACGAGTCCTTCGGCAGCCACGGGCCGATCTATCAGAAAGAAGTATAGAGAGAACAAAAAATTTATAAGGAACAAAAGGGAAGAGCGACGGCAGGTCGAAAGGTTACTACTAATAGGGTTTTCCCTGGCCCTAACCCAACCCCCCCCAAGCGACGTCAGACAGATGACGGGCGGTTTGATGAAAAACGTCCTACTACCTGAGGGATTAGGAAATACATAACCCCGGGGAAAGAAGAGGAATAAAGAAAACGTGTCCGCATGGTGGGTGGCAAAAGTACCTCATAGAAACCGTAAAAGTCGAAACCGCTTTCTTTCACAGTTCGGCATCCGCACGATTGGGGGGAAGAACTTAGCTCTAATGAAGGAAAAAAGTCTTCTTAAGACCAAAACGCGGCGGAAAGACGGGCATGCAAGCCTCATCCTATTCTATTACCTATAAGGACCAGAGATGGAACATACTCGAACGTCTGAAAATTCCTACTCTGCTAGTCCGAAGGAACAGAACACGTGGGTCGTCTCTGTCCCAAAGGATGCAAGGAACCAAGGACCGATGGGGCGTTGCCACACCCTGGATTTACAAGATCTGGGAAAAAGAAGGAGGGGGAAAGATGGGAGTATCGTGGCCCCGAGTACTCCGCGAAAAAGGTAAAACCAAACGCCCAATTTGCAAGGGGAGGAGTGACGTTCTCTAGCTCGAGGGGGCAACTTCAGACCCGCCTATACAGCTGAATTGAAGTAACTGCACATCAGGCGAATGAATGTCTGAGATTAATCTTCATCCCCGGCGGCGGAAAACGGGCGCGGGCATCGGGGAAAGATGGCTACGACTAGCACTGAGTCTTAACCAAAGAGAGGGGATAAGTGCAGGGTTATTCATTCTATTGTAACGGGCAGGGGGAGTCCGAGACTTTCTGACATCTGAGTTCCCGACGACCTGAAATAGGCTGAGAAAGAAGCAGTAGAGAGCTCTACGTTTTAGCACTGCAGGGGGGGGTCAACGATTAGCACTGAGACTTGATAGGTAACACCGTCAAAAGAAATTTCTGGATAATAGAAGGCACGTACGACGGAATCAGGAGAAGACCAGGAGGAGGCTATTTCCCCTACGACGAGGAGGGAGGAGGGGGAGAGTGGGTCCTACTCTAGTTCGAAAAAACGGGGAGACTGTGGAGGGCGAGGCACCTTTCCCACTAACTCCTACTTTATGGAGGTAGGATCTCTTTGGAATTGGGCGGAATGCAGAGGAGGGGCGTCTAAAAAGGGAGGGAGGCATTCTTAAAACTACGATCCCTGCAAATAGGGAACAGGATAGCACAGGAGACAATTCCCGATGAGCGAAAGGAAGATGAGGGTGCAGTGGCCTATATGCCGGAGAAGAAAAACTCTAATGGGGACGCTTGAAGACAACTGAAGCAGCGAGAGAACACGACCATCGGAGGGCACGAAGCCAAGTGGAAGATAAAGAACTCTCGTGGCGGAAAATGGTCCGGCTGAGGAATGAAAATGCGAAGAAAAAGGATAACCTATGGCGGTCCGGCCAGTCGACGGGGGGGAAAGATGGGCTGCCTGATGTTCAACGTATGGCGGCTGGTAGTCTTGGGGCCATCGAGGTCCGAACGAAACGCTTCCTCTTGCTTCGGCGGAGGCGGGACGGTCTTCGACGGTGAAGCTGGGTCCGTGAACTTGGGCTCTGTGGGTAGTTTTCTCTTGAATTCTACTGGTAACCGTCCGGGGGGAAAAATCATGGGTAGCAATGCGAGGCCGGGCTTACTCCGGGCTTAAAAACATCAGAATTGGACGACGCAAAAGAAGCCTGGGGGGGGGACATTAGTTGTGAGCCGCCGTTGTCTTCGGTTCTTCTGATTAAAAATATACGGCGAGCCGGTCGGCGGCTCTTGAGAGACTGACTCGGAGAACGGGGGGGCCTTGCTTGGTCTGGCTTATTCTTAAAGTAGAGACGATCGGGGTCTGGAACTCTGCGCTTTGCCCTTGGAAAGACCGAAGACGAAAAAGACATATGGGAGGGGTCGTTGCCAGTCCGCGTAGAGGAAAGGAAATAGTTGAGACCGTCAAACATAAACAGCAGGCAACCGGAATCGACCAATAAGAAACGACGGGGGCCCGTACTTGTGGAGAACTCCGAGAAACAGGAAAAGATGGGACTCTACATTCCTCAAACACTTAAGGTCCCCTCGGCTTCCTAGCAGCCCCCTATGAGCATTTAGGGGAGGGAGCGTCCCTTCCAGCGAAAAGGTAAGTCTTATTCTGGGGCTGACAGTACTATCATCAAAGCGACAGGAAGGGAGAAAACAGGACCTGTTGCTTAAAACTACTCGAAGGAACTCGGAGAAAACATCGAAGTAAAGTAGGAGGTATAATCTGAAAGAGCAGGGGGATTCTCCACAAAGGCAAACAATCTTCCTCAGGAGTTGGAACTACTATCGTGGGGAAAAAGCGTCGGGTAGGGGAGGGAAAGATTTAGGAAAGGTTCCTCGAGGATTAGTTGAAAACAACTTGTCGTAGGACGTATAGATCAAAACCATGACCACGCATCGTCGAAGGGAAGCGGGGGGGAGCTCGGCAACAAACAACATTATTGGGAGAAAGAAAAATATGGATGACACTGCCTGAGCGAAGGCTAAGTGTTCCAGAGCTCAAGAGAAGAGAATGACCACGTTTATCCCAATAAAAAAAACCACCAGTCAACGCCAAGGCTAAGGGACTACCGTCAACACGCGTTGCTCTACTTTACGGTGCTCAGTGGCAAAACAGAGACCCGGAAAGTCGTCAAAGAGTCTCGCAGGAGCATAGAAGAGATCTCCTCTACTAAATCGGAGATGTCGTCGCACAAATAAGATATGAGCCATAAAAATGGGAGGATAAAAGGGGCTTCTAGCTGGGGGAGGGAGTACTTCAAGACGAAATAAGAAGTAAGTCCCTTTCTCTGCAGCTTGGAAAAATAACCGCAAGTCATCGGGGGAGGGGGACGTCCGCTACCTTTGATCAAGAGGGAAGTCCCTTCTAGCCAGAAAAGTTTCTAGGATGGGCCCTTGAACTGTAGAGGTACTGGATTTGGATTTGCCTCTTAGGCCTCCTGGGGGGATGATGAGGGATTGCTGACCGTGCGAATAGAAAAGTGGGGTTACCTCAGAAACGAGAAGGCGGTCTTCTCTAAGCTGGGGGAGGGAACTACGAGGCCACTCCTATTACTCACGAGTCTACGTAGTAAGAAAGCCGTAAATTGTCCCAATGCGATTAAAAGAGAAGTTAGCGATAGAAAACTTCTAAACCGGGGGCGAGGATCAAATGGGATCGAAAGCAACTTGAAAACTGAGATGACGAAGCGACTCTACGCGAAACTAATACGGCTAAGTCCTCGCCACTTGAAATCGTCTCCCGCAATCCCCATGTAAGCGTCCGAACTCCGCTTGACAGACTGGGACCATCGGTGCATTAGGCGGGAGGACTGGTCGACTCGGATTTCAACCCTACAGACTCCTCTCGACGTCATCCTTGAGTCCAGCAACTACTATCTAATTGCTAGGCTACCCGGGCTCGTGCATGGTTCGTAATATCCCAGTTGGGGATAAATTAGGAGTTTCGAAAAGGAGCCGGAGTATTAACAGATTGTTCAAGTGCGCAATCTCACGCCACGTAGGCCCATATCGTCAGGACCTGTACGTCCCTGTCTCGATTACATGCACCAGCGTAGAAGTGCGTAGGGCCTCCTCTGGGGGTTGGATAGTGATACAAATGTGTCACGAAAAGTCGAGTTGGATGCTTGTGTCTTTTCAGTGTGTTGACTGGTCGGGGAGTTGTTCTTGTAGGTGCTGTCAGTGGTGTGGGGGCGGGGACGTATGCAGACAACTGGGGGAAGGATACATACGGCGTTGTCGGTAAATCTGGATGCGACAGTGAGCTCGTTAAAATAGGATATTGCTCCACCGTATGCTCATTTCGAATCTGGGGGCATATTCAATCTCCGGGTGTGAATATTTGCTATAGAGGGGACATTATACCGGAGCCGATGAGAGGAGGGCAGGATTGTAACCGTCGACTTTTCTTGCTGGCGACGGCGAAACTCAGTGTCCCCACGTGCCATAAGACCCACTGAGGCTGTTGCTGCTGAGATAGTCGTCGTCTAACGCACAAGTAGAGGTTAGCGACCTTTCAGAGATGACAGGGTACCCCGGTGATTCTTGGTTTTGCGGCTCCGGGCAAGCGAACCAACAGAACGCCGGCGAGGTACTATTTCCATGAGAGAAAAAACTCAACGCCCCTCACGGCCGAGCGGAAGGTCCAACTGGGGGGGGGAGACGAATCAGGAAACAAGGGGAGAGCTGATCCCTACTGCGAGTTACTGGTATGCCGCATCTCCAAAGGACTGGATACCCGGGTTGATCACCGTGAAGACTAATTTCAAACTTCGTTCAAGGAAAAGCATACAGGTCGGGCTCAGGTGAGGGTGGTGAGTAGCGAGGGGGGGCCTTGCGAAGCCTATTTGGGGCGGAAGCGCGCGCCTATACCTTAACGGCTTCCACGAACCAAGTAGCCTGACGAGTAAAAATAGCCACCGGAGGGCTTGGCGAATCTCAATGAGCAAAGCTGGGTGGCGGACTACCAGGTAAAGTGTAAACGTGGGGTGAGCATGGGCTTTCGTCTCTCGCCATTGACTTCAACCTCTGCTGGATTAAAGACTGGTCCGGTGTTGAATCCTTTGGCCGGAAGTTGTAGGGAAAGTCTGAAATCAATTATTTAAAGAGTATGAGACTTTAATGATACTACCGGCCTCGTCGAGGCCGTGAGTACTTCCATCAAGGCTCCTACCGTCAGCCAGGGCGATGCAGAAGAGTGCCTTGAACTTTTTTGCGTTGGACACCGGTCCTACTGAAGTAGCGGCCTGAGGGGCCGAGAGGCACTACAGCTATGGCGTTCAAACAAAGTCTTGGTTAAACGCAGGGGGGGGGAATTGGAAAAAAGCAGTCGGACGCGAAGGAATGGTAGAAAATCCGGTGGAAAGCAAAGAACCCAAGAGGCTTTCCTCGGAAAAGGCGTAAAAGAAGAAAGAATGAGTAAAAAAGATCACCGGTACCAGTGAGGACGCGCGGCCTTCAGCAAAACAAAGAGGACGTTTAGGTCGGCCGGTGTACTTCCATCATCCTCGTGGAATGCCGAGGAAGGCCATTTAAGTTAAAACAAGACAGATGGACACGAAATCCCAGATCCGCCAGGCTTTAGCTCCGGGATCTGGGAAAAAAGCCTTCTGCTAAAGCCCAACCAGCAGGATGGCCCTGGATGAGATCGGCAACGAATCACATTTCTTGTCTCAGAGCAACGAAGTTCTGGAAAAGTAGATGTTTCAGCGGCACCAGACCCACCGAATAGTTCGGTAGGAAGGGAGCCGATGAACACCGGTGCAAAAGAGCGGGGGCTGCTGCGTATCAATCTTTTCAGCCGGAGGCGAGGAAAAGCGGGTAGGTCTACGAACTCAGAGAGCCACTATTAGTATATGCGCGAAAAGGGAGAAATAGTGAAGGATAAAAGATCCCTGACACGCGAAGGCCGGGAGTAATGAGCTCGACAAGTACGAACAATGGGAAGACCGTCCAGAGTTATTCTTGAAGTCTACTCCATTTGGATGCACTTCAGAAACAGGCAAGACCGACGAAATTCTTTTTTATTCCACCGCAAGTGAAGAGGATGGCAACTTAAGAAGAATAAAATTAGAAGGATCTAACTCAGATGCCAAGGGTCGGGGCGAGATGGTTCTGGAGATCCTTCCACGATGACTCAAAACGCTGTTTAGAGATGTTTTCAAAGATCTCTTAGTAGTAACAGGGTATAGGTGGGTGACGCTGGGCTGGAGGCGTGGACACAGGGACTTGGTCGTCAATGCAGAACTTCTTGAGTAATTAAAGGGAAGGCGACAGTGGGCAAATTAAGTATTCAAGTTGAGAGCATAATCTGGTGAAGGCCTCAAGAGGCGTAAGTAACCGATCTCAGCGCGTCGTAGTCTGCGTCTCACTCTGAAACGGTATATCGGTCCAAAAAGTGGGGGGCAGCTTGCAGTGCAGGTACTTCAACGGATAGGGTGCCTGTCTACCAGGTGCAAAATGCAAGGCCGGCGAAGTAACAGTGGGTAGGTCGGGAGAATCTACACAGACTGAGAATTTTGGATGTAAGATCGGAAGGTGGAGAAGAAGCCTGGGGGGTAGAGTTTTGGCCCAGGCGTTTCACCCAGAGGGAGTGCAAACAATGGGTAATCCCGCAGTTAACGAAAACAATTGCAGTGCAATCTCGGAGGTTCGTCTAGATCGATCTAATGATCACCCGGCCGAAACGATGAAGGAGGGAAAACGAAAAACCAAAAATCAATGACTCAAAGGCTTCGAGTTACATCGTTCAAACCCCGAGTCCAAAAGGGTGGCAAACGCTAAAAAAGACAGTTTAGAGCGTTCGAAAACGAGAACTTCTGTTCCGTGGCCGCCAACCTGCGCTGGCGCGGGCGAAGAAGCGATGGGGAAAAAAAAGAGGTCAAAAAATGGTAGAACGTGGGAACGGAAGGAAAAAGGGGAATCTCCGCGGAGGGAATTACAACAACTATCCTGCAAGATTCCAACGAGAGGTGGGTGCTACGTTTAGGAAAGAAGAACGGGGATCCGCTTCTGATATAGTAAAAAACCGAAACAGAAAGAAGGGCTCGAAAGAAGGGAGAGTAACTTGTCAGCCGCCCCGTTCTTCCCAAGTACGAGACCGATCAAAAACTTCGGGTCTGGAGAGTAAGAAGGTGAAAAAACAGGCGCGGAATGGGGACGTGGGGCGATGCAATAGGGGCAAGCGCAAAACTTTATGAATTGAGTGTGGGATAGAGGTGGACTGGACTGCTAAGGAACGAAATATTCTTCTCAAAGAGCGGGGAAAAAAGGAAGGAACAAAAAAAGGGCAGCCGAAAGAAGCCAAAAGGAAAAGCAAAATAGGAAGAAAAACGGACGGGCGGTGAAAGCCGAAACGAAAGGATACACTGAAGAAAGGGGACCTAACTCATAAAAGGACGACAAAGGCCAAAAAATAGAAGGATCCGTTCAGTACCGGCAACAAAGGCGGGGACGTCAGTGTCACGGCGAAGGGGGGGGAGGAAATCAATGGACGGAGGACCGCATGTGATCTCGGGCCCGAGAGAGGTCCGATGGTACTTGATGACGGGCGGTCTAAAAGAGCTGAGAGTATGCCACAGACTTCTTCTCAGAAGAGGGAGCAGAGACCCCAGAGTTGCACTCTGACGGACTGAGGGCACTGGGGGGGGTGGGGAAGGGAGATCAGTGGGGATCAGGGAAGAACTGTAAATGGAAGATCTAGGTGCTTCATGAGAAGTGGGAGGACCCTCAAAGGGCGGGTTTCTCAAGAGTCCCAGAGAGAAAGGAAGGTTGGGGGAAGACGAAAAAAATGTATAAGCATGGCATCAAATTGGGCCAGGGGGAGGGGCAGTCGCGGCAAGGCTGCCCGGTCTAGTCTCTAGGCCTGGCGGGGGAACAGAACGGGAATCGGTGAAGTGCATCTCAGACAAATGCCTCTACGACATAATCTATAGTCACGGAGGTCAACAAAAGGAAAGGACTTGCAAAGGTCCAGTCCAATAAATCACCCATCACTCAAAGAACCGGAGAGAAGACACCGGTAACGAAAATAACGTAGAAGACGGCCTCGTGTCGAGCTTTAGGAAGGGTATCAAGAATCAAAAGGCGACTACTCCCCCTCTTAAGGGACCTGAGGTTCAGTCTTCGAGCCAGGAAGGAGGACAGAGGGAGGGAAAAAAAAAAAGGAGCGTAGGAGAAGGCGAGGTCAAAGATAGAAGAATGCTCAAGGACATGTTCGGTGAATATGAAGTTTGCCTAACAGCTCCGAGGGAGTCGCGAAAGAAACATAAAAGATGGAGACATTAGGAAGCTCAAGAAGTTATTTTCCAGAAAATCGGGGAGGAGGGGGGGGCAGCGAGGTTACTGCATCTTTCTTAAGGGTCCCTGGAGAGGATGGGAAAATGGGTCGTAGTATGATCAGAATAGAGAGTCGTCGACGGAAAGGAGAAGGGTACTCAGGGGGGAATAGATCTCAACAAAAAAAGGGAGGTATTAAAAGAAAAAATGCGTTTGGCCCGCTCCGGAAAATCGACCTGGGTCGCGCGAGCTCAAAAGAGAAGGAAAAAAAGTGGGGCCCAGCGAAGAAGAAAAAAAAGGAAGGCCGGCAGATTCTTCCGTACTAAAAAAAGCGAAACCGTAGAAGGACAACGAAAAAAAAGGCAAGGGAATGCGGAAGACTAGGAAGTCAACTTCCGGGTGCAAAGCAAAGCCGACTCTCCTCGCTTAGAGGGGTTTCGGTCATGCAGGGAGGGACATAGAGAGTCACCACCACTGAAGCTAAGCACGAGCAGTGGGGGAAGTCGTAAGAGAGAGAAATAAGTACTTCGGAGGGGGAACGTAACATCTCACAGAAAGGTAAACGGCGTTGTGTTTCTCTCGAATAACGCTCGGACGAAACACGGCAAAAGGAGACCCTAGCGGATGGAGAGGAGGGGAGAATTACAGGGGGGGCTCGTCTGTATGCGATGGGATAGCGGGGTGGGTGATTGCTATGAGGTCGAGGCAAGAAGAAGGTTCCAAAAAGCAACGGACGACAAAGTTCTGTCGTCTCTTCCTGCTGGACTGAAAAAACGTCGCCTTGAAGGTGCAGACGAGCGATCGAGAACCGGGAAGAAATCAAATATCATCAATTCCAAAGGCATGCAAAAGGGGGGAAGCAAAAGCATCGTCGGAACATGATAGAGAAGAGAAGGTGAAGAAAAAAAAAGGCGCCGTCCCAGGCGATAAGAATCAACCAAAGGCCTAAGGCACTAAGGAGAGTCAATAAACTGGAACGGATCCGAGGAAAAACCAAACGACGGCACTCGAAGACGGCCGAAAATATGGGACCCTCCTCATCTACCTCGGGGGGGGGGAAACCATAATACTAGAGGGAGATGCGGGAAACCCTCCGTCACCTACTATAGAAAAACCGGGAAAACGGCAAATACGTTAAGGGAGGAAAGCATAGTCAGAATTGGCCATCTAAGGAAATTACGAAAAAATTAGGAAAGGGCAAAGGTCTTTCAAGCGAGGGTCTGGGAGGTGTCTTACGGTTAAGACTTCAATCGTAACTGGGGGGTAGGCAATTGATCTCCGTCACCACCGGGGATAGGGGGGGGCCTTCAAGCTTTTAGTTAATCTCCCAGGGGAAGCCGGAAAGAACTTCGGGGCCGGGATCGGCAGGGGGGGACCTCCTTCCAAGCGAAGGCAGACACCTGAGTCGGGACGCAAGCCCCAACCGCATATAACAATCAAGAATCAATTCATGCAAGAGAGGGTGGAATCGGGGGAAGTAGGGAAAAAGCAAAAACTCCGGATCGGCGTCAAAATTCCTGATCGGAAAAAAGCCATCCAAGAGGGACGCGTAGAAAGAGTATATTGAGACCTTGGGCTGCTAAACCTTAAAGAAGAGAAGGAAAGGCTCGCAGGGAATAAAGGAACGGGGCAGGGGGAAATGGGGGGGACCAAGCCCGCCGAAGAGGAATCAAAGGGAAGTGCTAAACGATAGATCAATCAGAGAATCTACGGAATCAGAAAAAGGTCCTGAGCGTAGGGGGGGTCCGCGAAGCGAAACTGACTAGTACGTCACAGAAGAGTCAAAAAGGCGAAGGGACGAAGGAAAATACTCTTAATTCGGAAGAAGAATAATGTGGCGGAAAGAAAGAGTAGCTCAGTGAATACTCGACGACCATGACTTTGGAAATCTATCCAGGGCCAAGGGGGTATCGGGATCCTTATTCGCCGGGGATGAATCGTCGCGAAGAATGCATCTGGTAGAGGGACCGGGGATTTTGAAAGGGATCAACTCGCGAACGTCATCAAAAATATCCAGGGGCCCTTTTGGGCGGTCACCGCTTCTACGAGGCGGAGGGAAGAGATAGATCCATAAAAATACAGTCTTCGGTCAAACACAAAGAGACTTTCAACCTTTGTCTTGAAAAGAAGTCGGGGGGGGGCCGACGGCGGATGGGATAAAGAAGGAACATTCACCCCACATAGAGAAAAATGTCCTCCTTGGGAGCTATCCTCAGGTAAGGAACGATCGAGGAGGGCAATCATAAGGCTGATCCCGGAGGGCAGGAAATCGAGGGAAAAGGGGGGGTCCTGGACGGGCAGGATAGCCGGGAAGGCCAGCAAAAGTCGTGAATGACGTGAGGAAAGAAAAGTTGGGCTGGGTCAACAAACCAGAGAGCTTGAACGAAAGAGGATCCAGGCTGCCAGAGTTGCGCCGGTCGTCGCGGAAACTCCTCTGTCGGAGAAAAATGCGGCCAATGCGGAAATCAGGAAAGAAAAGTATTTCTGAGAAGACAGGTTTCGGAGGAAGGTAGTCAAACACGACGATATAGGCAAGGCCGGCGAGGACCCATGGAAAAACCTGACTAAAAGTCTGAAGCAAGCCGGGAGGAGGAAACGGCAGATAAG
>Ga0179591_1264629_pt1 | contig 10572 bp, 12 predicted proteins | sample CZOMad2_1_08_16f_FD_182891 | JGI IMG/M metagenome (GOLD analysis project Ga0179591, IMG submission 182891) | Vadose zone soil fungal communities from Angelo Coast Range Reserve, California, USA - CZOMad2_1_08_16fungal (PacBio error correction) | ecosystem: Environmental > Terrestrial > Soil >...
GAATTCATTCTGGGAGGGACTCCTTGCACTAAGATGGAAAAACGAGGCGCTTCATAAATCAGCAGGTTTTGTCTATTTAAGAAAACATACTGTAATTCTCAGGGGGTTATCGAGTCAAGTTTGGGCGAGACCAAACCTAAATTGCACTCTCCTATGGAAAAAAAAGAGGAAGTGGGGACAACTCATGTTTTTAGGGGGGGGTAGTAGAACACTTTCTAAGAACTCTGCTTGGACTCTTTCGAAACCCACGTGCGGGAGAATGATGATAAAAGGTCGGAAAATCCGGCGGGGGGAAGGGTAAAATTTACCCAAATGGGAATTCGTGATGGGGCAACCGAGTTTATCGGGAGTGTCCACGATTTCTCTTCGAGAGTTCTGTGAGAAGTAAAGTGCGGAATAAAAAATCATTTTATGATCGTTCGAGGCACGCAGTGATTGGGACGGCGGGTGCTGCTATAAAGGGAGCGTGCATGTACAGACCATCACAGCGAAGAGTGTAGGGTCTACCTTCCACGGGGACGGTGTTTGTCTGCATAGGTCCTAAAAATAAAGCCCAGCCGGGGGGTAGATGCTTTCGGGTCAAAAAGGCCGCGTAAAAGCGCATATGCGGGTTCTTTCAAAAAGGGATGGCGGGGCTCCAAGTCGACGTTGAAGAGCAGGACTGTCGAGAGGAGGAGGAGGAAGAGAGAGATCATACGGACGCTACTCGTCGGAAAGGGGCGCAAAGCGCATCAAGGGAATGCACCTGCCCATAAATCCGGACGCGCGTGGGGCGCATCTCCAACGCTGAGGAGAAGTGGGAAAGGCGAAGGAAAACCGCAATTGTCAGTTAGCCATCGCGGAAGGAAGGGGATGTCTGGGGACAGAAAGTTCATGTGGCGGTATCAGAAAAAGGACGCAATCACTGCGTCCGGTCTCAAAGTTCTGTGGACGGGCTCACGCCCGATAGATGACGCAAAGAAAACTGCATAGAGGGGGTGCCCGCGAGGGAAGGAAAAATACTTCAGCGCCCCGGTAAGGTGGGTCAATTGGAGGACAGCCGCTTTTTTGCACGCGGTTATCCGGCGCAGACGTGGCCGGCCCGCCTTGGGGAAAAAAAAGGAGGGATTTGCTCGGGGGGTGGTCCGCCAATCAAAAAAAAAAAACACCCCCTGAGTTGGCAAAGAGAATCGCGGTGGCCACAGCGGGTGAATGGGGCCGTGCGTGTCGTTCAGAAACCGAGAAGGCCGTCTGCTGTTAAGGGCCAGGGATAGGGACCACCGCTGCAGGAGTTTTTTTTTTTTGGGGTGGTGTTGGGGGGTTTGCCGCTTGGTCGCGAGCAGAGGGGTGGAGCAGAAGAAAGGAAAACGTCTGGCCCCTCATTCGAACGAGCATTCTCCCCGCGGTAAGCCAAAGAAAGGGAAGTTGCTCCGCTCCGCCCACGGAATAACGAACAGCGGGTGGAAGCGAGGCATCAATGCTCCTTCCGATCAGGGGGGAAGAAGGGAGAGGGAAATTATAAAGGAAAGAAAAGCACAGTTTGTCCATGAGGTGGTTCGATCGAGGAGATGCGATGGGAGAACTGATCAGATGTATATCCTTTAATCAGGGAACACGACAGGATCGCTTTATTTCCTCAGCGAGCGAGGCGTCCCTGGTCGCTCAATGACCGGTTGAAAAAAGAAACACCGTGGAAAAATAAGACATGGGGAAGGGAGGGGGGAAGACTGCCGGTCCGTTGGGAGAGTGATCCGCAAAACAGGGTGGATCGCCGGGTTTCGGGGGCGAAATCACCATAGAGAGGAAAGGGGGGATTGTATCTACAACTATAAAGAAGAAAAAAGACACCTTCGAGGGATTTTTCGAACAACAAACGGGCAAGTCCCCCCAGCATCGGAGAAAAAAGGTTGCACGTCGCGTAAAAGGATTGAGCTTAGGAAGGGAAAAGGATCTTTGCCCCGTCGGGAGGGGAATCGGCACCTTGAAAATGAGACTCTGAGAACCTCCTACCAAATTAAAAAAGCACCTTAGGGGGGGGAGAGTTGAAAACGAAATGGATGGGATAGTGGGGGTCCCTGACGGGTTTATCAGCGCGTCAAACATAGCGGAAGGGCGCTAAGTTGACCTGGAGAAAGGGGGTTCAAAACGAAAAAAAGAACGCAGCCCTGCCTGTTCCAGCGGAGAGGTCTGAAAAAGGCCACGCCCCTGGGCCAAACCGCAAACCCAGGGGAACGTACATGGCAAAGAGGAGTGAATCGGGGGGGGGAGCGGGCTTTCTGTAGTGCGGGAAGAAGGGTGGGCCAGCAAAAAGACGGACTTTCGCCTCCGACCGAGTGGTCAGAAACGGCAGCTCTCAGACGGAAAAAAGGGGGAGAAGATCCCGCGGGGAAAAAGGGGTATCTATCTGCAGGGAGATAGGAGGACTACTGGCTATCGGAGGGATTCTTAACCGGGAAGACACACACCATCTCGAATGGACTCCTTGTGCATCGCCTGGGAAGGGGAAAGAAGTTCGTCGCAGGGAAAATGGGGAGGAAAAACGATTTCGAAGACTGTGTGAGGAGAGCACAAAAACAAGAACTAGAGGGGAGTTAGTTTACAGATGGGAAGCAGGCGGTCGCTTCCGAAGGGGCCGACTCATTATCGTACTAGCAAAAAAAGGCTCAGATAGCTCTAAAAAAAAGGAGTTAATGTAGCTTACCTTCGGAAGAGAAGGATTTGGGGCTCGGGGGGGGGGGGGGGGGTTGGGGGGGATTGGCTCTATTTCATAGGGAAAGGGGACACTCTTTGCAATGAAGAACTCTCCTTAAGTCCTATTCAAAAATCGGGAAAAAAGCAAAAAATACGTTCAAAGGCTTATGAAAAGGGAGGCGAAACTCCAGGGAGAAAAGTTTTGGGAAACAGATTCTAAATTCTATCTTCTGGGGAGAGGGGCACAAGGGGAGACATATTCGCCGTAACCCAAAGGCGAGCGTGATACCACTTAAAAGTACGCTCAAGGACAGGGGGGGAAAAGCTCTCCTATCTTGTAGAAGGGGAAATCACCTAAAGAAAGTGAAACCACCGTGTTGAAGGGGTCAAGAGGGGGGAAGAAAGAGTGGCCCCGTCAAAGTACGAAAGAGAAGGCCAGGGGTAAGAAAAAGAAGAGTCCATATCGTTTCCATCGGAGGGAGGGAGACGAAGAAGTGGGAGATGCAGTGCCCGCCTGGGCAGATTAGACCAGAAAGCGATTCCCTTTTTCTGTCCGCAAAAGAAAAAAAATAGAAGGCAGAAGCCAAAAAAAAAAAAGATGACCCAAAGAAGAGCTGAACTCTCAATGGCGGGAGGGGGAAAGAGCTCAAACACAGAAAAAAAGTAGATGACCTCTCCTGGTAAAGGGAGGACATCAGGGCCCTGATCACCGGAGGTAAGTAGGGGAAAAAAGCGGACCTGATGTTGCGCGCAGGGGGAAGCAGGTGACGAAAGGGGGGGAAGGCTGTTCCACTCTATGGCTTTATCAGATAGGAAGGGGACTCACACGAGGGTAGAAAAAAAGTTCTCGTCGGTTCCTAACTAAAGTGAGGGTACTACAGGAAGGAAAATTCGTTTGACCCGTAGGGAGGGGGTCTCAAAGAAAAAGACGTCTCCAACGTTGCAACAGCGCTAAGGGGGGGATATGAATTAAAGAGTTAATCAGACCGATTATCGCTAGTGGTGTTTTTTTTGGTTTTGTTTTTTTTTTATAAGAAGGAAAAGGGGGGGAGCTCTCTTCGAAGAAAGGAAAAAAAGAGATTCGAAGGAGAAGGCAGGCTTGAGGAGGAAGCCTTAGCGATAGAAAGGGGCGCCTCAGGTTGGAGGAGACACAAGCTTTTTATTTCCCCGTCCGGTAAGGGTGAGACAGGTTACCAAGAAGAAGGATTTTTCCAACGAACCACTGGGGGGAAAGGGATAAAACCGTAAAGCCGGAGATGTTCGAAGGGAAAAAAAAAACTTTTTGGAAGGGGAAAAATGGGATACAACTCTTGTATACCCGACGAAGGGAGTCGATAGGGACCACGCCGCCGAAGTACACCAAAAAGTGCGTGTCGAGGAAACTTAGCGAGGGAAACCGGTCCCGAAGGGGAAAAAAACAGAAGAGGTCATTTGCTCCGGAAGAAAGGAGAGGGAACCCGAAGGAAAGGCTCTTTTGACCCTACGGTCTACAGGAGGAGCAGAGCCACCGGGAAAACATTGAGAGTGAGTAGGGGTGGTTAATTCGTACCATTATCAGTGGATGAGGAGGTGTTGGTAAAAAAAAGAGTCGTATCGGCCGCAGGTTCTAGAGCCCACGGTAAGCAGGGCGGGGAAACCTATTTCCTATCAGAAAAGACGGGTCCTAAAAAAAAGATCACTTATTCGTCTTCAAAAGGCGGAAAAGCTCTGGACTCTTGAAAGGGGGAAAAAAAGCATATGACTGTAGAAAAAAGATCTTTGCCGTTTGCAAATCTGAGAAAAAAAAGGCAAAAGACGCAACGGTTAAAAGGAAAAGGGGGAACAATGCGCTTTATGTCATACATCAGGGAGGAGCGGACGCTGACCTTCCGGGAAAAAACTTTAATTGGTATCGAGAAAGGAAAAAAAAAAGGCTGGACGAGCAGGGGTGCGAATCTGGCTACGGTCAAAAAAAGAAGCATCCATCCCCGACATAAGGAAAGAAAACGCATATGCACATACCGTGAGGGGGGGGGAGGAGAGGGGCCAGAGAGAAAGGGAACGTTATCTCCGACTATTAGGGGGGGGGGACGACGGCCGTTTATGAAAGGAGGTAAAAAAAAAGAGGGGAGGCGGTATTAAGTCAAGGGGAAAAGGATGCCATAACTAAAACAAACACCGCAGGTCAGAAAAAAGGGAAAAACGTGGGGCCTGGGCTTTTATATGCGCAGGGAAGGGGAGAGGGAAAAAAAAAATCGGCCATTTCCACGCGGGGGGGGGAAAAAATGCACCCCGATGAAAAAGAAAACGACCCCAGGCAAAAGGGAAGGGGGCTTCTCCTTCTAAAAGCATTCCCCAGTACTACAATAGGGAGCGAAAGGAAAAAATAGCCGATGCAAAAAGAATTTCGTCGTGGCGGGAGGGGGGGAGTTCCTTTCATTAAGAGAAGAGGAAAGAAAGAGCCGGAGAGAAAAAAAGAAGAAGATCCCCGAATTCTCGCCACTATTGAGGCGAGCAGCAAAAAAAAATGGCTTCGCGCTGCCCGCTGTCGAAAGGAAAAACGGCGTAGGCGACCTGACCGCTGACCGTATTCGTTAAAAAAGAAGGGAACAAAACCCGCGTTGTCATCACCACGATAAAAAGAAGAAGCCATGTCCGTGGTCCAAAAGGGTGCCCAGGGGTCAGAAAAGGAACTTCCTTATCCACTAAATAGAGAAAAAGAAGTCAAAGAAGGGAAGTGTTCACACCAACTCGGAAAAACTCCAAGGGAGAATGGAAGCTATGGAAAAGGCTGAGGTCGCCAAATGGAAAAATACGCAAAAAAAGAAAAGCCATTTTGGTCAAGAAAAGGAGAAACCCAGCAGGTCCGTTGTAATTGGGGCTCAGGCGGAGAGCAAGGGAGGGGGGCAGGTTTTCACGATGACGAAATCAAAAAGAGAAGGGAGATCCAGAAAGGAGGGGGCGATCGTGCTTACGCGGGAATTGGAAGGGCGACTATAGTGAAAAGTTCTTTGGGGGGGGGAGTGTCGAACAACTAAAATTCAAGGATGTCCTTTTATCGGGGCAGGAGATACAATCGAAAAAGGAACGTGGGGCTTTCGCCGAAACCAGGGACGAACCCATGAAAAAGGGGGGAGGACGTAGAGCATGTTTCCGAAGGCTTCCGCAAAGGAGGACCAGGCTGATTTGCTTCTTCACAAGGGGGAGAGAAACAGGGAAAAAACTGTTTTCTCTGCCAAGAAACAGGAATAGCGTTGGAACAGGGGGAATCAACTAGAGAGGGGGGATATACACTTGTCTCGCAGGAAGAGTTCACATCGAGAGGAAGAAGATCGAACAAATACATCATGGCCACGGCTGGGGAAGTAAGTACAGGGAAATAAGTATGATGGAAAAGGTCGCATTGATGCCCGCGAAGGTCCACCCAAGGGGGGAGGGGAATCCAAAAAGGAGCTTCACTGTTGTGTACCAAAGGAGGTACGAGACGGGGAAGCATGATGGCGAATTGAACCATCCTTTTTTCTGAGATTACAGAGAATCTCCCTTGCACGCGAAAACGCGGAAGGGTCGTGCAGCGGGTGGTCCACGGGGAGGACATGGACCGTCATCACAAGAGAACAGAGGACGCTGTATCTATTCTGGTGGAAAAACTACTCCCCGAAGCACACGCGGGGGGGGGGGAAAAATTATTGAACATATTTAGAAAGGAAGGGGTTTAGGGGATGGGGGGGGGGGGCTCTACCACGTTCTCCTCAAAAAAGAGGGGTTTCAAGGAAGGGCCTCAAAAGGGGCTCATGTTCCTTATAAGGGAAAACGGCTGAAAAACCAAAGGTGACCTGGTCGCTTACTTATGGCAAAAGGAAAGGCACAAGCATTTGGGTCAGCGGCTTCATCTATTATTTCAAAAACAGAATATCATTTGATGTCGGAGGAAAAAGGATTGCGTTCGACTGATTACAACCTTGAAAGCAAAAAGCGGAAAGGAGACAATCACAGCTCATTAGGGTGGTTGGCTACATGCGGTGTTTGGAAACGGGAAGAAAAAAGCGTAGCCTAGACCGTGGAGATGAGGAGGGGGAACAACGCCTTCCGGATGGCGCAAGCGGGGGAAGGCAAGCCAGGATTAGGGGAGAAGGGAAGACGAGCAAGCTCCGGACGATCTCTCCAACAAAAAAGGGGGGGGGATAGATCGGGAAAGGGCTCTATGCTCGTTCTTAAAGGCTCCGTCTCAGGGGGGGTGGAAAGAAACCGCCAGATGCGAAGAAGCTACCGAGAAAAGTCTTCTTCTAATTTTGGAGAGGGCCGACAAAACCAAAAGCCATCTCTTATAAAAAAGATGGGATGTCTGCCTTGATTTCAAGCAGGAGAAAAAAAAGGGGGGCCCCCCCCCCGAAAGGGAAATGCGTCCGGGACAAAGGATAATTCTGTGACTTTTAACTCCGAAGGGAAGGGAAGGCAGACCTGAGGGGTGCCATAAGTAAGGGAGGAAAGAACTTTGGGTCATTTCGGAGGAAAAAGGGGGGTGCCGGCCGGGATGGGGAAAAAACGCCGCACGTGTGCAGCAACCTAGGAAGGTCGCAGCTCCCTACAATCAAAAACGCAAACCTCACCCAGGGGGCCATCATATTTCCATAAGGAAAAAAAAGTGGCGGGGGAGAAAACGGGTCTCCCCACAAACAGATCCAGCGCAAAATTCATTGGGAGAGGTCCTGAGATTAAGAAAAAGCTGAAGGGAAAGGGGTTGCCTCGTTGTTCAGACTCGGGAGGAACAGCGGAAAGGACTAGGGTGCGGCTGTCCACATTCGCCACGCGCAAGGAAGAAACTGGTAAGCAAAAAAGGCGTGTGCCAAAAACAGACCGCCAGAGGGAGGAAAAGAACGTCGTTTTTACCAAAAAAAAAGGGAGGAAGGGATTTCAGACCATCAACTTATCTAGAAAAGGGGGGGGGGGGGGGAGCACAGTGAAAGGCTATGCTCGGCGAGGAAAAGATGTACTATTTTCGCAAGTGCGCTCCACCAGGGGAAAGGTGACGGCACCGACAATGTTTCCAAAAACGCTAATCAAAGAGTGGACAAAGCGAGGGGGACCGGTGCTCAATGGGGGACTTGCCTGTTCAGGGAAAAAGAAACACCTGGCTCCAGCACATCAGAAAAAGAAGTAGAAGACTAAAAGGAGGGGGGACATTCGATACGATCCAAAACGGAAGACAGGTTTAAGCTCGGGGAAGCGATTTTCTCGAAAGGGAACCCAAGAAAACGGCGAAATGTCATTGTGTAAAGACCGGGCAATTCAAGGATGCGCGCAACCAAGGGGGGGGAAGCCTCGGAAAAGGGAAAAAAAAGTGTATCTTGGAGAGAGGAGAAAAACAGGCGGAATGTATTTCGAATCAGTTAACAGGAGGAGCGGATCCGCCTGAGACCTACAGGAAAAAAAACAGGGAAGGGGGATATGTGAAAACCTCACATTCAGTATTTTGGTTCGGGGTTCATTCTTTGCTACAGAAGAAAAAAAATCGCTACATGGGAATTGGGGGCTGTTTTCCTAGTGGCAAATAGGAAGAAGAGGTTTCACAGCGGACTCAGATAGGGGGAGACTGGGCACCAAACCTCAGCCAGAGGAAAAAAAGGCAGTCAGAGAGGAGGGAAGAGGGGGGGGAGAAAAACGCTTTCTTTATTGGGTGGGTCGGAGGAATCCGAAATCATAAGAAGACCTCCTAGGCGGGAAGCTGCAGCTCTCAGACTGCAAAAAAAAACTCTAGGGGACAGAGAGGCAGCGCCTACTCAGTCTACGGATGAGGGTGGGGTGGGGGGAACCGGGGGAAAATAACTACAAAGAAAAAAAAACAATGTGCCTATTTACTCCGGGGGGAGAAGGGACCTTTAGCGAAGGGGAAAAATGAATGCTATTTCCTAACTGTTCGGAAAAAAAAGGGAACGCGCCGAGGTTTTAGCTTGACATAGGGGGGGGGGGGAAAAAATCCGCGTCCTCCTTGGCAATTTCCCTAAGAGGAAAGGCGAATCGCAAAAGGGAGGAAAAGGGAAAGGAAGTTGAAGTGAGCTGAACATGTAGGGAGGGGGAGAGGGGGTTGCCTTGAGGAGGCATAGGGCTGAAAAAAAAAAGGGGAAAAGAATGTGCCTTCAATACTGCTAAAAGAAGTCCGGTGAGTTCATAAAAAAAAAAGAGAAACAAAAAAAGCACATCGAGGAGAATAGGCCAAGAGGACCGCGGTGCGGGGGACAGGGCCCCTAAATGCTATTCTATGGGGAAAACTATCGGAGGGTATCATCGAATGTCATTTTCGAAGTCGATCGACCGGGGGGGGGAGACCCTGTCGAGAAGAAGGGAAGTTTGACCCGTAACGAAGACCGGAATAAAAGATAGAAAGAGGGGAGGAACCTCCCTCGCATTGGGCAAAGAAAAGGGGGGGGGGGAACGTTGCAATCGGGAAAAGAAACCCGTCAAAGATAAAGGAAGGAGGGACCGTCAATCTTCCATGTCTTAGAAAAAGGGAAGAGAGGGGATTGTCCATCCGCGCCGGCTTAGGGAGAAAAAGGAGAAGGGGGATCAGGCGCGGGGAACCGCTGGGCCCCAGGGAAAAAAAAAAAACTCTTTTTCCCAATTCGATGAGGGGAAAAGAGGGAACCTGCCGCCCACAAAAAAAAAAGGAGGGAGACGTGCCAGAACTACAACCTCAACCGCCAAATCTAAAGCATGGGGATAATTACAAAAACAATTTCGCGTGGAGGGTGTCAAGGGAAAAAAAAGAAAAAAAAAGAAACTCCCAGCAGAAGAAAGGGAAGAAGGGGACAAAAGCGCCGTTTCTGGCCAGGGGGGGGGAGGTCATTCCCGAGAAAAGATCTGCCACGTCGGACCGATGGGCGATAGGTGTTTCCGTAGACAAGAGGGGGTGAAAAAAACGTACTGCGTGGGGAAAAAGGGAAAAAGGGAAGGTGACGACCTCTGCATTCTAACACTGGTCTCAAAGAGAAAAAAAAAATTCTCGTAGTAGAAGCTCACGGGGATTATAAATTAGGGGGGGGAAAAAGGGAGTGGAAAAAGAAAGGAAAAAAATAGATTTTTAAAAAAAACAAAAAGGCGACCTCACCCTCTTTGGTTGAATGAAAAAGGGCCGGAGTGAGTTGAATCAGAAAGGGAAAGAGTCTAAAGAAATTTCATACTCTGAAGAAAAAGAAAGAAAAACAACCCTTCCGTGGAAGGAAATTTCTTGAGAGAAAGGGGGGGGGAAAGGAGAGGATAATCGTCTTAATGACTAAGAAAGGCGAAGCAAACAACGGGGGGATGTCCGCAGAGACGTACCAATCGAGTGGTACCAAAGCTGGAGAAAAGGAAAAGTTCCAACTCAAAAGAGGACTCCTTAAAGAGGAGGAAAAGGGCTTTCAGACGCGACGAGAACTGTGGGTTGTAATGGAAAGCGGGAACCGGAGAGGAAAAACCCGCGTGGACCACGCGTCCAAAAAAAAAACCGCGGTCGTCAAATTGAGGGGAAGAACGCCTTCAACAAGGGAAAAGGAAGAGCGCACAACCTCCTAATTCGTTGTCCGGGGAGGAGGACGAACTGGTCAGAAACGGCGCTTGGAATCGACGGCTGACGTTGAGAGGGGAGAAAACTATCCCCTTGAAAATAAAAAAAAGAAGGAAGATTTCATTCCCGTTTTGTTAATGACGTAAAAAGGGAGGGGTTCGTTCTGGCAGCGAAGGGGAAGGCCGCGAATGAGAGGGGGGGGGAGCAGACTCATCCGGAGAGACCCTTTGGGAAGAGGGAGAGAGGGGGGAAAGGGTCTTCACCGGCACAACCGGGGGCGCGGAAAGGGGGATCGAGAAGAGGGCGCGATGTAAACGCTAGGAAAAGATCCCCGATACCTCATTTTCGAGGTCGGACGAAGAGGAGGGAAGACGGGTTCA
>Ga0179591_1283547_pt1 | contig 10571 bp, 10 predicted proteins | sample CZOMad2_1_08_16f_FD_182891 | JGI IMG/M metagenome (GOLD analysis project Ga0179591, IMG submission 182891) | Vadose zone soil fungal communities from Angelo Coast Range Reserve, California, USA - CZOMad2_1_08_16fungal (PacBio error correction) | ecosystem: Environmental > Terrestrial > Soil >...
CCGGGAGGTGAGTGACAATTTGTGAACAGAAGGGGGGGAAGAGCCACAAACACGAGGAGGGGGGTGATTAGGATGTGCCCGTCATTTTCGAAAGACGGGAAGAACAGACAGGAGGAGAACAGTGGTGTCTTATGTGCAGGCTTCGAGAAAACATCTTTCATACCTCTCGAATAGCAAAAATTTTTCGTTAGGTGCCATCAACTCCAAGAACCGGGAAAACGCAAGCGAAGCTGAGGGAACTGGGGGGATGCCGGCTCTAGGTGCAGAATCCACACAAAAGGGGGAAGATTAAGAGTAAAAGAGACTTCAATAAAGGAAATCTTCAGAGAGGGGGTGACTTTCTTTCTGAACAGGGATCAATCTGAAACTACGGGAGTGCTAGGCCATGCGCTGGTTTGCCAGGGACGCCGGCAGAGAAGGGGGGGAGGCATCATCAATTCGGACGTTGGGGGGTTAGTCCTGAACTTCTCTAAATGTGCAACAAAACCAATCAAGCGAGGACCTTCCTTAAACATGGACATGAAAAAAAAAGGCCACTCAGGAATGCCTGTAGCCAGGAGAGGAACATGAAAATCCGGGGGGATCCTGAATTGAGGAAAAGGGGCCGTAAAGTCTTCAGATCCCATTAACGGGAGTACAAATGAATTGATTCGAAAATGAAGCCTGAAAAAAAGGAAGAGATCCTGAAATCCCAACCCAAACTGGGGAGGGGTGGAATCCAGAAAAGGAGAAAGTAGTTCTAGATAGATCACCACTTCAGCCCAATCACGGAGTTGAAAAAGACAAAAAGGCGTGAGGTTGAAAGTGCAACGAAGAATCACGCGGTAAGGTCCATGAGGGAGGACAGGGACTGGGAGCGTTATTTTGTGCAATACCTTAACCCTTTTCCTGGGGGAGACCAACGTCAGAAGTACGGAAGAGCCGCAACGCGCGAAAGCGAAAGCTACCGACAATACTTTTGAAGGACATAAGATTATGGCAACAAAAAATAAGTAACAAAAAGAATCAAGAAGAAGCGCATTTCCCCAAAAGAAAAGTCGCCTGTTGTCGCCGTCATGCCTAAGATCCGGACATTCATCAGTGTATATATCCAAAAAACCTAGTTCCGCCTCAAGGAGGGGAAAGTCAGGGGCTGAGCATCCAAAGCGGGGTTACGCCCGCGGCGTGCGGAAGAAAAACCGGCAGGGGTCAGAGTTCGCGTTCCCCTCGATCCATTAAACTTCTAATCACAATGTTTCTGTTCCTTACTTTTCCAGTAAGGAAACTTGGTCGGAAGCTACCAACGCTGCTTTCGGCAAGCAGGCCGGGAAGTTAACTTAGAATCTACTGTCCTTAGAAATGGAAAACTTACAATACTTCGAAAGCGAGACCGAGGAACTGAACGAACCAAGAAAAGATAAAGACTGCACGGGGCGAATATCTTACGGGGGAGGTCAGAAATTCAAGACATTTGTCGTCATGAAGAGAGGTCGGAGCTCAACTTGAAAACACAGTCTAACTGTTAGATCAAGTGTAGAAACCGTACTGGGGGGGAGGCTTCGTCAGGAAATGGACGACATCTTGGCGTAAAGGACACGAAAAGGAAATCAAGGTGAACCCAAGGACTCTTTGTTAGAATAAAGTAGATTGCCAGGGGGAGGGCATAGAGTCCAACTAAGTACGTCCCTGCGTAAATAACGCCATATGACAATACTTAGCAAAGGGACAGTTCCACAATTGCAGAAGGAGAGAAACCATCGTGGGGCAGAGAAATAACGGATCGCGGGTCCGAGGGGGAGGGAAAAGGAAAGCATGTCGATGTCACAATAAAATCATAAACTCCTAAGCTTGCTATCAATCGAAAGGATGCGAGGCTCAAAAAAGGAATGGGGCATCTCTGGCTATTGGAGGGGGGAAGGCACTCTTCTAGAGGGGGCACTGTCCAGGGTAGGGAAGGCGATACACGCTAAAGTAGGACAAGAGTGGTCTGACTTACAGGGGAGGGAGTTGTAGAAGGCAGAGTAGACAGACATAGTCAGCCAGCTCAGGGAAATGTGATATATGACTGCAAAGGGGTGGGTCTGGATCGGATCTTGCGTCCTGATGCTTCTGTAACCGGAGTGTGGTGAGGGCTTCGTAGTTCGCCCGAAAGGTCCCTTCTTCTGCATGACGTTAATCGTCGCGGGTCAAACTTGGGGGGGTCAAAATTTCAAATGCTTAGCATACCGCGAGTCTCGCGGGGGGGATCCAATCCATTGGGGAGCCTCTAAAGTTGGGGAAAAAAGTGGTTTCGGAAGAGATGAACGAAGACCTGGAGGAAAGGCCCTCCTGAGAGACCCTGCAGAAAGGAGGAAAAGAACTGAATGAATTATAAGAAGACCTTCTTTTCAGAGAAGTCGGGGGGAAAATCCTGGAGGACGGTTGTCGCTTCCGTGTCCATAGGGGAATAGAGGAGTCCTGGCCGATCAGAGGAAGGGCGGATTTAGAATGGCCGAGCTGGAGGAAAGAGCTTTTGCGACTGGGGGGGTTCAGGTCCATGCCTTGCGCACACCGGCAAAGCTCGGAGAAGCGCCCGTGAAACAACATGAGGACCTGGGAAGGCTGTATGCGAGGAGCCCGAATGGGGGGAAGCAGGGTTGGAAAGATAGATTTGTCGCGTGCAAGCGAATATGACAAAAAACTGGGGGGCTCCAATCTCGAAAAAGGGGGGAATCCTTTGAGATTGACGCGACAAAAAGGAAATTCTTTAAGAGATCTTAGCTGGAACAACTTGCGAAATAGCTCTAAACCCAACAACGTATTATGGAAGAGAGAGAGAGAGGGAAAAGGGGCACGCCGGAGGAGTAGTCCGTAAAGATGTTGGAGTCCCACCTGCTTTCACGAGCAGGGAAAATGAGTGAGCCAGACTCTCAGATGGCTTTGGGGGGTCGCGAGTAAACTAGAAATTCGATTTGAACATATGAAAGGGGAGCCACGTCGACTCGGAAGAAGATTGAAACGGAAACGGATTTGGTCGTCAAACGGGAATTAGTGACCAACGGATTCATAGAAAGCATCGGGGTAACTTGCGAAATCCGCGCCAAGCATGTCGATGAAGCAACTTAAAGAGAAAAGCCAATACAAGACGATTTGACAGGTCACGGCTATTCGATCCGGCATGAAGCGGGTAGGGGGATTTACATGGTATAGACTCTTGGGTGGATAATCCTTATGAGTCAACATGAGTGGGGACACTGATTTACTTTAGGTCGAGCTTTTTCCGAAAGGGTCCCCACGTTGGGAAAGGGGAAATCAACGTTATCATACTATAGGCACTTTTTCTGCATATTGCAAAAGCCGACATGACAAAAAAAGGACGCGAAAAAATATAGAAGGGTAAAAAAAAGAAAAAAAAACAACAAAAAAAAGAGAAAAAAAAAAGAAAAAAGAAGACAGATAAAGGGGGGGGGACTGAAAAGGAACCATCTTCGACACACAGAACTTGTGGCGGCAGATCTAAAGGAGGACAGCACGGAAAGATACCGACCAAGAAAGTAAGTAGCAAAAAAAAGAGAAGCACCTGATAAAGGGATTCTGGGGAGGACATTGGCGAAGTCTTCAACTGCAGACGCACTAAGCCTTGTAATCGGGGAAAGAAGGTTCTGGCGGAATTAGAAAGGGTCGAGGGAACGTTATAGAAGAATTACAATACACAGAGTCCCGCACACGAACTTGGAGACATACGCGCCGGGGGGGAAGGCCAAAGAGAGAGGTAAAGAAGGGTTCTAAGGGGGGAAAGAAGAAGACTGAAGACTGAGGGAAAAAATGTGGACGAATATCAAAATAGAATGAAAGGCTACCGGTATGGCCAAGTTGCACGTAAGGGAGCCCAAAGGAACGGAGGGGAAATTGAGGACAAATTAAGAGAGGGGGGAGGATTATTTGGGAGGGGAAGGAGGAGGGCGGAAAAAGGTTTGCGGCTGGGGCATTCCTGGGTTCGTCTTCTTTTATCGCCGGGAAACACACGGGCGGGGTTAAGTAAAATAAATTCGCGTAAGGGAAGAAAGGGGGGAGGGGGGGTCGGTGATAGCTCCAAGGTAGAATCCGAAACTAAAACTCAAACAGGCCTGTTCAAGGCACGGGTTCATCGCTTGAAAAGTGGGGGGAAAGGATGTGGTGTAACAACAAAGGCGAAGGAACATTAAGTAAGAATCCAGCGGTGTCGACCAGGATTTCAGTTGGCTATACGTAAAGGGGGTTGAGTAAGAGGGGTATCTTACAACTTCGGGAAAAAATCAGTGAAAAGGGCTAGGGCGCTTTCGTTCCTGAGGATGTGGCCGGGCGTCCTGAGGGGACATAAGGCATACGGAGACAGGAATTGACGTGCTCGGTTCATTGAAAAGGTCAGGTACGGAGGAAGTTCGCGAAAGCAAGTTCAAAGGGATTTATGTTTGGGGGTCCGGGGCCTTGCTTCTTGACAAAGGGGGGCTAAACCGGTAATAGTAAGGAGAGCATCGTTTGATCAACAACGGGAAACGGGGACATGGTTTCAACACGGAGTCGTACCCTCAAATTCTGCCTACCTCTTCAAAAAGAAGGGGGTTCCGAGGAGGGGGAAACGGCGTTTTTTCTTGAGGAACATCTATACTGCGACATTACGGTTGGTTTAAGTAAGGCACTGAAACAGGGGCGTAGGAAAATTTTGGGGGGGAAAGAGTCTAAAGCAAGGGAAAGGGAGAACAGGCTTCTTGTATGTGAGTACGCCATATGGTATGGGCTCTTTCTTGGTCCGCTGGAGGGGGGAAAACAACGGAGGGGATTGGTTGGCGCGCAGTATTTTCAAAAACGAGTGTACGTGTTTTTTTTCAGGGCATTCGGGAAAGAAAAGAGTTTTGATGGGTTAAAAGAACTGGAAGGGGTCGAAGGGGGGACTTTCGCCGGTGCTTACGGAAGGTCAAATACTTGGAGGTTGCAAACACTAAAAGTCCGGAAAAGATGGGAGGGTTCCATGTGAGGTATCCAGTACCTATCGTAGGGGGAGCCGCTCAATCAGGTACCAGAAACGAGTTAGACTCTAGATGTGGAAAGAGCACTTTTAGGCTAAAACAACGCGTGGGTTAACTCTTGGAGAGGGGACAACTGGTGGAGAGAAATCGGTAAGTCTTGCCTTGGGGCTGCTCCGCGAGAGTCTTGTGGGCGGTAGCCTTATCTAGGGTCATGTCCTCAAGCTCGGCGAGCAATTGAGGAGAATGGTAGGCCTAGGTAAATAAGGACATTCGCCTAAAATCCTAGTCGGAAAACGGGAAAAAACGGGGCACAAGGGGAATAAGGAAAAAAACCTCCCTCGGACATTCAATCTCCTCAGTGGCATTCATTAGTGAAAGTGAAGGGAAGGGGGGATTCCATCCCCGTCTTTGGGGGGTGTAGTCTTAAGGTGGGGAGGGAAGGGACACTTATCGAAGAGAGTTACCTGCCGGCTCTTGGCATCGACAAGGGGAGGGAATCTTCAATAAGCACCGTGGGAGAGTGAGTAGTACCAGGGGGGAAAAGCCATTACCCAGCGCCGGCAATTTCTGTTTTTAAATAAGACTCTCAACAACAACAAGAGGGATATTACACTATCGAGGTAATCGGTAAAACAAAAGGGAAGCTCAAAGTCGGCACATGTCTATGGAGGTCTTGAAAAGGATCAAACTCTCATTGGGAGTCGCGGTCTGCCCAAGGAGCCTGCATAAGGGAAGGAGGGGGCAGGAATCAATGGCGAGTAAGGGTTCAAGTACGACTCTAAAGTTCCTTTCCTCCAAAGGACACATTCATTTCTTTTAAAAATATTCAAAGGGACTCATGCAGAGAACGGCAACTGTTGGTTCTACTTCTATTTCGGAAAGGGGACTTCCAAGAAGGAAGGTAAAGAAAAAAAAGGGTGAAATCGAAGATCATAACTATTAGGGGTCAGCATATTCTCTTCGCAATCATTCCTTCGTAGAAAAAAATGAAATCGATGGAGCTTCCCTATCTCAGTTCGGTCCTCAACACCCTAAGGTTAATCCGGAATCTTGTCTTGTCTCGTCTCACAACCTTCAGTCCCCCGCGCCCGAGGGACGCCTTCGGTTTGTGTCCGGGGCTCTTACCAGTTAGCTTAGAAAACTATTCTTTTGCAAGGAGGTCGGCAGGGCGACGGGATCTAGTTTGGGGAACGCCCCGACAAATGGATTCCGCCCACGTGGGGCTAATGGGTTGGGAAAACCGAACCGGGATCTTCGATCCCGCCGAAACGCGAGCTCCGGAGCAGAAAGACAATCGGTGGGGCAACATCGATCTCAAGACCGAAAACCATCGCCCCAGGGACTTGCGCAGTACTCAAAACCCTCCCGGAGTCCGTTTGGTGTGCCGGACCTCCGACCTATTCCCTCTCCTGGTTCCAACCGTCTTCTAACGATCCATGTACGGTCAGGCCCATTGTGCGGATAGGTGTTCATTCCGTGTAATGGTCCGATTTAAAGTGATACGGGGGCCTTCCAGAGTTCGACCGCAAGCGGGCGGACAAACGGCAGGTCGGGATAGGCGGGCTATTTTCAGCACGAAATAACATAGCCGAAGAAACGAAGGAAAGAAAATTAAAGAAAGTTCGAGTACTTCCTCGGCCTTGTCGAAGATGGGGGCCGGGGCGAACTTGTAAGAGACCTACAAGGCTTCTTCGGAAGCTTTCTTCCTCATTGGGGACAACTGGAGAGCAAATGATAACAATGGCTGGGAAAAAAGGGAAGGGTACCTGAAAAATGGAAACGGGGGGTCCTGGGCCGAACGACTTACCTGCGTCATAATCTCAATACCGTAAGCGAGAAAGATAAAGGTGAAAAGGAGGAGACCTCCTCTTTCAAGGGGGTTGGTTTATCCAACATAGACCATAACGGCGTAAATCCACTTGTTAGAAAAGTAAATCTAGAGGTAAAGGGGCTAGCGGATTTAGAAGGCCCCATCAACACGAATTTAAAAGTCTCTCTTGGGGGGAACGAAGGAGGAAGAGAAGAAGAGGGAGTCCAGCATCAAGGGTGCAAAAGAAGGTGAACGTTACTATACTCCATAGATAACGGCTGATCCTCCAAGGTAACCTTGAGCCACCACCATAGAGCTACGAGGGAAAATCCGGAACTTTCTAAAGAACTCCATGCCCTTTCTCCCGAAAGGATGGGCGAATGGGTATGATCTTCAGGGGGCAGAAAGATACGCCCGCTTTTATTGTGCTCTTCTCGAAAAAGTCCGCTCTCTTCTTTCCGGAAAGAACGAACGAGAGGGGGGATGAGAAGGGGGTCGCTTGGGTACGTCAAGGGGGAAAGGGCTTTCACCGGACTTCCTCAAAAATGCTTCCGAGGTAAGGAGGAGGGATGGAGAAGGCTGGGGAGTGGAGAGAGCTATACGATAGAAAGAAAAGTACTTAGTTTCTAAAGTCCTTCACATCGGGGCGTAAAAATCTTGGGGATAGGATGGACGAATGTCTAGCTAAACGGGGCAACGGGGCTGAGGTTCTGCGACTAATGCAGGAGGGGAACTTACGTCAAGAAGGGGGAGGGGACGAGCGGGCTTTCCTTGGGGGGGCATGTGCGACGGAAATCATTGCCAAAAGCTGGGGATCTCAGCGCCGGAGAAATACTAGGGTAATTCCAATACAATTTTAGGAAAAATCAATTCCCGAAATTAAAGAAGGAGAAAAAAGAAGGGGGGGCCGCATCCGAGGATTCTAAGGACAAAAACTGTGTCACGACTCGGTCCTGATACAGAAAGGCAGGATTGACAGATAGTATCGGCACTGCGCGCTTCTTTAGGTGGCTTCGTGTCCTCTATAGCATACGGCGGCGCATGCTGGGATCGGGGTGAATACTCCGGGGGGGGTTTCAACAAATTATTCGCTGGCGAAGTCATTCAAGCCAGTTACAGACATGTTCATGAGGAGATGGTACGATGCTCCCGCAATGTGAGCTCGAAGTGGGGGGCAGGGTGATGCGTAGAAAAAAAGGAAAAATACGGGGACTCTCTCTCGTCCAGACGGGAATGTTCATTTTAAGGCCACATCTGAGTCAAGTCTTTATAGTCTAAGGAAGCTGGAAGTAAAGTTGGGGCAGAAAAAAGCCACAACTCTCTTTCTTGAGGAAGGCATCTCTCATCAACGAAAGGGGGGAAAGTCAGATGACTATATAGCAGCCGAAGATATGGCTAAAGTCAACTTCTTCCCTGGCTTCAGTGTGTGTTCTTAAAAGTCCAAGGATCTTGGTGGTTTAGCCCGCTATTCAGCTTCCAAACTTGAGAGAGTCGGCTCCTTCTATTAAAAATTTACAGGGAAGGCTGTGGGAAAAAAGGCGCCTCTCAGAAAAAAGGTCGTAAAATCAGAAAACAGAAGAAGTGGTACACTTATAGCAAAGTCGCATAAGGCCTACTCAGAATAGAATAAATCCGCAGCAGGTAAAGACGCGGCCTCGACGCGAAAGAAGCCGGTCGTTCATCCGAAGAAAGTAGGGTGTGAGTAGACGGCCCAGGTTCCGTGTCTAATGACTTAGAAGGGACTAAGGAGGGGACCCAGGATTTTGTTCACTTGAATGGGAGGGGGAGGGAGAGGTTCAAAATTCCACTTTTCTTGGAAAATAGGTGGCTCAGAGACCGAGATAGACGAAGCAGTCGCGAAAAGATGGAAAGGCAACAGGAACTCGATTCCCGAAATAAGTTGCGTAAAGGGAGGGCATGGCAGCTAAAACCCGAAAGAGGGGGGGGTCGCTAGAAGACCTACAAATCAAGATACCTACCAAATGATGCAGGCGAAAGACACCTTCTGCAAGGGTAATTAGTGAAAAGGGGAAGGGGGAATGTACTAACTCCTCCTTTAACGTCTCAAAACCGTATTCATCAGTTTGGCGGAAGCCAGCCGGGGGGGAGGAAAGGTAAGAAAAGGACTATGCCTGGGCAAAACCGAACACGGGACAAAGCTGACTCCTATCCACAAATATTTACTCGGAGAATAAAAACTCCGGGAGAGGAGAGGATTGGAAGGATCATGAAAAAAATGAAGGAAATGGAAAACATCTTTTAAATTGGCAGTGATACACTTCAGGCTGGTAACTTTCGAAAGGAGCGCGTTAGGCTTAGGGATGTTTCTTTCTGGTCCTGTGGGGATAGGCTAACTCCGGACTCGGTTATTAACGTTCAGAGGAGAGAGGACGCCTTCCTAAAAGTCTTCACCAAGACGGAACCGTCTCAGGAGGAAGGTGTACACACTGTGGGAAAGTTAATAAAGCATGGAAAAGCGTGCCAAGTTACGCGGTACGAAGCATTGTACTTTTTCTACAAACGTGAGGAGGAGGTTCGACTGGTTACATTTTTCATGACCTGCGATTGAACTCCGGTTCTTTAGGTCCCCCCAGGTCTTTGGGCAACGTCGGCCTTCTTCGACAGGGGAAGAAAACTGAGCCTAGGGGGAGTCTTGAAAGGCTGGAACGTATTCGGCCGCTTGATTGAAACGTCCCAAAAAAAAGGGGGGGTTGGGATCTTGGTCAATAGGAAGGTGCACAAAAGGAGGGGCCCCGCTTGTCAAATCCCGCCAAATGCCTCAAAGAAAAGCTGTCGGCGCGAAAAAACCGGAGCCAAGTTACTTAAGCGGTCTAGGAAAAAGCCTTTGCTTCACCAACCAGCTGTGGATCCTTCTATTTTACGAGTTAGGGGGATGGAATGGGCTTAAGACGCCGGGGGGGAGAAGACTGTGGGTTTCGAAGCAATTCTAATTTTTGATGTGAATCTTAGCAACTCTAAGCGGAGGAGGGAAGAGGATGGGTACAGGGAGGCCTTGAACGCGAGGGGAATAAGGAAATGTGGGTTAGTTCTGGTGGGGGCATTTTTGTAGTCAGGCGAGTCAGGATTGAGGGAGGGTTTGCTGTGCGTAAATAAAGATGATGTACTCGTATTTCGATCTTCCAGAGGGAAAGCGTGGAGCGTCGTTCGGAAGCGGCCGTTCGGCGATAAGGGGTTTCAACCCCCCGGAAAACACACATTGCGCGTGACTCTCATAACTAAAGCCGTCCACTGCGGGTCATAAGCGCTCTTAGATACTTGAGAGAAACGAAAACTGTGGTGGATTGGTCACAGAGGGCTAGGTTAAGGGGGGGGGAGGATCTAGGCAAGACGGTGTTGAGGAACCCTCTATTGTTTGGCTTTCTTATCAGAAAATAGTTAAGGCAGAGGAGCTTGTGGCGACGAAGGATGGGGGCCGGGTGCGCACATCCGAGAGGAACTCAGTAGGACAGGCAAAACTGGCGCAATGGAAGGAAATCGGTAGATAATACATAGAAAACAGCGCGCGCGCATTACGGGGGGGTTGGAGGGGGGGTCCAGGTTGAGAATGGGGGGCAGGACGCAACTCTGTTTGTGGTGTGGATGGGCTTTTCCGTTGTCTATAAAAAACTGACGCCGGCAACAGGACGCGACATTGTTCGGAACCGTAAGGAGGCACTCGGCAGCACGGTTCTCATGGAATAGAGCACTCCTTTTAGGAAGAATAGAGAACGGGTGGGGGTAATGCCAAGCGCAAATAACGTGTCCATTTCGGAAAGTTGATGAGGGAGTGTTGTAGG
>Ga0179591_1284062_pt1 | contig 10571 bp, 11 predicted proteins | sample CZOMad2_1_08_16f_FD_182891 | JGI IMG/M metagenome (GOLD analysis project Ga0179591, IMG submission 182891) | Vadose zone soil fungal communities from Angelo Coast Range Reserve, California, USA - CZOMad2_1_08_16fungal (PacBio error correction) | ecosystem: Environmental > Terrestrial > Soil >...
AGTAGACTCATCTGTTGTAACTTCTAATCGAGACTCACGAGGGGGGGAGGAACTCAGGGAGAGTTCACGGAAAAAAACAATTGGTAGGACCTTGGGACATAGGGACCGCCCGAGCGGCTCCGAAGAAACAAACGCATGCGGCAGAGCAGGAAAGGAGGAGTGTCGATCTCGTGACTAAGGGAACCCTCTTTCAAGGGAAGAACTGGGTCATAGTGATTTAAAAAGAATCGCCTAGAATATCGCCAGCTCCTTTAGCTGCTCACCAGGGGACTGAATCGATACATGTGAAAGATGCACGCACCATGAAACAAGGGGGGATTCGGGGGTAAACCACATGGTTAACTGATCGGCCCGAGGCGCGTCATTTTTCCCATAGGCTTGTCGCGGACAAGAAGGATCATTATCTAAAAGAAGGGGGTGGGGGCAGGAAGGGGGGGGGGCTCTCTCATCAGGCTTCGGTAAGATCGGTGATGCGGATTGCACTGTCTTACGAAGGGGTTAAATGGCGAGCGCAGAGATCGTTCATTATAGAGGGAAAGAGCCCTCAAGGAGCGAAAAAGACGATTGAAGGGGGCCAAGAACCTCAGGAGAATATGCGCGAGGACGTCTCTCCCAGGGGGGGGGGGGTCATTGGTGAGGGGGGAGACCTACGGTAGTCTAAGATAAGGTTGAACGATGTGGGGAAAACTGAGTTCGTGAGGGGGGAAAACGCATGGAGAGGGAGGGATTACGGAGGGGAAATGGAGAATACAGTCTTAGCCTGGCTGATGGTTGATATCCGAAGAACACGACGCCAACGAACCGGAGGGGGAATTGTACACTAGACAGGACAACCGAGAAGAGTGAGTTCGTCGAGGAAGGGAAGGATTCCTGGGGAGACTGGAGATTGACGGCTGGAAAACGTGCTGACATATGTAAGGCTTCGCGCCTCGTTTCGTGATAGGGGAAGGAGGGACCTTCCCTCTTACCCGGGAGGGAGGGGAAGACGATCTCTCGGGGGACCGCAGGAGGTACCTCCGTCAGTCGTGACCGTCAATAGGGGTGTCGTCAAAGGGGGGGGAGGGTGCTAAATTTCGGGGAAGGGGAAATACTACAACCCTTGTCCCGATAGACCTCGCTGGGAAAGAGTCTTCAGCAGGAGAATGAGGGAAGTAACAGTCAGGCCAGTCCTGGGAGGTGCACAAAGACAACGTGCTGGGGCTCATATCCGTCGTCTCACGACGCTCGGTCAAAGGGGAGAACCCCGAGTCATTCTCCAGGGGAAAAAATTGGGCGTAGAGACCCAGGACCCAGGGAGGGGGAAATTCAGAAAGGGAAATGGCAGTCCCTTCAGAAGACGTACCCTCTCTGTTGGGAAGATCAACGTGATCTTCGTTTAGCTGGAGGTAACATGGAAAAGGCTGGGCACGAAACGGAGAAGACTTCCGTAGGAGGTTTAAAGCTCTCGTCTGGTCAGGGCGAGGACGATCTTTCTAAAATCCCCATCATACATGATGAGGTTAAGAAGCAACTCTCCTCAAAGCTCAACGAAGAAGGAGACAGAGAACATAGAGGGGACTGGTGCAGAGGGGGATTGACGTCGTGGCAAGAAAGGAGCCAGTTCGGGGAACCTCATCTCGGCGCAGCGGCCGTCAAACCCACGAGAAACTTTATGATCAGCGGAGAGGAAGAGCATGGAAAAGCTCTTCAACAAGGGACTAAACGGGCGACGAACGTCAGGGTCTAACTGGCTCACAGGCGGACATCGGCCGGGGGCGGGTTCCGGGGGGAAGGGAGGTTTTACATGAGAAAAGAAGGGCGGGCGAGTGTCCCTATTAGAGGATCAGTCTCTTCCGACGGATGTGGAGCGGTAGACCAGGGGGGAAAGAAATTTGCGGAGGGGACTTGGTCGGAGGGCTGGGGGGTGGTTGACCTAACTCGAAGCCCTTGAAGGACGCCCGCCGACTTTGTCGCGCACCTCGCCCAAAAGGGTCCCCCAAGAAATTCGTGCTGCGAAAATGCTCAAAGTGGCAAAGGTGTATAGATCCAACAAGGAGAGAGGGAAGAAAAGGGACTTGACAGAACTCGTTTGACGCGGGAGCGCTTAGGAGAAACTCGAAAGCTCCTTGGGGGGCCGAGGTGGTCGAAAAAGGTCGGCGGAAGCGAGGAGGGGGGGATGCCAAAGCAAACCAACCAAACCCACACAAAAACACCCAAAACCAAAAAAAAAAACCAAAAAACCAAAACACCCAAGAATCAAAAACGAATTCCCACGTCCGTGACAGCCTCTTATCCACTATAAAAGGTACAGTGACTGGATCCGGATTAAAAAGTGGGGGTCTACGACCTGAAACAACGCCAAGGGTTAGAAACGCCACCCGCTTCGTCCACACTTCGTCAAAATTAGCCTGGGGGAGGACATCCGTCCGACATGGAGAAAAGGATAAGTCTGACCAATGCTGGACTATCTGAATTCAGAAAAAACCATGATCTCTCCGCATCACAGCATCAGCTCCACGGGGGATTCCGCCTCTAAAGAGGAAGTGTACTCACTCCATTTGAAAGACGGAATAGACATACGGCTGATGAACCACCTTTGGCACCGAGATCCTAACCTCCCGAAAGCGGCGGCCTGAGAGGGGTGAGAAAAGTGCAGATGATTACTTAACTCGCGAAAAACCTGACATAAGGGATGCACAGATAAGTCATCATCCAGGAGGGAAGACCGGGAGAGAAGAGACCGCTCCTATTCGAGGGTCTAAGGGAAAGGAAGGAACGGAAAAAAGCGAACCCGAAGAACACTTTTGGGGGTATCCCGCCCACAAGCCAAGGAAAGGTTGGATCTGGAGAAGGAGATGCCTCGGGTACACGGAGCCTTCACATCCCGGCTAAAAGCCTCCGCTGGCCTTTCCCCAGGGGTCCCTTACATAGAGCGGGAGGGTGAGGCAGACTAACCAAAAGAGGGAGTTTATCAAAATAAGAACAGAGGAGGGGTGCCGACCGGAGTCCAGGCGGGAACTAGATTCGACCTAAAAAAAAATAGTGCGACTGCGCTGGGTCAGATCAAAACTTAATCCCGGGCTCAAAAAAGCAGAACTAACTCCTAAACCCCCCACTATTCCTCCTCTTGCAGGCAAAGCGAGGCCGTGAAGGTAAACGCCAACGTTTTCAGGGGGAGATAGTAGTCAGAAGCCTCGTGAATAGGGAATGACACCAAAACCCCCAAAAAGGGGATGGTCTTATAAAATTCTGCAGCATGACTGCCGACAATTGACCCTGGGCGTGTCGCCGCTGACGAAAAAACTGTCTGCTATGGATAAGATCAAAACTCTTCTCTTTTTACCTGACGGGGAGAAAACCGAGTACGTCGGTTCCGGCCACGTTAGTCGAGAAAAAAGGAAGCAAATGTGTCGAGGACCATCCACTCTGCGCTTCTGAGGACGCGAAATGTGTCCCTAAAGAAGGCATGTTTTCATCAAGGGGGGAACGAGCTCCTTCCGTTCGATCGAGCCCAGAAAACATATAAAAGATGGGCAGAATTGACTCGCGCAGAGGAAAAAGGGGGAGCAACCTTCTCAGGGATGAGCTTCACAGGAGGTCAGCACCTGCTTGGACAGAGAGAGAATGTCATGCGAGCTAGGCGGCGGGAGAGCGGGACCTCAAGACGAAAAAAGAAGGGCCATCATCACAAGGAGAATGGATTTCCAGGGCGAGTCGAACCTAGCCGACCGACACATCTTGTCGAAGAACTGGGCGCGCAATAGATGTAATAACCACCCAGTTGGGGAAAAACCGGGCGAAGATACGTTCACGTTTAAGGGAGGAGGAAGACTTCACAAAAAGAGGTGAAGGGGAATATCAAGCTCGACCGACGGAACGGTAAAGCTCGCCGGGATAAGCTGGAGACTAGAACGGAAGAGCCGCCAACGACACGACCTCGCCAGGGAAAAGTCACCTTGACCGCGGGCTTCTTCGGACGAAAAGAGCTAGAAATAGTCGCGCAAGGGGGTCATTGAGCACGGGGGCTCGGGCGGTTTGAAAGATCAAGACAACGGGCCCGTTAAAGGAAGACTTGACTCTTCAAGAAGAAAAAACGGATCAGGCTTCGACAGTAACAAGAAGAAAGAAGCTTCAGGGGGGGACCCACATCCGAGAGTCAAGATGACTAGAGAATCACGTCACGGGAAGGTGATAAAAGGAACCATCTCGAAAAAAGATTGGTGGTAAAAAGTAGAGGGGGAGTGAAGAGGGGAAATCTCACTCACCGCCGTGAGCGAGATCATGTTGGTGCCCACTAGAGAAGACCTCGCATGCGTTTCGGGCGAAGCAGCAAATTTGTCATTTACTCTTTCTACGTGAGAGAAAAAATGAAATTTAGCAGGAAAGGTGGCTGGAAAAAGGGCCCAGCGATCAAAGGGGAAAACCGACGGACGCTCTCCGGAGGTGGGAGCGAGACGCCACCGCGGTCAGGGAAATAGTTAAAGGGAAAAAGAAAAAACGTTCTAAGGCTGGGGGGGGGGGAGCGCGGCATCTAAACCGGGACGTCGAGAAAACTGGGGAAGTTCACTTTCACCGCGGGTGACAGCCGTAGACAAGCCGGTAGAAAAATGTTAACGGGGGAAAGTGCAGAAGGAGCGTGAAATTGGGGGGCCGTAGGTACCATTCCGTGGGTAGAGCAGCGACCACGTGCTTAAGAACATGTGCAAGGGCAAGAAAGAACAGGTGGGAGAGAGAAGCCGCTGCTGCTGCGGAAAACTGGGCAGGAGGAAGCGTTTGATGTTTGACGGGAAAGAGCGGGAATAAAGTGCGACGCATACAAACTCTTAATGATCTAAGCAACTAAGGGGAAGGGGAATCGCGGGGGACGAAGGCACTTGGTCTCGGGAAAAGAACGAAGATCGCGAAAGAGCTCCAAGGGCGCTGGATTCTGGTCGAAACAACGATTCGAAAGTCTCGGAAGGTGAGCAAAAAGTCTGGGGGGTTTAAAAAAAAGGAAAAAATAGTATTTCCCCGAGTTCGATACGATAGCCGGCTGGTCAGTAACACTCGGTTAGCAGTAAACGGGGAGATACTCACCAGATAAAATCCACTAGCGAAGGGGAAACAGATCACGTGTTTACCAGACGGTCTTGCGCCAGTGCCTATGAAAAATGAGAAAAAAAAAGGGTCATTGGGGAAAGGGAATCAAGCGGCGAAGATTGTGTCGAACCGGATGCAGGAAGATCCTGAAAGGGGAAGAGAAGCCACCCTGCAGGGAAGGGGGGGTATAAATGTGTTAGCCGGGGGGCAGGGGTGTACGGACCCTCAACAAATCTGGGGGAGAACTTCTAACAATGTCCTTCCCGGCAATCCTCTATGGAAAAGGAAAGGTGATGGCACGACTTCGGACTACTTGGAAGAAAAAAAAGGGCTCTACCTGGATTGACTTTACAAGGAAAAAGAAAACCTTGAAGAACCAGAGATGCCCACGAGAGGGGGGAGACACGACTTGCCCTAGTCTTGGATTCTGAAAGAAAAGGGCTGCCTCTGTCCTTTTCAAATTGCGAAAAATCACGTGCTTTTTCATCGACCGGGGCTTCACGACCTTGCGTTTTTCTCGGGCCAAAGGAGAACGCCCCTTTCTTATAATGGCAAAGAGAAAAGAAAAAAGGGAGAGATAGCTCGCCAGGAAGATCTCAATAGCCTCATCCCGACTAGGAGCTCTGGTGGGCGAAGGATTTTTCGTTTCCTAAACAAGGCGAAGTGATCATAATGGGGAAGCGGAACGGAACTTTAGGAAAGGAGTCGAGGTGTCCAGCTCCGCTCGACGGTGGACAGGGCAGATGACGACGGGGGGCGAAACGAGGCCACGAGGCAGAGCAAGTTACTTTGCCGAAGAACGCCCCCCTCTCACACTCCAGAATCGGAGGATAGGGAAAGTCCTCTCGGGGGTTGAAACAAGGAATCGATCAGAAGGTAACGTTGGAAAAGCATGAAAAAATGATTTCTTAGACAAGAGACCTGCTTCAAGCACCATATAAAGGGGGGGTACTGCAAGGGAAAGCGGCTCTATGGAAAGACCAGTCGTCTCAAAAAAGATTCTACCGACTTACTTCGCCGATGTTCAAGAAAGTCATCGCTTGGTGATACTAGAGGGAGGAACACTGTGGAAGGGAAGGGTCCAGTGGGAACCGGCGGATCAGGTTTGTAGTGAGACGATGTAAATCCATTCTACTGGACCTTTCGACTTAATCCGCCCGAAGACGATTGGAGGGAAAGGTGGCATTAGTAGAGGACGCGGGGCGACTCTTCCTGGAAAAATTCAGACTGCTACGGGTTTCCTCCCTAGACTACGTCTCGGCTGGTAGTCCGATCGAAGCTGAAAAATCAAGCTCAGGTGAGAGTTTTCTCCACCACCCCAAGAATTAAAAGAGAGATACACTGCCGAAAACGTTCGGTGAGCGAGATCGGCTAAAAAAAAACTTGGGGGGGGGTCTCTAGTTTGGTCTCTATGAAGGCTAGACGCGTTAAAAAGGTAATAGAGTCGCCACTCAACTATCACCGAATGCCAATGGACCTCGCAACCTTCGGGAGACCGGCCGAAGCGAGATTGGTAAGGGGGAAAGGGGGGGCTATATTGTGACCTCCTAGTACACGGGAGCCCTCCCACTGTGATAAAACCCGTGAAAAAAAAGATCTCATAAGAGGGGACGCGAACCTTCCTATCAAAAGAGGAAAAAAAAAAGCATCTGCATCGGAAAAATTACGGAGGGAAGCAACAGAAGTCTCCGATCGCCGGTTCTTAAAACTGATAGAGGGGGGAATGTCTCGCTGACAGGTCCATTCTCTTTGGTAAAAAGAAGAAGCGCAGGATGAGTGTCGCCGAACTCCTTGGCACCTTACTAAAAAAAAAAGGAGAACATCTCCAAAATCGGCCAAACCCGTTGATCACAGGGGATGATAGGGGCCCGGAAGCGGCGGGGGATGAAGGTTGCGCAGTGGCAAAAGAAGAAACCCCTCGGGCTAAAAGAGTGAGGACTCTCGTCGGCGACACATGTCCTCTGGGGAAGGAGGAAAAGGGGGACGAAACGTAACTTCCGAGAACGGGTCCAGATTCCGAGACTGGATGATCACTGCCCTGCTCCGATTCCCGGAACCATAGGATCAGGTAAAAGGGAAAAAACTAATATCTAAGGCGTGAGGGGTGTCAGGCAGAATACTGCATGCGGGGAAAGGTCCTGGATCCAGGGGGACGAACCCGGGTCCGGACTGAGCTCCTGGGTACGAAAACCGTCGAGAGGGAGGGGGGTGGAAACCGTCGATGCCCAAAAGGTCGGTCTTGATTCAAAGGTCACTGCTTAAGAAGGTAGAAACCTACGGACGAGGAAGAAAACCACCAAACAACCACCTCGGGCAGAAAGAGCGGCGCGGAATTGTGTAAGGGGGGCGACGGGTCCACTGTCCATCAAAAGGGAGAGAAAAAACACCCAAGACGGTCTCTGCCGGTAAAAACGATCGCTGGCCTGCGAAGGGACCACTTTCGTGAGATCGTCGGAAGAAAAAAGGGAGGGGGGTCAGCTTCGGAAAAAGAAAAAAAAAGAATAAAACTTCACGATGGGCGCCGTTTGACGGCAACGGGTTACCACATTGGAAAAGGCCAGGGAGCGCAAGAAGAAGAGAATCCCAAGAAAACTAGGAGATGAACTCCCGGTCATCGTGTACAAAACGCGAACCTTGTCGGATCGTCAAACGTTGCTTCGAAAAAAGAAGGAAAGATACCCGAGGTTGGCGCAGATGGATCGCGCTCAGAACGCGAGGGGCCCCGCGGGGAGTGGAAGAAGAGTGCTAAAGGGAACAAAAAACTTTGCGGTCAAAAAAAGAACCGAATCCAAGAGTGATCTCTTGGGGGGGAGAAGGCAATGGGGACTAATCGCTCAAACCTTCTCCGAAAAATTCCAATCGACCCGATGGGTCCCTATCTCGAGTCGGAAAAAAAGAGAGAGGAGGGAGAGCCCGCGTTCCGGAAGACCGACGACTTAAACATCTCTGCCCGAAAGCATCTACGCATCTCTAAAGAAATAGCAAAAACCTGCCCATACACATCAAAAGGGCTAAGAAAAAGGAGAAGTCTCAGGTACTATGAAGAAGAGGACACCAGGACGCTCGAGGGAAAGAAGACCGGGCAACGCGTGTGTACCGCGTCTCGCAATAGAAAAGTGAGTGCATATCCCAGATCAAGGGAAAGAGAGGGAAAATCTATCGTGTCGATCGAAATCAGGACCTTTCTTTAAACTCAATACCCCTCTGCCGGCACGATAGAAGAGGCTCGTCGGAGAGGGGGAACAAAGGATGAGAGATCTAAAGGGGGGGAAGGGACGTGATCCCTCAAGATCAAAAGCCCACCGGGAATAAGAAACTTCAGGTTTCGTAAGGGACAGTCGCTCACCCAGAAGGGCAGCTCCTACCTCGGAGGGCATTCTTCAATTATCCCGTTGAAAAAAAAAAAAAGAAACTCTATCATGGGTCGGGGAGAAACCCACATCTCCAGAATCTCTCTCAAAGGGAGGGAGGAAAAGAAATATCTGAGAAAACCGACGCGTGACGAGAAGGTAAGAATCTCTTGTCGGGGACCAACGAGGAAAAGGACCATCGGGGGGGGTACTGGCGTACAACTGATGGGGACGCAGTGACCTTCGGGGGAAGACACTTGGAACGGGGCCTTGGGAAGGGGGGTTATAGGTCAACCGGAACCCCGATGGCTCAACGAACCTCGGGACGGACCGGGATGGTAGCGGCTAAGGAGACGCGGTCATGGAAGTGGGGCACACAACGGCGGAGCTTGGAACATACAGCAGGGGGGTCGATGAGATACGTCATCTACAGTCAGGAAGGGAAAGAGCAAAACCTAGTAGGGAAAAAGATTCCCACATCACCCAGCAGGGAGGGGAAAAACTTTCCCGGAGGGGAAGAAATCTGATGCGTGACGTCTGTCAATGGGACTATCTTACAGACGTATCAGACGAGCAGGAGGCTACAAAAAATTTTTCTTTCTGGCTGGTTGGGTGAGCTATACGACTAACTCAAGAGGGGGCCCTTCTACTCAATCTATTACAGGGAGAGAAATCCTTGTGACCGCTCAGAATACAGGAAGAGCATGATCTAGAAGAGTGCGCCTCGTAATTAAGAAGAATGCCATTCGAGAAGGAACAATAACCCGGAGGGGGGGTCTTGTACCAAGAGAGCAAACTTCGGGGGGGGGTAGTTGTCAACCTAATGACGACGCGCGCAGGATCTCAAGTTAAAAGTGTGGCCACCCACTCTTGATCACCCCTCGGGGGAAAGAGAAAGAAATATCCTAATTTTAAGGAAGACTAACGAGAAGAGGGAGAAGGGTCTGGACACTCTACAAGGACCGAGAGTGGGTTGGGAAAAGAAGAAAAGAGTCACTCTCCGAGGGACGGCCGAGAAATTCGATTCAGTTCTTCGAACTCTGTGGACTTCGTACGAGGCAGTACAGCTGCCGAACTGGGCTCCAGATGTCAGCGCTTTGAAAAGGAATGGTCCTTTCAGGGGGGGGGTTTCCCGCTTGAATGAGGCCGACATCAACAAACGTTTCGCCGCGGACCTTCCGAGAGGGATCCCGAGCACCAGGGAGTACGAAGTTCCTTGCTGCTCTCTACTTTCAGGTTTTGGGTCGAGAGAACAGAAGGGAATACTCTCCCGGCGTGTCGACACGTATATCGGAAAAAGATTCTCGTTCAATAAAGGTAAAAAAAGAGGCGTTTTCCACGAAAACAAGTATTGCTCAGAGAGTGCTCACGAAAATTGCATCTAGCCTCGTCTCCATTAAAAAATGGAAAGAGATGCTCCCGACCTTCGACGACCAAAAAGGGAAGAAAAACTCTATGGGAAAAAAAAAGGTGAAATCACACCGACGTCGAGATTGTGGGCGGTATCGACAACGTCTTTAAAGCCGTAAATAGCCAGGACCGCTTGACGTTCGCCGAAAAGTAAGCAACCTCTACGAAGGGGGGAGCAAAAGGCGTCGATGACGTGCTAAACGCCGAGTACCATCAAAGAAGTCACGAGGAGGGAGGAAGAGAAAAAAGCCCTCACCTCTCAAGCAAAAGCGCCGGTGGAAGAAATGCTAATTGTGTCCAAAAAGTACACGGGGGTCTCGGTTGGAAAAAAAGAAAAGGGGGACTGAAAGATTTTCGAACACCGGCAAGGCCGATCAAAAGATAAAAGGGGAGCTGCGATCAAAAGAGATGCGAGGGACTACTTCGAAAGTCGCACGGAAAGGCGACGACTTCGCTTTCTCAAAAAGAAGGAGGGGGGGCGCTTCGGTCAGAAGCCGGGAGGGCTTGGCGGGGATGAGGCCCGGGGGGAGTAAATGATGGGCTCGGGAGTCCACTTCGGTAGAATACGGATCGACGACAGACTGGTAAAAGGGGGAGATTCGACTAATGGGAGCGGTGCCCGTGTGCTGGCGGAGTGGTGGGCGAGAAAATCGAAATACAAGAAGCGAAAAGGGCGGGTTGTCGGTCCCCAACCTCGAGGCCTAAACGGCAAAGCTTGAGGGAAGAACTAGCGCTCTCCCCGCAGATTCGGCA
>Ga0179591_1287905_pt1 | contig 10571 bp, 15 predicted proteins | sample CZOMad2_1_08_16f_FD_182891 | JGI IMG/M metagenome (GOLD analysis project Ga0179591, IMG submission 182891) | Vadose zone soil fungal communities from Angelo Coast Range Reserve, California, USA - CZOMad2_1_08_16fungal (PacBio error correction) | ecosystem: Environmental > Terrestrial > Soil >...
GGGTGGGAGAGGGGAAACAAACACAAGATTAGGAAAAAAAGGGCGTGTAATAAAACAGGAAAGGAAAATAAGAGACGTAGATGTCAATCCAGCCACTGGAAAAAAGAGAAAAGAGGAGCACAAGGAGGAAGGGTGAGTATGATAAGTAAAACGGGAAGAAGGGGGAGGATCAGTAGGACCAGGGCAAAGAAAGTCTCAGCATTGGTAGAAAAAAAACAAAAAGATTCATCTGGGGAGGTTTGCACAAGGAGGAAATTTGGGGGGACATGAGTACAAAGAAAAAAAAAGTGGTGCAGGGACTTCGTCACTGACCCACATTCAACACAAATAACGTTTGAGAAGAAGCAAGCAAAACTCCAAGCCGGATGGGGGAAAAAAAAAAGTCAAGAAAAAAAGGGAAAGTCCGACGCTTCACTACTGAAAAGGGGGTGACGAAACAAAAGAATAGGGGGTCTGGGGGGAAAAAAAAGAACTTAATCAACGTCCGTTTTTGTCGGGAGCCGGTTTTTGTATGAAAATGTGTGTCAATGGCTCTACTAAGGCAAGATTTTCAGTAAGACAGGGCTCGCGACAGTGGGGGGCCAATGGAGGCCAGATGAGGGAGGGACGATGAGATGGTCCGGCCTGGGAGTGGTGGTAGGTGTGGACGGCACGGATATCGTTGCCGGGGCTTGGTATGGGGGGGCTGAATTGTAGTGACAAAAATCCCGATTCTTTTGGTCTGTATTGGAATTTTGTGGTTTTCGCGGGGGTTTGGTGGTTTATGGGGGGTTGGGGGGGATTTTCCGCTCAAAGTGAAAGAAAAAGTGAAAGAACTTGAATGCGGGTGAATTCGAAAACGCGGTGGCTGGATTGAGGGAACCAAAAACTTGTTGGGATTCGAGCTAAGGGGAACGGAAGAGAAAAAGAAAGCCAGGGGGCTCAATTAAGAAGAAGGCCAGAGGGGATCAATTTGAAGAGACGGCAAACTTGGGAAGGGGCGAGTCACTAAAAAAATCGATCACAAGAGGTAAAAAGGGAAGGAAAGGAAAGATCAAAAAAAGGTTCATTTCTACCACTCCGCCGCTTTCATTAACCTAGACAAGGGGGGACAAAAAAAAGACATGGGGGTGACATCAAACTAAAAAGGGGAGAGATTCCTTTCCTGGGAATGCTTAGAATCTGGATCGCAAAAACCACGCTGAATATAGGGCTGCCGGGGTAAATAACACCAACAAAGAAACTGGAGAGAGGGAAAAATCAGTGTCTGCGGATATATTCAGCAGCCAGCAATTCTTTCCCGAGGGTGACAAAGACAAAACACTGAGCCACACAGAAAAAAAAGACCAAAAAAGGGAAAGAAAAAGAACCACCAGCGTCAGTCCCAACGCTCCTAAGTGCCTAAACTTCTGCAAGGAGGACTACAAGCCTTCAGAGTCCCAAAGAAAGCACCCATCCCAGGGGTCCTCAGAAAGTCTTAAGAAAGGTCCGCAACGCCCTTTTCCGGGGTAGGGGGACTTCAAACATCGTAGGTCTTGGGGGCAAGGGGGGGGGGAAAAATTGGCTGAGGCAGGACGAATAGAGGTCGGACAAGGCGGGGGTTTTCGGGTGAGGAGCTGTAAAGGGGGGAGAATGTCGAAATGTTCATCGAAGTAGTTGGCAGGCCACACGCCGGGAACGGAAGAGGAGGGGGGAAATGTCGAGGGAAGTTGGGAAGGCGTGGAGGGAGGTGAAAGTCAATTTGTGGCCAAAAAGAAAACGAGTGGAAAAGGGGACGAGTAAATTAGAGAGGGGGAAAAAAGGAGACACTCGGGCTTCAGCTTTGAAGGAACATGGAGGTTAGCTGGGGTTTGTAAGAATGAGGAAGGGAGTCATTGTTCAAAAGGATGGGAAAGTGAAAAAAAAAAAAAGTTATAAACCAATGAATTGAAAGGACGATTAAAGAAAAAGGTAGGGTCTAAGAAAAAGGGAAGGGGAAAGGGACGGGCCCTTGGGGGAAGACATGTTATGGTTTTGGAGGAAATGGGGGGTAAAGAAAATGTATTATGAATGGGCTTTGGGGTCACTGGGAGAGGGATTGTTTAAATGGGGGAAAAATGAAGCACTTTACAACGGATAAAAAAAAAAAGAGGGGAAAAGGGGGAAAGAAAACTCCACCCCCTCAAAATAGCTATGAACTGGGTTGGACAGAAGGGGGGAAAAAAAAAGATTGCACGAAAAGTATATAAAAAAGGGGGAAAAGTTGTGATTCTGATAGCTGTGGATTAAACAAATTATAAGAGGAAAACAGAAAACCAACCAAAACTGTAAGGAGGGAACAGAGAGAAAAATATTTGTCCATCTTATCAACATCCATTTAAAGGGGGGGAAAAAAGCTAAGGGGGAAATCAGGGAGGGGGGAGGAAACACACATTTCGGGAACATTCAGAGAGCTTTGGAGAAAAGGTCCAGGGGCCAAAGGGAATCGTTGCGTGAAATCAGGGAAAATCAGAAAATCACGACATAAGACGGAGAAAAGAAAAAAAGCCAACCAATCCCCATCAAGGGAAGGAAGTAAGGTTTTCAAATGTCACCCCCTCCAATTGGGAAAAAAAGGAGGCAGGGGAATTCATGGGTCACAAGGCAAATTGAAGAGACGAGACGAGAAATAAAAAAGGGAAGCAACCTCATCGTCTCCACAAAAAGCTAACATGAAGGGCATACAGCTAAATTGGAAAAAAGAAAGGAGGAGGTCCAAAGGCCAGCCCATCGTTCTCCGGCCACTGCAAAAACCAAAAGCCCACACCTCCAGCACGTAAAAGTTCGCAAAAGAGGATTCGCCAAAAGACTAATTGGGGAAGAAAACGATCCAAATCAACAAAAGAAGGTCGACTTGCTCACAAAACAGCTCTCGGCAATCAAAGGGGAAAAGAAACCAAACTTGTCTCTCTATATAGAAAAGCACGCAAAGGAAATGGACAAAACACAGAAAGAGGGGTGTGGGAACTAAATGAATTCTCAAAGTGAAGCGTTTTGAGGCTCATCTGAAAGAATGCGCATGAGGGAAAGGAAAAAGGAACTGTTTACTTTGGATTTTCTACTTTGACGAAAAAAAAGAAAAAGGAAACATTTGGGGGGGAGGATCTAGGACGGTTGTGGAGGGACTGTGACCGGGGGGGTGTATCCGTGATAGGGAAACGGTGAGGGCCTGGAAAGGGGCTGAGCAAATAGGTTAAAAAAGGGAGGGGAGGGGCGTGTACGACAGAAGACTGAAAGCTCATTATTTCCAAGAGAGGGGGGGGTGTGGGGGGGTCCTAACAGGGGGTTAAAAAGAAGGTTCCCGTGTTTGGGGCGAAGGGGCAGGCCGAAGCAGGGGTACAAGAAAAAAAAAAAGGTCCTTACTCGTGGGGGGGGTAGTGTAACAACCAAAAAAGAGAAAAAAAATGAAAATCAATTTTGTGCAGGGTACTAGTGGTAAATATGAAGGAAAAGAAGAGGTGGAAATCAAAAGCTGGAAAATACGGAAAAGGGTATAACTCAAGAAAATGGATGGGACTCGATGGGGTCTAGGAATTGACGAACTTGCAAAAGTGTGCCGAGGAAGAAAGGGGGGGGGGAAACGAACCGATTCGAAACATGAGAGTTATTGAGGTTTAGGTGTATCCTGAAGGGAGGCTTCAGTAGCTTTTTAGGAAACACCCTTTAAGAAAAAGGAAGGCTCCCAGACAAACGAAAGGTTGGGGGGGGGGGGGGGGGACCGAAACATTACCACTGGGGGCCAAGCCACCACTACAACACAGTGCAGGGGGGATAAAAAAAGACCTCTAAGAAGAGGATCAAAGGGGGGGGGAGAGGTAAGCTCAAATAGACGTCTCAGAAGTAGGCTACATATTTGCAAGGAATTTTCCTGGCTCCAAGGGGAAAAGAAATGTCAAAAAGATTACACAAAACCAACAAACTAGGCCATCGAAAAGGAGAAAAAAGAATTAAAGGACCAACCATCTAACAAGGGGCCAAAGTTCAAGTAGTGAGCAAAAAAGGGGGAGGGAAACTTGGTTGTGTGGGAGATGAAAAAAAAAAAAGTAGCACTTTTTTGGATTGGAGCTGAAACGAAAAAAATTTTGTGTTGAGGGTGTAAGAAAAGGGACAACTGGGGGGGGCAAATTGGGGGTGAAACCTGCTTAGCCAAGGGGTGCAACAATACGCTTGTATTTTGATCGTGTTCGTGTCTGCTACAATGAGGCACTGAAGGGGGGAGGGAGGAGAAAAGCTCTTCAAAAAACCGAACGTTATGAGTTTGACTAAAAGAATAACACTAACTTCCATAGAACATAGTGGGGGGGCAAAAGACGACAATGAGCGGTGGATGGAAAAAGAGAAAGGACCGGGTATCACGGAAAGGGAAGACTGGGGAAAGAATTCTGATGCATAGTTTGATCACGAACCTAGGTAAAGAAGGAAAAGGAGGGGAGTCAATCAAAAAATCCAACTTATTAGACAATTAGAAGGGGGTTGGGGGGGGAAAAAGAAAAAACAGTTCATGTAAGAAGAAGCTTTGGAGAAAAGGAACGGGGAGGGGAGAGAAAGACGTAGTTTCATCAAGAAAAGGGGAAGATGAAATACACTAAGAAAACGGTATGGGAGAGGGGAAAGAAAACCGAAAACCGGTTGAAGGGCTCTAGACCCTCTCGTCAGTGCCTCAAAATGAGAGAACGGAAATAAGGGTTCAAAGCCTACAGGTTTTTTAAGGAAAATAGAGGACCAAGTGACTCTCACAAATGTCAAAAATCCAGTTCAATCAGATAGCAAAAAAGGAAACGGGGGGGAGGGGATAAAAACAAGGCATAAAAGAAAAAAGGGAGAAAATACGACTTGTGGAGTAGAGTGTCTGCAACTGAAAAAGTCTCGTGGTTCGCCGGGGGGGTGAAAATGGGGGGCGAGAATTGCGGGTTGGAAAATTTTTAACTTGGGTTGGAAGGAAAAGGGAAGAAGGGTTCCTGTCATTTAGCTAAAATAGAAGAGGTCGATTGGCGATTCAAAATCGCGCAGGCTAGGGGAGAAGGGGGGGGGGACAAAAGGGGAGGCTTGGGAATTTCGCAAAGAAAACGGGGGGAATGTAACCAGGGAACTGTAAAGAGGCTAAGGCTGAAAGGATGAAGAGAATAAATAAAACTAAATCAGAGCGAAAAATGGGAGGGGGGGGGGGGGAAAAAATTGGAATACTGCACAATTGTTTTGCAGGTTCACGAGGATAAGAGACCAAGGCGAAAAAAGAAGGGGGGGGTGGTGTTTCGAAGGAAGTTACCAGTGAGTGGGGAAAGGATTCTCCCGCTTAAAAACCGCGTCAAATATTGGGAAAAACTGGGGGACCCGTAATGCTTAGGGGGGGGGTTTCCAGCAACGCCAGGTCGCCGAAGTGTTGGTCGCCTGTAAAGAGGGGGAAAAATCTCAAGGACCAACAACGGGGACGAAAAGAAAGGAGGTAACCTGGTTAACAACCAGACACGGCACACTTGGGGGGAAAAAGAGCTTCCAGAGGATGTCGAAAGAAGACTTTCCTGAAAGCAAGAAAAAGGGGGGGGAATGAGGGAAAAATGAGAAAACACAAATATTGCCCAATCGACCTGATGCTCACGCAAAGACAAAGAAAAAAAGGGAGAAAAAACATACCAAACGTATCCGAAAACGAGAATCCGCCTCCTCATGTTAGAATGGAAAGGGACCCTTCAAAAAAAAAGGGAAGGAAAAAAAAAACACAAAAAAAACCTTTTGTAAGAAAAAAGTCGGATGGACTGACAGCCAGGAGCGCAAACGCCCTCAATCCTTTGGGATGACGGCAAAAAGGAAAGTTCGGGTGGACGTGAAATGTAGAAAAAGGTGGAAGTCTCGATTGCCCGGGGACGGGCCAACGTGTTGTTGAGGAGCGGGATGCGGTAGTGGTGAGAAGTCGACCCGGGGGGTGAAAAAAAAAGGTTCAGGGGGAAAAAAAACCCGGAGGCGGGCCGGTCTGGACGGGGCGCATGCGGTGAGGGGGAGGGAAGGGAGGAGGTTACATTTTTGTCCAGTAAAAGGTAAAAGGGGAAAACAGTCCAGAAAGCTTAGGGTGAGGCTTCATGTGAACCAGTAGAGTGTTGAAAGGGGGGTAGAATTAGAACGAGGAGGGGAGGGGGGGTGCGGTGAAGTTCAATGCGGGTTAAAAAATCAGGGTAAGGAAGTATGAAGGGAACTCTCCTGAAAAAAATTGACAGGAAGGAGAGAAGAAAAAGGGGGGGCAAAAACGGTCAATTGGGAACACATGTGGGAACATGGGGTTGTGTGGCGGAAGGGGAAGAGAGAGATGATGAAGTGACGATGAAACGCGGAAGGGACTCGATTTTCAACAAAGAACGAGGAACCTCACTCCCGGAACCAAAGGAAAAGATCAAGAATGAGGTTTTTGGAGAATGGGGGCCACTAAATCGAATGGGCAAAGATGGTTCACTGTGGAGGTGAAAGGGGGGAGTGGTTTGGAGACTGACCCGAGACGGATCAACCCCCAGGAGAGGGGAGGAAAAAAGAGATATAAGGAACTGAGTCAACACAACTATCAGTTGAAGAACACAGTGAGGAATCGGGGAAAAAGAAAGTCAGGTGTTTCCAAACCATTAAAGCATATGAGAAAAGCATTTCCCGGGGGCCGTGAATGTTAAGAGGAAAAAGAGAAGATTCGAAGACAGCAGAAGAAAAAAAAAACGAACACCAGTAAATCAACAACAAAGTCAAGAGTTGACATTGGGGGGCATCCCACCTCCCAGTCAGATTATCAAAATATCGGAAGGGTCCAGTGAGAAGTCAGCCAAAGAGGGGAGAATTCGTCGTTGACAGACCCCGGGAGCCAAATTCCCTCAAAGATAGGCCGCAGGAGAAAGCCTTTACACCGCCCCCAGCTATCCACATCATCATCGTCCAGAACAACTAAGTCAAAAAAAAAAAAAAATGCGAAAAGTCGAAGTGCTCGACTGGAAGTGGTAACAACATTCACACTGGTGCTCAAGAACCAGGGTGACACGAAGAGAATTAGAGAACTAGGGTTCAAACTACCTCCAATCGCGGAAAAGAGGACGCAAAAAAGCAGACACTGCAAGTTTTTGAAAATATCGTAATAAACATGTCAAATGTTCCCACAAAATCGAGACTGGGTTTCAGTAAAAAATACTTTGGGCACTTCGACTAATCAGGGAAAAAAGGAGAAATGGGAGATCACTCAAAAAAGAAAAAAGTACGAAGGTTGTAAGTCATCAAAAGGGCCAGGGGGGAGAGATTTTTGAAAAAAAAAAAACATTTAAAAAGGGGTCTCCTGGGGGTGAAGGGGGGGAGGGGGTTTGGAGGGACCCGGACTTGGGGGGTAGCGGGGAGTTGAACGGCCAGTCTTTTCCGAAAGAAAAGGGGAAGGAACAATGGGGAGGTAGGAAAAGGAACCGTTTTACTTCCAATTGACACTAATGGTTGTAGGGTCGTCGCCGTTGTTCTGTGGATTGTGCCAGTCAGGGGGGAGGGCGCAAGTAGGGCCGCTGCTGCGGAACCAGCAATATACCAGACCCTCCTCAACTGAGAGGATGGAGGTTCCCGGAAACCTTGGTCAAACCAAAGGGAAAAGAACGAGGATTTCAACAAATCCAGATGGGTTTTGCGTCAGGAATAAAAAAAAGTTTCCTGAAAGGCTACCGAGGGCAATTTGGGAAAGCATCGGATCCGTTCTTTTTGTAAAGTGGGAAGAAGGGGGTTTGGGAAAAACGTGGGTTATCAAGGGGGGGGGGGGGATAAAGATTGAGAATCGATACCGTTGCCTCTAACGAACAGGGTGACATAAATTTTAGTTACTCGGGAAAAAGGGGGGGGGGGGGGCAAACAACCCGTGGGGTCCAAGAGCAAAAGTGGGGGAAACAAACCGCGCCGGTGCCCTCTTGGGGTTTTATGTTAGCATGGGCAAAAGGGAGAGGAAAAAGCTTGGGAGTTGAAAGAACAGGCCGAAGAGGGATTGGGGGGTGGGGGAAATTGCCAATCAAAGAAAAACATTCCAACAAAGGGGGAGGAGGAAACCAAGTCAAAAATGGGGGAAAGGACTGGTTTTTAGGAGCAAAAATTTTAGGGGAGAGAGATGTATCGAAAAGGGGTCACCCATGGGGATGGGAAAAAACATTCAAACCGGTTCGTCATGTACACAACCGGAGACGGCCGAAGAATAATAAAAAAAAAGAAGGAAAAAAACGAAATGGATTTGTGAAAAAGAAAGGATGCAAAAAGGAACAAAAGTTTTCGGGAGGCAAGGGGGGGGGTTTTAGAATTGGCATCGGAGGTTTTTTTGCAAAAAAACAAGTCGGACTTCAAAAGGGGGGGGGGCTTGTGTTGGGGCAGATCTTTTTGGAAAAGAAGACGGATTTTTGGGGGGGGGGTGGGGAAGTGGGGATAAAAAAAGTACACGAGAGAGGGGGGGGGGAGAAAAAAACGGCCCCGTGGGGTCAATTTAACCATCTGACGCTTGCACGGGAGGGTCTTGGGAATGAACGAGAAAAATAGGAAAGGAAACTAAAGCGGGAATAGGATAAACATACCCTTAGGAGGACAGGACAAAAGAAAAAATAATCTCAGTGGGTGGAATGGGGGCAGAGGAGAACTGGACCAAAAGAACGGGGGGAAAAAAAATTGGGAAAACGGTTGCAAGACAAGAAATTATGTATCCTAACAACAGTCACGTTTCAAGGAGGAAAACAAAACTTTGGGGGGTAAATAAATGAGGGGAAAGACATTCAAACTGGGGGAAAACGACCCTTGGGTGGAATTTCCTCAACGCCCAACCACCTGACTCACAAACTAGGACTAACAACAAAACAGGGAGGGGGGGTTGTCACCCTATATGAGGAAAATACGGGGGGTATCCAACTACAAGTGCATTGATGCAACCAAGGGAAAAAATTCTGTTGACAAAGCAAGGCCAGCCGCGATAACCCCATAATAAGTGGACAGCAAAAAAAAAGGGAGAGAAGGAAAAAGCTCCAAGCCTAAAGGGGGGGAAAATGAATTTAAGCAAGATAACGAAGGGGGGTTAAACGGGAAGCTTCTATACGCGTGTCAAAGGGGTCAGGGGGGGGAACTAAAGAGTGGAAAGAAAAAATAAGAAAGCCGGGCCAGATGGTGGGACCAAAAAACGACAAAAACGGGGAAGTAGGTGAAAAAAAGGGAAGTCCATGAAGCTGTCAGCTCACACCTTAAGACACACATAGGGGTCGCGACAACGACAAAACACCCAAATCAACTGGCGAGGGTTGAGGTCAGACAAGCCAAACCTGTTCACCCTACCACCCCCCGGGTGTGCACTAAGAAATGGGGGGTTTAACCATCAACGACCACGGGTGGGGGTTAAAACACCGGCTCACGTCTTGGGGGGGGGGAGACAGGGGGGGGAGAAAGGGGAATCGGCTGATAGTGCCGTTTGGGGACAAAAAAAAACAAAAAACTCGACGACCGGTTAAAAGGGGGGAACGACTTGCTTGGCTTGAAACTATGGAAGGGGACTACATAAGAGGTCGTAAGTGGTGCGCTTAAAAGGAAGGGGGAGAACATGATACTCGTGGAAGTCTTGAAAAAAAGACAGAGGGGGGGGAAAGGGATGGGGTTTTTAAAGGGACCACCTTTGGTGCGAGGTCACAGGATGATTAAAACTGTAATTTCCTCAAGCCTGAAAGAAAGAACAAAAAAAATGCGGAAATCACTGGAACGAACGCTATTGGGGAACATGTGGGTAAACGGCACCATGCCAAAAGGTAGAGAATCCAGAAAATCGAGCAAAAATGGGGGGGGGGAAAAATGGATGATTATCAAGTTTCGGGGTCAGGAAGGAAAGAGAAAAGCTTCGAATAGTGTACAAAAGTGAACAAAGGGAAAGGATTGTGTGGTTGTCACACAGAAAGAAGGGATAAGGGAGTTTTCTGCCGGGAACTGGGAGGAAAAAGGAAACCCGCAAAAACAAACGGAGAGATAATAGGGAGCTTAACCGTGTAGCCTGGAAAAACAAAACGTCAAATTGGAACTGAGAAGGGGGCTCGCACGTGGGGACGATGGAGGAGGGGGGGAACCAAAAAATTGGAGTCCTATAAGGGGGGCTCACAGCATGAATGCCCACTCCGAAAAAGAACAAGGAACATACAAAAAGGCACACTCAAAAAGAGAGAAGACCTCAAATGTGCTGTACAAAGGACAAAAGGGCCCTGTCCCTTCGAAAGTCAAGAAAAAAAAAAGGGTTCCAGCCTCCCTCAGGAAAACAATTCTTAAAACGCCCTAACTCTCAGAAAAGACTGAAATGGTCCACACGGGACTTTCAACGTAACAACTTGTGTCCGTGGGGGGCTGGAAGAATGTGGAAATGCTTCGTCATCGAAAAAAGGGAGGACTACAGCATGGGGGGGAGGGGGGGGGAAAGAAATAATCGGTGAGTGGGAGAAAGACCGTAAAAGGTGTTCCTGCAGATTGAGGAGTAACACGGAGGGAGAACGGTCTTATTTGGAGAAACAGGCCAACGAGGCAAACGGGTGGGGGGGGGGAACAAAAGGGTATTGGACATAGAAAAAAGATCTTGT
>Ga0179591_1304300_pt1 | contig 10571 bp, 11 predicted proteins | sample CZOMad2_1_08_16f_FD_182891 | JGI IMG/M metagenome (GOLD analysis project Ga0179591, IMG submission 182891) | Vadose zone soil fungal communities from Angelo Coast Range Reserve, California, USA - CZOMad2_1_08_16fungal (PacBio error correction) | ecosystem: Environmental > Terrestrial > Soil >...
CTCTTCTTAGAAGGCCTGTCTCCTTGTATGCAGGAACTCGGGGGGGGTGGAAAGGGCCAGGCCGAGACTTGCCGAGGGAAAAAGCTGGTGAGTTAGGGGGGGGGGGACAGGTAAAGGGGCTGTCCAAAGAACTAAAAAGCCAGGAGCTTCAGAAGCTCTAGGCCACAACGTCGAAACGGCGTGAGAGGAGTTCAAAGAAAAAAAAGGGGAAGACGACCGAGGAGGGGGGGGGAAAGGGGAATTAGGAAGACACCCGGGCGTGGCGGGTTTGCTCCGCTAAAACGCCAACTGTTTGGGGCATTCAGAGAAAGAGGGGGGACGGGGGAAAAAGAGAAGGGTCACAAGAGCCATTTTTCCGGGGAGCCCGTAAACTCTGGGAGGGGACGGGACCAAAGGGGAGAGAAATAGTAGGGTAGTATCCTTCCCTATTTCAAAGGACACAGGTGTGGTTGAGCTCCAAGAGTTGGGTGAAGCTCTTCAAAGGAGAAAAAAAAAACAGAGTAGGAGCTCTCGGGAAAAGTTAAGGCTGGGGCGGGTGAGCTCCCCTTTAACCTAGATGCCCTCGGGCCAACCTTTTAAGGGGGGGGCGGTAAAATATGTGGGGGCGTCATTCCTCACCTACAGGGGAAACGCTGATCCACCAGCCCCCATTGAGAACTTTGGGGAGAAAGGCAGAAAAAAAGACGGAAAAACCCGCAGGCAAGTCGCCTGAATGCCAACCCCCAACGTTGGAAAAAGACCCTTAGAGGAGAGAACAAAAACAAAAAAAACGGGGTCACGTTAATCCCTCAGGAACACGCTATGGGGTCACTCCGGGGGGAGGAAGGAAAACGGAGAAAAAAACCAAAAAGGGCGACTATCTGAAAAACAGGGGGAGAGGGGTGTCCTGCTCATTAAGAGGGCCATCAAAGGGGATCTGAAACAAAAAAAAAAGACAAAAAAAAGTAAGCCAAGGGAAGGGGACGTTTGATTGCGCTCTTCAGGGCTTCCTGCCCCAAAAGAGAGGGCCGAAGTAAACAAGGAGGTCAAAGAAGTACCTAGTCGATAATTCAATCCTGGGGAATTTGTATAAAAAGAAAGTGGTATTGGATGAGTCCTCTAAAGGCCCTGAAAGACTGCTCTCAGGTTCTCAAATAGAGGGACTATGATTGACAGAGTCAAAAAGGGGCAGTACGACACGGGAACTAAAAAAGACTGTCGGTGACGAGGGGGGAAGGAAAGGCGTTATAATCTTCTAAAGGACCCCCACGAAGGCAGTAAGGAAAGATCAGTGGAAACTGAGAGGGGCAAAAGAAGAAAAGATGTCCTTAATTATTTACAAAAAAGGGTGAGAACTCCATTTGAAAACTGATTCAACACATGATGAGAGTGAGTGATGAAAAGGACGGTGAAATGGTGGTTCCTCCATCGAGTCGCGACGATTATCAACTGATATACATCTGGGGGGAGGAACCCTGTTGGAAAAACGCAATTTTGCTGAAGAAGACGGGAAACACATAAAAGGGGAGAAGGATTCCCGGGTGCGCACCTGCCTGAACGGAGGTCTCCATAAGGAAACAAAAAAAGAAGTTTAGACTCCTAGGGACTTCGTTTAGTTCTAACCCGATAAGGTCTACTTACTCGGCCACGCAGGAAGACTGTTTCGGTAAGATTTTGAGTCATATAGAGAGGAGGGGGACAAAGAAAGTTTCTAATTGGTTTAGACTAGGAAGGCCGGGAGAAAGAATATAAAATATCGTTGCCAGAACTAACCCTGAAAATATTTAAAGATGAACCGGGGAAATTAGCTAATCCCCTTAAAACGTTGGGGGGGGGGGGGTACCTTAAGGAAAGGGCGGAAGGTAGCAGTTTTGGGGGTCATTTCCCTGTGCGGGCTCTTTTTAAAGGATGACTGGGTTTGCGTCCTTTTGTTGGTCTTATAAAATGGTGGTAAGTATTGGGGGGGGGGGTGTAGAGGGATTAAAGGACTAAAAGGTGGGGGAAAAGAGATCATCAGAGTCTTAAACGGAGGACATCAACTGGTATAGCACGTCGAAATCAAAAAAAGGTGAGACAAGGCTAGAACTCACCTTCCAGTTGTTGAGAAAGAGGGACCATTTAAAAAAAAGGGACATTGCAAAAAAAAAAGGGCCTTTTTATAGCCATCATCCTTCCTATGGTTGCATTTTGGACTTTCTTGAGCTCCCTGGTTCCTGGGAACTGTTGTCTCAGAGTCAACCAAACGGAGGATTCCTGGGAGGCAATCCAAAGGTCACGCAATTATGAAACTTCTAGAGAAGTCAGGCAACCTGGGGGGATACTTACGGGGACTCTCCAAGGACGATTTCGGGTTGAAAAAGGCATTAATTTTTCCCAGGGGTACTCCCGGAGGGGGGGAATGTTTTTGGGGAGCTTTTGGACACAAAGGAGACGGGAGTGCCCTGATAGTTCTTTCAGTATTAAATTGGCCTGGTAAATTGACTTAATTCCTTAATCTCAAAAACTCCTTATTAAAACGTTTAAATACCAAAAAGGTGCGAAAAAGACTACTTAAAAAGAGACTTCGAATGAATATTGGCCCAATAGTTTCCTATGAACTCAGGGGGGACAGGGAAAACCAGTTCAATGGGGACCGGGGGTCTTTCCTCATATTTTCATCAATGACCGGGCAGGTGTAAGAAATCCAAGGGGGAAGATCCTTGGGGATAAATTAGAAACTTTCTCTTAATGGGGTAAGCTATATGACGATTCCTCAAGGGAATGTCAGGAAAAACAAAGAGTAGAAAAAGTAATCTCGGGTCGAAAAAAGCGCCGTAGTCCAGAGGGAATTGTCTGGGCACGGGAGGGGGTTGGGGTAGAAACTCACATTCAGGCGATTCAGCAAACACGGGACTAAAAAGTTATCATGGGGGTTCAAAGGGAGAAAAAAGAGGCGTACGCCAAGGGACGTGCTGGTCCCACGTTATCTACCTCCGGGGACATCTTGTGACTCGAACAAACTGGATAACCATAATGGGGGAAATTAGTTTGACCTACAATCCGTGGACAAGGGAAGGAATTATTCGAAAAAACAAGGGGGAAGAAAGGCATTAAGGTTGAGGCCGACTCGTAAGTCATAGGGGATTGAAGGGATCGTAACGAAATGGGGTGGGAGCAAGGAAAGATACGGTGGGAAGGGTTACTAGAAGAGGTTCCCGCACAATAGGAGGGGGAGGTGGTGCCGATTGCGGGAGCACCAAAATTTTTGGAAATGAGTAAAAATAAGAGGAAAAACAAAGGGCTAAAAGAGGGAACGACAGGAAAAAGAAAGGGACGTCTAAGCTACAGGGTCATGGTTGGGGGAGGAGCCTGACCTAAAAGAAGTACCCAGCTTAAAGGAGAGAAAGAACCCTCTCCAATTGCGCCAAAGGAAGAGAACTCTGCGAGCTTCAAAAAGGGGGCCAGGATTCGAAAGAGTTTGCACCTTGGGGGGAATTGCAGGATCAAAATACCCTATTTTAGGTCTCTCGAAAAGCTATGTCCGACTACGAGAGGAAATTATGAGAGAAAGCTCGGGCCCAAAAAAACAGTATTCAAAGAAGGGAACGAAACAAAAGAGAAAGAATGAGTAACCTTGAAGGAAACCCCTTTTTGGGTTGCCTCCGCAAGCACAAGGGGGGGGTCGGCATGAGGTCGCGGGGGGCTCTTATATATGGTCTAACAAAGTCCAAGGGGAAGGTGATCTAGAAAAGAGGAGACTCCGGGTACTCTAAAATAAGTAGCGCCGGCAAAATTGATTTAGGCAGGCAATCGCTGTGAGGTATCTCCCCGCAAATCCGGTTGGGGGGTTTAGGCTCTCGACATTATTTGGAGGAAAGAGATAGAATCTCTCGCACATCAAGTCTGAAACCCACACATGAAAAAAACTAGAGGGGATGAGGACTACACTCCCTTGGTTAGGCTTCCAAATTCTAACGAGGCTCTACGCGTGTGGTACAGTACCATGTAACCTCTGTGGGGAAAATTCCAATCGGAAAACATCTTTCCTGGAGTCATGAATACCCCAGGTGCCGTACTCAACCCTAACGGTGGGGGAAATTCTTTCACTTTGAGACCCGTCAGTTTCGGAAGGGTCTATTGCCTTTGAATACCTACTCGTCGAAGTTGGGATATTCTATAGAAAACCATGAGAGGGAGGGGGGCATCACCTTTGGCAAATTCCTAAAATGGGGAGGGGCTTTTCCACTTAAAGTAAGTCTCTTGAGAACCACAGGTGGAAAGATGGCATGGAACAAGGAAAAAAGATCTAACTCTTCTCAAGGGAACGTATTCAATCCTTGGGGATTTGTCTGGGGACATTTGCGACAATGTAAGGGGCATGGAAGTGCCGAGGAAGGGCCGACTTATTGAGGAGGGAGTTCTCTTAACATGCATTTGATAGAAGAGGACTTTGAAAACCTCGAAATCTACATGATTTAACCGAAACTTCAAAATCTCTTGACTAGATCGTAAGAGAAAAAAGGGGGGCGGTCCCGCGTACCCTTAAGGAAAGGATCTTGTCCGGGAGGAAAAAAAACAAAAAGGAAAGGAGAATCGTGTCTAAAGGATCTCTTACGAGGGAAGGCCTGACAAGGGGGGTAGGGCTTGGTGGGAAAAAGTGTAAGAAATTGCGTGAAACAAACGGATCAGTGGGAGGTATTTCCAAACTACTGGGGGATGGAATACAAGAACTCTGTGAGTTATGACTTTACTAATTGGAAATCATATGGTAGGGCTTGTGAAGCCTAAGGGGTTTATCCTGTAAGAAAAAAGACGGTTTCGGAAAACATACCATAACGGGATTGAGGAAAAGGGTGTCGAAAAAAGAAACCACGTCAGGGAAATCCTTCAACAAAAAAGCCAAAAAAACAAGTTTTCAGACCAGAAGAAGTGCGCGGCGTGTGAAAAACCCGAGCGGAAGCGTATAACAGGGAAAATTCAATAGTTGCGTAGAGGAATGTTTTTTTTAAGGAAAATAGCCGAGAAAGGGATAATTTTAGCAAGAGGAAAATTCAAGCTCTTTTCCGGGAATAAACAGTATTTCAGAAAGAAAAAGATTAAAGGAAAAAGTACCATAAAAAAGTTGTGATTTAGAAAAAAAATATTGTACTGAGGAACTCCATTGGAAATCGAAAATGCTTAAGGTGGGGAGGAAGGAAGGTTTGAATTCACGGGGGGGGGATCTAGTAAAGTCTTGAATAGGAGGGGGGGAAGTTTATTAAGGATGGGGGAAAAATTCAAAGGAAGAGTCAAAGGAGGTATTACAAAACTTTTTATAGGCAAAACCGGGAAGGGTAGGGTGGGTCCAAAACAAAAGAAGGGAATACCGTATGTAATTTTGGGAACAAGGGGGCACAAAAAAAAAGAAAAAAGGAGAGTAGGGGAACAGAGTAGAAGAACATTGTGTGTATTAGAACTGATAAGTGAGTGTGCAAGCGCGGGAAAGGATTAAACCAAAAGGGAGATCTCAACAACAACAGGAGGTATTAAAAGGGAGGTTATAGGGGATAGCAAGGAGGATTATCTAAAGGGGGTCAATCACCTTTGGGGAATTATTCTTGATTACACTCAAGGAGCAGGTATTTGGGCCATTTAGAAAGTGAAAGTAATGGGATCACGTTTGATTTTGGGGGGAAAGATATAATGGAATTAAACTGGACTTAGAGGGAGTGAAAATTGGGAAAAAGAAAGTAAAATGTCCTATGATTATACTAAAGATTAATTAGAAATCCACAAATGGGGCAGAGGGGTAAACCTAACTTAATGCGAAATATACTTCACAATGGAAGACTTTAGAAGTAAGGCCAATAGTGGGGAAAAAGGTCTACAGGGGATATACACTTTAAATTTGGAAACGTGTTATTTACTCCCAGGGGACATAATAATTAAAAAGGTTCTTGGGCAGGGGGGGAACGAAGAGAGGAAGGAGGGGGGGATGAATATAAAAAGATAAAAGTAGAAAAAGGTTCTCTTTTCAGGGTAAAGCTATAACTGTATACGCAAAGTCTTTTAAACCCAAGGAGCCATGAAATCGAAACTAACAAGAAAAGGAGGTCAGATGTTTGAACGGGGGAGGGCTGTTTGGGGCAGGGGGGGGAGACTGGGGAAAAGAAAGGGGGCGTCAGCTCAGGCGCAAAAACTTTCTCCAGAGCATTTAGGGGGACCCTCGTGAGGGCGAGAGGTCCAGCCTGCTGGTCGAAGTTACTACCAGCAGGATACGTCTAAGTTTTGGGGGGGCAAATAAGGGGGGGACAGGGGGGAGGTCTGGAGAAAGGTGATTGTGAAAAAGATGCCCTGTGACTAGGCACGCCATGGATTACCTTGTGTAAAAAGAAAGGGGGGGCAGAAGTAAAAAAAAGGAAGGAATCTTATGTAGGAGGGGAAGCGCCACCTTAGACCAAAATTGGGGGAGCCGACGGAAAAGAATTGATGGCTGGGAAAGGGGCGTAGAAGTTGAGAACCCACAAAGATGGGTGGTGGGCGGCCGGTAAATCATAGTAGAGGAGCTGGTTTAAGCTATGAGTCCGAAAGAAATTAAGAAAGAAGTGGGGGGCGCCGGGATAGGGGGAAGGTCCCAAGGCGGAACGGGCTGCGAGAAAGAACCCAATAGTAGGACTCGGAAGCTCAGAGAGAGAGGAGAGATCTTTCTCAGAAAAATGCCGTCTGAAACCTGGGGAAGACGTGCAAACGGGGTGGGCCCGCCCGGTGACGATCTCATCGATGGAAGGGGCCTGTTCCCACGTCTAAAACGCCGGCCATTAGTCGGGGAGTCCAACAGGAGAGAGTCGATGTCAAGGGAGAGGGAGAGACCATCGTCCCTGAGAAGTAACCTTTCAGGGGACACCCCGTAGGGTGTGGAAGAAGGGAACTGTCGAAAGGGAGGTGCAATTCGGCGCTTTTTTCCGGGGGAGGAGACTGTTCTCACACATGTGGTATCTGGGGAAAAGTTCTAAAAAAGCGGAAACTCACGGGAAGAGAAAAATAATGTGGAACTCCGAAAGGGAGGCCTTCCCTAGTAGAAAGGTTACCTTAACACATCCTTGATGGGGGGGGAGATATCGGGGAGGAACAACTGAGGAGTATAATCGATAGAGAAACCAACAGTCTTGTGAGGGGCTCCCCCAGCCACCTGTAAAGAAGCCTCGGGAAGGGGGGGAAGAAAACACTTTTGGAGGGTTTATCGTAGCCAGTCGCTACGTGGAGAACCTGACCATTTACCATGGAAAGGTGTGAAGAAAGAGGCCTCCCATTCTCCTAATTCAAACCGAACCAACTTGAGGAATCGCGAGGCGAAGTCCTGGTACTCAGGAACAGCAGGTCTTTCCAAGGGGGTAGGCTGGGGAAAAATCGGGAAGTCCGAGACTTTTTGCCGCAGAAGCGTCACCGGTCCTGCTCGAGCGAGGGCCCCAGGAGGCGGAAAGAGTGAAACCGAACTGGTGCAGTCTTCTCTTCCCTAGGGCGTCCATGGGAGAGAGGGGCCGAACAAGTTACAAAGGGAGGTCTCTATAGGGAGTACGCGAGGAACGAGTCACAGAAGGTGGGCTAGGGCAAAACAGTGAAGCCGGACAGGCTTTCCGATGAAAGGGAAAAGGGGGGTAAACCCCCAAACCGAAGACTAGACGCCGGGTCGTCCCTAGATCAGAGGAGGGAACTCAGGAAAAAAATGAGGGACGCCGGGACCAAAAAAAATCTCTGGGGGGGAAGACGAATCGGCGGGGGGCAGGTCGAGTAACGGGACCAAGGGAAGAAATGCCGAGTCTGAAACCCCCCAAGGAGGGGGGGGGAGATAAAAGTGGGACAGGCATTGAAATAAGAAGCAAAAAGGTCTTACTTAGTTATTGACACACTGTGCTTTAAAAGATAGAAGAAAGGAAGGGGAGCATGAAAGATTTTCACAAGAGGGAAGGTAATTAATTGGAAAAGCTCCGCGGTTTTTAGGAGAATACTGGGGAAAGGGAACACTGGTGGGAGAAAGAAGGTGGGAAAATTTTGCGGGGGGGAAAACGATTTTAGAAAAGGACAGAAAAATGCTACTGGTAAAGATCTCCTACCCAAAAAAACAATCCCCATACAAGTTGGGAAGACCATCTTACTACTTGGTAGTTTCAAGACATTGCGTAAAGAGAGTTGGGTCCAGAGGAGAGAAGGTATGTGTCATATAGCTTGAAAGCTAAAATATAAAGTTGATTGGATCTTTTAGATATTTCAAGAAACAAAAATCGTATTTGAGGGGTTAAAAGAGTCATGTCATGGGTATCTTAAATAAAAGGGAGGGGTCCAAATTTTCGGTAATGGGGGTTTTAAAGGTTAGGAACGAAGGGACTAAAGGGGAAAGGGGGGGTGAAATTGGTTTATTTTAAAGGATGGGGTTGTTCGCACTGCCTGTTAAAGGAGGGAAGGTCTTGGGGTGGGGAAGATTCCTTAATTCATGTAATGAATGTCCAGCACTACCATTTCTTAAGAGGAGTAAAAGGGAGTAAATCGAAAAGACTCCTTAAAAAACCCATTCTATATAAAACAACAAAGGAAATACCGAATGGACTGTGAACAATTTAAGAAATAAGAAGAGGAACCTGGTGGCTCGGGTGAGAGACATAATCATACAGGGAGGACTTAGGGTCAAGGGAAGTGAGAGGGAAACGGGCTCGAGAACAAACAACTTATGAGAAAGAGAGTATACTATTCATCTCAGAAGGAATGTGTAAGGCAAGGATACGACCCGAATATCCTTATCTTGGGATATACACCTTAACAGGCATATCGTTTTTGGGAAAGGGAACATGAAGGGTGTTTGGAGGTGGGGTAGGAATTTGTACGGGGAATGGGAAGGAGGAAGTATTCTTATCTGAGATAAAGTTGAGTATGGACCCCGGGATAGGAGCTGTTAAGGGTGAATTAAAAGGAAACTTATTCAAGACATTGTAAAAGATCAAAAAAAAATAATACTTAAAGAAAAAAAGGACAGACTAAGAGGGAAAGGATCAGGAAAATTCTAGAACGGTGAACAAAAGTTACGAAAAATAATTTGGGAAATAAGAAGGGAAAAAAGAAGTTTTTTGGGAAGGTGAAGGGAAGAACTATTTGGGTCCTTTCATATCGAAGATAAAATTATAACCTTTCGGGCCAACGCTGTAAAAAAACTAGAAAAAAAGGTTGGTGGGAAAAAAAAAATGAGGAAGGACTCAAAAGACCCTACCAGCAGAGGTAGTGAAGATTGTCTTAAACTTGGAAGGGGGTGGCTGTTTTGGGGATCCGGAAAAAAGAAGGAACAGGGGGAGGAAAAACGAAAACTCATCAAGGTGTTATTTGTCGCAAGGTCGGGAAGTGAGCTCAGAAAAAGAGGTTCCACTTTCTCGAAAAAGAGGGGAATACTTTCAAATTCGGAGTTTGACTCAAAAACCGCGGGAGAGAACAAGGAGGGTGAAAGGGGGGGAAAGGAAACGCACTGCCTTGAAAACCGCCATGGAGCTAAAAAGGGTACCATCAACTTAGTACAGGACCTGAGGGGCCGACTCGTATTTACAAGACTGAATAGAAAGCCCCTTGTGGGGGTTTCGGGGGAAGAAATACTGGCACGATCAATTAGCTCGAACAAAAAAACACAAAGCACAAAAAACCAAAAACAAAAAAAACCAAAAAAAAAAGAAAAAAAAAAAAAAAAAAAAAAAAGGTTCACAAGTAGGGAGGGTACTTACAGGAAAAACCCCAGAGAGGGGGGGGCGGACTTTTCTTAACCTCAGAGGGACCGGGAGCGGTCAAAGCGAAAGCGGGAAGAAAAGATTCTAAAAAAGAACGGAAGGGACGAGAAGAAACCGGGAAGCAACTGGCAGGCGATTTAAAAGCCACGCTCCAAATGAGGGACTCGACCTTTGAAAGAAAGGCTCTCGAAAGCTGTCTCCGTTAAAAACGGGGGGGAAACCCTGTACGACAATGTCCAGCCAGTCCTGGGCGAGCGCACTAGTACCTGCCTGGTGGGAAAAACTGAAGAAGCCATTGAACTCGAACGCGAAAAACGAAGACGTCGTTCTCTGGAGTCAAAGAAGGGAAAGAAAATACAAACCAACGAGGAAGTAACCGTTTCACTTCTTGTCGGGGGGGGTGGGAGAAGAGAGGTCGCCAACTGGGTCGGTAAAGGACTTGTTTAATTAGAGAAAGGGCTAAAGGGGGAAAACATGGGGGGCCTTTGGAGACTTTCGCGGAGTGGTAGATGGAAATAATTATACGCCTTCAAGGGGAAAGGCCCGAGGGCAATCGCGGTTAGCACCAGCCTTGGAAAAGGGGGGGGGGGGAGTAGATTAAGCTCGAAGGAGGGGGAGGAAGAAGAGAAAGAGGGGGGGGGAGCGACCCCCCCCTTTCACCGTCGAGAAGCGGCCGGCCTAGAAGGAAAAGGATTTATCTTCCAGGGCTAAAACAAACGTCGACCATTGGGAAACAGCCAAAAGGGTTATCACAGTACGGAAGAAAAAAGAAAGAGTCCCGTCGGCCTAATGCACGGTCAAACCCGGGAGGGAAAAACCGAAACTTTGGGTCAGGGGAAGGGGCACGTTTACTCATGCAACAGGCGGTTCACAGAG